>BNJS01003329.1_pt1 | contig 106986 bp, 191 predicted proteins | sample 8540461 | NCBI WGS metagenome assembly BNJS01 (sample SAMD00202454, study PRJDB9452) | human saliva metagenome | isolation source: human saliva | place: Japan
ACAATCCTGACTTCACGCACTTCTCGGGTTAGAATGCCTGGGCTGATCTCTCAATCTCTGCAAGTCCCACTATACATGGTGCGCAAATTGCTTCAGTACAATCATCCGGCGGGTCTGTGAGCTGCGTTTCGAAATTTCCAGCTCGCTTTGTCTGTCGCAGGTGTCGGCACGATGCAGATGCTCCATGATTCCGGAGCAAGTGCAGACTGGGTTGAGCGGATGCGCCAGCACAGACAATGTCCTGTCCGCGCGCGGCCGTACCACTGTGTCCTGGAAACACGGTATCGCAATCATTCCGCTGTCATTTTGTGAAGATCTCAACTGGAATCCACAAATTATGCCTCGATCTTCTCTCGTGACGACCGTGAACGGCTGGCGATGACCCTGACGCTTACGGTAGTTGGACTTCGCCTTATACTTGAGGGCGAGCATCTTGCCCCTTGCATGTGCCACGACCTCGCCGTCACCTGCGCCGTCCACCATCGGACGTCGAGGCTTGAGCGCTGGCATCGCTACTACAGTCAGAACTTGATCAAACATAACGGTCTCGCCCTCACCCCGCCTCAAGCTTCTCCACAAAGATGGTATCGCCCTCAGCGACCTTGTACTGCTTAGCCGCCTGTCTTTACGATTGCACTACGTGAAAAACACCTCCTATATCATTACTCGCTAGCTTCGGTTCCGCAGAGCCGATTGTGTGACCTCATAGGCTGCAGTTGGGATGAGTATCTTTTCAAACACTATACACACATTAGCGAATACTAGCATGTTTATGGGATGGTGTCAACCGCCAACGACCATGGATCAAAAGTATATTAGCGCCTCTGGTCACATAATGGCTAAAACTCCGATGACAAGCTGCGAAACTCTCTGCAGTTCCTCCATAAATGTACGTGTTCCAAGGAGGACTCCGATGTTTCCGGCATCGTTCGCAGGAAAAGCGTCGGATCAATGTTCAAGTTTCGCATCTGTATCATCTGCACGGGCAGCGCACGAAAAAGAGTTCTCCACGCCGTCACTCCTCCACACGATCCGTGAACCCCGGAAAGTGGAGCAGGTTAAGCGCACATGAGACGCCGTGATCGAGTGCAGCGCAGCGATTCTTTTCCATTGTCCAACTGGGATAGTTGGCCCGATAGTAGGCTTGATAGCTCTCGTCACGTGCACTAATAATGGAGACACGCAGGGAGTCGAGTCCGCGTCCACAATCTTCTTCATCCCAGCAGGAAATCCGGCATTGGAGTTCATATTGATCTGACCGCGTGCGGTTACGGAGCGAATCTTCGAATCCCCTCTGCAATGCGGTCAGCTGCGAGCGACGGTTCGCCCTCGCAGCCCGCCCAAAAGCTAATGATCCCATCGGGCGCAAGCGAAAGATGATAGATACCGACCTCTGCGATCTCCTCCGCAGTTGGAGAAAATGTAATGCGCTGCTGCGGTGAGGACAGCACTCCGCGCTCAGAGCGATATACAGCCGAGACAGTTTGCGTTGCATACAGGTGATGTAGGGTACGCCGCACTCCCAACGGCGATAAAAGAGACTTGTGCCGTCAGACAGTGATAGTTGAGCGAACAGTTCCCCACCTGTTCCACAATGCGGTTATTCGGCAGATCCTTCGTCGTGCGCCGCACGAGTTTCTTAAGCTCCTTTCCATTATAGTTGGCAGGATCCCATTTCTCGTTCTCATCTGTGTAGATGGCAGCGATACACAGCCGCCCGCGATGGGACACAACGGCGGTATATCCATGAGAGAGGCAGGCGGCGGCGCTGTCCCCTTTCGATGGAATCCAGGAAGATGTGTCGCGTGTAGCCCTGCGGCAGAATCGCGGCAACTGCCGTCCCTGGAATGCTCTCCTCTTGTCCCTCTGCTCCCCTGCCCTACGGCAGAATGCTCCAGCGCAAACATCAGATCGGCGCTCTCGGAAGCGGAATCAGATTCTCAGGCGCAAGCAGGGTACATTTTGCACCGATACGCCCAAGTCCGCGCAGCCCCCTCCGCCTCGCCAAATCATTGCCGCGGCGGTCGGCATAGACGGCCTGGATCTCATCCCTCTGTGCGCATGCCTGCAGCCTTCTTGGGCTTCATGGCTTCCTCTTGTTTCTTCGTCTTTTTCTTATGTGGTTGTAGCGATTCATCGCAAAATCTACACCATCCGTTACGATACACTCCACCGCAGGAGGAGGTAGGAGTGCCTCTCGAATTTTCGGTGCATCTTCCATTGAAAAACGGCGCAAGCACATGATTGATGACTGTCCATCCAGGCAGAGGAGTCCGACACCAATGCGGACACGTGCAAAAATCTTCGCTGCCCACATGCGCTAGAATGGATTTGATGCCATTGTGTCCACCTGAGCTTCCTTCCGACGATACGTACCATACCTGCAGGAATATCCATATCGTCGTACGACAACGAGGTCATCCACATCCATCTTATAGTAGGAAAGCATGGGCCCGAGTGCCTCACCGCTGTTGTTCATATAGGTCAGAGGCTTTACGAGAAAAACTTTTTCACCGCCGATGCGTACCTCTGTGGCGGCCGAAAGAGAAATCTTCCTTCCATGCGGGCGCATTCAGGCGCTCCGCCAATGCATCCACCAGCATAAATCCGACGTTATGCTCGTCTGTACATACTCTGCTCCAGGATTGCCAAGCCCCGCAATGATTTTTTCATATGTTACTCCTTCGTCGGATCGCCGACTATGGAAGAGATAGGCGAGCACAATGATGCCGAGCGCGATGCGGTACCAGCCAAATGCCGTGAAATCGTTGCGTTTGATGTGCGGGAGAAACTGGATCGAAAGGATGGAGACGATGAATGCCGTCACCATGCCGACTGCGAGGATCATGATTTCCGTCCCCATGTGAGTTCAACGAATTACAAAGCTCAGGAAGATGCACCAAACGCGACGGGAATCGCGAGGAAGAAGGTAAACTCGTCTGCAACATAACAGCTCGCACCGAAGATGATGCCGCCGAGAATGTGTCGCCCCCGAACGGCTCCGTTCCCGGCACAAGCGACAGTACCCGAAACATGCAATGATGAATGCTGTGCGGTAATCGAGCTTTAGCAAGGCTCTCTACGCGCGGCGTACGGCGCTTGTTCCATCGTTCGACAACAATGAAGAGAACGCCATGCCAGAATGAGCATCGCAGCAACGACGGGCGCATTCGCGAAATGCTCTTCCATATATTTATTGAAGGCGAGGCCCGATCACGGCAGCGGGCAGACAGGCAACAATGACCTTGGCCCAGAGATCAAATGTCTGCGCCGCTCTGCCTGCGATTTTCCTCTTTAGGAACGGGTTGAGCTTCTCCATGTTCAGCACAACAACGGCAAGAATGGCACCAAGCTGGATCACAACGAGGAACATATCCATGAGATGCCGTTGACACATCAAACGAATGAACTCATCGACGAGAATCATGTGACCTGTGCTCGAAACGGGCAGCCACCCGTCAGGCCCTCTACAATGCCCAATATGACAACCTTCAGCAGCTCGATCAATGAAAGTATCCACGAGTAAATGCTCATCTTCGCTCTCCGAAAGCTTCAGCAAAATCCCGCCTATTATGGCACAGTTCGCTCGTTTCTGCACGGTGAGATCAGAGAAAAAGGCTGCCGAAGCAGCCCTTACTGAAAAGTGACGATTCTCTTATACCAGACCATGTGCGAGCATGACATCTGCAACCTTTGCAAAGGCGGTGATATTTGCGCCGGCGACGAGGTCATCGGGATCGGCGTAGAGCTCAGCATTTTTCTTCGCATTGTTGTAGATATTTTGCCATGATTTTTCTTGAGGCGCGTGTCGACCTTGTCGAAGGTCCACTGGCGACGCTCAGAGTTCTACGACATCTCAAGTGCCGAGGACTGACAGCACCGCCGGTATTGGCAGCCTTTGCCGGTGCAAAGAGAACACAGTGGCTCTGGAAATAAGCGATGGCGTCGAGAGGACGGCATATGTTGCCCCCTCACCAACCGCCTGCACACCGTTGGCGATAGCAGTTTGCGGACTCTAGGTCAATCTCGTTCTGTGTCGCGCAGGGGCGCAATGTCGCATTTCACCGACCAGATGCCGCTGCACCCCTCATGATACTCAGCATTTGGATGCACCGCCACATACTCCTTGATGCGCGCACGACGTACTTCGCTTGATTTCTTTGAGTGCCGCGAGATCGATCCCATTCGGATCGTAGATATAGCCGTTCGAGTCAGAGCAGGTCACAACCTTTGCACCGTTTCCTGCGCCTTCTCGATTGCATATGTCAGCAACATTGCCGGCGCCGGAGATGACAAACCGTTTTGCCTGCGAGATCAATACCTTTTGCATCGCGTATATTCTTAACGAAAGTGAAGCCCTATAGCCCGTTGCTTCGGTACTTGCGAAAGGTCAATAGTCAATGCGCTGCCCGTCAGAACACCCGGCATCATAGGGTCACGGATGCGCTTATACTGCCCGAACAGATAGCCGATCTCACGCCCGCCGACACCGTGTCGCCGGCCCGGAACATCCAGGTTCGGCCCAATGTGACGATAGAGCTCCGTCATAAAAAGCTCTGGCAGAACTTCGCGGCCTCATTGTCGGAGCGTCCGATCGCTGGATCGAAATCAGATCCTCCCTTGGCACCGCCGATGGGCAGATCCTGTCAGGGCGTTCTTATAGACCTGCTCGAAAGCAAGGAATTTCAGAATATCTAGTGAAACACTCGGATGGAAACGGAGGCCCCCTTATATGGACCAATGACACTGGACATCTGACACGATAGCCGTGGTTGACCTGGATCTCACCTATGTCATCCACCCACGGTACACGGAATGTGATGACACGCTCCAGCTCTATCATCCTCTCAAGAATCTTGTGTGCCTTGTACTCAGGGTGCTTCTAAAAGGGAATGACAGATTGCAAGACCTCGGAGACCGTATTCTTAAACTGCTTCTGATCAGGGTCTCTCTTCGATACTAAATCAGAACATCATCCACATACTGTTTCATGTCAGACATATAATTCCTCCTTCTCCTTGTTCGGTGACTGTTCAGCAGACGTGACAGAAGTATATGCAGGTAGCAGAACTTTTGTATAGAGATTGGGAACATGAGATACAATATGCGGTGGAAATACTAAAAAGAGGCTCCTGCACCTTCGAAACCTCTCATGTTACAGATGGTATGGCTCCTTCGACTGATCTTGAACGAGCGGTAGATCTGCTCCAATAGGAAAAGTCGGATGAGCTGATGCGGAAAATGTGAAATGCGAAAACGACAGCCTGAGATCAGCACGGTACCGCAGTTCATCCGCAAGACCGAACGGGCCTCGATGAGAAATACGATATGGCTTTTCGCCCGTAACAGCAAGATGATCCATCTTCGCCGAAAACTCCTCCGAGGAGAGCGCCGCACCGCCAACATCGAGGACGATGATGTATGCGCCTGGGGCACCTGTTGCCGCGAGACGCTCTCCCTCGCGGCGAGATAGTCTCCGTCTTCTCAGCTGCCGGGCTTTGGTCCTTCACGCTGCGCTCGGTAATCTCAATTGTGCGCAGATCAGCGTAAGGGCGCAGCCGTTTTCGTACTCGGCAATACCGTCACGCAAAATATTTTTCCTTTATACCTGCACGGACGATCGTGATCTTCACCGGTCATCCTGCGGCATCTCTTCAAGAACAACCTCTGCCTTGCGTTTCGTATCGTTGCGTCCTGGGTCACCGTTACCTTTGTCACCGACTTTATATGGAGGCAATCTTCGTGCGAGATCTACCAACACTGTTAACCTCCTCACCATCGATCTCGAGGATGATATCGCCGCGTTGGAATCCTGCCTTGCCGCATGGCCCGTCAAAGAGAGACGGAAGATAGACGCCCTTGTCGATGTTCAGCTAGTAGCCCATAGCGTGCTGCTGTCGTCGGATCAAAGACGGAGACGCTGAGATACGGACGCGCAACGCAGCCCTTTTCGATCAAGCTCATTCACGATTGCCTGCACCGTGTTGATGGGATCGAAGCCCCAGCCCTCGTGACAGCCGCCGATACCTTCGCACTGTTGATGCCGATGAGCCTCACCGTCTGCGTCTACAAGCGCCCCACCGAGTTGCCTGGACTGATCGCCGCATCGGTCTGCAGCAGCTTCGCGCTTGTCACTGATATCAAGCGTTCGGTTCAGTGCACTGATGACCCCCACTGACGCTCCCCTGGAACTCAAGGCCAAGTGGGATTGCCAATCGCAATGGCAGGCTCGCCGACGACACCCCATCCGAGTTTCCAAAAGGCCGCCGTTGGCAGATCTTTTCATCGACTTTGACAACGGCAAGATCCGTGAACTCATCCTGTCCGACAAGCTTTCCGCCCGACTGCGTCCGTCGGAGAGTGAGACAATGATCCCTTGCCCCGCTGATGACGTGATTGTTCGTCGATGCAGCCGTCACTCCGGAAGATCACGCCGGAGCCAACGCCCTCTGTCTCAACCAGTTGTTGAACCAGTCGCGCGCGACCGCCTTATTCGTAATGCCGACAACGCGGTCCGACTGCCTTTGCCGCACGAACGACAGGTGTGTGCGTGCTTCGAGAGTCCTAGAAACGTCGACCGTCTGCGACGGTTTCATGGCGCCGACCGGTTGTCCGCAGCCGTCCCCATCGAGCAGCCGCCGAAAATGACAAAGGAAGCCAGCGCCGCTGCTGTCAGAACAGCGCCCTTCTTCTTTGAATCGGATGTTCATCGAGAGCATCTCCTACGACATAACAACCCCTGCACCGCCCTCCGGCAGGGCAGCTCTAATATCACGTCATACCGCGTGGGGCCAGGGATCTCCTGCACCGTATCGCGCGCAAGCGAGGTCGATTGTTCTCCTCAAAACGATGATGGGCGAGATAGACCTTACGCGGATGTTTCTTCATGCTGTGAGGGCCCACGCCGCATCCCCGTTGAAAGATGTCCCCTGATTGGAGAATGCGCCGTTTGAGCGGCCATGGATAGCTGCCCTGGCGCGGAGATCCAGCATCATGAGATTTACCCTCAAGAACTGAGGACATCGGCCCCCTCCATTGCCTCCTGCACCGTCTCCGTCGACAACGCCAAGATCAGTTGCAATTGTACAGCAGTGTGACCCCTCACTGCAGAAACCCACTGGATCTGCAGCATCATGAGAAATAGCAAATGGTCGCGCTGTCCCCATCACCGATGGAAAACGCATCGGTAATCCCGCGCATATCGTCCTCAAATGCTGCGCTCCATCAATCGCCGCAAGCGTTCCCGCGTTGCAAGATCGGCGAGATGGTACTGCTTCGCCAGTGTCCTGGGGCCACGCACGTGGTCGATGTGCTCGTGTGCGATGAGCACCGCATCCAGACTCTGCGGCTCTACGCCATGAGTCCCGCAGGCTCCTCGTCAATGCGCGCCGCACTGATGCCTCGCATCAATCAAGAGGCGCGTGCCATCGAGTTCGACATAGACCGAGTTTTCCCTGCTTCCGCTCGCCAATATGGATACCTGCAACGAACAGCCCCCTCTGCGTTTTCATGATATTCCTTTTTCTGTAAATATCCTGCAAATTCCATCGGATAGATGTGGAGAACGACAAAACAAAGGGCTGTTGCACGAAGCTAGAAAACTTCGTGCAACAGCCCTTATCTATATCAAGCAGTATCGCCATAAGCGCCCCTTCCACCGCTTACGCGGTCCCCTCCCCGTGTCGCACGGGGAGGCTGATATGGAGCATCTTAGCTTCCCCGTCGCGACGAGTAACGAGTGGCGAGCCGATAGGCGTTCGTGCAACAGCCCTTGTTCTATTGTTTTCCAGCTCTTCCTTCATCCGCGCTATGTGCCGCCATGATTTCGGCGGAAAAACGCATCGAGTGCCCTCTTTGCTCTTGCGGTCGCCCTGAAATAGAATTGGCTGCCCGCGTACATGATGCGCAGCTGGAAACAGTCCGCCATTAGCAAAGATGCGGTGTGTGTTCAGGATGGCAACGGGCACAATCAGGAGCGCCCGTCATGGCAGCGATAAGGGCGACCTACCCGCTCTGCCTTCTAGCATCTCATGATCTGCTGCGCGTCCTCGAGAAAGTCCGAGACGCGCTCCTCTGTAGCACGGCGACCGCCGCGCCCGGTGCACCGCGATCGGACTCGCCGCGCTTGACGGGAAAGGCATGCAGCGGCGGGTGCCGCACCGAAGATCGGATTCTCGAAGAGCTCGATCTTTGCCATATAGCTAGCGAGGGCGATCGATCAGGCTCTGCCATCACGGCGGTCAATATTACTCGCGTGGTTCGCAGCCAGAATCACCGCGCCCTCTGCGGGGATGTTCTCACGCGCCCGTAGACGCGCGCGCGAAGAGAGTCATGAAGATCAGTTGAAAACGAAACGCAAAATCCACAACATGGTGACCGCCTATTCCGAGTTCCATAATCCGTTACGACAACCGCGTCAATGAGGTGCCGTTGTATCGAGCAGGATCGCGTCCTCCGCCTGACGCAGGGGAGAGTCTGCGCTCGCTGTCCTGCTTTGTCACGGTCAGCGATCTCTTTCAGTTCATCATATCGACCGCCATACCCTTCTCCTTCATCTCGTCATAACGGCGCCGCGCACGCTCTTCGACGGAGGCGGTGAGGAAGATCTATCATCGGCATTCGGCAGCACATTTCATCCCAATATCGCGTCCGTCCATCACTGACAGCGCCGTTCGCCGCCATCACACGCGGGTTCCACTCATCTTTTTCGCGCACGCCGAGTGCCGCAACGCGCGGACGATATGTGTGACCTCAGGCGTGCGAATATCACGTGTTACATCGTCCCGTCGACCTGCGTGACCCGTGCCATTCTCCGTGCAGGCCAAGGCGCACGTCGATATCTGGACGGCATGCAGGATCGCATCATCCGTTACCTCAGGGCGACTGCTGCAGTGTTTTCCACGCAACACCCGATCATCGCGCCCGTGTCAATGTGGGTATAGCCAAGCTTCTCCGCCCAATTTTGGCAACGGTACTCTTGCCCGCACCTGCAGGGCCATCAATCGCTATCACACGCTTCATGTCAAAAATCCTCCTAAACTCAGCCCTGATCAAGTTCGGAAAAATGTCGGGTAGAAATATCCGCGTCCGGGTTCTCAGGAGAACGCCTCTGCCGCCGCACCGAGCACAGCAGCGACGTTGCCTAGCGATGATCCCCAGCTCGACACCGGCCCGCTCGATCTTCGCATTTCCATGGATCACGAGTCCCATCCTCCCGCTCCTCGATGCTGTCGGGAGCAAGTTTTTGGAACTCCACCGCAATCGCACGGAGACGATCTGTCTCCCTTTACGCGCATCCCGCTCCCGTGATTACGGTATCACCTCGGCAAAGAGAGCAGCAACTGAGCACCGGAATCTCGTCGATGGGCGCTGTAATCTCCGCACCGAAGGACACGCCGTGCAGATGCGCCTCGACTGCAATGTCCGACACACGCTGCCGCCGCTCGTGACGTTCATTTTGCAGTGTGATATAGTGCTCCCATCTCTGTGAGTACATCAGAATCCCCGTACGTGTCGGATTGATGCCAACGTTTTTCTGAAGAGAAGCCGACTGTCCGCGATATACTGCCCGCAACGGGAAGACGCCGGCGAGCTGATGTCCCCAGGCACCGTGATTTCATCCGGTGCACGATAGCCGCCCTTCTCCACAGGGTAAAGCGTTACGCTCGTTCCGCTTCAGCTCGAGATGGACGCCCGAAACCCGCAGAGCATCTGCTCCGTATGGTCGCGCGAAACGTACGAGCTCCGTGACGGTCGTCGGTGCATCCGCCGATCTCGCTAGCAGGATCTAGACCTGACCTGTGCGCTTGCAACAGGGCTTTTGTAGTGAATGCCGCGCAGCTTTGCCGCCGCCGGTACAATCGTAGCGGGAGGTTGTTGTTCTCGCTGCGTCCATAGATCCGCGCCCCCATCTCGAGAGCGGTCGAGCACGCCCATCAGGCGGCGCGTCAGCGAGGAATCACCGCAAAACACGGAGAATGGCTGCAGGCGAAACGGGTATCATGAGGCGCAGCGTCGTCCCAGAGTTCCCGCATCAGGACGGTCAGTGGTTCGGTCAACCCGTGTAAACCCGACTTGCCTGTAACGATCAGCTCATTCTCGTTAAGAAATTTGACATCCACGCCCAGCGCACGCATCACGCCGACCGTCGAAGGCAATCCCTCTGCATGGAGAAAAATTTCGAATATGCACGGGTGTATTTCGAGTCCCGCAAACGCGACGCTGCGGTGCGAGATGGTTTATCCCCGGTATATCAATCTCGCCCTGCCACCCCGTATCCTCGCCGGTGCAATCGTCCGAATCTCAGCCATTCACTCCCGCCCCTTCCAAATTCCATACGCTGCAGCAGCCTGCTGTACCTCGTCAATGCCGCCTGTAAATTGTAACCGCCCGTATAGAGCATCCACATCGACCAATTCTCCGCATAGAGATTCCTCTGCTTGGACTCCATCGTGCGCGGGTTGATCTCAGCGCATTGCGACCCACCGGCTGTCACACGTCGCCTCGGCAATGGGACTGTCCCGATGATCGTGAGCGGCAGTGCCTGCAATGTCCGCACCAGCCGCTCACGTTCCTTCGCCGCAGTTTGCCCACACACACGCTCTGCGAAAAGTTCGCTGCCTCAGGACAATATCTGCTGAGACGTCAGGGCGGGAGATCGACCCATGCCATTGTGGAGCTGCTTCTGCGCGTACTCGCAAAGTCCGATCCACGTTCCCGCAGTTTCTCGCGTGCAGTGCAGGCTTCTAGATTCAGACAAAAGCTCCAGCTCCTGTCCACCACCCGCAAGCAGCTCTGAGCACGGCGACTCAGCTGCTAAAATGATGGGGCCTGTCACGCCAAAAATGGGTAAAAGAGCATCCTCACCGAAAAACTCCTGCTCCTTCTTCCCCTCGCGATGGAGCTCGCGCACATTCCGCAGCGCAAGCCCTGCACATCCTTTACCCACACTTCCCTCGTCACGAGGAGGAACGAGGCGGGAAAGATCAGCGCAAACCATGTATGTCCTGCCGTCATGCGTGCATAGCCGTCGCGTCGCCCGTCGACCCTGTCGCCGGATAGGATGCCGCCCGTGCGGCAAGAACCACGGCGGCTGCATCCGTTGCTGTGCCGTCCTGCAGCTGTACGCCGCACACGGCATGATCTTCGATAATAAGCTCCACGCACCGCATTGTTCGGATCTCCACATTCTGATCACTGCAGATGGCGCCAGAACGGCATCCCACCACATCGGCAGCACGGTCACTCTGGGGAATACACGGTGCCCGCGTTCGGTCTTGAGCGGTACCCAGCCCCTCGAAGAACGCAGCGACCACATCTGCATTGTCAAAGGCACGCAGACTGCTGTTGAGAAATCGCCGTTTCCAACAATATTTTTGATAATATCAGGGTCTCGTCGGCACTTGTGACGTTGCACCTGCTGCCCGTGATCATCATCTTGCGGCCGACGCGTGCCATCTTTTCGCAGCAGAACGCTCCCGCCGTACTCCGCCGCCGCTGCTGCCGCCATCATATCCGCAGGGCCTGCGCCCTCACCACGATGATCCGCTGCCTCACCCGCACCCGCAATCACAGCGCAGTTCCCGAATTTCCTCCGCCGTCAGATGCCGATACGCACCACAGGCAAGCCCACGCAATGTCAGCTGAGCAAAGCGGACGCGCCGGAGCGCAGTCACACGGCAGCCGTTGCCGCAAACATGCGGCGCACCTGCTCGATTACGCTGGATGATTGTCTCTCGACTACCGTACGCCCCTCCTCTGCCTTCAGCAGCGCAGACGTGCCGAGCATCCTGCCGTCCTCAAGGAGAATGCCGGAGCGCAGCTGCGCCAGACCATCCTCCGTAACGGTACCCACGACCTCCGCAGATGGACCTTGATCATCTCGTAAGGCGGATGGAGCAGCCCCCTGTGTCAGGGGCGCTGTCATTGGTAATGAAGCAGTCCCACGTATCGAGCATCAATCGCCCCGAGGGTAAAGCCGCACAGGAAATCGGGCGGAAGATCAGAGCACGGTCTTGCGCCCCCGATCATCCGGACCGTCGAAAGATAGCCACGCGGCTTGTTAAGGAGAATATAGCAGCGCTTTCATATTCCCGTATAAATTTGCCGTCGACGGCGATTTTATGCCGCGCAGGATCGTACTTTGAGCCAAGCTCCGTAATCGTTGACGCCATCCACCGCAACCCCGTCCGGCGCGGATCATCTCCTCTGCCGCGCGGCTCGATGCACGCCCGCATTGCTGAGGATCTTCTGCAGTCGTTCTTCCATATCGTTTCCCTAAGCGCACTCTGACTGCGCTTTCTCCCATAAGCTGTGCAGGTTCCCGCGTACCGCTGCCGATCCGTCAATCCAATGGCGCGTCTCGGCTGCCGCCAGCGTCCGTCGCTGCGCACATAGACAGGGTGATCTCCGGGATGTCCGGCAAAGACGGCCTGCATCTCATCTCCAGAGCACCCGCACGGTCCGTATCGGTCGGCGGAATTAGGTAAAGGAAGAGCGGTACTCACTCATCCGCGAATCTCGTCAGCTGACTTTGGCTCTTCCCCCGTCATCATCACGCGTCCTCCACTACGATGTCGCATCCGGCTCCAAGTCGGACACATGCGCATAAAACACGCGTGGAAATACGGTGACCTCGATCGTCCCGCTGAGTCCTCAAGTTCGCAAAGGCATGGTATCGCCCTTCTTCGTTGTAAAGCGCTTCGTGCTCGTAAGGATCCGCCGACGCGTACGAGTTGGCAGTCCTTTCGCACTGCACTCCGAATCTCGATCGGGAACAGTGATGAGTGTATCGCTGTAGTCGTCAACGGATGCGGTAATATAAAAACCCCGTCGCCTCCTTTTTCCCGTTAGGCGCTCGCGGGGCTGTACTCGGCGGAACATCGTCTGAGATGCGAATCTGCTGCACCTCCTCCATGGTATCATCGCCGAAGAGTCCAACCTGTCCGCTCAAAAGATCGCGCTGCCGCCGCGCCGCATCCTGTATCGCCGCGTCAAGTGCTGCGAGCAGCTGATTGCGCTCGACGTCAATGCTGTCAAATGCACCGCATTTGATGGGACTTTCAATCGCGCGCTTGTTGATCGTCCGCATATCAACGCGCGCACGAAATCCACAAGCGAGCGGAACTTCCCGCCCTCCGCGCGCACGCGCTCCATGCTCTCGATCGCGTTCTCGCCAACGTTACGGACAGCGGCAAGCCCGGAAGCGGATTGCCCCGTCCTCGATACTGAACGACGCCGCGCCTCGAGGTTGATGTCAGGCGGCAGGATCTCTGATCCCCATCTGGCGGCAAAGCTGGATGTAGACAGGGATCTTATCCGTCTTATCCATAATGCCCTGATCAGGACTCCCGCCATAAACTCCACAGGATAATGCGCCTTGAGATATGCCGTCTGCCACGCGAGCATTGCATACGCCGCCACTGTGCGACTTGTTGAAGCCATGGTCCGCAAAGTGCGTCAAAAAGATCGAAGATGTGTTGGCAAGTCCTGAGCCAATGCCATTCTTGTCGCAGCCCTGCAAAAAGATTTCCTTCTGCGCCATCAGCAGATCGTGCTCTTCTTCCCCATCGCGCGGCGCAGGATATCCGCCTGACCGAGGCTGAATCCCGCGAGCACCTGCACAATCTGCGTGACCTGCTCCTGGTAGAGCACGACGCCAAAGGTCTCGCTTTGAGGATCGGCCTCGAGCAGCGGGTGCATATAGACGACCTCTTTTTCCATGCAGCCCATCAATGAAGTCTGTCACCATGCCGCTGCCAAGGGGCCCGGCCGGTAAGAGTGCCACCGTCGGAATGGGATCGACAAAGCCCTTTCGGCTGCAGATCCTTGACGAGGTTCGTCATGCCCGCAGACTCCATCTGAAACACAGCTCCGTGTCTCCATTGCACAGCATCTTTGACGTTTTCTCATCCACGAGCGGAATCTGATCGATGTCCAGCTCAATCCCGTGTGACACACGGCATATGCATGACCGTATCGGCGATAATGGACAGTGTCCGCAGACCCAGGAAATCCATTTTGAGAAGACCGAGTGCCCACATCATCCTTGTCGAACTCCGTGACCAACGTCCCCTCGAGACCCAGACCGGCACCTGACTCGCGAGCGGATTCTTCGCGATCACACAACACCCGCAGCATGGATGGATGTATTGCGCGAAGGCCTTCAATCCTGCGTGCGAGATCAATGACCCTGCGAACGCTCTCGTCCTCGTCATAGGAGGCGTCGAAAATCTGCTGACTCTTGAGTGCACGATCCAATGTGATGTTCAGCTCCGCAGGAACGAGCTTTGTGATTGCCTGACACCTCACCGAAGCGACGATCTCGAGCACCTGCCGACATCACGGATCGCCCCTTTGCTCCCATCGTACCGAATGCTAGCGATCTGTGCGACGCGATCCTCTCCATAGCGTTCCTTGACATACGAAATCACCCGTCCACGGTTGATATCATCAAAGTCGATATCAATATCCGGTATGGACACGCGTTCGGGATTGAGAAAGCGCTCGAAGAGCAGCGCATATTGAAGCGGATCAATGTTCGTGATGCCCAGCAGATAGGCAACGATATCGCCCGCCGCCGAACCGCGTCCGGGGCCAACGGCAACACCTATGCTCACGCGCATAGAGAATAAAGTCCCGGGACGATGAGAAAGTAGCTGGCATAGCCCATGCCATGAATGACGCCAAGTTCATAGTCAAGGCGCGTACGAATTTCATTCGTCACATCCGGATAACGGAGGAATACGCTCCTCACAGAGGCGCGCGGAGATAGTCATCGTCCTCTTTTCAAAGTTCTCGAATGGGATAGAACGGCAGCTGCAGCTCACCAAACGTGAAATTCACCTGACATGCTCCCGCGATCTTTTGCCGTATTTTCGATCGCTCCCGGATAGTCCGCAAAGAGCTCCGCCATCTCCTGCTCTGATTTCAGATAATAATCAGGCCCGGAGAAGCGCATGCGGTCGGGATCGTTGATCGTCCGCCCCATCTGAACACAGAGCAGAATATCATGAAACTCGCTGTCGTCTGCATTGACATAGTGGACATCATTTGTCGCAACCAGCCCGACACCGTGGCGGTTTGCCGCTATCGCGGAGCGCACGGTTGACCGTCTTTTCCTCGGGCAGTCCATGATCTTGAATCTCGAGAAAAAATTATCCTGCTCCAAAGATCCCGACGTATTCGCAAATGAGTTCCTCCGCTCGCCGGGTATTTCCACGCAGCTGCCTGTGGGATCTCACCTGCCACACAGGCAGAAAGTGCAATGATGCCCTCTGTGGTATTTTACGCAGCAGTTCCTTATCAATACGCGGTTATAATAATATCCCTCGGTATTGGCGAGGGATATTAGCTCAACCAGATTGCGGTAGCCCGTTTCATTCTCGGCAAGGAGGATGAGATGATAGTAGCGTGTGCCGTCGACCTCCGTTCTTTCCTCGCCGCATACCTGGTGCCAGATAGAGCTCACCAACCAATGATGGGGTGAACGCCCCCATGCCTTTGCCTCTTTATAGAACCTGACCGCACCATACATAACGCCGTGATCGGTCATGGCAACAGCGTCCATGCCGAGTTCTTTCGTACGCCGCACGAGGTTCTTTGATCCGACTCCCGCGCCGTCGAGCAGACTGTACTCCGTATGTACGTGCAGATAGCAAATGCCATATCGTTCCTCCTTTCTCTGATGTTATGTCTGATTGCCTATGTCAGGAGAACTCGATGCGCAAAAATTCTCCCAGATCTCCTGATACGCCGTCTCCAATTCGTCCATATATCCCTGTACATTCATCAGGGAGAACGCTTCATATTTGCACGCAGCTCCCATGTGATACGCCTCCAGCAGCTTCGGAGTCTCTGCGAGCTGAACGGCGCGGCGCACATAGTTGATGTCATTCTCGGCAGCGAGTTCGCGAACCCCGCATTCGTCAGTATGGACGCAGCAAAACGAGCACCGTGCGTACGCCCGCGCAGTGAAATAACGGGAACACCCATGTAGAGGGCCTCACACGTCGTCAGTCCGCCGTTGTAGGAGCCGTATCAAGCGCAATATCAACATCCCGATACTGCTCAAGATAGTCCGGACTATAGGGACGGAACTCCACACGCGTCAAATCAAAGTTCAGTATAGAAAGGCGCTTCTTGGCAAAAGCTGACTCCCCGGAATCAATGCCGCATATCTTCCCTTTAATGATGAGCTTTGAGCCACGGATCAGACTCCAAGATGCCGCGCTCAAAGGAGCAGGATCTCATCTGTCGCCTTGGCAAAGTTGTTAAAGCTGCCAAATGTCACACAGCCGTTCCTGCGCATGGGCGTCATAGCCAGCCTCCCGGCATCACACGGATCGCCTCGGTGCACTAGCAGAGATGGGAGTGCGGCAGACGCAGAATCTGTTCGGTAAAACCAGCCTCCGCCTGGAGATCCCCCTGGGAATACAGACCTCGTCCGGAGAGAAAAATAGTCAATGACACGAAGTCCCGTTGTATTCGTATATCCGATTCCAGAAATCTGAACAGGAGCAGGACGATACGCCATAATTGGGCGCATTGTCCCTGTGAGTGTCCAGACAGATCGATCAATATGTCAATCTTATCCTCTGCGTGATCAGACGCACTGCCGTACGGGCGGACGTCCACGCATATCACGCCACGTCACGCGACGCGTGCGAAGCCGTTCCGTTACGGCATCACTCCTGCCAGTCGCATAGCAAAACACCATAAAACCGCTCTCCATCAGAAATGGTGAAGCAAAGGGAGACAGGAAATACGAAACCGAATGCTCTCGAAAATCCGGTGATATATAGCCAATGCGCAGCTTTTTCTGTGGCGCTCGCGGCGTGTGTTCATGAACATATGGACGAACATCCTGCATCTCATCATATGCCTCCGCCTTCTGACGTCCATCCTTAGCCCCAAGATACCGATAATTGCGCATAAAAGGTACTTGCTTGCTAGAGTTCGGCCGCCTCATCCGATGTATCCGCAAGACGACTGGACATGAGAAGCTCGTGCGCTGCCCCTTCGGCTCTCCCGCAAGATAGAGTGCATCAGCAAGCCATCCACGCGCGCCTTTTAGCATCTGATGATAGATCGCATAGGGAGATCCTCCTCTCCCAGGACCTTTGCCTTGTGTGTCAACTCCTCGATCAGATCGGCGAGCAGAGGGATCTCATCGTCCAGGCGAAATTCAAGCGCTGCAAGGCCTGCCTGAAAACCATACGTGCACGTGGATGGCGCGGCTGTACGTGCAGTACTCGGCAAGTTCCTCGGCCTCATCAATGCGCCCGCTGTAGAGTGCAACCTCAGCATTGACCGCAGTCGCATCAATATCCCCCTCCATCAGGCGGTCGACCTCCTGTGCACAGGCACGCATGCCCTTCAGATCGCCGTCAGCAGAGAATTTCGTGGCCAGTCTGAGTCCAGTTAATCTTCTCCTCTGCCGTATGTTCAGCCTTTGGCGGCTGCTCCCGCATAGATGAGCACCTCCCTTCCACTCATGTTTTTCAAACCTCGGGCTGCAGTTCTGCTCCATATTCATTCAAAAATATTCTCTGATACCGCTTATATTCTGGTGCGAGCGGTTTTTCACGCGGCAGTGAATACACCAAAGTCATCCTCCTGATTGGGAACAACCACACGGAAATCATGACGCTTCATCTCCATACACATCGCGGTATCATAGAGATGCCACCCCGTAAACAAATCCCTCGCGCCAACGTATGCCATACTGCGTCGCAATAAAGAGACCATCCACCGCCTCGACATCAATGAAGTCGCCGTCGGGCTCCATGCAATGCGAGTCCACTACACCTCCGGCTCGCAGTGATGAAGAACGCGCCCATACGTGCGCAGCCCATCCCACCAAACGCCGGAACGCGGCAGACTACGGCAGCCGATCACCCCAACAAGCCCGATCCTTGATCTGCAAAGATGGAGAGCAGATCGGCGATAATGTCCTGTTGACGACAAGGACATCCTGGTGCAGATATACCATGTATTTGGCATCGGTCGCACGTGCACCTTCATTATAGCCCGAGCACATCGAGACGGCTCCTCATACAGGGACATACTCGACGGACATTCCGCGAGGGACACGCAGCGATTTTTAAATACAGAAGACATTCGCTGTACATATCCTCTATCATTGACACAAGAAATAAATGCAATTTTATTTGGATCCAGCCCCATCGATTCTCTATCCTTTTTCATTTGATATACTCTCTCAGCAAGAGGGAATAACGTTCCCCGGTCCGTCGGATCGACAGACTCCGCCACACTCACGCGGAGCATCCTCATGGATAAAATCATGGCGCTCCTCTGCATACATGCCAAGACGGCAATAGAAGGCCTCAGTGTGGACAACAGTCTCGCGTACAAGTGATGCCATGTATGCTGGAAAAACGAAAAGCTGATCCATTAACTCCCATAAGCCAACCACTGCCGCAGCAGACCTACATCATACTCAATGCGATGAATCAGCCGCACCATGTACGCTCGTTCTTTTTGTGTGTACATGGATTTGAAGAAGAGCCAGCTCTGGCATGGAGCGATCCGCACGAACGAGATAGAACTCTGTCTCAAGATCATCCTGCTCGTTTTTCAAATCCGGCATCTATGAGGGCGAGCAAGCAGTCCCTCCGGTGCTTTTCGCTGCTGCTGCTGCACACGAACGCTCTTATAGAATGACGCATAGAGGAGATTTTCAAACTCACGCTTCGCATAGAGGCGGGACACGATATTATAATAATGCCCATCCATTAGATTTTTGAAGGATGGACCAATGGCGTGATGTTTCTGAAAACTCGTAAGCAACGCACCAGTTTCCTTTAGAAACATGGAAAAACCTGCAGCAATATCCTGCGGATTGTCTAGCCCTGCTCCAGGGCAAGGTCCGAGATAATATAGTCAAAAACTGTTCGTATATGGAAGCGGCACCACCAAGTAGTCCAGAATCTGCCAACGAACGCCCTCAGGTACATTCAGCTCCGCCTCATGTGCATCAGCCGTGACCGCGTAGAGCTCTGCCTGCGGAAACATCGCACGCAAATCATGCAGATAAGACAAGCTCTCAACAACTAAAAATGCGCACTGGTGCAGCATCCGATGTTAGGAAGGATAGCAGTTCAGGTCGTATTTTTCAGCCATGCACGGCTCCTCCATTTGATGATTGTTGGTCCGCGCAGGACACAAATTTTCTTTATTATATCACAAAAGGTGTAAAGATCTTGTATCTGCCATCTGTCCCTCTTTATCAAGCGAGAGTGGAATGGCAAAAATTTTCCGGCTCCCTCACAGGGATGAACGGCTATGATAGCTGCCATAGTCTGTTCCAGTCGCACTGCTGCTACACGCAGCTCAACCTTAATCTCCGGAGCCTCTGATATTTCTCCAATTGTCCCCTCGTACGGCGATGCACCCAAAAGAGGACGCCAAGACCCTGTCACGCGAATAGGCGAGGCAGCTGTCATGGTTGCCGAGGTGTCCTGCATCCACGGAACGAAGTGCCTCTCTCAGCCGAGCAAGATGGGTCTCAGGGATAAAAATTTCGAGTTTTACATACTCTGTTTGCTCCGTCATCAGATCTTCGCCCCCAAATGCCCTCCATTACTCAATACTCAGCCCAACATCAGCACGCAGCTGTATTGCCTGCATCATATGCGCCGCAGTGATGGCGGAGCTGCCTCCCAGATCAGCAATCGTACGTGCTACCTTGATGATACGGTCATGGGAACGCGCCGATAGATTGATGCGATGAAAAAGCCGCCTCAAGCAATCCCTCCGCCTCTTCTCAAGCTGACTAATATTTCTTTTATCATGCTGTGATTCATCTGCGCATTACAAAAGAGCCCGTGTTTCTAACCGTTTCTGCTGGATGGCACGCGCCGCCACGACGCGCTGACGAATGGCTTCGGAGGACTCCGCCCCTGCGCGTAGTGTGAAGATCCGAATACGCCACGCGCGACTACACGAATATGCAGATCAATGCGATCCAGTAATGGTCCCGACAGCTTGCGCGTATATCGTTTGATCTCCCCGCAGAGCATTCACATATATGATCTTTATCTCCTAAAAACCACAAGGCGCATGGATTCATCGCGGCTACTAAAATGATACTAGAGGGAAACGTCAGCGTCGCATTCGCACGCGACACCGTAATCTGGCGATCCTCGATCGGCTCACGCAGCACCTCAAGCGTCTTCTTGCTGAACTCCGGCATCTCATCCAGAAAGAGCACGCCGTGATGCGCAGTGTCACCTCGCCCGGACGCGGGATGCTCCCGCCGCCGATCATCGCCACCGTCGATGACGTATGATGCGGACTGCGGAAGGGCGCGTCGTCACAAGCCCCGTATCCTGCCGAGCGGTCCCGAGATGCTGTAAATCTTCGTGATCTCGATGGCTTCTTCCTTCGTCAGCTCCGGCGAGAATCGAACTCATGCTGGCGCGCCAGCATTGTCTTGCCCGAGCCGGGTACGCCAACCATCAGGACATTGTGCCCTCCTGCCGCCGCAATCTCAAGCGCACGTTTCGCCTGATACTGCCCCTGTACGTCCGCAAAATCGTCCGAGAAAACAGCGTCCTTTTTCTGCTCTGTTACGTGTGGCATGGCGGGAGAAAGCATTTCCACGCCCGTCAGATGACGCATAAGCTGCGCCAGATTCTCGACCGCATAGACCTTCAGCCCGTCAATCAGGAGTGCCTCATCTGCATTTGGCGGTGCAACGTAGAACTCCGTCAGACCATGTTCCCGCGCCGTAATCGCCATCGAGAATGCCGCTGATCGGACGGCAGTTCCCATCGAGAGAGAGTTCTGCCGAGAACAGTGCGCCCTGCACTGCCGCCTCGGGAACCATACCGTAGGATGCAAGGGAGACCAACCGCAATCGGCAGATCAAGTCCCGAACTGTCCTTTCGCACATCGGCGGGCGCAAGATTCACCGTCACCCGTTCTCTGCAGCTGAATGCCGGAATTGCGAATCGCCGTCCGTACCCGCTCCTTCGACTCCTTCACCGACGTATCGTGGGAAGTCCCACCAGCTCAAAGCCCGGCAGCCCCGGAGACACATCCACCTCAACATCGATAATCCGTCCGTCAATCCCGAGGGTCGTCGCACCATAAGTCTTTGCAAACAACGGCCTTCCCTCCCATGTTTTAAATATAAGAAAATTATAACACGGGATAGGGTATGTTGCCTAATGATTCTTTGCAACAAAAAGAGATTCCAGGCACTAAGTGGGGCAGATGGAATCTCACATATCGACAACTTTTCCGTTACTAGTAGCACGATATGTGGTATTGCGTTAGGGCTTTATCTCGTTGGTTTAATCATGGGTTAAATTGTATTTTACTTTTTGCTTCCAGATAAATTGTTTTTTATCTGCCTCCATGAACGAATGTATTACATCCCAAGTAACGTCAAAGTTACTCAAACTTCGCAGATGAATAATCTGCTGTAACCCTTGAAATATCTATCGTCTTGGAATCAAAATAGCATGAGCGACATCCATTTGGTATAATTTTTAAGTGTCAAACAAAAACATCCAATGGAGGCTCATGCTATGAACAGTATAACACAAAAACCACCAAGACGAGGAACTGCTTTCTAAGAAAATTCGGGTCTTTTTCCGTCGCTATCAAGTCAGTCGCATCCTCCGTGCGGCAAATGATGCGTACAAGCTTCTGCAGCGTCCCTGTCCTTAGCATCTTCCTGCTGGTTTTTCCGCATGGTGTTCCAGCAGCGTTCCGTCTACACGCAGAGGCATCTCCAGCGCACCCGCCATGCCTTTCGGCAAGGATACGTTCTACCGCTTCGCGAACTCTTGCCGAATCCACTGGCTGCGAGGTTCACGACAGAGCTTGCCGCCGCCATCATTCATGCCACGCTCGCTCCCCTGACTCAGGCGGATCGCATCAACGTGCTCATCCTCGACGATTCCATCTACCATCGCGCCCGTTCCAAGAAGGTGGGCTTCTCGCCCGTCTCTCACGAGCCACGCCAAGAAGGAGTTCTCCTATGGCTTCCGCATGCTCTCGCTCTGCTGGTCGGATGGCAATACGTTTCTGCCCGTCAGCCATACGCTGCTCTCACCGAATACGAAGAATCGCCTCCGTGAGGCGTCACGGAAAAGTGGACACTCGTTCCAATGGCAGCAAGCAGCGAAAAACTCTGCCCAGCAGAAGGCAACCGGGTGATGCTTCAGCTCCTGCAGAAGCGAAGGCTGCCGCTATCCCGGCGCGCCACGTCCTGTTCGCACATGGTTCTGCTCCCCGGCATCGCTCCTGAAGATTCACGGTCTTGGCTACGATGTGGTCGCCATGGCAAAAAGAAGACGGAAAGATACACCATCTCCATCAAGGATGCCTGCAGGATGTGAAGGCGATCTACAAGCAACACCGAAAGCGGCGTGGCCGCTCGAAGTATCTGCTGAGTGTGGAAGCCGCTGTCGTCAAGGGCGAAGAATCCTCCCCGTGCGCCTTGTCTTTGTCCGGCAATTGCAACCATCGGAAGGACTGGCTGGTATTGGTGACGACGGACAGCCGAGCCTCACGGCGGGAAGAAGTCATCCGCATCTACAGCAGCAGCACTTGGGCATCGAGGTGTTTTTCAAAGGTGTGCAAGAGTTTCCTGCGCTTGAAGAAGGACTGCCGCCTCTTTCGTATGACGCGATGACAGCGCATGTCTCCATCGTGTTCACGCGGTACATGTTCCTGGCAGTGGAGCAGCGCAGTGCAAGGATGCACGAAGTCCGGGAGAGCTGTTCTATCTATCCGTGGATGAGTTGCCGGATGTGTGCTTCGTGGAAGCCATGCGCCTCCTTTTGCTGCTGTTTGTTGAACGACTCCAAGAGAAGCCTATGCTGGATGAAGGGGAGATCCAGGGAGCAGCTGCAAGGCTTCTTGAAAGAGCTGCCCTGTACTGTTGTCGCAAAAACTACGAAAAATGTGCATAAAGGAGTATTTTCATTGGCATAAAGTCAGTGTTTTCAAGGTCTGTGGAACGTTTTTGATGTGCGAAGTTTGAGTTCGACGATATAAATCCCGCCTCACACCGTAACCTAAGTGACGCGGAATTTGGATGCAGAGCAAGGAACAAGAAAAAAATCCAGGGCAGGCGTAGATGAGGCGCTACGTCAACGCAGCAGGATTTTTCGCAGTGACACAGCGATGCGCCGAAATCCCGCGTTACGCCTCTCCGATAGGCAAGCGGCGCGAGTGCAAGGCACACGGCGCAGCCCATCCACAGCACGCACGCGTTCCATTCCCATTGATATGCCTCGCCCGCGATATAGAGCGAGCGCATCGAGTCCGCCACCCATTTCATCGGGAGACACGCCGGAAATCAAATTGATCGCAGACCCCATCGACGAGAGCGGGCCACATATACCCTGCGAGGATGAATGCAGGGACGGCATAGATGGTCACGGCGCGCATCAGGATGCCTCACGGCGAAAGAGCGACGACGCGAGCAGCCCCACGAGATGACGGACGCCGCAAAGGAACTGCTGAGGAGGTAGAGCTGATAGACCGGCGCCTTCGGCGTCAGTCCCCAGAAATACGCGCCCAGCATAATGAGCGTGAACGCCGCGAACGAGCAGAGCCAATAGGGTGATGAATTTTCCCAGCAGCAAAACGTATGGATTCGTGTCCCGCGTCTCCTCCGCGTGATTGTATTCGTAATGAATCGACGCGCCGCTCGCATACAGCATGCCCGCTTGAAACGACGCCAGCGCAAGACCGATGAGGAAGAAGTACAGGTACGAGCGCGTCGGATTGGAGAGGACGCGGTACTCCATCTGCATCGGGGTTCAGCACGCGCCCGACGCGCTCCCTGCGAAACGCCCGTCTTGAGCGCGAGCATCCGTGCCATCTCATGGTTGGACGCTGCAATGAGAATCTGCTGCGCCTCGGGCGAGATGCTGCCCATGAGCATGGTATTCGACCCGTCGAGCACCAGAAGAACGCGCCCCTGCCCGTGTCCCTTGACCTCCTCGGAGAAGTCCGCCGGAATCTCGATGGCGCCGTAGGCTTCATGCCGCGCGATCATCTCCATGAGTTCCTCGCGGCTCGGCATAGGAACGCACCGCGATGATGTCGAGTCCTCGAACGCCCCTGCCAATTGCACGCGACAGCGCTCCCCGTCCGCATCGTAGACGGCGAACGGAATCGCTTGACGAGTCCCGGCGCATAAAAGCCCAGCACAACGGCATAGACCATGCCCGCAAGAAAAGATAAAGCTGATGCGGTTGCGTCCTTCCGAAGATTTGATCAAACCCACGCCTAACGACTGCCCCCTATCGTCGCTACCGCCGCCTCCTTTCTCCGCCGCCGCAGGAGGAAGATCGCCGTGGTGAGCGCCGCCCCGCCCGCGCAGAACATGACCGCGAGATCCCTGCCAAAGTCCGGCGCATATCCTGCGAGCAGGAGGTCGCGCATATTGATTCCCGACATAGCGGAACGGGATGATGCACGAGAACACGCGCGCAAAGGACTCCATCGCAAACGGCGGCCAGCTGAGCCCGCTGAAGAGTATGCCGGGCATGAGGTAGAACATCGGCATCTGGAGCGCAGAGACCTCGTCCTTCGCGAGCGTGGAGAACGTCAGTAGGATGGACGTGACGAAGAAAACGAATCCGCCCGCGAGCAGAAAAATCTGCCAAAGATCGCCGCGGCACGGCACGCCGAATCCATAGACGATGATCGGCAGGGCAAGCGTAAACGCAAGGAGCCCGACGCCCGCGTAGACGAGAACGCCGCTCACGATGATTTTCCACGCCGCCGCGCCCTCATAGCCCCCGCCCGCGCATACGCGCACGATAAAGGGAGCGACAGAGAGCAGGGAGCCCCTATCTGCAAGCCGTTCAGCAGCAGCCCTGAGAGCACGAAGGGCGTATACGCACCCACGGGATTATTGAGGATGCGGACGCCGATTTGGATGGGATAGGCGATGCGCGCAGTGTCCTCCTTCAATATGCCGCGGCTGGACAGCGCTTTTTGCGCCACGCCCACATTGAACGTGCGGATAATCGAATCCGCCGCCGATATCGCGGCGCTGCCGAACGTATTGTTCTCAGAGTTCGTCAGAAAGAGCACGTTCGTCCCCGCGCCCTGTTTGAGTTTCTTCGGAAAAAGTCCGCGGAATCCCGAGCTCCCCGCCACGACCTCGCCGCTCTGTACGCGTGCGGAGAGCTCTTCCTCCGTCCCCGCATAGCCGACGACGTCGAACGCATCGGCATCCGCAAAACATCTGCGCGAAGGCGCGCGACGAACTGCTCTGATCCTCATCCAAGATGAGCAGCGGAACATGTTTGACGACGTTTTGATAGTACACAAAGCCAAAGAGGCGTGGAAAAGAACAGCGGCACAAACAGGATCAGCGCCGCCGAGAAAACCTGCCCTCCCATGCGCGCCGCCACGTCCGGCGCAGGACAGCCGACATCCCCATCTCACCGCGCCCCCTAGCAGACGGAACCGCATCCCCGGGCGAAGTTCCTCAGAGTTCACCTGCACCTTCACGTTAAAAGCTGATGATGTCCGTCGTCGTCGCCGCGCTCGCTCGTCGCGCGCTCGGTCGCAAAACGACGCCTTGCGGCTGATGTTTTGCGATCGTTCCCCTACGCGCGTCTTCCCGTCGCGGCCTTCAAGCGTCACCGTTTCGTTCTCTTTGTAATTCGCAATCTTTGTTTCCGGAATCTTAAAATCCACCCAGTTGTCCGTCGGGTCTTGAATCGATACAATCGGCGTGCCGGTCAGAAACGATCGCGTTCTCCTCGATGTATTTCTCCGTGATGATGCCGTCAAAGGGCGCGACGATGACCGTCTCGCCGAGGCTCACGTCGATCTGCGCGATACTCGCCTGCGCCTGATCGATGCGTCTCGACGCGGCCTCGAGATTGGCGCGGTTCGCATCTGTCTGGAGGAGCGCCGCCGTCGCCTTGTCCTGCGCGGAGAGCGCGGGCGATAGCTCGCCTCTGCGACCTCATACTTTGTCTTCGCGGAGTCAAACGTCTGCTGCGCAATCGCCCCTGCTCGAGAAGCGCCGCATAGCGCGCATAGTCCGCACGCGCGAGGTCGAGGTTCGACGCCGCCTGCGCAATCGCGGATGCCGCCGCGTCGACGTCCGCCTGCGTCGTCCCCGCCTGCAGGTCCGTCACGACCTCCGCCTGCACGCGCTGCGCCTGCAGGGACTCGACATTCGCTGCAAGCCCCAGCTTCTGCGCCGCAAGATCGCGCTGATCGATCTGCGCGAGCACCTGCCCCTTCTTTACATAGTCGCCTTCCTTGACGTAAATCTTAACCACGCGCCCCGCAATCTTCGACGTCCGTCCATCTCCGTCGCGTCGGCGCGTCCCCACGTGTCGTCCTGTGCTCTGCTGCTGCAGCCCGCCAGTGCGAGCAGCATGCACATCACACCGACAAAAAGGATTCCTATCTTCTTCATAAAAGTCGCACCCCATTCACCCTAATGAGGCGATTATAGCATAGTCCGTCGAATTTACCTACAAAATAAACTGCCGTACGGGCGCTGCGAACGCGCCGATACGGCAGCTTTGATTTTATCTCAAACTTCGCAGATGAATAATCTGCTGTAACAATAACTTCTTTATCAGAAATTTCAAGCATAGAAAAATATTGTATTCATCAACCTCTTTGGGGAGCAACTATAGAACAAAACCGACTGCAAAAAGCTCATTAATTTGTGGGGAATAAATTATCTCCCTCATTCACTATATATGTCTCCTTAATTGATAGAATATCGTCGATACTTATCCTCCGCAATTTTTAGCCATTTCGTCGTAAACGTAAATTTCAAGTGAAAAAGGATTCTCTGATCTATTACTATCATAATCCTTCGCATGGACATATTGTGGGATGGATAAAAATTATTTGCAAAATCATCAAAGAACTTTCAATATAATCAAATTATAGCATAAAGCAAGCCATGTTCCTAATAATTCTTTACACAAAAGAGAGTATCCAAACTCCAACTATGGATAAATGAATTCTCTCTTTTTCTTAGGGAATCGCTGATAAAATGAAGTCCGTCAGATTGGCGTAGATTTTTTTCGTCCGATTGGGGCAGCACACTGGACGCAGAGTAGTGCTCTGTGGAGGATTTTTCGCCGAAGTGCGGGCGAAAAAAGACGCGTCAAGATGGCCGGACTGAATGTATCAGTGCCTCCTTAGGGCTTCACCCTTCAACACCAATCTCAATCCCGCCCTTGAAAACAACAATCACCGCGCCGTCCTCCTTAACCACAACTTGATCAAGCAGCCCGCCCCATAGCTCCTCATCGAACGCAACCTGCTCTCCGTTGATACCACATACCACTTGAATCATGGTCTCTAGGGTTTTTCTTACTCTCCCTCGCGGCAATTTGGTCATCCAACCTCGCTAGATGCCCCTGCTTTTCCAGATAGCGTGCGCGAATCTCATTTTCCTGTTTCAGATACGCTGTCTGATCCTGTGCCACCCGTGCATTCTCACGAATCAGTTTTTCAAGCCGTTCTGTCAAAACGCCGAGTTCCTGCTCTATTCTATTACGCTCCTCAGTCAGCTCCTCCATCTGGCAAACGCTGTCAATCAGTGATCGCAGTTCGGCAATCACGTTCTCTTTGACTTCCACCAAGGAATTCAGAGCCTTGACGAAAAATTCGTTTGATCTCCTCCTCTGTCAGATGCCTTGTACTGCACGGCTTGCCCTTGTGGGCATATTTTTGTTGCAGCGATAGATGACTCTGCGGTACTTATCCGTGGAGTGCCACACTTTCGCCCCGTACCAACCACCACAGCAGCCACATTTTGATCTTGTTCGCGAAGATGCTCACACCGCTGTGCTTGCCGTTCTGCTCTCTGCGTTTTGTCTCCGATTGCACAAAGTCGAATAAATCCGGTGGGATAATCGGCTCGTGGTGTTCTTCCACATAGTATTGCGGAATCTCGCCCGTATTCTTCCGTCTCGTCTTATCGAGGAAGTCTGCCGTATACTCTTTCTGGATCAGCGCATCACCGCGATACTTCTCATTCGTGAGGATGGAGCGCACCGTGAAATGTACCACTTGTCCTTTCCCGACGGGGTTTGATGCAACGCGTCTCCAGTTCCTTAGTGATGGCATAGAAGGATCGCCCGCTGAAGGAAGAGTTTGTAGATGAGCCTTACGATTTTTCGCCTGTTCTTCGTTGATTTCGAAGTCCTTGTCATAGCCGAGAAAGGCACTGTAGCCCACACTGGTTTTGCCCCTCGGCGAACTGCTTCCCGCTTGCCCCATGTGGTGTTCTCGAGATGCTGCGGCTTTCCTCCTGAGCTAGGCTGGACATAATCGTTATAAGGAGTTCTCCGCGCGTGTCGAACGTCCAAATGTTCTCTTTCTCAAAATAGATCTCTACACCGTTTTCCTTGAGTTTGCGGACGTTCTGCAGAGAATCCACAGTGTTTCTCGCAAAGCGGCTGACCGACTTTTGTAATGATGAGGTCGATCTTGCCCGGCAAGGGCATCCTCGATCATTTGGTTTGGAAGCCGTCACGCTTCTTTGTGTTGGTTCCACTGATCCCTTCGTCCGAATACATGCCGACGAAATCCCAGTCAGCGCGGCTTTCGATGTAGTTCTTGTAATGCGCCATCTGCATTTCATAACTGGAAGCCTGTTCTTCATGGTCGGTCGAAACTCTGGCGTACCCTGCCGTCCTGCGCCGTCTTGGTTCTGCCGCAACTTCTGACCGAAACACTCTGGGAGTTGCAGGAATCACCCTCACTGTCTTTGCCATCGGTATGCGCCTCCTTCTTTGAGTTGAAATATGACCTCATCGTCGGATATGACAATCCGCTTTACGTTCTGTACGATCTTGCCCTCGTAGCAGTCACCGAACAGGGGATTCTGTTGCTTCCTTGAGTTCGGATTCGGGCAGCTGCTTTCAGTCGAGCACTTTATGCGCGGCTGACTGCAAGACCACACTTTTGCTCCCTTCGTCCATGTATCCCGCTCACGCACTTGCTGCCGCAGGGCGCAGTACACTTTGTTGGTGAAGGGATTGCTGCCGCGCTGCCCGTTATAGATGCGGGCAGTCTTTTTTTATGTGACCGTTGACAAGATGGAAGTCGATTCGATCACCGTAAATGACGATCTTGGACACCTTTCGCCGAAGTTTTTGTGGCATCGAAATCTTCCTTCTCCATGACGGTTCTGACCGCAGCCACAAGCTCCTCTTCCTTGATTGGACGGCTGTCACAGGATTCCCTACCTTTCCGCTCTCTTGTGTTGCATCCCCACCGTCTGTACTTCCCTGCGGTTCTTCTGCTGAAGCCGCCGCCGCAGCATCCGCATTTCACCATTCCGGAGAATGGCATCAGCACAGGATTCCGATTCACAGCCCGTTCGGCCCTCGGTTTTCGTATCTCCTGCGCCTTGTCGAAGTCATCTCGGCTTATGAGCGGCTCAAACACTCCATCCACCATGTAAATGGGAAGTTCGCCTTTATTGCGCTTACGGATATGCCCCTCGCTGATGTAGTTTTCTGCAATGCCATTGTGCCCGTGTAGGAGATGTTGGAGAGGATGTCCTTTACCGTGGTCTGCTCTATTGGTCTCCCCTGCCGTCCCTGTGATTCCGCGCTCTGCAGGGGCCTCTTCCCGCGATGGCGTGGGCAGATTCTCCGGCAAGGTATCTCCGGAATATCTCCTTGACGATCTCGCCCTCGGAAGGAACGATGCGGAACATCTCGCCGTCCCAAGTGTAGCCATAAGGCGGTTTTATGCCCGTTCGAATCCCCTCGGCGAATCGCCTCCGCACACCCCACCGAATGTTGTCGCCGATGCTTCTGCTCTCCTCTTGGGCAAAGGATGCGAGCAGCGTCAAGAGCAGCTCTCCGTCCTCGGACATGGAATCAATGTTCTCCTCTCTCGAAACGGACGGCTGATCCCCTTCTCTTTCAACTGTCGGACGGTATGGAGGCAATCTACGGTGTCACAGGCGAAACGGCTGATGCTTTAACGAGCACCAGATCAATCTTTCCTGCATCGCAGTCCGCGATCAGCCGCTTGAACTCCGTCCGATGCGCGGTACTTGTGCCCTGTGATACCTTCGTCCGCATAGACACCGGCGTATTCCCATGCGTGGATTCTTCTGGATGAGACTGCTGTAGTAACTGACCTGCGCTGCAAAGGGTGGTGAAGCGTGTCCACAGAGACACGGGCGTAAAGCAGCCACACGCAGCTTTTTCTGCAATATAGGGCTTGGTTGAACTCTTCGTATCTTTATGGTGCTCCCTCCTTTCCAGTCCCATATTCCCGTACTATCCGCACGATAGCAAGTCAATATCTGAAAATAGAAGCCCGATGACGGGGCGATATTTCTCGCACATTTTCGCTTCAAACGCAAGATACTCATCCTCTGACAAAAGTCCGCTCTGCAGCATTTCCATGAAGCACGCATCACCATCTGATACGTCATTTCCCGAAGCCCTTCTTCCTTGCTCATCTCAACATCTCCCTTCATGAACAGCAGACAAAACCGGCTCTTGTGGTCACCTTTTCAGGGCATAAAAATAACCCGACGGTAAGCCGCCGGGCGTTGAGGTTAAAGCAGTTATTTATCTCTGAGGCTGTGCATCATGTCCCTGCAGTTTCTGCGGGACGGGAAGTCCCCCATCCGTGCTGCGTTCTCGATGATCGAGATTCCTTCATCTCGAGATGTAGAAGAAGATCACGGCGAGCGCAGGACGCAGCCGCTACCGATAATGTGGGTATCGAGGACATTCGCCACACCAACAAGGGTGAAGATACAGACCTTCTTGCAGATTCCCTTGAAGCCGATGGCACTCGACAGCTTCTTCTCTACAATCGCACGGAGAACACCTGTGATGTAGTCCGTCGCCACAAACACACGAGGGCATAGAGCAGATCGTCAAAGCTGCCGAGGAACTCCCCGACGACGATTCCGATGCCCGCCGCATACGGACGTATGGTTAAAATCTGATCCATATCAAAAACCTCCTGCCTTTTTCCATTTTCCGAGATGATTCATCCTGCGCAGACGGTAGTTGTAGCATCCGCGCATAAGCTCTGTAAGCTGACCGTCCTTCCATAAATATAAGGGCGATCCTGTACTGACCAGATATTTCCCCTGTCCCAGAGGGCAGAGACTTGTACAGGGCAGTCGGATTCGTTTCCAGTTCCATAAGCAGCTCATCCTTTTGCACTGTAAATCTTTTGAAATATATTTTTCCCGGAGATAAGGTAATCCAGATTTGCGGGAAAGCGCATATACATACCGTCATGGAGCGGATAGCGGACACTATAATCCGGTGCGCTCCATTTGCTTTCAAGTATAGGATTCCCCTGTAACAGAGTCTCTTGACGTTGTTTTGGTTTTCTCCATCCAAGATTCCATGTTCTGACCGTCGAAGAACACATAACGGTCGGTGCTGACATGACTTCCGTCTCCCCCATGCTCTGATACAGAGTGCCATATCATCACTTTGAAGTTCCCAGCTTTATCCACCCGCCCGCCTTCTGTTTGACAGCTATAGAGGTCAGTGGGACCGGATACGGCGGGAGCACCAAACATCTGCACAAGATCATATGAGGCGATGATCTCTCCGTTGCGTTTGACAGAGAGAATACTGTCACGCTGATCTGCCCCGATGAGCGGGAACACGAGAGCATTACAGCTTCGAGGGTATAGAGATTTCCCCGCTCATCCATTTTCGGCATCGAGCATTCCATAGCCTGAGACATACGCGAAGTGGCGGCTGCTGTTGACCATCCATATATCCTCTTTGGAAAAAGCCGAGCGGATGAATCTTTCCTTTGCATAGTATGAATGGAGCATCTGGTTTTGATCCTTCCACTTTATCTGGAGGAGCGGTATGCCGGAAAGGACATTCGTCGGAACGTAGCTGCCGCCGCCCTCGGATTCATGCCCGTAGACGCAACGACCGTCCGTCCAGATCCATTCGCCCGGATAAACAGGCATGGTTTCCAATGCAGGTAAGCCACGTACCATTCGCAAAGAACCCGATTTCCGCTCACAGCTTTCACTCTAGCCCTGTGCATCGTTTCACGCTCCCACAATGACGGCAGTGCCGCCCTTTGAAATCTGTACCACACAAAACTGCCCTCTGCCGTGTTACAGTCCACTGCCGCACGAAAAGGATACGACCGCTCGCCGATATGGACACGTCCATTCTGAATCCTTCCGCGCTGAGCCCTGTGACTCAACCACCTTCGAGTTCTTTATCCCTGCCCTGTATCGCCGCTGCGAGCCCCATAACGCCGTGCATCAAAACCACCTCACCATCTTGATTGTCTGCCGCAGAAGGCGCGGCGTGAGTTCCACCATATTGGCCTGCAAGAAGTATTCGTGTCCTCGAAGCGGATGCGCTCGGTGAAATCGACGATGTGGTCAATGTCAGGGAATGCCGCTACGAATCCGTGCGCGAATCTCCACGGTGACCGTCTCCTGTGTCTTGCGAGTTGAGCCATTCGATTTCTCTCGTCAGCATTCGCAGATAATCTGCACCCACAACTGGAAACTCAGTGTCGATGAGCGAGGAGTACGGAAGCTCATCATCGCTCGCGTAACTTGCACCAGGCTGAGATTCGACTGCTCGACGGTGAACTGACTCGCCTTGCCGCCGGGCTTTCCCTGCGACAAGCTGCTGCCCTCCAATACGCCGTCCACATATACCGTAGTCGCATACCATCCGTAGCCAAGCGGTGCGTGGTAGGTGATGCGCTCTGTCCCTTCTCACGACTCCAATCCTCCCAGTCATATTCCGTGTGCTTTTTCCGTCACCCACCGCCTCGGTGGTACGCTCCCCATTCCTCAAAGAGATACACATCGCGCCCCGTGGAGGCGTAGGCATAATCCGTGCGGCTGGTCGAGCCGTCCACGTTGTGCGTCCGCTTTTTCTGCGAGATACCCCCATCATAGGAATAAGTGCTGTAGCCATTTTCGTTTGTCTCACGAACGAGAAAGCCGTTGGAGTAGGTGCGGCTGATCTCTTTGAAGGAAATCGTGCCGGTGAAAGGCACGGGGCGGTATCCTCCTCGTTGTGCGCCCCGCTCTCATGATTGTTGTTCGCGCTGTGCCAGACGGAACGAACGAGTTTCCGCTCAATGGTCGGCTGTGCGTGCGGCCAGTTCGTAATATCGACCACGGATTTCCTCCATACCGCGCTGAATGATGTGGAGCGTATCTCCACGAATAAAGACGTTGATCTGCTGCGGCAGTTTCGCTGTCCAGCCGAAGAGCGCGGAGATGAAGTCATGATACGTCATTCCACTCCCTCGAAGTTCTGCGACGGTGGAAATCATCGGTCAGACGATGCAGCCGAAGCCCGAGTGCCGATGCAATTTCCGCCGCATAGCGCGACACTTTGCCCGCTCCATAGATGTGGATGGGCGTGTAGAGGAGGGTGTCCTTACTGTACGTTCCCTTGACGGACTGCACGATGCCGCGCTGACTTGTTTCCTCCACGAGAAAGCGGAAAGCATAGTCCATCACCCGTCCCTCTGCACACGCGCCGATGGGGAGCGGATTCACCGTTTCAAGTTGGATGGTGTCGGAGACTGAGTTCCCCAAGCATTACGGAAAACGAGCAGAATCCCCGCTCCCTGAATTCTGCGTAGGTAAGCGTATGCGGGATCTCAATCCTCGTATCTGCAAGAATACGCGACTGTTTGACAAGAGTCCGTTTCGTATCTACCAACGCTGCTTTGTAATGACCGATACGCCGAAGCGCATCCCCTGTCACTCGGATTTTCTTGACGATCCGAATATCGCGCAGGGTATCTGCATGAACAGAACAGGATGACGTGACTTTACGTGACGTATCTCCGCTGACCTGCACGGGCTGACGAAATACAGGGAATCACCGTGGCGTATATAATCGGTTTTTAGGTGAATACGTCCCATCGGCAGCCATGCGATGCAGACGGCGGGTTTCAGCTTGATGCTCATACGCCCGCTCCATCCGAACTGCCGTCCCGTGAGTTCTGCAATCGTCATAGAGACAGTGCGCGTGTCCATCACAACTGATGTTGGATTCTGTTCGGCGATATGTCTGCCGTATTCCGTGATATTCCCGCCGCTCTTTTTCAAGTGCCGTCAGAGCACACAGTCCCTCTGCCGTGCGGTAGGCAGGATTGCCGAGAAGAGAAATCCCCGTCACACGCGAGTCCGCACCATACTGCGTGGACAAGGCGGCAACATCCACCGTTTGCAGAACCTCCTGATTCGCCGCCGTTGCCTCATAACTTCCATCGCCGCAGTCGGTCATATTCGTCTGCGTCGCTTGGGCGGGCAGCATAATGACCTGTTCCCGTGGACTGATCTCCTCATCCGAGAGGATGAGATTCGAGATAAGGACGTCCTCTGTTCTGCTGTAAACTGTTATGGTCTTTTTCACTGGAACTGTAGGCGTACCAAAAGAGCAGTCCTGCTTGTTGCAAACCTCGCGTTCGTTCAGGAGTGCCCTGAAAGATACCGTCATTGTTCTGCCCCCGGTTTGACGTGGAACCACAAAGTATTGACTGCATTTGCGCGAATGCTGTCGAGGTGGCAATGGTATCGTTATTGTTATTCCCCTTCATGCGCCACCTGCTCCAGGACGTTTCCGCGCTAACGATGATGTAGCCTCCGATTGCAAGGGTAAGTTTGGCTACGGTCTGCATTCTCCGGTGCTTTGAAGTACAGATCCAATTTCCCGTAAAGCTCTGCAGGGAATTCTGAAATCGTCAACCCTTTGTCACCAGTCGGCTGCCAGAAGGATACGCCCGTCTTACTGTACTGCTCGCCCGTCACCGTCGTGCCTCCACGAACCGAGGCAGCTCCGCATAGCCCGGATTGATGTATTTGAATGCCATACGAACCTCCTCAATTCGAGACTAGGAGCCCCTCTGCCTGAATGTCCACGCTCACATCCTGCTGCGGCGGCTCATCTGCACTACTGAGTGCCTTGACCCAGAAGACGGTATTCGTGTCGCCGACATTGGATAATGAGATACTGTCTTTCCACTCGGCGGACTCCAATGCGGTCTCGGCAGTGTATTTGTTATCCGTCGCGGCTTTCCACTTGTCCGCATGATCTCCGACGAATTTGATTGTCAAAACTCCGTCAATATGGAAGCCGCTCTCGCAGCGCACGGCACATTTGACGGCTTTCTGCTCGCCCTTGCCCGAATCAGAGCAGAACGGAGATCGGAGAGAGTTCCGTGCCGGAGCTGACCTCCGTCCCGTCCTTGCCGCCCTCCGTCGGATTGTTCATATAGATATGCAGCAGTTCTGCCATTGTCACACCCTCCAAAATTCCAGAGACAGTTTATATACCTTCGGAAATGCGCCATATACTCATGAGGACTCTCACCACAACGCGCATGGAGGGCAGGATATTCCGCCCTCATCGGTCACGGACACCATCGTGCGGCTGTCCCAGTAGCTCTTGATTTTCTCCCCAATCAGCAGCAGTGACCGTGACCGAACAGGAAACACGGTCGCCCTCTGGGATATGCCGAAGTCCTGCACGACCGCGCCGCCGACAATCTCAAAAGCTGCTGACGGTCGTCGGGAACGATCTGCCAGTTTTTCAACGGAAAGTGTTCTGACCTCACCAATGTGAATATGAATTGGAATCACCTCAAGGGCATTTTTCAACGGCGGGGCGAATGCGGTCGGCGACGTGATCGGCAAGCAGCTACGCATTCCCTCGTTGTCCTCCGTGACGGCGTTTTCGATTTGCACCTGTATGTGAATCGGCGATTGTCCGTCATGGATGGCGCGGACTGGGGAGTATTTTTGAGAGGAAAGAACATTCTGCCCCTGCAGTTTGGATGCTCTGCGCTTGTTGCTAATCCTGCCATCATCTGTGCGTATAGAGAACTCCTGCCCATTCACACGGATGCGGGAACTGTCCTCACGCTTCTCGGGAGCGAAATTTGGAAGCAGATTCTCCATCGCCCATTTACGCCCGGACTGGAACTGCTGCAAAAGCTCCGGTGTCAGCCCCAGATCCTCTGCCGTAAACTTATTCTTCTTGCGAAGGTACTCCATCAGCCCGACCTGCCCGGATTTCTTGAACACCTGCAGTTCCTCTTTCTGGGAGCGGAGGACTTCCAGAGCGGCATTACGCTTGGCATCGAGTTTCTGCTTCTCCGCCCAACGTGTCGCTTCGACCTCGTCCAGACCTTTCTGCACCCACGCATCCTTCTCGCGCTCAATCTCAGCAAGACGATTCTCAAGCTCGGTTTTCCAGATAGCGTCTATGTTTGACGCGACATCCCGCTCCCACTGCTCCATCACTCGCCTTGCTCTCACTGAGCCACGCCTGCGTCTGCACTCGTCCAAGCCCTTCTGCCGGAAGGCATCGGGCTTCGCGGTCGATGGAGTCCAGTTTGTTCTACAGATCGGTCTTGTAGAGCGCATTCTGCCTTGTCCACAACGTCGCGCTGAAAGTCGGCGTGAGATTTTCCCGCTTCCTTCAAGCGGTATTCGTCGATCAGATGCGGATCCGCGCCCTTCTGGAAGAAATCGAAGATTCGCGATCCAGAGAATGAAAGCTGTTCTGGATGTCCGTATGCCGTCAGTGTATATGGCTGTCTGTTAGTTGATGTGGTCGCCTTTGCGGATTCACTGACTGTCTTTTTGCGGTATCTTTCTCAGCCGCCGCGCGTTTGCGCCGCTTTGGCATTCTGCTCCTGCGCCTTGGCATTCTTCTCCCGCCTCGCACGCGCCTTCTCCTCTGCCGCCGCTTTCTCTTTGGCAATCTTCTGTTGCTCTTGATACTGCTTGTATTCATCCCCGTAGAGCGCATCAGAACCGTACCACCAGAAACGGGATCGCAATCAGCAGGAGACGCCACGGGATGATTCTTTTGAGCCATGAATTTGCTTCTGCGTGTTCGTGACCTTGTGAATCTGCTCGCCGACAAAAGCCCGCAAAGCTCTGCGACGGTCTTTCAATGCCTCTCCCCATCCAAGGACGGCATCCTTGATCTCGTCCTTGTTGTCCCGAATCGTCTCGATGAATGTCTGGAATCCATCGTTGATCTCAGGCATCAGCTCCTCAGCAGCAGGAAGCAGTGCCGCACCGAGGGCAAGTTTCAGCTGCCCGCTTCCATCTCCATCGCACGCCATTTTGAGATGGGTCTCATGCGCCTGTTTCCGGGTCAAAGCAGCCCCGTGGTCTTGACGCGCGAAGAAATGAGTCATGAGGTCTTCGTACTGTTCAAGAATGGGAATGAGCGCAGCACCACGCGCTCGAGGACTTCTGCGGTATATGCTTCTTCCATGCCCGCTTCGCGCAGTCTTGTATCCTGGCATAGCTGCGCCAACTGCTCATTGAGTGGGAGGATTCCCCTGCTGATCTTTGAGTGCAATACCGAAGTGGGAGAGTGCGCGAGATGTGTCATTTCCGCTCTCTCCTGCAGCGGATACCTGTTTGTCAAGACGAGCGATCAGCGGTATGACGCTCTTGATGTCATATCCGCAAGCTGAAACACCCGATTGAGCGTCGCCGCCTCACCTGCGGACACATGAAGTCGCTGCGTCAGCTTGCGGGACATTCTCACCCGCAAGCATCGCGTCCTTCGTGATATTGAACAGCCCCGCGCCGGTTGCCGCGACGGCCATAACGGCAGCCATCTTTGTCGAGAGAACATTAGAATCCGCTCGTGAGATTCTCGACACCTGCCTGTGCCACCGTCATTCCCGCCGAGATACGCCCGCCGAGTGTGCCGGAGAGCACTGCACTCTCCTTTGAGGCGATGATTCAGTTTCCGCACCTCGGCTTTCGGTCTGTGCGACAGTTCTTTGCTGACGTAACAGGTTACTTTCAGCACGCCGATAGGACGCACTATCCACGCCGTCATTCTTCTTGGCAGACTGCAAAACCGCCGCAAGAATCTGTTCTTTTTGCCGCTGTATATCAGTTCTCGGTTGATCGCCTGATGGCGCACCTTGATCTTATCGAGTTCCGTCCCCACACCGTCAAGTTTGGCAAGGTCGGCATCGAGTTTCAGATGGATGTTGTTTGCCTTGCTGTTGAGTCGCGCAATGGAATCCGATACGGTTTTTCCCCGCTGTGTCAAAGTCCAGCTGCAGCTGTGCGATGTTGAGACCGATGTCGAGATGAGAGTTCATCAATCTTTTTGTCCGCGCTTTGCCACCCTATCCCCTCCCTACATCACGTCGTCAATATGGCGTTCACATTGCTGCTGTTCGCACAGTGCCGTTACCACAAGCTGATCGAGCAAAAAGCGACCTCATGGGAATCAACCTCGTGCATCGTCCACCCGTAAGCGGACTGCAGCCGCTCGTAGTAGCGCAGTAGATTCTGGTACGGAGAAAGAACTACGCCTCTTTCCCCGTCTCTCCGTTTGGGAGGTTCACCAGTTTGGAAAAAGGTCAGCGACTGAATCCATCGGAAGAGTGCGCGTGTGAGAGGCACTATGTCACGCAACATCACATTCTCCTCCACGGATTCCCTCGTCACTTCCTCCCGTCCGAATCCAAGGACAATCAGTCGGACGTGCTCGTCCAGAAAATCTTCAAGGCTCAGACCTTCCTTGTCGGCATCAAAAGGCAGAAACTCACGCCAGACCTTCATCTTCGGAGGGTTCGGCGTAATCTCCCTGCCCGCAATATGCAGTTTCGGTGTATCCATCATGTCCTCCCTCAGACCTGCTCGTACCACTTCGAGCCTGTCTCTGCGGCAAAGCCCGCTGCCTCCTCGTCAGCCTTGGCGTAGGGACAGCCCGTCCGAGAGGCGGTAGATCGCCTTTGCCGTGAGCGTCAGCGTGTCGAACTGAATGCTCTCCTGCTTCGAGTTGCCGCTCTCAGAGGGTTCCGTGAATTGGACTTTGTAGAATTTGGTGAAACGCTTCTTCCCGTTGCGCTTATCCGACTGAAAGAGGACGGCGAAGTATGGCGCGACATCGTCCTTGCCCGCCTTCATTACGCCATTCTCGATACTGTGCCCCAAAAGATAGGCCGTGTATTCCAAAGGAAGCGCGGCGGTATCGAAAAATACGTCATAGGATGCAGTATTCGATGCCGTATCCACGGACTGACCGTCGGCAAAAAGCTCCGCCTGATTCGTCTGCGGCTTGATGTCCACCTTGCGGAGCAGTTTTCCGAGCGGAATCGGAGCCTCGTAGGTCGCCGCTCCTCCTGACACATCGGTGAGCATCTTCGCGATATGAAGTTTCTGGATGTTGATGAACTGCCCGCTTGTCAGATTCGCGGCAGGCTTTCCTGTTAGTGTTGGACTTGGCATTTTATTCTCCCTCCATTGCTGTTCTGTAATCTGTGATTTCAACAAATATATCTTTCTCAACAATCTCCTGCGTCTGCGCCGCACAAAACCGAGCGGCAGAAGCGCATTCTGCACGGCACGATGAATCTCTCCGAATCTCCCATCCTTCGTCAGAATATGGATACGCACCGTCACACGGCGTTCCAACTCCGTGCCGTCTGCCGAGAGCGCAGGAACGTCGGAAATGACAGAGTAGACGAGAATGGGGTATGTCCCGCATTGGGACTGCGCCCGTGGTAGATGCCCTTCTTTCCGTGAGCGAGAAGCTGCGAGTGCCTTGGAGCGCACAAGTGCCTGATACACCATCCGTGCCGTACTCATTTCCCTCTCCTCCGAATGGCAGACCTTACGGCATCGACGATGGCAGAACGGATCCCGTCCTTCTTGGCATCGAGCGCGGGATAGAGAAACGGACGGTTGATGCGTGGGCTGAACTCGACGAGTACGCCGCAGGGAACACCATCCTGAGACTCTGCATCCGCTGCAATCCTCCAAACAGAGCCGTCCTTCCGGCGCAGACGTTTGTGGATGGAATCCCGCAGCGCACCTTTTGACCACGCGCTTATCTGTCATATAGACTGGACAGCGGTTCTTTTGCCTCCGCGACCACATCGTCTGCGCCGTGCGCGAGGCTTTCCTTTGCCGCAGCCGTCGCCTCTGCGCCAAGCTCGGACAATATCTTCTCGGCGGGAGACGAAACCTCGGTATCTAGCCATCTTCCACCAACTCCCTGCATTCAGAACGAGCCATTGTTTTTCCCGCTGAGTGGATACGGCGGCGCAATGGGTGTGAGCGTTTTGTCGCCCCAACGGATACGATCCGTCACGCGCACATCCGCACGATAACGGATGACGATGCGGTAATCCACCTCCTGCACCTTCTCCCGCATACCCGTCCGAGATTTTTGCCGCAAACGGAAGAACAAGCGCCCACGCTTTTACCGACTTCTTGTATTGTTTGCACGAGAATATTCCCTCATCATCCGTCTCCGTTACGGGACGCAGGATGGAAATCCGATGACGCAGTTCGCTCATGGACACCCTCACCTAAAAGACCTCCTTCCGCACACCGAGAGAAGCGAGCGCAGTGTCAGCGCAAAGCCCTCTGTGATCCGCTTCCTCCCGATGTTCATAGAGATAGGATACGGCGTAGAGTATTGCGACCCGTACAATCGCCTGATCTTCAACCTTGGACAGCTTCTTCACGCGCAGAAGTGCCGTGCAAATCTGTTCTGCCGTTTCCGCAAAGTGCGTGAGAGGTCATCCTCCTCATCCCCGTCAATCCTAAGATACTGCTTGACTGCTGCAAGCGGCACAAAGCGTAGAACCACCTCCCCTCTTGCCGCAAAACCAATGAAATCGCTGATAAAATGGATAAGTGGACGATTTATCAGCCCTTCATCTTGAGCGTCTGACCGCTTCCTCAAGAACGAGGTTTGCCGTCCACACGCTCTTTCACTTAACATAGCCGACCATGCCGTTACCCGCAAACAGCTCCTTCAGTTCCTGCGGGGAACGTGTCCCATGATCGCCGATATTGTAGTAGGGTAGTCACCGAATGCGATGACGGTCTTACCCGCCTCGACAGCAGGGCATATACGCCGAGGAATGAGACAGGGTAGCCGAGCAGACGGTCGGGTTCGCCCATCTGATACGACGGCTGCCAGAAATACGCCCCATTCGCGTCCTTGAGCTTTCGGATGCTTGCAAGCGTCTGATCGTTGACGATGAACGATGCATTCTTGCGGTAGGGACGCTTGAGACTGTAGACGAGCGTCACGGAGTTCGTCCGCCTTGATGTCTGCCGCCGCCGTGGTGACGGATGTCTTTGCGGAGGCAAAGAGTCCCTTCGGCTTATGCGTCCCGTCGCGCATTCAGGAACGCATCCTCCCTCTGCGTTGCCCAGTGCCTTGCCGAACTGCTCGATGAGGATAGTTCTCAAGGTTGAAGGCGTTGTCATAGAGCAGTTCCTCCGTCACCTTGACCGCGACGTGGAGCTTGTGCGCATCAAGAACGATTTGGTCAAACGTCGCCTCGCCAAAAGTCAGAGCTGTGCCCTCCTCAATCCACGATGCCGCAGGTTTCGTGGCGGCGATGTTGATCTTGTGCTCCCGCTCGTTGTGATGACCGTCGCAAAGCGGACGCAGGACGTTCTCCTCATTCAGAACGTCGATGAGACGCTTATCGTATTCCGCAGGAACAGGGATAGCCGCCGTTGGCATCCACGCCTTCCTGCAGGACGTTCTCCACCTGCCGAGATTCGTACGAGAGCTTTGAGCATCGCAGAGCGGTATGCCTCGCTTGACGCCCCGTCTTTTCTGCATTGAGAGATGCACCCGGGTGTTGGTGATTGCCGCCGTCACGGGCTATTTGCAAGCTGCGCGTCGAGATCGCCTGACGCTCCATGCGCTCGATATCCTTGCCGAGTGCGAGGCACCTCATTCTCCATCTGCTCGATGCCTTAGCATCCTCGGCTGTAAGATGCCCGTCCTTTCGTGAGAATCCAGAAACTGCTTCGCCTGTTCCCACATTTCTGCACGCTTCTCGCGCATTGCCATGATCTTATCCATGTTCTTGTCCCTCCGTTAATTCCTTAATGTGAAATAGAAAAGAGCCGTCTTTTTCAGAGGCTCTGCATCGACATTTTGTGTTCCCTGCCCGAATTTCGAGGCAGAGAGTTCGTGACGGCGGCACGGGAGAAGATCAGCCCGTCTGCCGCAGCACTTGTGAGATGTTCCCTGTTCTGCATGAGAGACGGAATCCATAAATCAAGCTCCACCGCCTTCTTTGCATTCATCCACGTCTCGGCATCCATCAGCCGTGAAATCTTCGCACAGGACAATCTCGTCTTGATCTCGTATGCGTTGATGATGCTCTCCTTGATTTCAGAGAGGAACGTAGTTGTCCACTCCATCTCGTGCGTGTCTCCGATGGAGACGGTCATCGGATTATGAATCATAATGGTGGCCACGGGCGACATCTCAACCGTCGATCCTGCCATCGCGACAACCAGATGCAGCAGGGGCTGCAATCCGTCAATCTTGACGGCGACGTTCCTTATACTCCATCAGCATATTGTAAATCTGTGCCGCTGCGCAACAGTCCCCGCCCGGCGAGTTGATCCAGAGGTCAATATCTCCCTCGACGGCATTCAATTCCTCGCAAAACATCTGAGGTGTGACCTCATCGCCCCACCACGTCTCGTCTGAGATTTCACCGTCAAAAGCAGACACGCTTCTCTCCTTCGTTCCGTACCCAGTTCCAAAAGTTACGTTTCATCACTTACTCCCTTCTGCCTTCCGGCAAACAGCCCCGCATCCTTTAGCGTCGTCATATTCCCATTGATAAAAGTTACAAATCACCGCCCTCTGCAGATTCAATCAGATTCATGTCACTAAGGCTGCGGATGTCGTTCGTAAACAGCCATCCGTTCTGTCGCCCGATGGCATAGCCCTCCGCGCAGCTCTTGTAATCTCCGCGCAGAAGCCGTCACGTTGAAGCGGATGAGTAGTCCTTCCGCTCCTTGTCCGTCAGCAGTGCTTTCTGCAGCGACTGCTCCCAACGGACTACCCACGGATTCAGTGTGTACTCTCACGAACTCAAGCTGACTGCTGCTCGATGTTTGAAAACGAGGTTCTCCAAGTCTCCTACCATATGCGGCGGCACGATGAGAGCCGTGCGATCTCGTCGATCTGGAACTTTCTCGTCTCTAAGACTGCGCCTCCTCGGGCGGTATGGCAATCTGCATGATACTTCGCCTTCCTCAAGGACGGCAATCCTGCCCGTGTTCATCGTGCCGCCGTAGACGGCGTGCCAACTCTCACGGGCTTTGACGGGTCTTTGAGGAACACCCGGATGTTCCAGAACACCGCCCGGACGCGCCCCATTCTTGAAGAAGGCGGCACGATGTTCCTCTGTGTGAAGCGCAATGCTGATGGCATTTCTTTGCCATAGCGATAGGTGAATATCCCACAAAGTCCGTCAAATCCAAGCCCCGGAATATGTAGCACATCCTCACATCGCAGACGAATCTGCCTTGTCCGAAAAATTTGGATTCTCCTCCGTGGTTCTCGTGTAGGTGTAGTAAAGCTCACCCCAGTGCGGCTATCGCGACTCACCTCCATTTTGTCGGGAGGAGCGGATAGAAGTCAAGGACACGCCCTCTGCCATCCCGCAAAATTTGTGCGTAGGCATTCCCCACAGGAGGAGATGCGCCATAAAGCGTCTCACGAAAGACAAAACTCGTCATCTCGGGGTTCGGCGCATCGTGGAGCAGGAAAGTACAGAGAATGCTCCGGCACGCGCTCCTTGCCTGCCCTTGTGGAGACGTAGACGTGAAGCGGCAGCCTGCGATGGATTCTGCGAGGATGCGGACACGGCGCATAGACTGCGTCGTCTGCATTGCCGTTCGCTCGTTGACCGCCTTGCCCGCCGCCGTCTGTCCAAACAAAAGGACAAGCCGCCAAGATGATTCTATAGGCTTGTCCCGTGAACGGGAAGAGTTTGCTGAATAGGTTCATGAAACCTCCATTTCAAAAATACCAACACACACGGCTCTCATACACCGATTCCGACGTATCATTTCACATCGGATCGCACGGTCGAGCGCCATAATGAGTGCGATCACACCGTCGATCTTCTCCGGTGGATTTTCCATATCTGCCTTGATATTCCCGCAGGGTCGGTGCGGATGAAGATGTTGTCTGCCATCCAGCGCATGACGGGATGCCCGCCGTGCGCTATTTTCTTTTCCAGTGTCAGCTTCATCAACTCTTTGGTCAGGGGACTCCTATCACCCTGAACCCCTGTCCGAAGGGAACGACCGTGAGATCCATGCCTTCGAGGTTCTGTACCATCTGCACGCGCGCCCCATCGAGTCAAAGAGCAATCTCGCGGATGTTATACTTCTCGCCGGTTTCTCAATGAACGCCTCGATAAATCCGTAATGAACGACATTCCCTCGGTGGTCGCATAAGAAGCCCTGCTTCTGCCACAAGTCTCGCCTACAGAACGTGGTCGCGCCGCGCACGCAGAGTCGATATTCTCCTCAGGAATCCAGAAGTGCAGGCTAACGGCAGACGGCTCATCCTCCTCTGTCGGTGTGAAACACCAGAACAAATGCCGTAATGTCCATCGTGGAGGAAAGGTCTAGTCCGCCCGTAGCAGACACGCCCTTCCAGTGCCGCTGCATCCACAGGCGCAGGCACGCATCCCATTTGTCCATCGGCATCCACCGCACGGACTGCTTCACCCACTCGTTCAGACGAAGCTGTCGGAAGCTGTTCTCCTCGGCAGGATTCTGCCGTGCCGAATCGCACGCCGCTTCGTACCTTATCGATGCCGACCGTAATGCCAAGCGACGGATTTGACCGCTTCCAGACCTCGGGGTCTGTCAATCCTCATCTTCCTTCGCTCCGTAGATCACGAGGATAGAAGGTCAGGTCGATCTTTCGCCCTTCGAGAATGTCCTTCGCTTTCTGATGCGTCTCATAGCAGATGGACTGGTATCCGTCCCCCGCTGTGGTGATAATGAAGTAAAGCGGCTGCATACGCGCATCACCAGAGCCCTTCGTCATAACGTCAAAGTTTGCGGTTCAGCTGCGTGTGAGTTCGTCGAATACCACGCCGTGGATATGCTGAAGCCGTGCTTTGGTATGCCTCTGCCCAGAGCACCTGATGAAGCTGTTCGTTGGCAGATACACCATCCGCTTCTGCGAGGCGAGGGATCTTCTCGCTTACCGAGTGCAGGACACATCCGCACCATGTCGGCGGCTGACCTCGAATACGATGCTCGCCTGTTGACGGTCGGCAGCCATCCATACACCCTCGGCACGTTCCTCACCGTCTCCACAGCAAGGGCAGGTGCGACGGCAGCCGCAAGTTCGCTGTTGTGCGTCGGCACGAAGGATTCTCCTACCAGATAACAATGACTTGCGCTGTCTACTTGAATGCACTGCATGGGGACTCTCTGAGAGCGGTTCCATATCTGCCAAATAATGACCAGCGGGAGCGAGCAACGGCGTAGGTTTCTTTTTCTCGATCTGCAGTTTCTTTGCCCGCAGGGATTCGGATAATGGAGCGGCGGACTTCTTTCTCGTTATCTCGCATACCGCTGTCGGTGCTTCATTGTTCGGCGATAGATTTCGCCCGTTGTCCAAAGGACGGAGCGCGGCTGTCCGATGATGACTCCACATTCCAGAGGTGCCACTCTCCCGCGACGATGGAAGAACCGTCGCGGAAGGTCGAAGCGATAGGCTTGCTCCGTATCATCCATCGCTTTTGGCGACAACACGGCAGGACTGTCCGTTTTTCATCAAAAACGGTATCTCCCGCGAATATCGCCCATTGGTAAATCCCTCGGGTGTGGGATTTTTCGTATCAAAACAAAGCTGTTTTCCTTGTTTCTTGGGAATCTCAACATACGCCGTGTTGAACTGGCGATATCCGTTCGGCTTCAAAATTCCGAAAACGTCTCGGATAATCCGCTCCTGCCAGTCAATCAGATCGAAGGGCTTTCCTGCCCACGTTCCCTTTGTATGACGCAGGCACTCAATGAATCCGCACAGCATAGTCCGCAGCGGCTTTGTCATAGTGCGTGCGTTCTCTGCCATAAAGCTTCGTCGGTGTATAGTCCGTCAGTTCTCGCAAAGCAATCACCCCCATCAAAAAGAGCCGCTGTCAGCGACTCTGAAATATCTGTAACGAGAAGCGGCCCGAAGGGCTGTTTTTGTTATTCGGCGTGGCTTAGATGCGCTGTCGCACCAAGCCATCGCGTGCCCGCCGTCCTCGAAAAGCTCGGTGGCGGCTTCGACAAAGGTTCAAGCGGCATTCGATGTCCGCGAATCCCGTCTCCTCCGGCGTTTCGACCATCTCAGTAGACGGCTGCGTGGAATCCCCAGCATTCCATCCCGACGACAAGGATCTGCTCGCCGTAGCGCAGGATCGCGCCGCTCGTTCCGAACCGCATCTCATCGAGGTGCTCCATCGTGGTGGTCTTCAGCCATCTTGCTTCTGCGTTTCTCATTTTGTGTTCCTCGCTTTCTGTGTGAGGTTGTTCCCTTTGGTCATGTAGCATATATGCCTCTAAACGCAGAATATAGCAAGTCTTATTTTCGATAAATCACACTTATTTTTGGAGAAACACAGCCCCGAAAGGCTGTGCTGAATCGCTGAAACTATCGCCTATTGTTCACCTACGTGAGGATGAAGCGCACATACGCTGCGCGGTCTTCCTCGATGTAACGAGACCAGCTCGTAGAATCCCTTCTCAAACGCTATCCGCTGAACCGCAGGAACATCGAACATATTCACCTGCCCCGAATCACGGATATCCGCGATTTGGGAAACAACCTTCTCGTTCATGACTGAGCCGCCTTTCTGCACGATGCGGAAGGGTCCACGCCGGGAATAAGGCTGAGCGAGGCCTGTCGCCCATCGGACGAAGCTGTCCCGCGTCATCAATGCCCAGAACCTCGCCCCTCGTTCCCACCGTTGGGGCTTGCGAATCGTCCATTCCGAGGGTTCACGCTTCGTCCCGCGCAGGTACTGCTCACGAAGTGCGGCGATCTGCTCTCTACTCGGAAACCGCATGATGCTCAGCCTCCTTCGGTGTCCGCTCTTAAAGGCGCTGCTGCCCGTGAGGTTCTGCAGGAGAATCTTACGCGACTCTTTGTAGGCATTGCCGATCATGCGCAAGGCGCAGGAGGAAGCAGCGGAATGCGTATTTCTCGTTGTCCACAATCTTTTCCTTTGCCGTGACACGCTTTTTGCGTCCAGTGCCATCTGGCGAGCTTGCTGATGAACTCGGCGTATGCCTTTGCTGTCTCGTCGGTAATCGTACCGTGCAGCCATGCGAAAGGTGATGCGGTCGCCACCTCCAGCGTGTAGCAGGTCGCTTCCCTGATGTCAAAGGCGTGGCGAATCAGCCGCCCCTTGCTCCAGAAGGAGTGCGTCAGATTCCGCAATGCCGTCTCGGTGAAAAGTCTGCGCGGCATACTGATCGAAAGACTGTCCTCGTCCGGATTCCGCGACGGCTTCCTCCATCGCGATAACTTCTGCCAGCGTTTCCATCTGGACTGGCACATTATCTTCGACGGCTTCTGTCTGGCTCGGCTCGATCTCTGCCGTTTCTACTGCGGCGAGTTCATCCTCTGCCGCTTCCGTCTGGATCGGCTCATTCGCCCCTGTGTCCCCGCAGAAAGCCTCGTTCTCGCCGTCCTTGGACGTGAAACCCTGCCCTCGCGTAGTGCCGTGCGCACACGCGTAACAGTCAGCTTCATCTGCGGCATCGTCGAAGCAAAGGCTGCCGTCGCTTCGTGATCTCGAATGCGCCGATCTTGTGAGGAAAATGTCGGTGCGCCGCAGTAGAGCGAGGCTTCGTGTCGAGCACCTTACTGACTACCACGACCATCGCCTTGCGCTCTTCCTTTTTGGATGTTGTAATTGACCTTCATGGTGGTTTCCTCCTTTATGAACTTTGGTCACTACATTTCATCACTCACGTGGGAAGAATTAGTAAGCGGATTCTGTTATATCACCAACTCTATCTCATCAAATAGATCTTATGCCCATCATTTCCCTGCCAAGGATACCGTCATGCGTTCAAGCATCTTGCCCGTCATCCAGATCGCCCCGTCGATAACAAGCGGCAGGAAGATGCGGTCACGGAATCTGACCATCCGTCTCCTTCTCTGCACTCTCGCGAAGTGCCGCCGTGTACGCCGCCGACACCTCACGCGCTGCGGGAAGCCCTTCTCGTGCATCAGAGGACGGTCCGCTTCCTTCGCTTCCGTCCACGAAGTCCCCACATGATTTTTCAGTTCATTTTGAATGTGTTTCCAGTTTCATCTTCAACACTCTCCTTCATAGTCCGTTACCCCACGCGCAATCGCACGTGCAAATTCATCCTGCTGCTCACGAAGAAGCTGCGCATCGCCCCGCATGGTCGATAAACGCAAGCTCCACAAGCACAGCGACTGCATCCGTGTTGCTCAGAACGTACAAACCGTTGACACGGGGCTTTGCGCCCTTTGTGCCACGATTCGTAGTCCGAGTGATGTGACAATCTGGTTTCCTGAATGCAGCTTGCCAGTGTCTTTCCTGCCCCGCTTCCGTAGAAGTGCCACGTCTCAGTCCCTGCGCCACTCCATTACACGACATTACGGTGGATGGAGATGAGTGCAGTCCGCACCGCTGCGGTTGGAAGCCGAGACCACTTCGTGTAGGGCTGTCGGATTGCAGAATTTCCGACCACCTCAACACCTGCGGCGGCGGATACCCCGCCACAAGGTCTGTGACGTTCTTTGCCACATCGCACTCACGGGTCCATAGCCGCACGCGCCGGGGTCTGGATTGCCGTCCGGGGCATGGCCGGATTCAAAAACACGCATCAAGATTCCTCCTTCGATGTTGGCACGTCCTTGTAAGGGATGCGCTCGCCGTCACGTTCCAAAAATACATCTTCGGCATTCCTGTCTTTGCACTGAGATGTACCTCTCAACAGCGACATCCACGAATTTCGGCTCAAGTTCCACGCCATAGCAGATACGGTTCCAACTGCTCGCAGGCGATGAGCGTTGATGCAGAACCAAGGAAGCCGTCAGAGAACGATACCATTCGTCTGCGTACACTGCTTGATGAGATACGCCAGAAGCGGCACGGGCTTTGAGGACGGATGTCCGCATCCGTCCTTCTTCGAGTCCTTGATACGGTCAAATGCAAAGACGGTGGTCTGCTTCTGATCGCCGTACCACCCTGTGCCGTCCAGTCCTTCCTCCATCCCCAGATAATTGGCTCGTGGATGTACTTCCAGTCCGTCCGTGCTGAGTACAAGGCGATCTTTCTTCCACGCAGACCTGCGCCAACTCAAAAGCCCGCATCCTCATAAGCGTCATGAAAGATGCGGGCTTTGCTGAGCGTAAAATACATAGATGGAAGCGTCTGTCGCCATCGCCGAGTGAAAGGCGGTAAAGGCAGATTTGAGGAACTCGTAGGCGTCCTTGTCATTCAGATCATCGTTCTTGATTTTTCCCCGATGTGCTTTCCAGAGCCACAAAATAAGGCGGGTCCGTACACACGAGGTTGACCTTCTCACTGCCGAGCAGACGTTCATACGTCTCCGGCGGTGTGGATCTCCACAGATGACACGGTGCTTGCCGAGATGCCACACATCACCCGATTGAGCAACACAGGGGTTTTGCGAGTTCCGCATCCACGTCGAAGTCGTCTTCCTGCGCTTCGCCGTCATCCGGAGAGCAGGTCTGCAATTTCCGCTTCGTCGAAGCCCGTGAGCGAGATGTCGAAGTCCATGCCTTGCCGGGGCTTCCATCTCGACGCGCAGCATCTTCGTCCCAGCCTGCGTCGAGTGCAAAACGGTTTGTCTGCGAGAATGTAGGCTTTCTTCAGCGCTTCCGTCAGATGATCGACGAATACGCATGGAACTTTGCTCGATGTTCTCCGCCCGTGCAGCCATAACGCGCCCGTGTCCTGCGAGGATGCCATGGTCCTTGTCGATGATGACGGGACTGACAAATCCGAACTCACGCAAACTCCCGCGCAGCTTGTTGATCTGCTCCGGGCGAATGCGTCCGTGCGTTGTTGGCATATGGCACGAGGCTTGTCGATAGCGACGAGCTTCATATCACTTGTGGTTTTTGTTCAAATGACTTCCTCCTTGCTTTCTCGAACGCAGCAGCCGTTTCCATCCGATCCTCCTGCGGAGAGCCGACGAATGTGGTGGTGCAGTTCTGCTTTACGATGTCGAATATCTCATACCAGAGCAAATTGGACTGTTTCTGGAATGCCTGCCCCATCTGGACAAAGGGCTTTGCTATCGCCCTCCTGTGGTCGGATGCTTGCCGATGAGCCCGTATTGACTCATTGCCTCCTCACACTGGATGAGAACGGGCAAATGCCTGCGCGTAGCTTTCAATCAGGCGAGGATTCACGGACGACTCACAGCCGCGCTCTTTCAGCCATAGCCATGTCTCGCGGAAAATTTCATCCGCGCCAGCAGTTTCCGTTGCGCTGCCTTGCAGATAGGAACTCGCTCGGGGTTGGCATCTCCTCGCCATAGGGGTCGGCGGCGTCCACAAGGTCGCCGTCCAGTTCCATCATCAGGAACTCCATGATGTGCACTGTTCGCCGCCCGCGATTTTATCCGCCAGTGCTTCGGGTTTGTCTCGCCGGATGCGCCGTCCGCCGCGATTTGTACCGTCGCGCGCATCTTCTCACTTGCCCATTAATACCCTGTTTGAACCGATGTTTTTGTGCACGCGCTCGGTCCAGTAACGGCGCGGTTTTAGAGTTGACCTCCCTAAGTAATACGTATGTTGCATTTACTTCACTTTCGCGTTACAATAATCAAAGGGTTATCCATCATGTCCAAGACTGCAACAATCAATATGCGCATCAGACCGTCAATCAAAGCGCAGGCTGAAACCATCCAATTTCGGCATCTCCGTGACCGACGCTATCAACATCTTTCTACCGCATCCATCATGGAGGGGCTTTCGCTTCAACCAGAAACACCCCCGTTATAATAGAAACGCTTCTTGCCATGCAGGAAGCACGCGAGCATTATGGATGGTAAAATTGAGCCGAAGCGTTATCCGTCGCTGTCGCACTGATGGATGATCTGGATGCGGAGGATGCTCATGCTTGATCTCGTCACCACCGCGAGTTCCGCAGGAGTTTAAAGAAGCTGCGTAAACGTGGAGCAGATATCGCAAAAGCTGGATGATGTCCGCAAATGCTCTGCGCGGAAAAACAACTGCCGAAAATGTATCGGGATCATGCGCTCGTTGGTGATTACATTGGTTTTCGCGAATGCCACATCATGCCGGACTGGCTACTCGTATATGCCATCGACAAAGGAAAACTGATTCCTGACCGCTTCCGCACGAGGTCTCCGCATAGCGATCTCTTCAGCCGATTCATTGAGTCGGTTTTTATTTTGAGTGCTTTTCCGTTGATAGATCCGCTCATGACAAGACACGCAGAGCGACATCAAAATTGCTCTCCTCATGTGCCGCCGTCCGAGTGGACGTATGTGATGCACGAGTGTCGCAAGGACGTATCTGCCCTGCTCTTTGCATTGCTCACCAGAGCGGATGCCCCGCAGAGTGTCGGTCGCGGTTTTCTTCCACGAATTCCCGTAACGCTCGTGCTGATCGTAGCCGCGCATGAAGTGGTCGTAGTGCCTCTGCATCGTTTTCTCGTGCGTCTCACGGTAGCAGCTCTTTCTGTCCGTGAGGTTCGGGCAGCCCGTCATGCGGCAGGGGCGCTTCGGCTTTCTCGGCATCGCTTCACCTCCATCCCGGCATGAAAAAGACCTCCGCAGGGATTGCCTCCCATTGGAGGTCGAGCCTTTAAGCATACTTTTCATAACACCATTTTACCATGTCAACACCGGAACTCAGAGAATTATAGTGAAGTCTTTTACGTGATTTCAAAACGGGATGGATTTCATCTCTCTGCAAGAATCTTATCCACGGCTGCGAGGGCTTTGGAATGGAGAATATGAACCCACCGGGAAGTATAGTGCATCTCGCCCCGCAATCTCATCCCACGACATAAAGCTGAGATACCAGCTCCAACAGCATGAGTGCGTTGGTGTCCTGCACCTTGCTGATGGTCGCCATAACCTCACGTTTCAAATCTACCAAATGGTCGATGTCATCGTTGATCTCATTTTCCAAAGTCGACAATCTTGTCGATGGTATCCGCCAAGCGATGAACATTTCTCGTGCCACTGACAGGCTCCGTTCCCATTGTGGACGTGGCTCTGGTAGCAAGATCACGCAGGGAGTTCACTTGGCGGAGCTTGCTGTTGACCCGTTGGTCAATACGGTATGCCTGACTCAGATACTCCTTCGCCCTGTCATGCAAATTCCCCTCCAACTTTTCAAGCAGCCATTCCCCATCCAGACTTGTCAGCTGCCCGAACCATGCAGAGCGGAAGAACCGCTCCATATCGCTTCTCATCTGAGCTGCGGAACCATTCTCTGCGTCTTTGGCAAGAGCCGTTCCTGCCACCGATAGTCTTTCGCCGCCTGTTCGACGATGGCGTTTGCAAGAATCTCATCCAGTTCATCGAGGATTCACCTCCAGATTTGCTTTGACGGCATCAATGAGTGCCGTCTGCGTCTTGTCCTTCCGTTTCCAAGGCACGGAGGATTCTCTCGTCAATCGTGCCCCTCGACGATGATGTGCTGCACCACGAGGGTCTTGGCACTCTGCCCCTGCCGATAGAGCCGCGCCACGGTCTGTTGGTGCAGTTCCAAGCTCCATGTTATCCCCAAACCAAACGAGGGTTGAGCCGCCGCTCTGAAGGTTCAGCCCGTGTCCCGCACTGCAGGATGGATAAGTGCGACGGGGATTTCTCCACGATTCCAACGAGCGATTGCCCTCGTCCGTATCCAGTCGGACGCACGGCACGCGCTTTTCGATGCGCTCCGCGTCGTGTCGGAACCAATACGCCACGAGCGGCTTGCCGTTCATGCCTCTACGATGTCCTCCAAGGGCATCGAGCTTGCGATCGTAGTATATGCAGTGTAGTCCCATCGTCGGTGTAAACCGCGCCGTTTGCCATCTGTGCGAGCTTGCCCGACAGAACTCCTGCATTGCCGCCGTCACCTCGTCGCCCTTCATCTGCAAAAACCAACTGCTCGCACATCGAGGCGTACATTTTCTTCTCTTCCTCATTCATGCGGACGCTGTACGCACTCTCGATCAGCTCCGGCATCTTGAGGTGATCTGCGGCTTTCATGGAGATGGTTATGTCGGCAATCTTCTCATAGATTCGCTCCTCGGCTCCAGGGAGTGGCGCGTAGGAGAACACCACCCTGTCCGTTCTCGCTTGTCCGGCACGAAGTAATCTTGCCGATACTTCGTAATGAATCGCCCCAGTCGCTGTCCCATGTCGAGTACCTTGAACTCTGCGAAGAGGTCCATCAAGCCGTTGCCGGATGGCGTTCCCCGTCAGCCCGATGACTCTCTTCGCCAAGGGGCGAACCTTCATGAGTGCCTTTGAGATCGCTTGCTGCTCCAATTCTTGAACGAGGAGAGTTCGTCAATCACGATGGCATCGTAGGTGAAGTCTGTTTTCTCCACGATCCACGGCACGTTCTCGCGGTTGATGATGTGAGGGAGGCTTGCTTGCGGAGTGCTGCCAATCTCTTTCTCTCTGTCCCAACCACTACGGAATAGCGGAGGTGCTTCAAATGTTCCCTTGCGATCTCCTGCGGCCATGTATTCCGCGCCACACGGAGCGGCGCGATAACGAGGACACGGAAATCTCAAAGCAGTCGAAGAGAGGTTGTTGAGGGCTGTGAGGGTAATCACGGTCTTCCCAAGCCCCATATCCAGGAGTACGGCGGCAGTTTTATGGCTTGATAAAGTCGATGGCGTACTGCTGGTAATCATGCAGTATGAACTTCACGGGGCATCACCTCCAATCTCATCTGAATTCATTACCGAAACACTTCCTGCAGCATCCACATGATAGGTGTTCACCATGCCGTATTTGGCATCGTATTCTTTGCCGATGTGGTAGCCCTGCTTTCTGGACATCGCGGCTGCCTTGCGCCCAAGCCCGGCGGCAACATCCCGACTCACTCCACGGATTCCCCATGAGTTGGCGTAGCCGATAATGGGTGTAGTGACGCTGGTCGATGGTCATCTGCCTCGACTCCACCTCAAAGCCGCTCATCCACCTTGTCGATCCGGGCATTTTGCCGCCTTGATCGCCCTTTGCCTGCTCTACCATCCGCTGTGCGCTGCGAGGAGGAATTCCTCCGGCGTCATGTTCTTCATGGGGTTGAAATCAACTTTCTTCCAGCTCGTCGAATACATCCCATGCCCGCTCGGTTCCGAGCATCTTGCTGTAATGAGCCGCACCTTGTTTCGTCCAAAGAATCAGAGATGGTGCGCGACTCCCGACAACTGACTCGATATTTTCTAGTGAGGTCCTTGAAGGCCTTGAGATCAGCACCTTCAAGTTTGAAAGTAATGCTTCCCTCAACGAATCGCTCCCTGTTGTTCTTAAAATTCTGCTGGATATGAATTGTCTTCATCCATATGCCTCAGCAAGCTGCTCCGTGGTCATGGACATCGGATGCTGTTGTGTTCCAATACCATAAGTTCATTCATGGTCGATTTCCTCCAATACGCTGTCAATTTGATTTTATCTCGTCAATCACATCACCTTGAATCAAGCCGCCGAAGCAGCCTGTGCCGTGCCCAGCTGCAAGGCTCTCAGCTTCTTCCCCGGTGCTTTCAGTTCCACAAAGCCCATTCTGCCGCCGGGCAAAAGTACCAGTCGGTCAGGCATTTCCATCGAATCCCGGCGAGGGTAAACTTTTGGCGCGATGCCGCCTTTGTCTTTTACGGCTCTCACCAGTTCCTTTCCTCGATGATTTTTCTCTCTCATAGCAATCTCAAAGATGTACTCCTTGGCGGCTGTCAGGGTTTCGATACGGCGATTATTTTTCCATTGGTAACAATCGCCGTCGATGTCGATCTTGAAGTAAGGCCTGCCAGGAAAACTGTCTTGCTCGATGGTCAATTTCTGGTTTTTACTGAAGCGCAGTGTCAGCATGCCGCTTTCCTCACGCCATTCTTTTTCAGAAGTTTTTCTTGCGTCGGCTTTTAGCTCTGGGCCTCCTTGTCGCGTATCTTGGCGGCGAAAATGTCTCCTTCAAATTTCCGGCACAGATACATCCGACACGGAGTTTTCCCGAAAAATCCTTATGCACCATCACATGGACAAATCGCACGTTTTTATAACCGCAAAGTTCACAGGTGAAGGTTGCCTCGCCCCAATCAATGACCTCTTCGCAATACCAGCCAACGGGCGGTGCGCCCGCAGCTTTCAGTTTTTCGCTGCATCGCTCGGTGTACATCTTCTTCCTCCTAACCACTCGAAAATTGGGCTGGTTACTGAAGTAGTTACCCATTCGAGGCTTGATATATCTATAGTAGGTAACCACTTAACCACAATAACCACTATTTACATACACTCTCATATAGAGGCGATGTAATCAACACTTCATTATCTTTTTCTATATATGGGATTATGTGTGCGCGAAAAAAGGTGATAGTGGTTACATATTCGAGAATCCTTTGAAATTACTGGATTCTCGAATAATATCGCCCTTGTAGTAACCATTTCATGACAGAAAAATCATCTTCCGGCGGATACATACCCTCCACTTTGGAATTGGAAAAACAAAAGACACGGACGGATACGCCTTGGATTTTTCCGCAGATATTACTGCGTTTTTTCCTTAGCTGTCATCGAAGGTATCCACAGCCGCGATCCCTGAAACCCTTACGGCATTTTCGGTATAGGAAAAGCCGTTGTCCTCTAACGCTCGCTCTAAGCTCCCGTGGCAATGACCAGCACCTTGCCGGCCTCGATTTTTCCCAAACAAGGTACGGCATCATTGGCGAAGCGTTTTTCTGTTGGCGGCAATCCAGTCGGTTACGAAGTCATACGCTCGGTCAATGACGTCCTCCGGCTCGTTCTCCTTGGCGTTGGTCAGTATGCTCCTGCCAAAGGAAAGCGGCATCCTTCCACGCCTTTTTGCTTGGTTTCGCCGCATACCGATATTCCTGCGTGATAATCCGCCAATGCCAATAAAGCTACCGTGTCCAGATGCACTCCTTGGTCGCCGTCGCCAATGCTCTCCCGGATTTTTCTCAAACTCATCGCTCAAATCCGTGTCTACGATGTGTTCGAGATACACTTTCCCCGCGAAACCATAATGGTTTCGCTTGCTAGCGTACCTTGCGCCCAAAATCGGCATTGTCAATCGGCTGACCGTACAGTTCAAAAACACGGCTGTGTACGCCGTCCATAGGTGGCCCTCATTGGTAGCGGCTGTTCGCCCGTGCTGATGATGGCATTTCGCCACACCGGGACTTCCTGCAATCCTCCGGCTTTCGCTCCACGCGTTTTGCGTAGCCGTTGCCCAAGGAATAAACCACCATCGAAGGCGGCAGTCTTCGCTCGTTCAGACCTGCAATTCGTCCAAGCCTCAGGGCAGTGGCGAAGCGTCCCTGCTCTCCGCTCAAGCCGACAGCGGTTGCTGTTGAAATTTCCATGAGTTTCTGGGGTCTCCCCAAACGGATAGTGCGAGATTTGAGCCGCCGTTTTGCCACTGCGGGATGCGTGCCAGATATGGATAATCGCCACACGTCGTTTGAGCTTTCTCAAGCAGGACGGAGGCGAAGGAAGCGCCAAATGGCTCTGGCGTATGTTTGCTCTCGCAACTCTCTGCTAAAATTTGAGCCATGTCTCAAAACTGCCCTGCTCCTTTAATGCTCAAATCATCGCCGCATCGTCTTTGTCCTCATATTCCACCGGGCTTTTCGAGGATGTATGGGTGAATTCTTTTCCCCAGAGCCAGATACGACTGATACTGCGTACAAAGGGATCTTTTGTCGTTTCTTTCTGCCTCGTAGTGGGAAGGCAATGTACCACACCGTCAGCATTGTCGGTGAGAAACGGGTACGCCGTGATCAGCCAATCTCACTACTGGATGATTTGTTTAACGCAATCGCTCTGGCACACCATCAGCCATTTCCATTTACGGCTGCATGATGATAAGCAAAGCCTCGAACCGCTCCGTGCCAGTTGTCGATATTTTCCATGCGCCTTTCTATGACGAGCGGTTCCGGGCAAGGTTTGAGGAAAGGCGCACCTTCGTCGAAGTAGAAGGACTCCACACGTTCTCCATAGTGATGCGATAGCTTTGGGTCGCATGGCTCCATGCAAATCTATGCCCTTCAGCTGATTTCCTCCGGCTCGGCATCAAAAAGGAATTCCAACATCCCGTTTTTCCTCCCTCTTTTTGGCTATGCGGTCAAAAATCCCGCATCCGATGCCGCCTTTTTCGCAAGTTTCAGCCGTGAATATTCGGCCGGACAGTTTTCCTTGGCGTAGAGCAATCCCACCACACGGGGTCGAGGATCTCTTCTGCCGACAAGGTGTCCTTGCCCCAAAATAACTCCAACTGCTCCAAACTTCGTGTAAAGGGCAAGAACGATGGGAGCCTTTCACGCCGCAGCCGCCATCAGGGCGGGGAAACAAACCACAATCCTTGATGTAACGGCAGGTGCAGGGTTTATTGGCATTGCGGGCAGAACGGGCTTGTTTTGTGTTTCCATCGGGGAATAATGGCTGTACAAGGAACTCCACTCTTGAAACTTCTCCTCGCCGTCCTTGGCGAGGCGCCACGATGGTGCAAAGGGCGCCACAGAGGTTCGCTGACGTTATCCGGCTGTTCGGTCATCTGCTTTAATGCCGCGCAACCTTCCATGATCTCTCGGCACTCCCGCATGCACGTTCGTCCACAGCGAAATTCTTCCGTTCGCAGCTTGGGCGCATCAATACGTAGGCGTGAAAATCTTCACGTCTTGTAGAACACTTCGTTTTCCGCAATCACCTCACGGGATTTTCTCCCCTATTTTCAGATTCATGCTGCCCACAGCCCGTAACATTCTCGCCGGGTCAAATCACCGGGTCGATGCGCCATCGTTCATCTTTCGCTTTTTCATGAGGCAGCGTCCAAATCCCGCGAGAAGGTTCTCCATCTGATCGATTGGCATCGGTCAAATGAATCGGCGCGTCAAAGAGCCAGTAGGCGTGAATGCCGTGTCCCGTAAAAACCGTAAAGGTCGCTTTCAGAGGAAACGCATCTAAAAAGAAAGAACTTCCGCCCGGGATGCCGGAAGCATCTGTTCTTTCATGCGCCTCGCTCTTGATGTCGATGTCGGCGAAAAAGGCAAGTGGCATACATGGTATCTGCTCGAATCGCCGCGCACGCCGTCTTTGAGTCCGATGCGCTCTGGCCATGGGTGAATGTAGGTATTACGGCTATCTCACCCTGCCGATTTCCTCGCATGGAAGCTATGGTCTCATGTGCGCACCCCTTTGTCGGGAAGGGTGATCACGGAAAACGTGCACTTCTGGCATTTCCCGTAAAGAGTCTCGTAAAAATCCATTCATAGCACCTCCTCGCACTTCGTGGTGAAATAACGGATGTTCTTCCGCAGTCTCCCGGCATGAGCAATCTCCGCTGCCATGCCCTCGGTGATCCTCTCGCCAAACACCCAGACCTCGCCGCACAGCCGCAAAAGCTCGAAATTCATGGACAGTGCCTTCCCGCGCTCGTCGATCTCTGGCAGAAACTGCAGAGGTACAGGTGCGGCGCAAGGGACTACGCCCTTTGCTCACCGAGAACTAGTAGTACTGCCGCGCCCGCATGACGTTGACGCGCGGATTGTCCCGATAGGGAGAGCAGATGTAGGTGAACAGATTCTGTCGGAACTACCTGTGGTGAGAGCTGCGTGCGTTGTAGGATCGGCATAGCCCTCGTGATTTCTGAACTCGATCATTTCTCACACTCATCTTCCTGCTGCATTCCGTCGGCAGATCGCCATGCTCGAAGAGGTCGAACTCCGCATCGCCGAAGAAATCGTTGAGATCAACAGGCACTTCCGCTCCGCAGCGCGAGACGGTGACAGAAGACATTCTCATCGTTGATTTCCACCGTGACCTCCATAGCGTCATTGATGTTTTCTACACATAGAACATAAAGGCTTTTCCTCCCTTTGAAAACTGATTAGTACCTCTCATCAGTGAGAGGACGAACTCGGGAGGTTTGGTCACCAAAAATCCTCCCAATTTTCTGGGAGGATGGAAATTAGTCTTTCTGATAGAATTGGCACTCGAAACCGTCGACGCGAGCAGAGCCCCTCTGCCCACAGCGGAGTTCGCGCCATCTGCTCACAAACAGCAGATAGTGAGGTGCGTTCATCGCATGTGATGATGATTTCATCATGGACGTGAGCGACAATCTCCATGTTCCGCAGCGTCTGCATGGCAGCAGAGGATGTCGCGGCTGATGGCCTGTGTGATGTTTTTCCACGAGCTTCGGGCCGTAGGATTCAATCCGTAGCTCACTTTTTCAGAGATTCAGTCCCATGTGGGTAATGGATTCGCCACCGAACTGATTCTCTCCGATGCGCGGTTTTTACATAGGAGAGTCTCGCGCCCGCTCGGAAGCTGAATGAACATCATGCCGCTCTGATAGATGAACTGGATTCCATGCGTCATCTTTTTGCTTCGTTCCTTGATACAGTCCTTGGCGGCGCGATCCACCGCCCACCAGAAATCCACGATATTCGAGATTTGCTGCACGCCAAGCATCCACGAGCGGTTTCAGTTCATCTTCCTTCATCCCCGGACTCCAATGCCCCGAATGCCTTCAGCGCACCAACGGAGCCGCCGCAAACCACAGGCCAGTTCTGCCTGCTTCCTTTTCGCCGAAGATGCCCATTCTCGCCGTGCTTCACCACATTGCAATGGAACATCCTGCCCGCCGTGGCACAGTAGATGTCGCCGTCATCAGCGAATACGATCCATGCGCCATCGCTCCTTGCGCAAGCCATGACAGCACCCGTGCTTCGATGGCAGAGAAGTCAGCGACGATGAATGTCCTGCCCTCCTTGAATAAAGGTAGCACGGATCGAGCTGTGATAGAACATCCGGCACAGAATCATAGAGCATTTCCAGTGCCGCATAATTTCCCTCCTCGCACAGGTCTGGGCGCATTCGAGGTCGGTGAGATGATTCTGAGGAAGATTTTGTAGATTGAATGTGGCGTCCGAAACCGCCCGCACAGTTCGCTCCATAGAACTGAAATATGCCCCGTGCACGGCTATCCGCACAAACGGTATTCTGCATTGCCTGATATTTCTTCACCGAGGGACTTTGCAGTTGCTGCCGAAGTTCCAGTACTTCCCTTCAGCGGGCGGGAACATTGCGAGAAGGGCAGCCATAGCCTTCTGTCCAGTGACTCGTTTCGACACTGCGCTCCTTAAGCCATGCCTTCATCTGCACCGCTGTTCGGATTTCTCGAGCCCGGTCAGAGTTTTTCAGCCTGTCCGTCAGTTTTTCCTTGGTGAGCGCGTGCAATCTTGACGGCATTCTCCACGAACGGCATATCCAGACGTATCCCGATCGATTGATTTCTTGGTTCAATGCCATACCTCCTCCACACCGACGGAGCGTACAGGATGTTGAAGATACGCTGCTGAATCGCCATCTCCACTCGGACATCGCGGCGGTTGTAAGACTTGAAGACTCTCCACTTCTCCTGTAGGCTCATGGAACGGAGGCGTTGAAAATAACGGATGAGAGCCTTACCTCCGTCATTTTCTGCTCTTCCAGTCAAGCACCCGTCCGACGGCGGCAAGCGAGAGCGGTGCTCCATGTAGGCAGACCAGACCATCGTGCATCGCCAGCCACGAGGATTCAGGAGTGAGCGCACCTGTAGAGAGCATAGATGATTGTCTCGGAAATGGATCCAGAGCGATCCCCAGGTCCGACAAGTAACGCGACAGGCACACACGCTCAAACTGGCATTGAACGCCCACTTGATGACGCTCATCGGTCAGCGCATCCAGAATCTCCTGCGGAATCTAGTCACCCCACGAGGTCGATGACCTCCACCGCGCCTCTCATCCACGGCGCCCAGGCGAAAGCAGTATCGCAAAGTCTCAGCTTCAGCAACGATATACGCCGCTCTTGCCTGATGTCCACACTGCTCCGAGTTTCAGAGATCGATAGAAATGGACTCATGTATGTTCTCCTTCTAGGACAAAGGCGGCGAGAAGAATCCCCGCTGCCCGTGTCGAATCAACTCTCATTTAGCTGAGAAAATCCTCGTCTTCGTCTCGCGAAGTCATCCTCGGCACGGGTCTTGCCCCGAGCGGCTCACCGTCGGAAATCTTCTGCAGGTTGTTCAGTCCGCAAGCGATGCCCTTGCTGCCGTCTCGAGTTGAATGCGTAGAAGTTGATGCTTGCTCCGTCCGTAAACGCCGAGGTAGACCTCCGAGTGCTCGATGATCGGATTGCGGGCGCATCCACGATGCCGGGCGCGGTCGCAGAGTTTGCGTTGATGAAGTAGCTGTCGCCCGCCGCCTCATCGTCCGGGCGTTCCGCATCGCCATCACGGAGCGGCGTCTTGATCGCCGTGAGGCGCGGGGACGGATTTTGCTGTTACCGCTTGACTTCGACTGCCTCTTTCCTCGTATGCTGCCCTGAATGGCACTTTCTTGACTGCCGTCACTGTCTTGGTGTCGCTCTTCGGTATGATGAGGCGATCACGCTGAACTTTCGGCGCACCGCCGTTAATGGACTTGCCTGCCAGACGTTGGCATAGCTCCAACGTGTCTTGACACCCGTGATCACTTTTGTCGGATTGATAACTTTTTGCCATGATGTGTTTTCCTCAACTTTCCTTAAAATCTTCTGCTGCAGTGTTCATCGCCGGCCGCTTGTCGCTCATGGGAGCAAGTGTAGGTTTCCCCCTGCGGCTTGACAACGAGGCTGCCGAGCAGTTCCTCAAACTTACTTTTTCCGAGCAGACCAGTCATCGCCGTAATTCCGAGCAGTTTTTGCTCATACGGCTCAAAAGCCCTGCTTCTTTGACGGTTTGGCGACAGCCGCCCTCATCAGTGTATTTCCGATTCGAGCGGCCTTCCACCAGTTTCAGTCCATCCACTGTTTCCCTTGAATCGCCCTCTGCGGGCGTATTCCTTGATGTCGCTGACCCATGCGGCGAGTGTGTCAGCCTTTGCAAGCACCGCTTCTACTTCCGAATCTTCCAGTGTCGGTGGCATTTCGAAGTCATACCGGGCGAGTTCCAGATTGTACTCTGCCCGCTTGCGGCAGGTCGCCTTGATTTTGCAGAACTGGCAGTGTGCTCCGGCGCAGAACCCCTTCTCCTTCGTGTGCCAACTTTGCCGCAGGTACGAGCGTATCTCGCCCATGCGAGAAGATCAGCTTTCGAGATGAGTGAACTCCGAGATGTTGGCGAGACGAGGCTGAAGATCACCATCGCACCCTCTTTCGATGCTCGTAGAGACCGTCGAACATCTGGACGCAGCCAAGCGCATAGCATCATCTGCGGATTGTGGTCGGCACTGACCTCGATGCCTGCCGGCGTAGTAGTCCACGATGCAGACGGTCTTGCCGAAGATGATGAGCGTGTCCGCCGTGCCGAAGCCGTCCGGCACGAAGTCCGAGAAATCCACGCGCTGCTCCACGGACACCATTGTGTCTGCCGTTTTTCCTCGCGGAACTGCGCCACAAGCCCCATAATGAACTGGACGTAAATTCCGAGCACTCCTCCATCTCGCTGTCATAAGAGGACAGTTTCTTGGTTGGATCGCGCACCCGCTCACCCGAAGTGCCTTACGGGTTGTACTCACAGAGCGTATGCGCGTCTGTCCCTTGAGCGGCGTACTCGCTTGCGCGTATCGGATTGCTCCGCATTGAGCCGCGCCGATGGCGGACAAGCAATCCATCGTGCGCAGCAGAGGATGCGGAGAGGGATGGCGTGTTTACGTGCCAATGCGCTCAGCCTCCTTCAGGAGTGCGCCATACTGTTCCGGCGCAAGCTCGCTGAGTTTTGCTGCACCGTATTTGGCAATCAGTGACTTGACTGCTGGCACTGTGTCCTTCGACAGAGAGTTTCTGCAAGTACGGCGCGTACCTCCTCAAGTGTTGGTGAGGCTTCCTCCGATTCCGAGACCTTCGGCTGCTCCTCGCCTGAGAACTCTGTACGATTTCCTCAGGGGACATCGACGAGCCGGCGCAATGTCGCCTAGCTCTGCTGTGACTTCATTCTGTTCCCGCATAGGTATCACTTCCTCGATTAACTGCGGGCATCTTCACCTTCCTATAAAGAGGACACCTGCCCACCAGTCTGGTCACCAGATTTTGCAAAATATCCTCAATCTGCTCTTGCAGTCTGGGCATGAATTTCTCCTACGCTTACGAACACTTTCTTTTGGATTTGAAGCCGACAGCACCGGCAATCTCGCGTTCAGACTGTCCCGCCGCCCTGCGGATAAGAATTTCATGGTCGATGGGATCGAGTTTGGCGAGGCCTCGTACAGCCTGCGATTACGCTCCTCGCGGACTGTGGTGTCGGCGACATCCTCATGGACAGGAAGTGCCGGGTCATTGACCTCCACCGCACGTTCTAGAGATTGTCCGATACACGGGATGTGAGCATCCATCACAGCTGCGGTTGGCGCAGCAGGGCTTTCCTTCATAGATACAGTGTTGCTCACGCTTTTCCCGCTTATCCTCCCGCCAGATTGGGCGCATGACGACGGAGTATTGATTAGCATCGACAGGTGCATAAACTGCCACCCGACGCCTTGAAGAACTTTTTCTCGGCGGTCTTCCGCCGGACGAGTTCATCCATGCCCGTATCCCGGATTCTTCCGTTTTCGTGGATCTGAATCGGGACGGGGACACTGCACGCCCAGCTTCTTACTGTGCTGAAAACGATGTCCCTGCTGCAGGAGTTCCTCGACCTCCTGCGCGGAGTAGTCTTGTGATGATACCGTTTCGGCTGGATTTTTCATGGTTTTGCGTTCCTCGTTCGCGCCGAACGGCAGGATGCAAAACTACACACGGGCTTCACTCAAAAATGGGCATAAAGAAGCACGGTGGGAGCATAGAGATACTGACAAGCTCGTATGCTGTCAGAACCCCTATTCGCATCCCCGCCGTCCTATGGCCATCTTGGACAACAGATTGACTTACCTAGGAAACTTGATTTTCTTGTTTTCATCATCTCCTCTCACTACTAACAGAAGTTACTCCCCTCAACGAAGCGGACAGTTCGAGCCGTTTTTGGTCACCACTTCTGAAGAAACTATTTTTGGATATTTTCAGCAGAGGAAGATCTTCCTCTTAATATCCCCACTGGACACATTTAGTCGTGGTGGCCGAACTTTTTAGAAATATTTCCATGAACGATCAAAAAGGCCGGATGACGATAAAGCTCTCGCTTTACCATCATCCGGCCATTCGGTAGCTCATAGCGGCTCCATTGCTCGGTATGTTGGTGTTATGTTCAGACTACCCGTCGCCTCGATAATGCTACGTTGTCCTGAATAGTTGAGTTTCACGATATTATGACAGTTGGGGCACTTGAGGCCAAATTCCATTACCATTGGCATCGATGTCTCGCTGCTCTTTTTCCCACAAACGGACATTTGAGCAGTTCTACTTTGCCTCGCTCCTCTGATACTCTGAATTTTACTGCCTTTTGAAGCACACTGCCACTCCTTTTACTTAAAATGAATCTCATCAATATCCACTAAATTGTTCACGTCATCATCTAAATCCGAAGGAAATGGAGCAGAAAAATTTTTCTGTACTCCTCCATCTTGACGTGGGAAGACAAATTCATTGGTTACCTTTCTTCCTTTCAAAATCCACAGAAGTAACGAAACATAGCCTTGAAATTTCTGCTCACCAAAGTCCTCTAAAAATGTCTTCATCAAGCCTCTGAATTATCAACGACATAAGATATCTCTCTGTAGTACTTCATCGGATTTGAAGTAAGTAAGTGCTGCATAACGACGCGTAAAGTTTTCATAGAAGCGCCGCCCATTTTCAAATTTTCTTCGTTGTAACTATTTCATCACTATCAGCATCATCTGTATTTACCCCCAAAGCGACGAATAATACGCTCAGAGGATGACGTCTGCAAAAACTCAAATCCCCATTGCCCATTGCCCCCAATGAGTTTCATTTCTATACAAAAATTGTAGAGAAATCACCCTTGTTTTTGAAACTCTGACACGATGTAGAGGCGATAGTATCAGGAGCTCTCGCATCAGCTCCTTCATGACACTTCTTGATGCTGTCTGCTTTTGCGTATAAGCATGTCTTCAAATTGTTCAATTTTATTAGGGTGCATGTTCCAAGACTTTATGAGCCATGCTCGTAAGTTCTGTAATGTACTAGCACATTTTCGTTTTTCAGCAAACAGCCGCACCTCCTCTGCTGAAGCAAAACCGTTTTGCATCCATAAGCATTTTCAAGCGTGATTCACTTGTGCGATCTCTATGCTCAAAGATCGAGGCGAATAACAGTCTCGGTACTTTGCATCTCCAAGCTTTTTATTTACTATGCGTGAAAATGTAGATGGGTTTACCCGCATTTCCTCTGCAAATTGCTTCATCGTCTGCTGGTCCCTTAGCAGCCTCGAGATAGCTTGGACATCTGCTCCTTATCCACAGGCTTGACACGGGTGTAGTTTCTTCTTGCATGATTTTGCACCTCTATGGTATTTCTGACCTGTGTGATTGATATATCAACATTATATTGCACAAACAAGCAAATTTCAAGCAATTTTTGTGCAATTTTTCAAAATGATGATGACTACCATATCTCTGTTTCCACCTGTCTTTATCTTTTCTGACATTTAAAGTCCTTCTTAGATCTCTCAGTATGGATATTGTATATTGTAAAAGTTTTTAATCTTATTTTAATGTAAAATAATGTCCTTGGACATAGCTCACTTTCTTAATAGGGCGAGGAGTTCTATGGTATAATATATTGTATTATATAGAGTAAAAGGGAGATACTAGATTGATGTCTCCATAAAGCAGCGTCTTTATTCCCCTTCATCTGACGCGATCTCCCTTATCATGTAAGCCACACGAGATCAGAGAGAAACAATATACTTTTGGAGGAAATGACGAATGTCCGAAAACTCAGGATGTAGACATAAAGAGTCTTGTGGGACGAGTATCTGAAATGGCTCTGTGGTTTTGCCAATGCACAGGGCGGCACGATGTTACATCGAGTGAATGACTCCAGAGTATTGTCGGTGTAAAGAACATCCAAAGACTGCTGGAGGATATTCCGAATAAAATCCAATCCAGTCTTGGAATCGTTGCGGATGTCAACAAACACACAAAAGATGGTGTGGAATATCTCGAAATCAAAGTAGAGCCTAGCACTTTCCCTATCAGCTATCATGGAGAATTCCATTATCGCAGCGGAGCTACGAAGCAACAACTGACAGGAATTGCACTATCGCAGTTCATTATGCGAGAAGACAGGCGTTCGTTGGGAGTGCAATGAGTCGAAGACATTACAGTAGATGATCTCGACGAGGAGGCCTCAAAAATTTTTCCGTAGAGAGCCCTCAGAAGCAAACAGCGAATGGCTCAGGAGGATCTTGATCTTTCTAACGCAGAACTTTTAAGCAAAGTTGCATCTGATATCCAACGGCAAAACTGACCAGCATAGCTGGTGCCTTTACACGACCCCAGTGTTGTACAAAAATGGTAGTTACATAAAAGATCGCTAAGTTTGGAGATGGAGCGGATCTAGCAGTATCATGATGATCTTGAAAGTTCGCTGATAAAGAAATGCAGACTAGTAATCGATCTGATTTATCTGAAGTATCTGAGCCACGTGTCATATATACATGATCGTCGAGTGTGGAAACATCTCAGTGCAAGAGCTGCCATCCGTGAGGCAGTATACATGCAATTGCCCACACCTGTTATATGTTTGGGACTCCCGTTCAGATTCGCATTGAGAATGAGTCGTTTATCATAAGCAATCAGTGCATTCTTCCAGATGGATGGACGGCTGAGACCCCTGATGGAGCTCCTCATGATTCCATCCCTGCAATCCAGATATTTAGCAAAACGTATTCTACCGTGCTGGATACATTGAACATTGGGGACGCGGTATCGAAAAATCTGCGAGGCCTGCAAGGCGTCGGGGGCAGCCTGCCATTTTATGAATTACGAGAAATGGACTGATAATTTTCAAGGCACTCCAAAGTGCACTGTGCTCATCTCGTAAACATCCAAACTGACATGATGGCGCGGTTTTAAAATGTCGATTTGGATGTCGGTATAGCGGATAGGATTCCTGGGAGTTGATCATAGATAATCCCCAAATAAATGGCTGGAAAAGCAGAAAGACTAAACGCAGCAAAAAGGACAATTGAACGCTGGTAAAACAGCTTCGTGAGACTGGTCGCGAGAGCGCGTCGGCAGCAAAACGATTCGGACACTGGAAAATCAACGATTACATGTTGCAGGGTCGAGGCTAGGGGAAACCCCATGCGCTCGAACCACAGTTTTATGGAATTGATTTTGTAGCGATCTAACAAAACATCAAAGCCACTCTTCGAATCCCATTACATTGTATCGTTATCGACGTTACTTCGTTCATTGCCGCTACCAAAATGATACTAGAGGGAAGGTCAGCGTTGCGTTCGCACGCGATACCGTAATCTCGACGATCCTCGATCGGTCACGCAACTACCTCAAGCGTCTTCTTGCTGAACTCCGGCAGCTCATCAAGAAAGAGCACACCGTGATGCGCAAGTGTCACCTGCCCGACGCGGGATGCTCCCGCCGTCGATCATCGCCACCGTCGATGACGTATGATGCGGACTGCGGAAGGGACGCGTCGTCACAAGCCCTGTATCCTTGCCGCGAGTAATCCGAAATACTGTAGATCTTTGTGCAGTCTCGACGGCTTCTTCCTTCGTCAGTTCCGGGCGGGATCGAGGCATCCGACGCGCAATACGTTCGTCTTGTTCGAACCGGGCACGCCAACCATGAGGACATTGTGCCCTCCCTGCCGCCGCAATCTCAAGCGCACGTTTCGCCTGATACCTGCCCCTGTACGTCCGCAAAGTCATCGGTAGCAGCATCTTTTTGTGTTTCGAGTATGATTCGGTACTGGCAGGGAGTCAGCACCTCTGCGCCTAGTCAAATGACGCCGAAGCTGCGCCAGATTCTCACCGCAAAGACCTTCAGTCCGTCAATCAGGAGTGCCTCTCGTCTGCATTGGACGGTGCAACGTAAACACTCGGCAGACCATATTCCCGCGCCGTAATCGCCATCGGAAGAGATGCCGCTGATCGGACGACAGTTCCCATCGAGGAAAGCTCCGCAGAGAAGAGCGCATCTGCACCGCCTCCGGAACCATACCGTAGGATGCAAGGGAGACAGACGGCAATCGGCAGATCAAGCCCCGAACTGTCCTTTTCGCACATCGGCGGGCGCAAGATTCACCGTCACCCGCTCCTGCTGCAGCTGAATGCCGAGTTGCGAATCGCCGTCCGTACCCGCTCCTTCGACTCCTTCACCGACGTATCGGGAAGCCGACCAGTTCAAAGCCCGGCAGCCCCCGGGCGACACATCCACCTCAACGTCGATAATCCGTCCGTCAATCCCGAGGGTCGTCAAAAATCGCATAGGTCTTTGCAAACAACGGCCTTCCTCCCTACGTTTCAAATATAAGAAAAATTATAACACAGGAGAGGGAAGATGGCTAATGATTCTTTTGAAAGAAAGAGATTCCATGCACTGGTGGAGCGAATGGAATCTCTATGTATTAGATTTCAGCATCTCTACTTTATTTGAAGTGCTTTGACAAATGTCTCCGTTATCCTCGTTGCTAAGACCTGTGATCGCAAATAGTCTTTTTCCTAATCAAATACTCCAGCACCTGGGGAATATATCTGCTCTTGGCATAATCCGAATCCGCATGCCAGACGTGGATTGCCCCATCCCTCTACCCTGCCTGCTTGAGAAGCGCAGGCATGCGAAAATCTCTCTTTTCACTCGGGATAAGATAAGTCCATTGATTGCTTTGGTGATAAAATAGCTAGCAGGACGATCAGCAAATCCTTGACACCCTGATACATCTCGGCTCTTTTCATACCAACCTACTCATCCGACTCTTCTTCTATGACCCCAAAACAACGGTCACATCATCCAACACATCAGCCTTTGCTGTCTTATCCAATCAGCCTCAAGCTTAAGTGTGTCCCTTACGCTGCATATCCATAGCAATTATCATCCTGGTATGGCTGAAAATTAGCATGATTCCATTGCATCGTTATTTTCTCCCACCCAAGAGCCACCGTTATGCAGTTTATCCGAATCAGTGATTCCATATAGTATTCCATCCATGCAATGTGCAAAAATCACCGTTGCCATTCTCATCTCCTCCTACTATAGCCATTTCCACAGAAATGGGGAATTTGATAATCAAGAAAAGTTCATGCTCTTCTACATCAATAATCCGTCGTTCATCCTGAGGGTCGTCGCACCATAGGTCTTTTTGCACAACGGTCTTCCCCTCCTACGTTTCAAATATAAGAAAAATTATAACACAGGATAGGGTATGTTGCCTAATGATTCTTTGCTAGAAAAATCTGCCTATGCTAGCCCCATGCGGGAGGCTCTACACATAATGAAGAATTACGCATATCTCGCCCTATAATGCACCGTCAACGTATGCAGTCTTGTGCGGATCACATCTCTGAGTGCCAAAGGCTCGACTGTTTGCACTGCATCCCCATAGTGGATAAAGTAATCGCGATGAACTCCTCCTCGCCCACATTGTCAAAATCCATGGATATAGTACCGCCCATTCTCCTCCACAAGTCGCATGGATGGATAGTGTTCTTTATAAAAAGAAATCCCGTCCCTGTGCCGTAATCTCGACGACAAAGGAGAGTGCATCGACACGGCAATGAGAGATCCTCTGCGGGATGAGCAAAGGATAAAAAAGTGGCATCCCCGTCACATCCGTACCTCCTCCACCACAGTGATGCATGGCACACCGAAAAGACACGCCCTGCCCCATCTCGAAATCATGCGTTGTGTCATACCATAAATGTGATATAATGATAGACATCTATTCGTCTAGACCTGCTATTTACGAGGAGATGTCATTATGACACAGCGTCCTGCATTTGATGAGATTCGCTCATATGAGGAGTTTATAAAAATATTATTGGTATCGAACAGAACTCGTAGAGATTTGCAAAAAGCTTGGAATTGCACACAGGGGGTAAAAAGATCTCAATCACAACATTGCAGAATACTTTAAAAGGAACATAGTCAAAAGCCACTCCCCAAAAAGAGCAGGTGATATCATCTGGAGCGATTTCCTTGGACACACCATTACTTGCTTTAGCAACTTTTTCGTTCAACACAAAGTTTAGAACATATTTCTCAAATCTGACGAGGGTTTCCTCCTTTAAATTTACAGCGAGATATGGCGACCGCATGGCGAAAGGTGAAAACGGATCACGACACATCGTTTTACTATACAGGACATGTTGAATGTATATAAAGGGGATATCGACGTATACAAAGTATGATTCTTCTATGCGGAATGGAACCGCTTCTTAAAAGATTTCTGCGCTGATCCCATAAATGACAAGTTCAAATCAAAATTAAAGGCAGCTGCTATCCTATGGCAGAATTGTTCGTGATTCCGATCAACCCTAAAATGTATTTCACACACATTAGTGCAAGATCATTTTAAAACAACTCGAAAAAGCTTTAAGGATAACATCTTAATTAATTTTGATTGACTGTATTGTAAGAAACGCTGATAACTGTAGTCCAACTTCTCTCAGCGCATCTTTTCCCTGCCAATGTCCCCCTATAGAGTACCAATCTTCATCCGCTTTATTTCCTTAAATAGAACAAACCTCTACATCCATCAACGCCGCTCTCAATCCCACCTTAGAAAACAACAACAATCTATCCGTCCTTCTGACCTCAATATGATCGAGCACCCCACCCCATAACTCCTCGTCAAACGCAACTTGCTCCCCGTTGATACCACATACCACTTGATTATAGTCTCCAAGTTTTTCTCTTGTGCCCTCCTCGCGGCAATTTGCTCATCCAACCTCGCCTATGGACTTTTATATGTGCAACTTGATTTTACAATCTACCCAAAGAAAAGAGATTCCAGTCGCTAGGGTGGGGCGAATGGAATCTCTCGTTGTATGTATGAAGCTGGGAGCTTATCTGGAAAAAGATGCACTCCTTCTCTATGAAGAGCCTCTAATGAAAGACGCACCAGCATTACGATCTGAATGATTATGTAGTCTCATGTTTTTCACGATATGTGGACTCCGTCCTAAGATACAGTTCCTCCTTTGTTTTCATTTGTTGCCGAGACTGGGAAGGAAGTGCACCTCTACACAGTTCTTTGCTTTGTCCGAAATCCATTCGGTCAAGCGAGCACGCGACACTTCATCCATATCCGATTGCAGATATATGAACGCAATTTGCAGTTTCACTCAGAGCAGCCGAGTTTATCCCCAGTCCCGGCGGGTGCGTGTACACTCCCGACAGCGATGCGAGATTTGCGGAAATACAATACGCGCCTCTCGATTCCAGTCCAATATGAAGTCCCTGCTTCTCACTTTTCCTCGCGGGCAGACTTGAGTGCGGTCACAGTCTGCTGCTCCTGCATAGAGGGAATGGCACTTTTTCGACCTCGCTGGAGTCTTTTGATCGATCATCGCCTCCATCTTTTCTCTCTCTTCACTCGTTTCTGCAGAAAACACCTCCAACCCAGGAACGGTCTAAGATGTGCCTTTTTCACGCAGTTTCTCTGTCAATACCGTCAAATCATCCTCCGATATTCCGGCAATCGTAAACACTGTCAGCATTTTTCTTCTCGTTATCCAAAAGTATAGGATTGCCAGACGAGGTGGTGCTTTGAAATTCTCCTCGATATCAAATCTTCGCCTGCTCGTTCTCCAGATTTTTCTGCAGCTTTGATACGCAGAAACAGCTGGGCAGCGTGACAAGCACCGCAAAGGCCATCAGGTAGCGTTTCTGTCTTGAAAATTCCACGGAGTTGCGCTCTATCTTGGAGGGAATGTCAATGATTTTCAGGACGATGAATGCCGTCAGACAGATAAAGAAGCTGTTGATAAAGAACAGGTAGAGTGCACCCACGGTGTACGCCATAACGCCCGTAGCAATGCCATATCCTGCGGTGCAGAGAGGAGCATCAGAGCTGTCTGCACTCGCAACACCGGGATGACATTCCGCCCTCTTTGCGTCGTTACGCCGATGATTCCTGCCAAGCCGCCAAAGACAGCAATCAAAACGTCCCAGATGGTCGGCGATGTCCCGTGCAAAGCAGTTCCGACGAAGGGCATCGATCGGTGTGAGGAAAGTAAAGCGTCGATGTGGCAGCCGAAATGATCACTTGAGCGAGCAGACTTCCTGCGCTGGAACGAACGTATGTGCTGTCATAGCACGGGCAAGCCCATAGCCAATTCCAAGGATCGACCCCATCAGCGGAGAAATCAGCATCGCGCCGATGATGACCGCCGTGCTGTTCATATTGAGCCCGATGGAGGCGATGAAGATCGCCGGCATCAGGACACAGAGATTCGTCCCCGAAATCGCACACCGCGTTGATCCCGCTTCGTAATTTCCTGTGTCGAGGCAATGTCGCCATGCAAGTCAAAAATCTTTAGTTTCTCCCAAATCAAACAAACAGCTCCTTCGGTCTCTATCATTAGGGATGTTCGTTATTTATAGAAATAATACCACGCTCTTACGAACATCGTTAATTCCTTCACCGACGTATCAGCCCGACGAACTCAAAGCCCAGCAGCCCCGGTGACACATCCACCTCAACGTCGATAGATCCGTCCGTCAATCCCGAGGGTCATCGCGCCATAGGTCTTCTGAAACAACAGCTTCCCTCCTACGTTTCAAAATATAAGAGAATTATAACTACAAGAGAGGGAAGATGGCTAATGATTCTTTTGCAACAAAAAGAGATTCCAGGCGCTAGTGGGGCGAATGGAATCTCTAAAAGTGCTAAAAACTTTTCTTTGTATAAAGCGATAAAATGTATTTGGAGAAAATGTGCAATCTGCTATAGCCGATTTTCCTTTATATCGTTAATAAAGGCTTCCTTTGTCTCCTCACTAATTGAGTACATTGTCATGACGAAACGGAAAGTCCTTGTTTGCAATTTTTTCATATCGGAAGCAGACATCGGCGTTTTCAATGTTTGGAAATCCGTCAAGCCCATATTGTATTCATAATCCGCCTGTCATGATAATCCTGCTTTCCCAGCTTCCCATCAGCAATCCCATAGGCAATGATGCCTTGTCCCGTCTGATAAAAAATACACAATCCCCCTTTTGTAATTTTTTGGATTTTTTCTCTCCAACCGGGTTCATAGGCAGCAGCCTTTTTCTCTTATCATATCCTGTGTACAGGAAGAATCATTGCTACTGTTTGTATTTAACACAAAGGCATGACTTTTCATAAGCAAGAAAAGCCTTTAACTGGAGAATACATATCAAACTCAATAAAATGCTCATTATTAATTTCTATAGACCCAATAAGTAATTGCATCAATCTTTAGTCCATTTTCCTGCCAATAGGAGATCGCCCTCGATTGTTTCTGATCCAGTCCATTTGTAACAATGATAAATTTCTGTGTTTGAGTTAAATCCTCCTCTTTTATTTTATTACCATCTGGTAGATCAAAATATTTTTGCGTGTACATCAAGTAAACTCACATTACCTGTATGTTGTTTCTGATATAGATTATTCAGAGTATCATAATCACTCCTTCCATAAAGCTGCCCATAACGTAATACTTGCAAGAGATTTTCGGACTTCGCAGACCAACGCTTCAATTCAAAAATGTACAGATTTCCCATTGCGTCCAATGCGAGAACATCCGGCTCTTCCTGATATGGACGTTCTGTAAAGATACTCATAAGATCATTCGAGTAAATGAGATCATTAATATTTCTTGATATTAACACCTCCAAATCTTTTTCCCGCCATGGAATATCAGCCAATGTAATCCTTTTCGCTTTTTGTGGTTTTTCCTTTGTTGTTTCCAGTCGAAAGTTTATATAGCATAATATCAACCCTTTTCATCGTTTATGTGACATTTTGTCCATCAAAACAGATAAATATTACTATTATTAGTTTGACATTAATATAAAAACTCCTTCTATATTGGGCATCTTTCCACTCTGTCGGAAGATGCTCCCTCTCCATGACTCTTACAATGCGTCGGATCCTTTCCATCAGCAAGAGGAAATCTGCACCAATCTGATGAACTTTATTTTCCACGATTCCCTAAGCACCCACGTCTGATGGAGATCAGCGCTCTTGAAATGAATACAGACCTCCTAACACTCTTATAATCCCTATCGCTTCAATATAAAATGCTGACGAGTGGTATACGCCTGCGTCAAATGGATAGAAAAACCTCTGTTAATGCCGTATAGAGAGGTGTCTCGGATGCCCCTCCTTCGTGAGTCTCCCATAGCACTCCCATAGGGATATCTCCCCTCCACGCACGCGCACAATATCATATATATCCCCTAACGATTTTATATAAAAACGGTTTACTGGGACGTTCGATTGTCCGTCCCCATGCACACCAAATAACATCAATTGAAAAACTTCCAGAACCCATGGCAAAACTTTGAGGTTGTTTTTCCCGTAAAGTATCATTGTTTTCCAGCATCTCAGGATAGGACGTTCTTTGTGGTACAAATTCATCATGATCCACCCGTGACCATTCTTTCGATTTTCGATGATTTTACGAATTCTTCGGATTGTCGGATCGTCATTTCCTGGTTTTTGCAGTACTCGGGTTTACACCAAAGACAGAACATTATGTTCCTTCGGCTCCCCTAATACATACCGTGCATTCTCATCATCTCCGAGGTATACCCAACCTACCGGAATCTCTGGGCGTGCGGTCTCATAATCTAGCAGTTTTTCTAGTCTTTTAAATGTAATCTCCATTGGTATAATAGAGTTCCTTATCTTTCAGGGTAACTCGGATTGTTTCCATGGCAACCTCTTCACTCCAGCCAACTTCTAAGTCGTCTTCCCTTGATATTCATCTTACGCATGTAGGATTCTAGAACTTTATCATGGATACACAAATGGGTGTCCACAGCCAAGATAAAAATAAGTCCATCCATATCTTTTTCCGTTCGCCGTGATGCAATTTCTTAAATGGCAAAAAAGTTACGTGCCAGATTTTTAGATCGATATCCCCACAGATATAATTACTTGTGTAACGCTGTCCTTTGTCATTCCAAAAATCTACAGCTCCCGTCGTCCCCATCGCCTTCCTCGCTGAGATACAAAAATGCATCATGCCTTTGAGGAACGATGGACTCAAATCCGATTGTACAAAGGAATCGGATCAGGACATATATTTTCTCTGTTTCCATAGAGAGAATAGATTTTGCCACATCGGCGGTGATAATGCATTTATTATTGTAATTCAAATCAATACTGCATCTTCATTTTTGCCGCTGCAATATATTTTAGAAGGTCTCGAATTTCCACCTCCGTTATGAAGTCGGATATCTCATCATCCTCCTCTGCAGTGCATTTACGAGTGTAAATGCCGGCATGAGCACCATTCGATCATCAATTATTCGCAGAAATATCCTCCTCAATTTTTCTCAACATCGTCTGATGATACCAGGAAGTGTCCGCCTTTGTGCGAGACATGAAAAATACTCTCTAAGACCGCGCTCTGATTTCCTTCTGTTTCTTCCCTGATGATGCCTGCGAATTGCCTCTTCTATACAGATATTTTTCATTTTTGGTTTCTTCATCAAAAATGCTTCTAACATGGTATCCTCTCTACATCCGCTCTGTCGTCTTCACAACGGATGATGATATCTCACTAAAACTACGCCCCTACACTATCTTCTTCTGTAACTAATCAGCATATTTCTTTTGCCATGCGTTCCACCCCCTTGACCGCTGCACGAAGACTCTTAGGCTCTATGATTTCAATGCAGTCCCCATACTGTAATGCCCAATATTTCATAGCCTCTTCATTGCACTCCAGCGTTGCCAGCATTTTTTCCGTTGTCAGCTTCCTCAATACGAAACGATTTTTCCGAACCAATCGACCAATTCATCCATCAATGATGTATCAGCAGTACATTTACCGTTACAGCAAGCGCCGCTGTACATATAGATATGCTCTGCCATATGTTTTGGAATTGTCCATCCCCCGAAAGTTCCTTAACATCTTTTCTCGGCTTGACCGACTCGGACAGAATCTCGATGGAAGTAATTCGATCAATGCGATAATGAGACACGTCATCATGGCTATCATAGTTTCCGATGAGATACATAGCGACCATTGTTGGCGACCATTTGATAAGGATTTACGATGTACGGTTTATCGCTCCTTGCATGCAATTTAAAGTCAATCCCATAGCGATTATATGTAAAAACGCACCTTTTCGCTTTTCTCGATGAGCATCGTTCAGCACATCCAGGACAATCGCGACCTGCTTGTTGTCAGAATGAAACAGTTTCGGTAAAGTGGATATATGTGACACCTTTGCATGAAAAATATCGGTTTCCCAAACCTTTAGTTTCTCAATGAGTCGCTTTGCCTGCATGCCTGACAAATTCTTTGAAAAATAAAAACACTATCAATGAGCATACGCAATTCTGCATCCTCAAACTCACGCTCACCAGATAACATCCACGCCCTGTTTTCAATCTCATGCAGCGAAATCTCAGAGTATCTGAATGTTGTTGTGGAACCGAACGTCGGTCACATTCCAGTACTAGTAGTTCAACTTGAGCAAATTGATGATTTCCTTTTGGGTCAGTCGATGCCCGTCATCTGTATACTGCTTCAATATCTCAAGCTATCAAAAGGCTCAGCAGCTTCTTATTGTTCCTATATACACAGCCATTCACCTCTACTATTTATCCTTTTTACCTTGACATGAATATTATACCATAGTCTATGTGCAAAGATTTACCAGAAAAATAAGCGTACCCAAAACATTTCCGACGTTTGTTCCTGCCATTCCAAACATCAAATCAACAAATTGAATCACCATCTATTTATCCTCCAACCCCAACCTCAATCCCGCCCTTGAGAAACAACAACCACCTGCCCGTCCTCCTTGACTACGATGTGATCAGGCAGTCCGCCCCACAAAACTTCATCAAACTCAACTTGCTCCCGTCTATACCCACATATCACATGAATCATGCCCTCCAAGATGTTCATCTTGCTCTCCTCTCGGCAATTTGCTCGTCCAACTTCTCCATATCCTCCTGCTTTTTCCACATAGGTGCGCGAGATCTCATTTTCCTGTTTCAGATATGCCGTCTGATCCCTGCTGCCACCCATGCATTCTCATAAATCAGTGTTTCAAGACGTTCTGCCAAACACCGAGTTCCTGCTCTACTTGTCCCGCTCCCTCCGGCAGCTCCTCCGTCTGACAAATGCTGTCTATCAGAGTTCGGAGTTCTGCAATCACGCTCTTTGACTTCCACCAGGAGTTCAGTGCCTTGACGAAAGTCTGTTTGATCTCCTCTCCCGTCAAATGCCGTGTGCTGCACGGCTTCCCTTTGTTGGCATATTTCTTGTTGCAGCAATAGATCACCCTGCGGTACTTGTCCGTCGAATGCCATACCTGTAGCCCCTGCACCAACCGTCGCAGCAACCGCATTTGATTTTTGTTCGCGAAGATGCTCACGCCGCTGTGCTTGCCGTTCTGCTTCTATGCTTATCTCCGATTGCACAAAATCGAATAAGTCCGGCGAGATAATCGGCTCGTGGTGCTCCTCCACATAGTACTGCGGAATCTCGCCCGTGTTCTTCCGCCGCGTCTTATCGAGAAAAGGTCTGCCGTATACTCTTTCTGGATCAGCGCATCGCCACGGTACTTCTCGTTGGTAAGGATGGAGCGCACCCGAAATGTACCACTTGTCCTTTCCCGACGGGGATTTGATATTCCCGTTTGGAGCGAATACAGAGTCCGCAGAAGAGAGCTCTCGCATGGGTGATTCCATGAAAAACGACTGCTGCACAAGATACATATCCTTATGCAGCAGTCATTTTTATCGTGGATGATACAGTTTCCTAGAGAGCGTCGTCATTTTGTGTCATACAGCATCCGTATTCTCATTTTCCGTCAAGCACGTCTCTAGCTGTCTTATCAAGATTGGTAATTCTTCAAAACGACTTCCGCTGTAATATTCCAGTTTGTTCCATCATAATCATGGCCAAGACGATGCCGCAAGCCTCGCGATCATCGCCCATGGAATCTCACTATGTTTCGCTTTATACTCCGGGGTCAAGTTATGGCTATGCTCCCCATATTATATAGCGGCGTTGTGACAAGCCACTGCAACGGCAACTGTGTCATCAGTGCTTCTTTTTCAATGTTATTTTTAGGATATATTCCTGCAGGCGAGCAGCATAGTCATATATCTTTTGAACTCTTTGTCGATCGGAATACTACATGCCACCAGACCTTTTTCTTTTCATAATTGTTTTTGTAAAATTACTGTCCAGGTTGACTCTCACCAATCTCAAAAACATCTACTTTTTCTCTAACGTCTCTCGCAAATCCTCTCCCAGAGCAAAAATCATCGTTCAGCTTAAACTTTTTCTCCACCGTAAACCAAAAATCCAAATCACTATTTTCGTCTGCTTCACCTCTCGCATATGAGCCAAACAGATAAATCTCTTTCACACGGTATTTATCAACCAGAGTGGTTTTACCTTCGCAACGATATATGTTCCATTGTAAAGACAGAGCTTCTGCATCATAATCCCTCCTGTTTACTCATATCATTATATCATATAACCAGGCAGCTCTTCCCTTTTCCTCTGATTGCCATACGATGCTGGAGAGAAAGCGCACTCTGCACCGCCGCCTCCGGAACCATGCCGTAGGATGCAAGAGTCCGACGGCTATCGGCAGATCAAGCCCCCGAGCTGTCCTTTTCGCACATCGGCGGGCGCAAAGGTTCACCGTCACCCGCTCCTGCCGCAGCTGAATGCCGGAGTTGCGAATCGCCGTCCGTACCCGCTCCTTCGACTCCTTTACCGACGTATCGAGAGCCCCACCAGCTCAAAGCCCGGCAGCTCGGGCGATACATCCACCTCAACGACAATAATCCGTCCATCTATCCCGAGGTCGTCGCACCATAGGTCTTTGCAAACAACGGCCTTCCCTCCCACGTTTCAAATATAAGAAAATTATAACACAGGAGAGGGCTTGTTGCCTAATGATTCTTTAGCAAGAAAAGAGATTCCAGACGCTAGGTAGGCGAGATGGAATCGACATACATGAAAACAGCCCATCCATACGGATGGGCTGCAGACTCACGAAATTCACATCATTTGTATTGGCTGCTGTGTTTACGCATTTTAGAGACGAGCGGTAATCGCAGCGGTCAGACCAAAAGATGATGCCCGGAGAATTGGCGATTACGAGCGGCCAGTCGCGCTGCTTTTTGAAAAACCCGTATCCAACCCACATCGTGCGGTTGATGAATGCGACGAACGGCTGAATCCAGTCTCCCTGATGACCGGACAGATTTCCAAGGATCTGCGGGATATAGGAGACATACATACAGATGGACAGACCGAGGCAATCACGCCGACGATGCTCATCTTTTTGGGGCAGCCTCTTTTGCCAAGCTGTACAGCCTTCTTTTTCCAGATGCTCTACCTCAGCTTCTGCTAATACTTCTTCCATATTGTGTTTCCCTCCAAAAAGATCAATGATCTTTCAACACCCGATATTGTAACACAGAATTTCTTGATTGATATCACATTCCCCAGTGTATGCGGATATACTCAATGCTCCCTAGAACAATTCCCCTCGGCGATACGCTCTAAGATTTCTTCGACAGGAATGAAGAAGAGCTGCCCCTTTTCGGCGGTCGAATATTCGAGTGAGGCGGTCATCCTGCGTAAACATATTGGTGACCATCTGCCGTGTCACATCCCAATGGCGTGCGTAGCCGATGAAATAGGGTGCCGCGCACCCTCGCCGGGATTCGCAAAGACGACGTTCATGCGCACGATCTTGTGCTCTCACCATCGCGGTTGTCCTGCGAGATGATGTTGTGCGCACGCGGATCCTTCTCCTCGTCGGAGAGTTCAAGATCGCTGTATTTCCTCCGGCCGACATACTTCTCCTGCACCTCGGTCAGGGAGTGCCCGCCACGCGTCGAGGTCGTGAATGTATTTCTGTGCAAAAGCAGAGGGCCGTTGATGAACTCCGGATCCTCCCGCACCGATGATCGCCCACTCCTTTGCCTCCTCACCGACGGGATTCTCGGTTCCGTCAATGAAGTCAATGATTGCACGTCCCTCAAGATAGTGAAAGCCATGTGTCTCATCCACCACGTCTACGACAGGACGAAGGAAGCCCATGATCTGATCGACTGACGAGATAACTGGTTGCCGCCTGACCCGCGCGCACATGAAGAAAGAGATCGGCAGGTGTCGCAGGCGCTGTGTGATGCTCCGTTTACCCCTTGAAATCCTCCAGTTCCTTCGGCTTCTGCCGTTGGAAAGAGATATTCCCACGCACGGTTGCTGAACCCCAAAGAGAGCTTCACCGCCTCGGTGCGACGCGAATGTTCATCGAGCGCTGAATCGCCTCCATCCGATCCGCCATATCGGCGATGATCTCCCGCTCCTTCTCGATATCCTCACGCTGTGTAAGAGAGCATGAGGAAGATGACGCTCTCCCCGCATCCTTGAACACATCCTGCGCCAGATTTGCATTGACCTCCATAGGTCTCCCTCCTATACCCTATCATACATCCAACTTCCAGGGAATCGCTGATAAAATGAAGTCCGTCAGATTGGCGTAGATTTTTTTCGTCCGGAACGAGGAGGCAAAACCGGACGCATAGCAAGGGCTATGTGGAGGTTTGCCGACAAAAGTTCAGGCAAAAGATGCGTCAAGATGGCGTGGCTGAATTTATCAGTGCTTCCCCAGTTTTCGTGTACGATGTTTCTCCATGCGAGGCAAGAAAAACCATCGATAAAGGAAAATACCGCTGATGCACCGAATACTTTATGTAGCAAATTTGTCCTCATAGCATAAGAATCGTTTCTACAAAATGGGAGGAATCACAATGACAGATCTGCCAAAGATTGCGCTCGGTGCATGGGCGTGGGGCAACGACGGCACATTCGGTACAAACTACACGGAGGAGCAGCTGCGCCCCGTCTTTGACGCTGCGATGGCGCATGGGCTGAACCTCTGGGATACTGCGCATGCATATGGCATGCGTACATCGGAGCAGATGCTCGGTACATTCCTCAAAGGGCATGCACGTGACTCCTATCTCGTCGCGGACAAAGCTACGCCGCAGTGCACGGATCCATCCTCTGATACACCTGTTGCAGATATGTAGAAATGCAGCGGAAGCTGCTCGGCGTGGAGAACATGGATATCTACTGGCTGCATAACACGATAGAGGCACCGCGTTGGATGGAACGCATGGCAAAGTTCTTTGAGGGCAAAAGCCGACGCACCGATGATCGTGTATCAAACCACAATCTTGCAGAGATCAAGGAAGCGGACAAAATCCTCCGCGCGCACGGGCGGAAACTCGGTGCGGTGCAGAACCACTACAGTCTCACTGAACCGCCCTCCGAGAGTCAGGATTCTGGATCTACTGCCGCGCAAACGACATCCGGTTCTTCTCGTATATGGTGGCGGAGCAGGGTGCGCTCTCGGGACAGTACAGCACGCTGAATCCTATGCCGAACAACTCTAAACGTGCGGCAATCTACAATCCCATCATGGATGAAATCGAGATCCTGAACACCTCTCTCAAGCTGCTCGCGGACAAGTATCACATGAACATCGCACAGATTCCCGTCGCGTGGGCGATCAACAAGGGCACGCTGCCCATCATCGGTGTGACCAAAAAGAGCCATGTCATAGATGCCGTACAGGCAATGAAGATAACGCTCACTCCAGAGGAGATCGCGCTGATCGAGAGCACGGCGGATAAGCTCAACTTCAACATCATTCGTTTATGGGAAAAAGAAATGGTTTGACATACTCCCCACGGCGAAAGCTGAGGGGATTCTTGAATACAGACGGCATTTGCCTGCGATAGCGCAGGTCTTACGATGCCTCTCCAAGAAAGGTGGATGCCCCACCTTCAAGATGTTCTTTGCGGCGTTCCTGTCCCGAGCATGAACAGCGCCACAATGCGGACACGTCCATTCCCGGACGCGCAAATCTTTGGTTTCCGGATTCTGATTGCCGCAGATATGGCAGGTTTGCGAGCTTGCATAGTACCGATCTATCTTTTGGATGCTCGTTCCTGTTTTGCCCGCCTGATGTTCGAGAATTTTCAAAACTCCGCAAAAGCCGTAGTCCGAGATCTGATGTTGTATAAATAAAGTTGACAACTTCTTCGCAAGGATTTTTAGATAAGGTCAAAGAAGAGAAGGAGAGGTCAAAATGGCAGCAAACAGGCAATACGATCACGAATTTAAGGTGCAGGCAATCAAGCTGGCGCAGGAAATCGGTCAAGCAAAAGCCGCCAAAAGGCTAGGGAATTTCCAAGAACACGATGTATACATGGACATGCGCACAACGTCTTGGATATCTGGATCTTGGGTGCGGCACGCAAACACCGCAGAGTGCCCTGAGCTTGCATGAGGAACTCGTACAGCTGCGCGCCCAGCAAGGCACAGGATAAGGAAATTCGACGTCTGAAGAAAGAGAATGACTTTCTGGAAGAAGCAAGCGCTTTTTCGCCAGCGAGCCGTCTGAAGTCAACAAAAAACGAACGTATGAAGTTTATTGCGTTCAAGACAGCAGACGGCGCACATAAAGAAATATCAGTTTTTATTGCAGACTGCTCCATGTCACAAGACAGGGGATTTTATCAGTATCTGGTGAGCAAAGACCGCCCATGGAAATATCAGAACTTGCTGATGCCATGATGCAGATCCATGCAGAGGATGAATGCAACGATACCTACGGAAGAATCCAGCATGTATCAGGCACTCCAAGATCAAGCAGCCAGAAGGCATCCATGTTCCGAGTGAACGCACCGTTTACCGCATTATGGAAGAGATCGGCTTGAGTCATCGTCCCAATCATAAGCCTGAACGGTATCACAAAAGCAGATCGGCAGGCACAGATGTCGGAAGATCTCCTGCACCGTGATTTTCATGCCGAAACACCGCTTTCAAGTGTGTCACTGACATGACAGAGATTCCAGCGTGTGACGGAAAACTCTATATTTCAGCACTCTTTGACTGCTATGACGCCGGCGTGCTCGGACTTTCTGTGGATACGAATATGCGGGCTTCTCTGTGTGTGCAGATGCTTGATAACGCCATGATTTTCCTACCCGATGCTCAGGGAGCAATCCTGCACTCGGATCGCGGCAGCCAGTACACGAGTCAGCTGTATCAGGGAGGCAATCCAAAACTATGGGATTCGACAAAGTATGAACAGTGCCGGTGGACGCTGTCATGATAACGCGCGTTGTGGAGTATGTGGGCACGCATGAAGTCGGAGCTGCTCTATGGACGCTATGACACAAAGAAAATGACAACCGAAGAGTTGAAGGTTCTGGTTTGGCGATATTTCATGAGCTATTGGAACAACCGCCGGATTTTGTTCAACAAACGGTGGGCTTCCTCCGATGGTGAAACGTCGACAGTTCTATGACTCCATTGCCGCAACCACTTAAACGTTCGTTCCCTTGTGAGAAATTTGTCAACTGTTCTTGACAATATCAATTTTTACCATAAGGCTTCCGCTATGGAATTTTTCCTGTGCAACTTGATTTTACAACCTACAAAAATTATTTTTTCCAGTGCCTTTTGAGTGCGGCTTTCATCCGTGTGATGCTGTCTGCGCCGGCAATGCGTTCATCACCAATGATAAAGAGCGGCACGGAGCTGACGCCACGCATATAGGCCTCCGTTTCATCCTGCTGCACTTCGTCCAGATAGAGCGTGTCGAACTTGATCACTTTTTCCGCTTCTTCCATATTAAGACCCTGCCGACTGTGCCGCACAGCGCAGAACATCGAGTTCGGAGAGGGCGGCATTTTTGCCGAAATAGGCATCCATGAGAATCTCGATAAGACGGTCGGCTTTCTCCGGCTCTTTGCTTTGTGCATACTTGGTCAAACGATGTGCATCCACGGTGTTGACAAACTGGGCATCGACAAAGTTGAAGTTCAGTCCTTCCTGTCTGCCCATGGCAGTAATGCTGTCGATGCGCTTTTCTGCTTCATCTGGCGAGAATCCGTACTTGCGTACGAAGAGGTCAGTCATGTTGCCTACGGATTTTCGCGGTGCATTTGGATCAAGCTGGAACGCTTTCATTTCAAGTTCAATCGGCTCGGTGGTGTCCATCGCGGCAATGGCTTTTTCATGCGTGTCTCTCCGATGTAGCAGAAGGGACAGGCGTAGTCGGACCAATATGTGATTTTCATGTGGCATCACCTTTCGTTATGTGATGATAGAGTGGGTTCTTCCTGCGGCAGAGATTCTGCCTGTGTCGTGTGTTGATGCAGATAGTCGATGTGGCGGTTTCCCCACACTTCAATGCAATCGAGGACGGGGGTGAACGCGTAACCGATTGGCGTCAGCTCGTATTCGACGCGCGGCGGGACTTCGGGGAAGGCGGTGCGTGTCAGCAGCCTTCATATTCAAGCGTTTTCAGCTGTGTGGCAAGTGTCGCCTGTGTTGCGCCGACTTCCTTTTGAATTTCCTTAAAGCGCCTTGCACCGGCGGCAAGGGTACGCATGATGAGGATCGCCCATTTCCCTGCGATGAGTTTTTGCGCCGTAGCAAAGGGACAAGAACCGAATTTGTTCATCTGTCGATGGGGGCTTTGTCACGGTGATTCCCTTCTGTCTGCATATCGTTCATACGACCTGTTAGAAATAATAGCGCAGTTCTTTTGTTAATGCAAGTCGAAAAATTAAAGTTAGTGTTTTTTATGTGTTTCTGATCATATTATTGGGTGGACTGTAGTATAATGAAAATATATAGAAAAATCCAACGAAAGTGAGGTAGATACACACGCTCTTTTCCCTGCCCTTTTGTATTTATAGACGTGGAGCAGCAATCCTGCGATGGATTCGGCAGGATGCGCACGCAAGCGTAAACCGCTGTTGTCTGCATCGAAGTCCTCTCATTGACCGCCTTGCCCGCCGCTGTCTGTCCAAACAAAAAGGACAAGCGGCCGAGGTGATTCTTGGGCTTGTCCCGTGAACGGAAGAGTTTTTGTGAAGAAGTTCATGGAAACCTCCATTTCAGGTTTGTAATTTTTTATGTCCGCTGCAATCTCCCAATCCCCCATGTCTTGCACAATATTCGAATTTGATTTATACTAACCATATCAAATGTGGAAATCCCACTCCTTAGAACGGAGGAATATGTATGCAAGCTGCAATCAAAGGTCGCTATCAGGCTCACTTGGATGCAAAGAAACGTCTGACACTGCGCGGTGCTAAATATGATTATTACGAAGTACAGGAATACGATAACGGCATCATCCTGCTAGAGCCGCGAGAACTGGTTCGTCCAGAGGAAATATCAGAAACGTGCCTACAGATGATGGATGAATCCATCCGCAATCTGAATGCAGGAAAAGTTTCTGCACCGATTGACCTCTCCGGATTCTGAATATGGATTTTTCGATTCATATGGGTATTCCTGAAATGCTTGAACTGTGGATGCGTCTGCACAAAGAGAGCATGGATGGAAGTATTTCAAAAGCAGATGCCAACCTTTATAAAAAATGGGGCAAAGCATTAAAACTTCTTGCTTCCAATCCATTCTATCCAAGCCTCCATACACACGAAATCCAAGATTTAACCAGACGGTACGGACAAAAGGTCTGGCAGTCATATTTGGAGAACCGAACCAGTCGCGCCATGCGAATGTGGCTGGGTGTATGGCCCAGAGCAGAAAGATATTACCATCATCGGATTGGAAACCCCATCCCGAAGATAAGAAAAACGGTGCATACGACAAGGTCACGCTGTCAAAACTGGAACCGCTCGAATAAACACTAATTCACAGCAACAAAAATTCCTCGCTCATCATAGACACATGCGGAGGTATCATTCCCACACCGAATCGCACGGTCAAGCGCCATGATAAGCACGATCACGCCGTCGATCTTCTCGGTGGATTTCTCCTTGTCCACCTTGATGTTTCCTGCAGGGTCGGTGCGAATGAATATATTGTCTGCCATCCAGCGCATGACGGGATGCCCGCCGTGCGCTATTTCTTTTCCAGCGTCAGCTTCATCAACTCCTTGGTTGATGCCCCCATATCCTTAAAGCCCTACCCGAATGGAACAACGGTGAAGCTCATCCCCTCGAGGTTTTTGCACCATCTGTACCGCGTCACGTCGCTCAAAGACAATTTCGCGGATGTTGTACTTCTCGCTAAGCCGCTCAATAAACGCCTCGATAAAGCCGTAATGTACGTCATTTTCTCCGGATTTATGATAACCAGATAGTTTCCATACAGACGAGATTCGGAAATCTATGTTGCTTCCTTGCTATGAGGTCAGCATCCAGAACGGCAATCTTCATCATCCCTTGAGCGCGGTAGGCGCTCATGCCGATTTTCCTACAGAACCACCGGAATGTGGTGATGCAGTTCTGCTTTACGATATCCAAAATCTCATTTTCCTGTTTCAGATACGCATTCTGATCCTGTGCCACCCGCGCATTCTCCTGAATCAGTATTTCGATCCGTTCTGCCCAAAACACAAAGTTCCTGCTCTACGTTATCCCGTTCCTCCGTCATCTCCCCCGTTTGGCAAACGCTGTCAATCAGGGGAGCGGGGTTCTGCGATCGCGTTCTCTTTCACTTCCACCAAAGAGTTCAATGCCTTAACGAAAAATCTGTTTGATTTCTTCCTCCGTCAAATGCCGTGTGCTACACGGCTTGGAGATATTACGGCTCTCTTCTTTTGTAAAAATGAAAGCTTTGATTGTTCCCTCCTAGCTATACTCAAGCGTTTTGCTTTTACATCGTAAAACCAAACAGGCTGTACTAGTTCTAAAAAGGAAGGAGTATGGTCATCATGTCAACTGTCCCCACTCAAATAAGAATTGACCGGAACATAAAAGAACAGGCTGGCGCTCTGTTTGGACTGCACCCTAGATAAGGGACAAGGAAGAAAAAAATCCCTCCTGTTGTAAAATAAAAATTACAACAGGAGGGATTCATCGTCCAGGAAGTATACAAAAATAGAAATGTTGTCAGATGAAATTCTCCACCGCTCGTATACTTTTTCGCAGCCTAAATGGCGATCCATTTCCGTCTCCATCATTTCCTTGATGGTTCCACCATTCCTTATCATCGCATTTACTCCGATTCTGCGTTTACTCCTGCCAACACCTTTTCAAAACGAGCATAAGCATCACGTACGATGTTGGCAATTTGGTAAGGGCGTTTGCATCACGCTCGTTTATGCGTAACATATTGTCATAAATGTACCATGCCCAGTCTTCCTTCGTCGGCGGGCTGTCGTAAAGCCAAAGGATTTTTCACCGAATATTTCATAGAATTTCTGGTGGTGTTTTTTTGCTGGCGTAAGAATAACCTTGCAAGAAAAATCCCCACGCTCAAACCGAATTGGCTGCAGTTATCGACATCGTATTCCAGTTTATATTCTTTGCCGTTCCTGTTTATCATGGTATAAACCAGTAGCACGGGACGATATGATTCCATCGTTACGCTGACGTGACTGATATACTGAAAATTGGGTAGGCAAATCAGAGAGCTGTTCGTTCACCGCCTGCACTAGGGCTGCGATTTCGGCTTCTGTTTCCCCATGCCTGTTCCGCTGCATCTCCAATATCGTCACCGCCTACCGAAGTGACAGCCGAACAGCGGAGAATGTCACGCAGATAATACGTATGAGTTTCGGAAAACTCCGAGGTCGCATCGTCTTTTTACCGCTAAGAGGAAATATTCCAGAAAATTCGGCAGCTCCTGTAAAAAGGCGTATAGTTCCGTCGAAAAAAATCAACACGGGCAAAGATTTCCTCCAAAATAGCGAAATCAGTAATGTTGTCATCTTCCTGCGTATCCGCTGTATTTCCTTGATGTTCGACGAAGTGTTTAATCATATGGGCATCGACGCTCGACAGTGCACGGAGATTGTCTATGCTTGCATTTCCTGCTGCCATGTAATTATACAGAGCATCATACCTCATTTGCATACAGACAGTGGCAAATAAAATGCGCTGACGCAATTTTTCAGGGATATGATGTATTACGGACTCGGTGATAATATTTAACAGCTGAAAAAGTGTTAAACAGGCGTTTCATGCTCCGTGGATTGAGTCCGATGGATGTCTTAATAAGGGAGGTGAAAAAGCGACACATTGGCATCATCAGTATCGACCTTAAGTCGCTCCATTATATTTGTACATAAACGGCTATATCGTATTGCGCTACAGGCATTTTTAAAATGGAAGTTGGATGATCTTATCAAAAAGCTGCGCCCTTTGTGAGCATCCACTTCCGAGCCATACTCTGCTTGATCCCCATAGTGACTCACTTCGTAGTCGACGGCAAGGACAAATACACAATTCTCACAGTCCAAAAAGAGTTTCAAGACTTCCAGCAGTTCCACTGCTTTTTGCAGGATGAAGTCTATCTAAATCATCAACAAAAAAACAACAACGCGCTGACGCATCGTCTCTTCTAATTTCGTGTTCACGGCTTTTTGAAATTGCTCCTTTAGAGCCAAAATTTTCGAAACATAACTCGTGGCAGTGGCAGAATCTGCTGCTTGCTCGATCTTATTGGCCACCCGCGAACCAGCTGTCATCTCTGCGGCAGTTAAGATGGCATTTTTGCCAGTCCTTTTATTCCGCCGGCAATTTTGCTCAAAAATATCGAGATCCCCATCTAGTCTTTGGAGCAAGACCTCCATCATTGAGATTGCCAACGAATTTCCGAGAGAGATTGGGAAAATTGCCAAGTGTTAAACCAGATAGAGCAAGGCCAAGTTTCTTATGTTGGCATCAACCATGTTCATCATGCTTGTTTTTCCGCTGCCCCAGTCTCCTTGAATAGAAACAGTCATCGGCGTATCGCATGTCAAAATGAAACTGGAAAGACCGTTGATGTACTGGCCGACATTAAAACGGTCATCTTTAATATCTGCGATCGGCACATCGGGACAGCCAGTAGGTTCAGTAGACTTGCCATGACAGAAATCAAATACTCCCATGATTTTTACTTTCCTTCCCTAAATAACGAACAACACTATGAAGAACCCTACAATACCAGCAACTCCTATAAGGACATTGGCAGGATCTGTCACCAATCCATAGACAAGCATAATCACTATGCCGACGAGTTGTATATTATTCTGCAATTTGTTACGGATTTTAATTTCTTGGTAATCATATCATAAAAATATTAATCAAAACAACTTTCCTCAATTTGGTTGTAAATTACTTGCCGTCGATATTTCAGGGGCGAACACGATATTATGATATTTACATCTCCATGTACTATGTGATAGACTTTTTATGTCATTCATTGACAAGCGCCTCCCATGCTATTCTTCATTTGTGGTTGTCAGGCCACTTCTAGTTCAGCATAGGAGGCGCATTCCTTTTCTATAAGATTTTTCTCTCCCCAGTTGAGCTGGGGAATTTTCGTCTGCTTCACCTCTTGCATACAAGCCAAACTTCTGAACACTATCCCGACAGTCAAATCGATATTGAAATCTCAGTCGACACCACCGAAAAATTTTTGAAAAACAGGAATAGCGTGATGCCGCAGAGAATTGTTCACTTCACGAGATTATGAAATCAGTGAATGGAGGGGATACGATGAAGATCGAGACATATTGCGATGTATGTGAATGATTTGGAGGCAGCGAAGAACTTCTTCGTAAAATATCTGAACGGCAATGCCAACGATGGCTACCACAACAAAAAAATACGGGTTTCCGCTCTTATTTCATCTCTTTTGACGACGGGGCAAGACTGGAAATTATGAAGAAGCCCGAAATGACAGATGACAAGAAGACACTCGCCAGAACAGGCTTTATTCATGTTGCTTTCAGCGTTGGCAACAAAGATGCAGTTGATTCCCTTACCGCTCGTGCGAAATCCGACGGCTACGAGGTCATCAGCGGGCCTCGCACCACGGGAGACGGGTATTACGAGAGCTGCATCATCGGCATTGAAGGAAATCAAATCGAGATAACGGTATAGATTCATGAGCACTGTCCGTACTGCTTCATATGATTTAACCCTTTCATGAAAGGGAAGCCCATTTCAGCCATGTTACGTTCCAGCCGAGGTTTTCCTGCAAAAATAAATAACTCACAGAAAAAAAGAGATTCCAAACGCCAAATATGACGAATGGAACCTCTTTTTGTATCCTTAGAGTGTCATCCTCCAACACCAATCTCTATCCCACCCTTGAAAGTTAGCTTTACTAAGTCTAACCTTTGGGGTCAAGTAAATACCGTTGTGAACAGCCCGTTTCGTGCAGCAGCACAAACTCTGCCTACCAGACAAACAATCCGCAGATTGCGGCAGACAGCAGTGAGACCAGCAATCCGGACAGTATCATGTAGGACACGTTGCGTGCGACGATCGTGTTGCGCGCGCCGTCAACGAGTCCCTTTAAAGCAGCCGAGGATGATGCCGATCGTCCCGAGGTTGGCGAATGACGTAATGAACACGGTCATCACAGCCTGCATGTGCGCAGGCCACGTCCGGACGACATCCTGGATCTGCAGCATGACGACAAACTCGTTCGTAATGAACTTTGTCCCCATGTACTGGGCAATCTGAAATGCCTCTGCCGGCGCGAGACCAAGCAGCCACGCGAATGGGAACAACACGACGCCGAGGATGAGTTCGAGCGAGAGCGATGGGTGCAGTATGCCGAGGAGGACGTTGACGCACTTGAGCAGAGCAACAATAGCGATGACGTTCGCGCAGATGATGAGCACGAGGCGTCCTGCGCCGATGATCGACTCCGCAAGATAGGAGAAGAACGGCTCGCCCGCTCCTCCTTCGTGGATCGTTGCACTGTGTCCTCCTCCGGAGCAACCTTTACGGGATGGAGGAGCGTGGAGACGAGCAGCGCGTTGATGACATTCAGCGGAATTGCCGTGACGACATACTCCGCCGGCATCATCTTGACATAGACGGCGATGAGTGCCGCTGTCACGCAGCTCATTGACATGAGGCCGATGGTCAGCACGCGTTCCTTGCTCATCTTCATGAGCTGGAGTTTCGACACAGCGAGTGCCTCCGTGTTGCCGAGAAACATCATCTCGATGGCGAAGAATGATTCGAACTTCGGCGCGCGTGTGAGGAATGTGAGCAGCTTGCCAATCCAGCGAATGACGAACGGCAAAATGCCGAAATACGTGAGGGATATCAAAGAGCGGAACGACGAAGAGTATCGGCAGCAGTGCCGCAGCGAAGAAGTTCATCTGCGGCACGTTGACCCAGTCGGGGAACACGAACGCGATTCCGACATACGAGATGTTGATCAGTTCCTTGAATCCGCCCGCAGCGGCTGTAATCATCTCACGCCCAATCTCAAATGAGGTCAGGAACCACGCGAGCACGAGGTTCAGCGTGAGCAGAGAGGCGACAGAACGCCACTGGATCTCCTTGCGGTTCCGCGATGCAAGCACGCCGATTCCGAGGAACACAACAAGGCCGAGCAAGTTGACGAAGAAAAACATACGAAATCCCCCATCGGAGTTGTTAGTACCGAACGACCTTGTCTTTCCTCCACACGGGCGTAGACGAGCGGACGGACGGGCGGCTCCTCTGCAGCAATGGTAATTGCCTCGCGGTAGAGCTGCGCTGCGCTGTCACCACGCTGTGCGCTGTCCGTGTAGAGTGTTGCGATGACATCGTCTGTCTTCACTGTCTCGCCGTATTTCTTGTGCAGGATAAGACCAGCGGCGAAGTCGATCGGATTGTCCTTCGTCTCGCGCCCCGCACCGAGCACGACGCTCGCCTCGCCGATCTTCTCCGCGTCCATGGACGTGATGTAGCCGTCCGCATTGGCACGGATCTGCACCTGCACGGCCGCCTGCGGGAATTTCAATGCATCGCGCAGCATGGTATCGTCACCGCCCTGCCGCCGCACCATCGTGCAGAATGTCTCGAACGCCGATCCGTCTGCGATCGACTGCTCCGCCATGCGGCGGCACTCCTCAATCGTGCCCCTTGCCGACGAGGTAGAGCATATTCTCTGCGAGCTGGAGCGACACCTCTGTCAGGTCATGTGGTCCCTTGCCGCGCAGCACGTCCATCGACTCCGTGACCTCGATGCTGTTGCCGATGCCGAGTCCGAGCGGCGTATCCATGTCGGTAATCAGCGCGACGGTGCGCCGCCCTGCGCCCTCGCCGATGGCGACCATCGTCTGCGCAAGCGCGATGGCGTCGTCGAGCGTCTTCATAAACGCGCCCGAGCCTGTCTTGACATCGAGGCAGGGATGCAGTCCGGAGCCGGCGGCGAGCTTCTTACTCATGATCGAGGACGCGATCAGCGGGATCGAGTCGACCGTTGCCGTCGTCGCGCAGCGCGTAGAGTTTCTTGTCCGCCGGCGCGAGGTTGCCCGACTGCCCGATGACGGACACGCCGCACTCGTTCACGATGGAGAAAAATTTCTCGCGCGAAATCGCCGTCTCATAGCCGGGGATGGCCTCCAGTTTGTCCACGGTGCCGCCCGTGTGCCCGAGACCGCGACCGCTCATCTTCGCGACGCGCCCACCGCAGGCGGCGACAATCGGGGCGCAGATGAGCGTCGTCTTGTCGCCGACGCCGCCGGTGGAGTGCTTGTCCACCTTTTTGCCGGCAATCGCCGAGAGGTCGACGCGGTCACCCTGAGTCCGCCATTGCAATCGTCAGCTCCGTCGTCTCCTGCGCCGTCATGCCGCTGAACCAGATCGCCATCAGCATGGCGGACATTTGGTAGTCGGGAATCTCGCCTGCGACATAGCCTTCGACCATCCAGCGCAGCTCCTCGGCAGTGAGCGCGCCGCCGTGCTTTTTCTTCGTAATCAGGTCATACATGCGCATGGGTACGTCCTCCTCAGTGTGCAAGAATGCGCGGCAGCAGGCTCTCGCCCTTCGTCGTCAGCCCCGCACCGAACATATCCGCCACGGTCGCACTGATCATGGCGAAGGTCGGTACGTCCCAAGGTTGACCCCTGACGGATCTGTGCGCCGTAGACGAGGGCGGCACGTACTCACGCGTGTGATCCGTGCCGGGCGCGCCGGGTCGCAGCCGTGGTCGGCCGTGATCATCAGCACATCGTCCTCATCGCATATGCTCCATGAGATGTGCCGAGCTGCACGTCGAACTCCGTTGTCGCGCGCGCATAGCCTGCGATGTCGCGCCTGTGCCCATATACCATGTCGAAATCGACGAGGTTGACGAAGCACAGCCCCGTAAAGTCCTCCTGCTGAATTCAGGTGTCTTTTTCCATACCGTCGGCGTTGTTCTCGATTGACCCCGTGCTGCGCGTGACGCCGCGCCCGCAAAGATGTCGCTGATCTTGCCGACTCCGATGACCTCATGCCCCTGCCGCACGAGCGCGTCCATCATCGTATCGTCCGTCGGATCGAGGAGAAGTCGTGACGATGTGCTGTGCGCTCGTAGTTCGATAGCTGCCGACGTACGGCCGTGCAATGATGCGTCCGACGCCGTGCTCGCCCTGCATGATTGTGCAGTGCCGCACGGCAGTAGTCATAGAGACGCTCGACGGGGACGTCAGCCCTCGTTCGCCGCGATCTGCAGCACGCTGTCCGCCGACGTGTAGACGATGAGTCCGCCTGTCTCCTCTGCTCGCGCCCGTAGTCGTGGATGACCTGCGTGCCGGAGTAGGGCTTGTTGCAGAGCATTTTTCCCGTCGCACGCCGCCGAGAGCCGCGCGAGGATCTCCTTCGGGAATCCGTTCGGATACGTCGGCATGGGCTGCTCGGAGACAATACCTGCGATCTCCCGAGTGTCCGATCGTTGTGTCCTTGCCGCGCGAGGTTCCCGCAGCCGTGCAAAAGTACTCAATGGGACTGTCTGCGGGCGTACCGCAGCCGACGCCGTCGATGTTAAAGAGACCGAGCTTCGTGAGGTTCGGCGCGCGCAGTTCCGGCGATGTCGTCAGCGACGCGAGCGTGCTGCAACTCTCGTCGCCAAAGTCGGCTGCGTCCGGTGCACACCCGATGCAAAGCTCGTCGAGGACGATGAGGAATACGCGTTTGATACCAGCCATACTATCTCCTCCCTGCAATTAGGCAATCGACGCCTCCAGTGCAATCCTCAATCATCTCGCTGAACGATGTCTGACGCTCCTCTGCCGTGAAGGCGGCTCGTCGCTGACGAGGTGGTCGCGTGACGGTAAAGAGTGCGAGCGCGCACGCCGAATTTTGCCGCGATGAGGTAGAGTGCCGCCGCCTCCATCTCAGACCAAGGACGCCGTAGCTTTGCGAGCGTTTTTGCAGATGTCGAGTTCGTCATCGCGAAGCGATCCTGCGACATCATCGTTTCCGGACGCGCACGGCGATGCCTCGTGTCGACGGCAGCCCTGATATGCGGAGCGCAGCAGATCAAAAGTTCGCAACCGGTGCCAGTTGACCGCAGAACTGAAGATGTTGCGCGGCATGGAGGAGTCGGTCGTCGTCGCCTGCGCGATGAGAACATCGCGGATGTGGATGTCCTTGTGGCATGCGCCGCAGCTGCCGATACGGATCAGCGTCTTGCAGCCGTACTCACGGATGAGGCTCGTTGACGTAGATGGGAGATGGACGGCATCCCCCATGCCCGTCCCCTGCACGGGAGATGGATGCCCTTGCTACGTGCCGGTAGTAGCCGAGGATGTTGCGGATGTTCGTGTACTCTCGCACCCTCGAGGAAGTTCTCGGCGATGTACTTGGCGCGGAGCGGGTCACCCCGGCAGGAGAATGCGCTCAGCGACTCTGCGCCTTTGCAGCTCGCAATGTGCCAGGGTTGGCATGATGTGTGCCTCTCTTTCCTAAAACTTTGAAAGATTTATCGAAAACCGACATAGGGTCTCTGACCTGTGAAGTGCACTCACTGCACTGCCTCAAAAATGAGCTGCAGGAGGAACAGCACGCCAAGGACGTAGGAGAGCGTGCCAAGCTCGCGTCCGGCGCCCCGTGAACACCTTTCATCATCGGGTGCGCGGCGAAGCCGAAACGCCAACCCCGTCGAGATGCTGTTCGTCAGCGGGATGAGCACGATGATGAGAAACGCAGGGAACCACTCTGAGAAATCCTGAAAGTGGATATTTTTCGAGCTGCTGCATCATCAGGGCGCCTGTGATGATGATAACCGGCGCAACAGCCGCCTGTGGAACGTAGGCGAGCAGCGGGATGAATACGAGCGTGAGCAGGGAACAGTGCGCCGCCGACGAGTGCCGTCAGTCCGCTCCGCCCCCTCTACGATGCCCGCCGCACTCTCTGCGGCGGCAACCGTCGGACTCGTCCCGAGCACCGAGGGAACACCGCTGTCAGCGACGAGGCGCGGAACGCGTTGCGGAACTTCTCCGTATTGGGCAGCAGTCCTTCGAGCAATCCAATGGACTCAAAGACGAGAATCATCGTCATCGAGAATACTGCAGCCAGAACGAAATCGTCAGCACAGAGGAGAAGTCCTCCGCAAAGAGCAGCGCGCCGTACTCGCCGAGCTGCGTCATATCAATCTCAATCGTATTCGCGTGGACGAGGTCGAACACATTGGCGATGACCGTCACAATGAGGATGGCGATGAAAAACCGCCCTTCACACGCTGCTGGTAGAACAGCAGGCTCCAACACGAGACCGAGAAGCGCGAGCTGCGCAGACGGATTTTGCAGATCGCCGAGCGCGAGGATCGAGTTCTCGCCGGCACGGATCAGCTCCGCCTTCCCAGTCCAATCTCCACGAGGAACAAACCTGATGCCCCGCCGTCACTGCGTATTTCAGCGATTTCAGGGACAGCATCCGCCAGAACCCTGCCCGCGCGTCACCGCGAGTACGAAGAAGATGAGCGCTGCGAGGCTAAGCGAGATGGCAGAGCCTCCCGCCAACGGAACCCCGCATGTTCGTCACGACAGTATAGTGAAGAACGGCATTGATTCCCCATGCCGGGTGTCAGGATAATCGGCGCATCCGCCCAGAGTGCCATCAGCAGGCACCCGACCGCCGAGGCGAATATCGTCGCGAACACGCTCAGCTCCGCCGGGATCCCGCCGTCCGCGAGAATCAGCGGGTTGACAATGATGATGTACGAGATGGCAAAGAACGATGTCAGCCCCTGCCATCACTTCCACGCGCTTGCTCTGCACGCTCTTCGAACTCATACCGCATTCCCCTTTCTTTTTGATTGTATCAAATGTGCCAAACGAAAAAGGACATATGACTTTTTCAGCACGGAGTTTTTCCGTTAAAATAGGAAGAGACTGTACTGAGAGAGAGTCACCATGCGTTTGCCGTCGTTCCCCGAGATACCGCCACACCTGCTGCGCGTTGCGCGGCCGCTCACATTCCAGCCCGACGAGATCATCCGCTGCAGGGGACGCATGCCGACACGGTCTACATCCTCCTCGCGGGACGCGTGCGCATCATCAACGAGTTCTCAGGAGGCGATCGCTATGTGTTTGCCATTGCCGACCCACCCACTATTCCTCGGCGAGTACGAGGCACTTTGCAGGTACGCCGTACTATGCCGCAACGTGTGAGGCGGAGACGGTGTGCGATCTGCTTTGCTGTCAGCATCGAGGCGTTCGCCGCGTGGCTCCAGCACGATGCGGGAGCAGCGTTTGCCGTTGCCTGTATGATCGCGCGAAAATCTTGGCCAATCTCGGATGAATACGGTCGGATCAAATACATGACGGTTCAATCGCGTCTCCTCACCTACCTGCAAAAGAACCTGCCCCCATGCGATGCCGCCGTGCGGTTTCCCATGCGGCGACAGGACATCGCCGATGCCATCGGCACGAGCTTAAAGACAGTCAACCGCAGCATTGACCGTCTCCGTGCAGAGGACTACTCTCCCTCGACCGCGGCAAGCTCACCCTCACACCTGAGCAATGCGCCAAGGTGCGGGCGATGGATGCGTGCCAAAAACGTGAGAATGATCCGTGCTTCCTCGATGCGAATGAGTAGGGCTGCTGCACGAAGCTAGAAAACTGTGCAGCAGCCCTGCTCATTCATAGAAATTCACATCATTTGTGTTAGTAGTTGATACTATTTCAATGCTCCTGGGAAGCACTGATAAATTCAGCCGCCATCTGACATACTTCATTTTGTCAGCGATTCCCTGAACAATTCTCCCTCGGCGACGCGGATGTTCATCGAGCGCTGAATCGCCCCAATCCGATCTGCCATATCGGCGATAACCTCCCTCTCCTTCTCAATATTCTCGCGCTTCAGCGAGAACATGAGAAAGATGACGCTCTCCACCCGCATCCTTGAATACGTCCTGCGCCAGATTTTGCATTGACTTCCATAGGGTTCCTTCCTATATATAAATCCAACTTTCGTTTTTCATTGTACGATGTTTCTCCATGTAGGGCAAGAAAAACGTTGATAAAGGAAAATGCCGCTGATGTACCGAAATACTATCAAGTGTCGATTTCTTGAAGTTTTACAAATATATTCTATAAGTTATGCTATAATAACGCGGAATAGGATCCAGCAAAAGAAGGTGAGAATGAGATGCGGCTCACAGAACGAATCAACGCACATCTTAGGGATCTCAGCGATGCAGACAAGTGTATCTGGCGCTGGATCGACAGCAACCGTACGGCGGCGAGCCGCATATCCATCCACGAACTCGCGCGCGCGTGCGCCGTCTCTGCGTCCGTCGTGCGCTTCGCGCAGAAGCTTGGCTTCGACGGCTTCGGCGAGCTGAAGGCGGTCATGCGTATGGAGGCAGCGAGATGGTGTCGCCCCGCCGCGATGTGACAGCCACGCTCGGCAGCTTCTACGATCAGACATGGCGTACACTCATGCGGCGTGACCACACGAGCGCGAGCCGTCTCATCCGCGAGGCGCACCGCATCTTTGCCTACGCCTCGGGCTATGTGCAGACGAACGTCATGCAGGAGATGAAGAGGCTCTTCGTCTATGACAACATCCTCATCTACGAGATCGCGGGTCGCGAGGAGTTCTACTCGGTCTACCAGACGGCGGGGCCCGACGACCTCTTCATCTTCATCTCGCTCTCAGGCGAGTCCGAGCGCGTCGTAGAGTTCGCAGATCAGCTCCATCTCAAGGGGGCGTCCCCATCCTCTCAATTACAGAGATGCGGCACAACACGCTCGCCGCCCAATCGACCGAGAATCTCTACGTCATGCCCGCAGAGATCGGACTCGCCGAGAACGAACAGCGCCTCAGTTCAAATCCATGCTTGCCTACTTCCTCCTGCTCGAGATCTGGTATGTGCACTACCGCCTGTATGTACAGGAGCAGGAGATGGATTAGAAATGTGCCCTCCAGCGTTTTTGAGGGCTATACGAATCATCCGCTGCTGTAACAAATTTCATCCAATGTACCGTGATACAGTCTCCGTACATTTCTGCCGAAAGCCGCGAAACTATTGCATTCGCGGCTTTTAGCGCTATCGTTGAGTCATCAGATTTTCAGGTTTGTTTTCACACACAGTTGCAAGGGTTGGGATTTAAGGAGGAAACGCACATGGCACTCAGTAAGGATGTCATCATGCAAAACATGCAGCGGTTCGGCGGCGCGATGTATACGCCCGTCATTCTGTTTGCATTCTTCGGTCTGACGGTGGCGGTGTCCATCGTCTGCAAGAACGAAGGGCTGCTCGGCAGTCTCGCCGCACAGGGCACACTCTGGTATGATTTCTGGTTCGTCGTCGAACAGGGCGCATGGACGGTGTTCGCCCAGATGCCCATTCTCTTCGCCATCGCCGTGCCGATCGGCTTTGCAAAAAAGGAACCCGCGCGCTGTGCGATGGAATCCTTCGTCATCTACATGCTCTTCAACTACTTCATCTCCGCATTTCTCACGCTCCACGGCAGCGCGTTCGGTGTGGACTACAGCCAGCCGGCGGGTCCCCGGCACAGGCCTTGCAATGATCGCGAACGTCAAGACGCTCGATCATGGGCATGCTCGGCGCGATCTTTATCGCCTGCTGCACGGCGTTCCTGCATAATCACTTCTATGACACGAACATCCCCGACTGGCTCGGCATCTTCAAGGGACCTGCCTTCGTCGTGGCGATTGGCTTCGTCGTCATGATCCCGATGGCACTTCTCTTCTGCATCGTCTGGCCTGCCGTTCAACACGCCATCGAGCAGTTCCAGTTCTTCCTCAAGACCAGCGGCATCCTCGGTGTCTGGGCATACACGTTCTCGGAGAAAATGCTCCTTCCCGCAGGTCTCCACCACTTCATCTATCTCCCGTTCATCTTCGGCCCTGCGGTCGTAGACGGCGGCATTCAGGCATATTGAGCTGGCCACATCAATGACTTCATGGTCAGCGGGCAGTCGCTCCGTGAGCTCTTCCCCGAGGGCGGCTTTGCCCTCCACGGCAGCGGCAAAGTGTTCGGTCTGCCGGGCGCGGCACTCGCGATCTATATGTGTGCGAAGCCCTGAGAAGCGCAAGAAGACAGCAGCGCTCCTCATTCCTGCAACGATCACGGCGGTGCTCTGCGGCATCACAGAGCCGATCGAGTTCACATTCCTCTCGTCGCACCTCTTCTCTATCTCCCTGCACGCCGTCCTCTCGGCGACGCTTTCCGCAACACTCTATGCAATCGGACTCTCGGGCAACTTCGGCGGCGGTCTGATCGACTGCTTCGTGCAGAACTGGATTCCCTTTTCCCCGTATCACTATGCGACGTATCTCACGCAGATTGTCGTAGGGCTGTGCTTCACCGCGATCTACTTCTTCGTGTTCCGCTGGGTCATCCAGCTCAAAGACTACAAGACCCCCGGCCGCACGGACGACGGCGTAGAGGACAAACTCTTCACGAAGGCGGACTACAAGGCAAAACAGGCAGGTGCTGCAGGTGCTGCGGCTGCCGCTCCCGGCATGAAGCTCGACGAGCGTGATGTGAGGCAAAGGCGTTCTCGACGGTCTCGGCGGCGCGGCAAACATCAAGGACGTGATCGAACTGCGCAACGCGTCTGCGCGTCACGGTCAACGATCCCGAACTCGTCGCTCCGACGGGCGCATTCACTCGAGGCAGGCGCACACGGGCTTGTCCGCAACGGTCACGCATTCCAGGTCATCGTGGGCTCTCCGTCCCGCAGATCCGCGAGCGCTTCGAGGCGCTCATGGCAGCACCCTGCCTCCGATGTGGACGAGATCGCTGTCGGCACGGAGAAATCCTTTGCCATTACGGCTGTTACGACGGGACATATCATCGACATGAGCGAGGTCAAGGACGAGATGTTCTCGCAGAAGATGATGGGCGACGGCGTGGCGGTCGAGCCTACAGAGGGCGTTGTGGTCGCCTCCTGCGGATGCCGAGATTACTGATGGTTATGGAGGACAGCCGCCATGCGGTCGGTCTTCGCATGGATAACGGCGCGGAACTCTCATCCACATCGGCGTGGACACGGTAAAACTTAAGGCAAGGGCTTCGACCTCCTCGTCAAGATGGGCGACCATGTGAAGGCGGGGCGCCGCAGAAGTTCAACCGCGACGTGATCCATGCGGCGGGCTATCAGGACACCGTCATCATGGCAGTCACGAACTCCGGCGAGTACCCGCTCATGAAGAAGAAGATGACGGGCATGGATGCCAAGGCGGGCGAGACGACGGTTCTGACGTTCTGATGAAGAGAAAGCTTCCCCGTCGAAACGGGGAGGGACCACGCGCAGCGTGGTGGAAGGGGCGCTTTGAACGACAGAGTCCGAGTATCGTCACCGGCGCCCCTATCGGCTCGCATGCTCGCCACTTCCCCGTTGCGACGGGGAAGCTCATAACGAAAAGGAATCCCCACGAAAGCAACGAAATGGTGGCAGAACACCGCCGTTTACCAGATCTACCCGAAGAGCTTCAATGACACGACGGGAAGCGGCACGGGCGATCTGCGCGGCATCACCGAAAAGCTCGACTATCTGAAGGATCTCGGCGGGTGCGCTCTGGCTCACCCCCGTCTATCCCTCGCCCATGGTCGACAACGGCTACGACATCAGCGACTACACGGGCATCAATCCCCAGTTCGGCACGCTCGCCGACATGGAGGAACTGATCTCCGAGGCAAAAGAAGCGCGATATGCGCATCGTCATGGATCTCGTCTACAACCACAGCTCCGATCAGCATCCGTGGTTTATCGAGTCGAAGGCGAGCCGCACAACCCAAAGAGTGACTGGTATATCTGGCGCGACGCAAAGGGACGGCAGCGCACCGACGAACTGGCGCGGCATCTTCGAGGCTCTGCGTGGACGTACTGCGCGGAACGCGATCAGATACTACTCCACACCTTTGCCGAGGCGCAGCCCGACCTCAACTGGGAGAATCCGGAGGTGCGCGCAGCCCTCTTTGCGGCGGCAAACTTCTGGCTCGACAAGGGCGTTGGCGGCTTCCGCATCGACGCGATTACCTACATCAGAAAACCCGCCGTCTTTGAGGACGGCACGCCCGATACAGCGGACGGCATGGTGAGCGTCCACGATATGACGGCGAACACGCCCGGCATTCTGGATTTTCTCCATGAGTTCCGCAGGGAGGTCTTTGACGGGCACGACATCTTCACCGTCGGCGAGGCAAACGGTGTCTCGGTCGCAGAACTCCCCCGACTGGGTCGGTGAGAACGGAGTATTCTCGATGCTGTTCGAGTTCGCGCACGTCCTCGTCCCCTACGAGGGGCGGCGAATGCTGGTCGAAGATGGTTCCGTGGCCGCTCACAAAGCTCAAGGGCGCACTCTCCGCGAGTCAGGCGGGCGTTGCCAAGGAGGGCTGGTACCCGATCTACTTCGAGAACCATGACCGCGCACGCTCCGTCAGTACTTCTTCCCCAAAGGGCGGCGATACACGCCTTGCCGCAAAGGCGCTCGCGACCGTCCTCATGACCCTGCGCGGCACGCCCTTCATCTACGAGGGCGAAGAGCTCGGCATGACAAACGTCAAAGTGGGACACGATCGACGCATACGACGACATTTCCTCCCACGGACAGTACGAGCTTGCGCTGAAGGAAGGATTTTTCCCCGCAGAGGCACTCTCAGCTTCATTCACTTCAACAGCCGCGACAATCGCACGCACGCCGATGCAGTGGACGATACGGCGAACGCCGGCTTCACCACAGGTACACCGTGGCCGCCCGCAAACGAAAACTATCACACAATCAATGCGGCAGCTGAGGAAGCGGATGCGGACTCCGTCCTCTCCCTACTACAAGCAGATCATCCGTCTGCGCAAGACGAATCCTGTACTCCTCAACGGCGTGTATGAGGAATTGCTTGCGGACAACGAGCAGATCTATGCATTCTCGCGCACGGCAGGCAATCGCCGCGTAATCACAGCGGTCAACTTCAGCACGGAGGAAGTTCAGCTGCCCGCAGGATTTTTGAGAGGCGTGCGCCTCATCGGCAGCTATGCGGATGCGCCGTGCACTGTGCTTCGCCCGCTTGAGGCGGTTGTCTTTGAGGAGGAAGTAAAAATGAAGGTAGCGGCAAGCGACTACGATGGCACGCTCCTCCGGGGCGGCAAAATTGACCAGGAGACGAAGGAGGCATCGCTCGCTGGCGCGCGGCAGGGACACAAGTTCGGTGTCGTCTCGGGGCGCGACTACGGGATGCTTGTCCCGCAGCTGATTGAGTATGGCGTAGAGTTCGACTATCACCGTCTGCAACAACGGAGGCATCATACGGGGTGCGGATCGAGCTGTCCGATTTCAGGCGGAGATTGATCCTCGCGCGCTCACGGCGATTGCGTCGGAGCCAAGCGCACAGAAATCCTTCCACTTCGCCTTCTCGGCGGCAGATGTGACCCACCTCTGCCACCACCTGAGGCTCCGTGGATCGGAACGCGAGGCAAAGGACTGGGATTTCCCATCGTCTACATCGAGGAGAGTGAGATCGGAGGACTGACGGAGATTCAGCAGTTCTCACTTGGCTTCCATGAACCTGCGCTGTCGGATGCGTGTGCGGCGAGTGCTGAACGCAAAAGCTCAGCGACAAGATTCACGCGTTCCCGAAATGCGTGCAGCCTCGACATCACACCCGCTGGCATCAGCAAGGATCAGGGCATCCGTACCCTCCCTCTCCGTCATGGGATGGGATGGCGCAGAGGTGTTCGCCATCGGCGACGAGAGACGAACTGACCCTGCCGATGCTGAAGGCATGGGGAGATACTCGCTCACGACAGCACGTCCTGAGATTCAGGCACAGGCGAAACAGGTCTTTCACGAAGCGTCGGCGCGATGCTCGATCACTTCCGTTAAAAGGGAATAGAAACAGATTTAGGGCAGTACAGCCCTCACGCGAACACCGTTGCGCAAATGGTCGCGTGCTCGTCCGCTAAATACCGGCGCACTTCTTAAACGTGCTACGCTTGAACGAAAGAAGTACGCCGGGGCGGGTCGCACGCTTTCCCGTTTGCTCCACTAGGGTTCGCTTTGGGGCTTCGCACTGCCAAAGGCCATCCACAGAAACTGTTCCAACTGGGAGGAGCTACCATGGGATTTGATCGCGAAAAATTTGACGAGATAAAGGCCGCCTTTACCATAGACGACGATGCGCTCCGCAAGATTGCTGACGATTTCCGCGCCGATATGTGCGCGGGACTCTCGCCGGCAAAGAGGGCGCAACGCTTCGTATGCTCCGTTCCTATGCGGATCTGCCGAGTGGGAAGGAAACACGGTTCCTTCCTCGCGCTCGACTTTGGCGGCACTGAATGTCCGTGCCCTCCGCATCCTCCTCAAGGGCGGCGGCGACATGGAGGTACTGAGCAAGGTCGCAAAGCCGCTCACCCTCCCCGGTGTCTATGACTACGTCAGCGCGGATGCAACGGCGGAGGAGATGTTCGACTTCCTCGCTGAGATCATCGACGAGGCGATCGAGGGAAATCGCACAACGAAATACCTGCTCGGACACACCTTCTCCTTCCCCTCGCAGCAGACCGACCTCTACAATGCGAAGTCTGATTGTATGCGGACGAAGGAATTCGCCACGCAGAGGGGTCGAGGGTAAGGTCGTCAACGACCTGCTCAAAGAGGCACTCGCACGGCGCGGCATGAGGAACGTCGAACCCGTCGCAGTCATCAATGACACGGTCGCAGTCCTGCTCGCGGCGGCATACAAGCACGAGCACACCTACATCGGCTCCATCTACGCCACGGGGCAGAACACCTGCTACCACGAGGAGTTCGGGGACGGCAGCGAGCCGCCCACCGTCATCAACATGGAGTCGGGCGGCTTCGGAAAACTTCCCTCTCCAAATACGATGAGATTCTGGACAGGGAGTCCGAGCAGCCCGGCGCACAGCGTCTTGAGAAGATGGTGTCGGGACGCTACCTCGGGTCGCTCTACGGTGCGGCGCTTGCCGACCTCCTCGGTACGGACGGAGTTTACCCTTTTTCGAGCATTGAACTCTCCGAGATCATTGCGAGATGCCTATCTCGACCGCCATTCGGCGGGCGCCGTCATCGAGACAAAAACGGGCATGACCTTCACCGCCGCCGAGCGTGCCCTCCTGCAGGAGCTCGCGACTGCAGTCATCGTCCGCTCTGCACGCATCGTTGCGGCGACCTACGTCGCCATCATTCAGCACCGCATGGGTGAAAACGCGCTTGAGAACCAGTTCGTCGCCGTCGACGGCTCCGTCTATGAGAAAGTCCCGCTTGTCGCGCATCATCTGCGTGGCGCACTCGACACGCTGCTCTTGGACGAGGCGGTCAACGTCAAGATCATCCTCGAAAACACCGGCTCCGCCCTCGGCGCAGCACTCCGCAGCAGCTATGACAGAACGAAATGAAAGGATAAAATAAAAATCCGTCAGATTAGCTCAGATTTTTGTCCGATCGCAGAGAAAGGGGGTGTTGCATGAAGCCAAAAACTTCGTGCAACACCCCTTATCATTATGTCAGCGATATCGTTACAAGCGCTCTTCCCACCGCTTACGCGGTCCCCCTCCCCCGTGTCTCACGGGGAGGCTAGGATATGGCATCTTAGCTTCCCCGTCACAACGGGGAAGTGGCAGCACAGCGAGCCGATAGAACGTTCGTGCAACACCTTTCATGTCTAACTTTAATTTTTCTATTCTATGATCGAATCGGCTCCTCCAGCAGCTGTTCACAGCATCTGTTTCGTATTTATCAGGGTCTTATAGTGATTGATATCCGCTGAGAACGCTGTCGTGACTTCCTTGAACTGCTTGATTTTTCCATCATATCCTGCAGCTTCAGATTATGCGTATGCATAGCGGCGTTTACCTCTTCGGTGGAGGCGGAGTTTTTGCTCGCCATAGCGGCGATATGCTCGACCTGCTGAGAACATCTTCCATATTCGTCATCTCGGTCTTGAGCTGCTCAACTGATGCCCGAAATACTCCGACACACCGCGGATGTTGTCGATGTACTGATTGTTCCTCGACAACGCGGACGAGCTGATTGCTCACGCTCCAAGACCCTCGTATCCTCGTTGACCGGAAGCGACAACCTCACTAATGATACGCGTTACGGCCATGACATCGGTCGTGATGACCTCGGCGTGTCCCTGCGACTGTTCGGCAGCTCGGACTTCCTCAGCGACGACGCTGAACCCGCGTCCCTGCTCGCCTGCTCGCGCCGCTTCCAATCGCTGCATTGAGGGCGAGCAGGTTCGTTTGCCCCTGCGATATCCGTCACCAGCCCCGTGATCGCCATGATCTTCCCGTCGCCTCTCCTGAGGGACTCGACCTCTTCCTTCACCCCTCAGTGAATTTTTCCATGCTGTGATTGAGGTTTGTACTGGACGCACGCACCTTGCTGAAGCCCTCGTGAATGCTGTTGACGGCGCAGTTCAGCGCATCGTTATTCTTGACCTGCTCAGCGACGACCGATTGCAGTGCCTTCGCATGTTATTGTTGAGGGAAGCAGCCACGGATATGGTATTCTCCGCCCCTGTCGTAGCGCTGTCGGCAACCTCGTTGATAACGCCTGCAATATTCCCGAGGCACCGCCCATATTCTCTGCCAACCCGTCAAAATCAATGCCATATCGCCGCAGCTCGTCTCCCTGTCCCCTGAAGCCCGTAAAGTTCGCCTGCGCCTGCTTGCGATACTTGATCAGCTTGTCATTGATCCGCTCGAACACGTCGCCGGAGCGAAGCGTCAGCGCGTCGAAATATTTGTTTTCGACCAGCTGGTCAATTTCTTTTTCGATTGCTCCGAGAGGACGCAGGAGCATACCGGCAGCGAGCGCAGCAAACAGCCCGCCGCACGCAGGAATAACAAACGTCTTCCATGAAACATCACCGAGGCTCAGCAGTACGGATAAAATCAGCGTCCCTGCAAACGTCAGCAGGCCAATGCCGCCCGACAGAGAGCCGGTAAAGGCGACGAGCCTATTGATGCCAAATTTTTCTCTCGGAAGATCGGCCTTTCAAAGGTGAGCTTCAGCTTCATATGCGTGGCCGTCTGCTCCTGAACCTCGACCCCGAGCTTTTCCTTGAAATACTCTGCCGAGCCGTTGAGCAGCCCGCGAAAATAGTCCAGAAGCCCGCGACTCGAGTCATAGGTAAATACCGCCCTCGTATTCCGAAATCGGCGTCATAATGAGTTGAGGCGGTTTTTGCTCCTGCAATCTTTTTCACGATCTCCACATGAATATCATACGTCGATGCCAAGAACGTATATAGATTTTTTTATTCGCGAAAAACGACGGATACACACGCGCAAAGGAGTTGATATTATCGCGCCCCAATTCATACCAAATATCTCGAACAGGGAGACCATTCGCCTTGCTGAGCGTCTCCATCAGGCGTTTGATCGTGCCGTCATCGACGTCCTCAAGCGGCAAAAAGAGCCGATCCGGCTCCCAGTCCATCTCCTGCATAACCCTGTCAACTAGCTCACTGCCCCATAATTGGCGCGATGTACTAATCCACGTAGCGACTACGGTACCTTTCATATAGCAGAGCCCTCCCAAACTCATTTACACAGTCTATTCCAATATGCATTATAGGATATTTGTAGGAAAAAGAAAAGTAATTTCGG
>BNJS01000430.1_pt1 | contig 106904 bp, 125 predicted proteins | sample 8540461 | NCBI WGS metagenome assembly BNJS01 (sample SAMD00202454, study PRJDB9452) | human saliva metagenome | isolation source: human saliva | place: Japan
GTTACGTGTATTGCTCAGTTTCTGCAGGGCGTGTTGCAATGGATACATGGTATGTAAGAAATTGGTCAATCTGGCTCCGATTTGATGTATTTATTTGAGACAGCGAAGATTGTATTTGCAGGAAAAGGGCTTATTAAATTTTTACATCGAGGTGGGAATGTGTTGAAGGTATTGCATGTTGGGGAGTACGTAAAAGGCGGAGTGGCAACTTATCTGCATACATTGTTTTCAGATGAAACGTTAGCTGTAGATAACCATTTAGATGTTGAGTCAACCTATGTCAGATACAAATTGGGAATTGCCGTCATCAAAAGTTTATTACTATCCCTATATAAGAAAATTTCGGATATTCCTCTGGCGATAATTCGCATTCAGAAATTGATTTATCGGACAGATCCTGATATATTGATGGTTCACAGCACGTGGGCAGGAGTTTTTGTTCGCTTTCCATATTTGTTTATACCTCAAAAAGAAGGATTATATTATAATGCTCATGGATGCATCTCTTTGCAGATGATGCACTACACAAAAATATATGCGTTTTATTGAAAGATTGCTATCAAATGTGACAGACTGTATCATCAATGTCTCGGATTATGAGCAAAATGCAGCACTTATATACGGATTGCAAAAGAAAAGATGGTGCGAATGATACTGGCGTGGATGCTCCAAAAGACGGGGGACACATTACAATTGAAGGTTTTGATCCAAACAAGATCAATCTTCTTTTGTGGGACGCTTTGATCGCCCAAAGGACTGGATTGGTTACTGCAGAAGTTGCGGTCATAATATAAAGAGAAAGGATATCCATTTATATATCATTGGTGCATCAGTAATAGATAACCAGACCATATCTATATCCGATGAACGTGTTACCTTTTTGGGTTGGGTTGATTCGAAAAAGATTGATGGATATTATAGACTTTGTGATGCTCTTATTATGCCATCCCGTTGGGAGGCGTTTGGTCTCGCTGCAGTAGAAGCAATGCGTAATGGGATGCCTGTGATTGCAAGTAGGCAGGGGGCACTCCCGGAGATCGTTCGTCCCAATGAAAGCGGTTGGTTGTTTAATATTGATTCCGATGGTGGCTCCTTGAATAAGGTGTTGTGTTCTTTTAAACAAGAATATCATATATGCTCGGAGAAGGAGCAAGGAAAAGGTATGAAATGTATTTCACTGGAACTAAGATGAGAGAAAGCATTATTTCTTTGTATGGAAAAGTTCTAGAGTAAATGATTGCTTCTCTTCTGACTCAAGTCATACTACTATAGAATAATGCCAATATTACTAGGTCAAGCATACTGTTTTTGGATAAAATGGGATAGAGATGGGAAAAAGATGAGAATATATTTTAATGGACGCTTTCTTACACAGCATATTACAGGCGTGCAGCGATATGCCATAGAAATAATAAGCATAGGATCAGATTTGCCTCGAGACAGAAAATGAAAACCAGTATGTACTGCTCGTTCCTAAAAATACAAGATACACCTTCCATTTTCATGTTATTGAAGTGAGACAGGTTGGGCATTTGCAGGGGTATCTTTGGGAACAGTTCGAACTTCCATTTTACACGTGACGGATTTTTGATTAATCTTTTGCAACTGTGCGCCGATCATTAAAAAGAGGTCAAACTGTCACAATGCATGATGCTGCTGTATTTGCTTGTCCAGGTGGTTTTTCTCTTTTGTTTCGTTTATGGTATCGTTTGATGTTTCTCTGCTTGGGACATAGACTTAATTTATTCTTTACAGTTTCTAACTTCTCAAAAAGAGAATTAAATTCTTATTTGGGTATTCCTCTTAAATATATCCATGTTACCTATAATGGGGTGGATCACGTAGGGAACTGCGCAACGACGGGAGAGAAGAATTGCTCAATAAGAATAAATATGTTCTTTCCGTCTGTAGTATGAATCCGAATAAAAATTTTTTCTTGTTTTGAAAAATTGCCAAAAAGAAATACCGGATGTCAGGGTTTTTATTGCTGGAGGATCTAATAACAAAGTTTTTCAAAATGGATGATAAATACGTACCGAGCAATGTTAAATTTCTCGGTATGTCGCCGATGAAGAGCTGTTTACACTCTATGCGCATGCGATATGCTTCTGTTTCCTTCACCTATGAAGGATTTGGCATACCTCCTTGAAGCGATGACTTTCGGTTGTCCGGTTATTGCTTCTAATTGTGCTGCTTTGCCTGAGATATGTGGAGATGCGCCACATATTTGCGGATTTGCTGACAGCATGGGTGGAGGCATTACGATCCATAATGGATGAAAATAATGATATCGCGATGATCTTGTCAAAAAGTCACGTGTGGTTGTTTCTCAATACTGTTGGAGAGCATCAGCAAAGAAAATGATGGAGTTGATTTCAGCACTTTCTCAACGATAAGTGGATTAAATTAATATTGCCATAATTATGGGGGTGATATAGGTGAAGATGGTTAGAGTGGGCAGAAAAATATTAGCGAATGTTTTCTGCTGTGGTGCAAATCCTGTCACCGATGGTCACTGGTAAAACAATATATATTGACTTCTGCTTGCGGTATTTAATCCCTATTATGGATAAGTAAATATAGAATTTCTATGGATTACATACAGTGATTATAATTCTTTTAGGTTTTATCGGTGCTTTGGGACATCCTATGACAAGTATGAAATGTACCACATTCATAGAAGTGATGTATCTATTTTATGACAGAAGGCTGTGGTATATCCACTATTATATTCAGTTCTCTATCCTTGTCGCCGTCTATTCAGATTTATGGTCTTTTTTGACCCCGATATTTCGCTTTTACTTAGTCCTGAAAACCTTTCCCATATGGGTTTTGGGGGTTTACAACGCCGACCAATTCTAACTTTACGCATTGTTCGAGGATGGAATTCCCCATGTAGTGGATTATCCAGAGGCTGGATTTATGGCGAGCCTTCTTTTAGTTGGGATCTATATGAATATTTGTTTTCCAAAAAGAAGGATATTGGTCAAACATCAAAACTGGCACTAAAGTTTTCTATATAATAGGATATGTTATCAGTTTTACTAAAATGTCATTTCTTATAGTTCCTGTATATATTGTTCACTGCTTTCGTGGCGTTATTAACATGATACCTTTGTTTTTGTTTTTGCTTTTTGATCGCTGGAATGATGATCTACTGGTCGTTTAATCAGAATTTTTACTTGATACCGGTAATATAACTTTTTACATCGTTTTGGCGCTTATGCAAGTTTGTGGAATCTAGACACAAAGGAACTCATTTTCGGGGTGGATAATCTGACAAAGATAGATTCTTATGTTGCTGGTACAATTGAGGAGATTATGATGCGGGTTTCGTGATGGCTGATTACAAACGGCCTTTTATCCGGGATGATTTATCTCAATTTTGTATCGTTTGCACACAACAGGATGCGGTTTATTGTTATTGCTTCTTCTGACAGTAAATGTTCAACCAGACACAAAATCAAAAATTTCTGTTGTATTGGCATATTTTATACTGCTTAAGTTTTATCGAAGAGACAGGTTGCTTTTGTAAAAGAGACAATAGAGTTTTTATCTCTTTGTTGACGACTCATGATTATACAGAATTTTATCTATGGATATTGGGAAGGGAACACATATTATGAAAAATGTTTTACATTGGCACTGGATAAGAATATTGTAGACGCTGTTTTAACGAAAACAGATTGGTATGTTTCAGCAGTGATTATGCCTGATGACATGCGTGTATATGAATTACATCTCGGAAATCCTCGTATTCGACAAACATATACACGATGATTTCATAAAATAAAGATTTATCTGGACTTGATTTCAGAGGAGTTGGAAAAAGTTCTTCTACGCACAACTTCGTTCCGAAAATCTGCGTTTTATAAATGATGATTATCAAATTGCAAAATATGATTACTACTTAGGGTTCGCTCTGGCAACCCGTATATTTAAAAGAAAAATCGCATTGATCTTGTAGTTGTTGATGGATTTAACGAAGGTCGACCATCAGATATGCTGTTGACTGAAATAGCAGAAATAGGGATATCCCTTGTTATAGTTTTAGAGCCTATGTTTTTAGGAAAATCAGATATTTATGATAATCTAAAACAAATGGTTTCTATTAGGAGAAAATGATCCTATATCTATGGAAGGGACGCTATTTTTATACTTTTGTGTGTAACAAGTAGCAGATGACGTAGTATTCCATCATTCTGTTTTAGCAAAATCCATTTGTTAGACGAATAGAAAAACATTGTATATTCTGTTTTTGGGCAAGTCGGTGTAGATTTTTGTAGTTGCTTGTAGCGATGAGTAATCGTATACGATGGGAGTGAAAAATTTACAGAGGGCTTTTTCCTATTTCTTGATGCAAGAAAAATATAAAAGAAATGGTTGATGAAACATGCAAAAACTCTAATTTGGAAGATATATATCTTCTTCGCTCGCATTATGAGCCAGAAGCCACTGTCTCTGGAAGAGGGCTCATTGATAGCCAACCAGTGGCCTTACGAATACTTTTCTCAAGTTTTACCAGATGTGGGTGGCATATTTATGATAAAGGAACATCCACATCAATTGAAATCTAATGAGCGGATGTTGTATGGATATCCTTGGGCAACATATAAAAGATCACGCTTTCTACGAAGAAATTGTTCGGATTGCCTAATGTTATTCTGGTTGACACCATGGAGCCTAAGTGAAAACCTAATCTCAACGGAAGGTCAAGCAGTGGCTTCGTTGAGTCGGAGCTCGCCATAGGAGAAGCTTGATTTCATTCAAAAAGCCGATTATGGTATTTTGCGCCGAAACAAACATTGTATTCTATGTTAAAGGGAGTCGTATAGCACATCTACTCCTATGACGAGATGCTTGATGGCAGGAATCTGATCCGACAAAACTGTGAGAATGGTGTTTGCCTATCTATGATGAATGGGAAAGCCTTTGTCAACAGTACTTGTTTAATATGGACGCCTGGTTATGAAGAAGCCATTTCTTCATTGGTGTAAGGAATTAGCAATTCATATACAGATCATTGAAGATGTCTGAGCTTGAAAATTATTATGTTTTATGGGGCGGTATTTTGATAGAAGAGGGAGAGCACGAGCTGAAAGAGGTTGCTAGATTCGTTGCTCCATTTGTAAACTTCTTTTAGGTATTGCTGCTGTTATATAGTTTGTACTGTATTTTCCCCCTGTAGCTATACGGTGTGCTTGGAACCTTTTCACCGGCGGCCAATGTTTGCGTTGGTATTGTATACCTTGGTTTGTCTGATGGGCATACTAAGACGCAGAGGAACTTCCTGTAGGATGGACATACAAACCCTTTTATGGAAGTGTATTTCACTTGTTGGAATAGTCTTCCTTGGTTTTTCGGCAATCATGCTCTGTTTCTATGATGCAGTATCAATTTGTCTATTTCATGAGATAATTCTATAGAATTGTCTTGTTGCTTCCGTATACAAAATTTAATGCTCTAAATTATTTTTTCGTGAGCTATTATCGTTCAATGAATCTACGATCCCCGCACAATTCAACAGATTGGGGTACAATTTTTCTCAAAAATTTTCATTATAGCAGCAATCTTTATTGATGCAACAATTGATACAGTTCTAACACTTAATGTTGTTGGGATGCTTTTCTTTTTTTTGTTCTGTTTGTAAGATTCAGCGAAAAAATTCTTCTGAGTAGAATTTCTTGGCCTTATATACAGATATTTCTGATGCAATCAAGTTCTCTCTACTTTCAATAGGGACTTTTGGCAAGAGTAGGTTTGTTTCTCATACCCTTTGTATTATCTCAACGTATGGGGGCTTATGAAGTTGGCCTTTATTCAGCTACTGGTATATTTGTCGCTGTGATTGTTGTTTTAAATACGGGATTCATGACATACTGGGTATCCTATGTGTATAAAAATGCGAGACTAAGCAGGTTTTAATCATTAAAGTCCAATTATATGGCGATTTGTATTTTTTGTCTCTGCATCATGGATTGTATTCCAACACATTCTTTACTTTGATTGGTTCAGAGTATCAAATGAGTAGAATATTCTTTTCGTTATTAGTGATGTGTTCTTTTTAGCACTTGAAGCAACAACACAGCAAGGCGTTATGTTGAAAAAAGTTCTGAGGGTGTTGTTATCCCATTGGTATTCCTGTGATACAATCGGTGTGTGTGTATTTAGTATATAAGGATTGTCACAGCTAGCTACTATGATTGCTGCCTTTTTATTATCTACGTGGAGGGGCAAAATATTATTGCAGTATTGAAAATGGCATAAAACGCTAATGGCTAGATGTTAGATGATTTTATTTTATGAACAAACTGATTTTTGCAGATGAATATTGGCTTGAATTAGGGATAATCTTTCTTATAGTGTTTCATTCTGTGGATATTTAGAAGAGATGTCGTTGCGGCTGTTCACTGCTTTAAGGAATATAAAGATATGAAAGAGAAAGGCCGAAGGTGTGGCAACCAAAGTTGTAACAGGAGGTCTAATTCACTGAACTGGAAGAAAGGAGCTTTTGTTTTGCCACAATACTTGAACCGGGAATTCAACAGCAGATGGTCCGTCTCCATGTCGAAGAGGGCGCACCTACCGAAAGCCTGACGGCTGAGTATGGAGTTTCAAAACAAGCATCAGCAAATGGTGCAAAGAATCCAGCGAAGAATGCCAGCAAAAGTAGTCTTAAAGAACCCGACCGCGAAATGATCTGGAGCCTGCATGAAGGAGAACCGCCGTCTGCAGCGAAGAACTCGCAGACGCACGCAAAGAAAATCTTTTCCAGCAGCGGCATTCTTCGCAAAGGGGGTCGACTCAGAGGCATATCGGTTCATCGACGAATATAAGGGAGCTGTTCGGTGCTCGTCATGGCTACTTCGGCGATATGAAGGCTGATCCGAATGCCTGTACAAACTACCGAGTGCACAGAAACGCAAACGAAGGAGGAGCAAAAACAGAACGTGCGTGAGAACAGATCATCACGCCCATCTACCGCGCACATAAAGGGGTGGCCGGTTGTCGCGGATGCGCGTCTGTTGGGAGGCTGTGGCGTATATCTTTCTGCTGCAACGGTTCATAGGTACACGAACAAGGAACTCGGTCTCTGCGCTCTAGCTGATGCGGGTGCCGAAAACCGCCCAAAATATCAGGGGGCGTGGCGGCGCTACGCGTTTCCGAGACCCTGATCGGTCAGGATTACGGCAAAGTGCTATCAATCAGAAATGGCTGACCGATTTCACCTCATTTGTTTCCTCACGGGCGGCGATGTCCGATATAACCGTACGATCGCCGACCGCATGACCGCGAAGTGTGATTGCAAGCGCAACGGATCGCCGCATGACGAGAGTGATCTGCGATCCGCACGCTCGAGGCACTGGACGAGTCAGCGGAACATAAGCAGAGAGCTGATACTGCATGGCAGTGATCAGGGCGGTGCTTATACATCAAAGCGTTCACAGAATTCTGTGGAACGGCGAGGTGTAACACTAAAAGTGAGCAAAGCCGGATGCCCTTATGACAATGCGCCGATGGAGCGGTATTTCCAACACACTGAAGAAATCTGAAAACCAATCTTCATGAATACCGTGACGAGGAATCCCTCTTACGCGTGTGTCTATCTTTGCTTATACCGCTGTATAACCATATTGCGTCCACTCTTGCAATGGTTATCTCTCACCTGCACAGGAAGCTAGGTTTTTCATTGTAGCTTTATGAGACTCATGTGTTACAATTTTGCTTGACAACGACAGTGCATGACGCGGTAAATCGTATGGATCTTTCCGATACCTGCTCCATCGCCATGGATGAGACATCCCTTTCGGCGTGGGCACAACACATCACTGTCGCCATCGACGCAGTAAGGCGCCGTGTCTTCGATGTCGAACCCGGTCGCGACAAAACGGCGGTCAAAAACGTGGGCGAAAAACTGAGAGGAACGGTGGCAACACGAAGAGCGTCAATTCCGTCACCAGCGACATGTCAGCAAAGCTACCTGTCCGCCGTCCGGGGAAGTGTTTCCGAACGCCAAACAGACCATCAACAAATTTCACGTCAAACAGGGTGCTGCTCAAAAGCCCTGGATACGTGCATGGAAGAGCAAAAGGAGTCCGGTCGAAAAGGAGCTGTTCCTGTGCCGCAACTGTTCATGGTGCCGCAAGGACGCGAGTGACACAAGCAACGACAATGGTAACGGAACTTTCCGGGCAGTACAAGAAGACGGACGCTTTCGATGTCCGGTCTCCGGATGACATCTGTCGTCGACCTCCATGGTGGAGGCGAGGAGCGACTGGACAAGCTGTGTTCTGGATGCGACGCTGAATGAAACCGATGAAGGATGCCGCCTTGACACTCATGGGGAATCGCAGCAAAGAAATATTGAACTATTTTCATACGCGCCCTGACGAACGCGATTTGCGAAGGAATCAACGCGATGATTCAAGCGGCGAAGCGCAAGGCAAAGAGATTTTCATACCTTTTGAAGGCTAGGTGCCGCAATGATTTACCGGTTGCGGGAAGTGTTGGGATTAGCTTCACCTGTTCTGTTATGAAAATAACTTTTCCATTAGTGGAGCAGCGCAGTCTTTTGACACATACTGAAAGAAGCGTACGAAAAAGCGATCGAGCACTACCAGCATGAACATGTCACGCCGTATCTGTATGAGCATTATTCGCCGCCTTATCGCCCGCACTATCCAAACGATTACAGAAAATATCGGCTTACATTGGATACGATATACGGGACCTGAAGTTAATACGTAGAATATCTATCAAGCTCTGTATCGAGAAGGCGAGGATATAACGCTTGACCGTGTGGTGGCATTGATGGAGCAAAAACCCTCATTGGTTTGAAATTAATAGGATGTGCATCAAAAACAGTAGCGAATAAGGTCACTCCTATGCGGGAAGCGCTTCAAAGAGTAAATTGAGATCGAGCATGCAAAGATGTATAAGGGTGAAATGACTTCCTTCTTTTTTTTAATTGTGATATGATAAAAGCGTCTTGAAGCTAAGGGGAGTGGTTTATTTGTTCAATGGGAAAAGTATTCTGTATTACGGGTGGAACCGGGTCATTTGGTAAGAAGTTTATAGAAGGTATTGAAGCGGTTTTCCCGAATACTATTGTATTCTCGGGACGAGCCTGCTAGTTTGGAGATGCAGCAGGTGTTTGATGCACCGTGCATGCGTTATTTTATTGGAGATGTGCGGATGAGGCGCGCCTCAGATGATGCAATGTACCGCGGATTATGTCGTTCACGCCGCAGCTCTGAAGCAGGTGCCGGCGGCAGAGTAAGGTCCGATGGAGTGTATCAAGACGAACACGGCGCACAGAATGTTATCAATGCCCTGATTGCGTGCGGAGCAAAGGTCATCGCGCCTCTACGGATAAGGCGGCGAATCCGATCAATCTGTACGGTGCGACGAAACTTGCCTCGGATAAACTCTTTACGGCAGCGAATAATCTTGTTGGCGATCGGGAGACGCGCTTTGCTGTTGTTCGGTATGGCAACGTCGTCGGCTCGCGTGGTTCGGTCGTGCCCTTTTCAAGGGGCTTATTGATCGAGGCGCTGAAGGAGCCTGATTACGGATGAGAGAATGACACGGTTCTGCTGAAGTTTAAGACGGGGTTAACCCTGCCTTTATCGCAACGCATGCAGGAAATTTTGTGCCGAAGATTCCGTCTATGCGGATCTTGGATTTGGCAGAGGCGATAGCACCCGGCGTGCCAACGAAGATCATTGGCATTCGTCCGGGCGAAAAATTACACGAGGTCATGTGTCCCTCCGATATGTTTTATGAAACATTGGAATTTAAGGATCACTTTGTGATCAAACCGAGTATCGAGTTCACAAGAATATCGATTACACGAAAACAGACTGGGAGAAGAGGGACATCCTGTTCCGGATGGTTCGGAGTAGTCGAACGAATGATGTTCTCACAGTGGAAGAACTCAGGAGATGAACCCATGATCCATTATGGATGGATATTAACCCAAGACGACATAGAAGCTGTGCGTGCTGTTCTGGTGCATCCGATTTTTACACAGGACCCGCGATTGAGCACTCGAAAAAACGGTTGCTTCTTATTGCGGGGCGAACATGCTGCTGTTGTTGTAATGCGACCGCCGCGCTGCATATTGTTTGTCGGGCAAAGCGGGACTGAAGCAGGGCGCGGATGCTGTGGACTGCACCGATACGTTCGTGGCATCGGCGAACTGCGGTCCGTATTGTGGTTCGGATGTCGACTTTGTCGATATTGATGCGCAGACCTACAATATGAGCGCGTTATCCTGAAAAAAACTTGCATCTTCGGCGAAAAACCGAAGGTGCCGGTTCCTGTGTGATTGGGGGCAAGCTGCGTGACATGGAACAAATCTATGGTCTTGTTAAAGATCGCGATATTACAACGTTGAGGATGCCTCGCACGCGATTGGTGCTGAGTATAAGGGCGGTTACCTTGCAAGTACCGGACATGAGACGGTGTTCAGCTTCCATCCTGTTAAGATTATCAATGGGCGAGGTGGAATGGTGCTGACGAACAATCCTGATCTGTATGAAAAAATCGCCTTATTCCCCGGCGGAATTACACGATCCTAATCTGATGTCGAGAAATGATGGTTCGTGGTATTACGAACAAATTGACTTAGGCAACTATCGCGTCACCGATATGCAGGCTGCGCTGGGTACGAGCTGATGAAACGCCTGCCGGAATTTCTGCAGCGACGCAGATATTTAGCGAAGCGCCATAACGAATCGCTTGCTGATTTGCCGCTGGCCTTCCATATCAGACAGAATGCACAATTTCTCGTGGCATTTGATGTAGCGTGTTTCCGTGAAGATGCTTCTCTGACGAAGAAAGAGCGCTTGTTTCAAGAGATGAAGAAGCATGGGATTACACTAAATATGCACTATATCCCTGTCCATCTGCAGCCGTATTATAAAAAAATGGCTTTTCGAATGGAGATTTTCCCTGTAAGCGAAGCATATTATGAAAGCCTTTACGCTTCCGTTGTATTACGGCTTATCGGACGAGGAGCAGGTAACTGTGGTCGAGGCGATCCGTGACAGTCTCTCCGGGATATAGAATATGAGTATAGTTCTTGTTTCAGAAAAACCTTGGGATGCTTCCTGCGCTGACGAGTTGACGCTAATATTGACGAGGATGTAATATTCATCTCGGATAAAGCGTTGGTCGTTGAGGAAAACCTGAGGACATTCCAGCCAATGTTATGTTTTTTTTTTCTTCATTGGTCTTACTATATTCCTGCCAGTGTTTATGAAAACTTTGTTTGTGTTGTATTTCACATGACTGATTTGCCGTTTGGCGAGGTGGAGTCTCTGCAGAATCTGATTGCATCGCGAGCGAGAACACAGCCATCTGCCTCCGCTGTGTAAAAGAGCTGGATGCAGGTGCTGTGTTTTGAAACGTGAACTTCTCTTTTGGCAACAGGCAGAGGAGATCTATATACGATCCACTCAAATTGGCGTGAAAGATAGTGATTGTTGAGAAAATCATAGAAACTAAGCCGATTCCACAAAAACAGGAAGGCGAGCTCGTGGTGTTTCGCCGTAGAACTCGTGCAAAGGATATGCAGGATTTGGAGTCGCTTGACAAGGTGTTCGACTGGATCGTATGTTGGATGCAGACGGATATCCTAATGCATTCCTCGAAACGACACATTTGCGTTTGTCATTCAGACGGGCGGCACCTCATGATGGCTATATAGAAGCTGATGTGAAAATTTCATTGAAAGGGGAGTATCATGAGTCCTCGTAATGTATTAGTTGTAGCAGCCCATCCGGATGATGAGTATTTGGGTTGTGGGGGAACCTTGCTGCGACATGTTGCAAATGGAGATCATGTACACATTATGATTTTGGCTGAGGGGCTGACCAGTCGAGATCAGCACCGTGATGTTGATCGGCGTAAGGGAGAACTCAGTGCTCTGCATCACCGCAAAATGGCGGCGGATCCGTTTGGTGCGGATCTTTTGGAGGCTGTGTTCATTTCCTGATAATCGTATGGATAGTGTGGATTTGCTTGATGTGGTAAAATGTGTTGAGGAACAGATAGAATCGCTGAATCCCAGCATTATATACACGCATCATGCAGGGGATGTCAATGTAGATCATCTGATCACTCACAAAGCGGTAATTACAGCCGCTCGATCATTAGCCGGGTCGCGGGTGGAGCGTCTTATTTTTTTTGAAACGGTTTCAAGTACTGAGTGGCAGATGCAAAATGCCAAAGATGCGTCCCTGAATTGGTTTGTCCAAATTGACGAGTTTATCGACAAGAAAAATTGCCTTTATTGCGTTGCTACGACAGTGAGATGAAGGCGTATCCGCACCCGCGCTCCTATGATGGCGTTGAGTATCTAGCTCGATATCGCGGGCAAAATTGTTGGCGTAAAAATATGCAGAGGCTTTTTCACTGGGGAGGAACATTCTCAGAGAAGGGGGCACAATGCTATGAGATTTTGTAACATTGTTATGCCCGATACAAGACCCGGACCACATTTGAATTCGGAAGGTGTCTGTGAGGCATGCGTTTCTTACGAGAATCGACAGGAGATTGATTGGAGAGTGCGCCGCAGAGATTTGGAGGCAGATTTTAGATCGGTTTCTTGCTCCAAAGATGGAAAGAACTATGATTGGCATTGTTCCGGTAAGCGGCGGAAAAGACAGCACCTATCAGGTCGTCAAAATGCTCCAACTGGGGATGCACCCCTTGTGCATTACATTTATGGCATCGGATTTGTCGGAGATTGGGCATCAAAACATCCCCTCAACCTGCAAAATATAGGGGTGGACTATATATTACCTTCACCGCTAATCCTCGTATAAAGAAGAATAAAATGGCTCGCCTCAGTTTGGAACGCGTCGGAGATATATGCGTTGGTTGGAGGAAGTGGGCGCAAATTCGTTCATCCATCGTTCCGCCGTTCAGTATAATATTCCGCTGATTATATGGGAGAGAACTCTGACACAGAGTATGGCGACCTTGCGGCAGATGGCGCACACCTTGGACCGTGCATGGCTTGAAGCGGTGGGCAAACCTGCCTCGGTTTGTCAGTATGGGATCGGGTCGGTGTAGATGGGATTCGGGAGATTGATCTGATTCCCTGATCGTGGTGCCGACGGATGAAGAACTTGCCAGCGTCGGAGTGACGGGGCTCTATCTGGGCTATTATCTCCCTTGGGATGGGGTTATGAACAACATCATCTCACGTGCATGGGATGCGTTCCTGCGACGTGTTATTGAGGGGATCCGTCGAGGATGCCGGCAATACGGATGATTATCGTATGGGCGTCCATCATTATTTCCAAGTATCTGAAATATGGGTATAGCCGTGCCAGCGATATTGTGGTCGTAGCATAGATGATGGCTTACGGTCGTTTGACCCGCGTGAAGACGTCGAACTTCGTACGGCTCAATGACGGAAATTCCCGTGGACATTCCTGGCAAGCCTCTGGCAGAGATACTGGAGCCATTGGAACTCACAGTTGATGGGTTTATTGCGATCTGTGATCGAGTGCTACGAATCGCAGCTACTTCCAAAACCGATGAACAGGGGAATCCCATACCGCAGGATCGCCATGGAAATTTGATCAAAAGGACGAATATTTGCTGATCAATCAGTGTTGAGGAGAGGATAGATATGTTGGCAGTCATCAATTGCTCGTGGCGGCAGTAAGCGTATTCCACGAAAAATATCAAGGAGTTTTGTGAAAGCCGATTCTGTATATCTCTATTGCGCAGCACCGACAGGCACAGATTTTAATATTTGTTTGACGGATGACAATTGAGATTGCCGAGGTTAGGAGCAACACGCATCGTTCCTTCCTTAGGAGTGCAGAGGCCGCCGATGATCGCTACACGATACCACCTGCGTGGTTGTGCAAGAGTATAAGAGCAGAGGTGCGATAGCTGGAAAATCTTTGCTGCCTTTTATCCCACCGCCGCACCATCGGTATCGGGAGAAGTCCTGTGTAGGGCGTGGCGATCTCTTTCGAAAAACCGAGGCAGATGAATCTGGTTCCGGTTGTCCGCTTTTCATACCCTCCTGAGAGAGGATTTGTACGATGGCGATTCCTCGCAGTATCGTTGGCCGGAGTATAAAGATATGCGGTCACAGGATATTGAACCACCTTATCACGATGCCGGATCACCCTACTTTATGCGAGCCAAAGGCGTCGCTCGTCGGAAGACGGTTATGAGGAGCGTTTTTGTGTGGGGGTTTGTTGGGTTGGGGTTGGGTTGTTTGTTGGTGGGTGTGTTGTGTGTTGTGTGGTGTTACGGTTGTTGGCAGCGGAGCACGGATGCGGTGCTCCAACACTGGCAAAAGATTGCGGAGGATGCATAGTGTCACCTTTGTCATGCTGGGCACACTCAAGGAGTATGCAGTCTGTCGTCGAACAGCAAGGCCTTCGTACCGAATGATGCACATGTCCCAGTTCCTGTATCATGGTAAAGAGCACGAGTCTTGGCTGGCGTCAGTCAGGAGAGAAGATGCGTTGCATGAGACTAATCGCAGTCATGGGAAAACAGGGTCAACCTACTGATTGTTGACCATTATGCATTGCACCATGAGTGGGAAGAGCTTGCATGTCCCCATGTGAACAGTATTCTTGCCACTGATGATTTGGCGAATCGCTCATCTTTGGCGATACTTGATACGTCAACTTGGATGCGGGAAAAAGGAAATAAATATGCTTCCTCTAGTTCCATGGTCTCGCCATGCGTTCCTAGGAATCAATTATTTGTTTCTTCGGCAGGAATTCGCTTAGCTGTCACACTGAGACAGTGCGTTATGATGTTGGTACAGAACACGACTGTATGCGTGTGTTTGTTTGCCGTGAGTGATCCCACCAATGAAAACCATGCGGACACTCGTGCGCTCTCATTATCAGCAATCTAAACTTGATGTCTATGTGGTCATTGGTGCGTCGAACTGTCATCGGAGAGAACTCGAAAGATTTTTGTCGATCGTTGCATTGGCATGTGTACCGGTCAGATCGGATTATGCTGCGCTTTTGATGGCAAAGTCTGACTGTGCCATTGGTGCGGGGACGATGACATGGGAAATCGCTGCTTTGTCGGACTCTCTGTTGTGGCTGTTGCTGAGAATCAGCGTGAAGATGCAGTTCTTGCGATCTGCAAAGGGCATTATTTGCTATGCAGGATTTTTGGCGTGATCTTGATGATGAAACGCCGAATGAGAAAAATTCATTCTTTAGTACTAACAAGGAGCTACAGGCTCGCATCCGGTGAAAATGGGAGAGCGAAATTTTTACGGAAACGCATAACGCAAGAGATGCCGGAGGAGGTGACGATGCGTGCGAGGCATGGAAAAATATAGTCTGTGTCCCATTCATCAGGATGAATTTACCAACGTTTTGGCGTGGCGCAACCCAGCGCGTATTTCCTCTGGAGATGCTGACATCGTATGAAATCACTTTGGGAAGAACATGAGGCGTGGTTTTCAGCGAATTTGTCGATACGATCCGTCAAGTGCGGAATTTTGTGTTCTGTTAAGGAGGATCGACCGATTGGCTGCATGGGATTTTCTGACTGGGATGAGTAGTGCAAACAAGACGTGTTCATCCAGCCTCATATATTGGAAGAGCAGACGAGGTGCCGATTGATGCGGGACTTTTCTTTTGACCATATGGGACTTGGAATATGTCGCAGACGGAAATCACAAAGTATATTCCCATGGTATTCGCGCATAACAAACGTGCCTATCGGCTCAACCTCTTGCTGGGCTATAAAGAAGACGGGTACTTGCGGCAGCATTTCCTGCAAAGGAAAATTCCAAGATGTCCACGTGGTTGGAATCTTGCGGTCAGAATGGAAACAGGAAAAAGAACGCATTGATCAGCTGTATGGAGGGGACAGAAACTATGACAGAAGCAGAGTTTTTAGAGGAGATGCAGCAGACTATTCTCGACGTTGAGGATACGGTTGTTATGGAGGCGAACTTGGAGGATTTCGATACCTGGGATTCTCTGAGCTTCGTGAGTTTTCTTGCGGCGATGAGTGGTCATAGCGCACATCGTATTGAGCCGAAAGCCGTGCGTGCAGCGAAGACAGTCAAGGATCTTTTTGCCCCGACACAGGAGTAATCCGATGGATGTCATATATGATTTTTCTGCGAAAACTTTATTGTCATAGGGTGCCAGCTCCGGCATGGGGCGGCAGATTGCAGAGGAACTTCGCCAGAGGTAGGCGCTCGCGAAATCTGGCGGTTGCACGTAGACAAGAGCTTTCGCAGTCAGCTGCAGGAGAAATATCCAACAAATATTTCGCTGCAGTAGCGGATATGACGGAAGCCAGACCGCCTCGATCATGTCATTGCTCCGTTTGCGAGCTGCACAATTTGGCAAACCGCATGGTGCGGTTTATACGGCGGGCGTGGAGTTTACTACGCCGTTGCGAGCCTCTTCTCAGAGGAAAATGGCGCGTACGATGGTGGAAACGAGTTTCTGGGTGTGCGATCAAGGCAATGCTGTGCTGGTGAACTGCAGCGAAAATTCTCTCCGTGGACGTGGCTGCAAGCAGCGTACTGCCTCCTCGATCTCGGCATATGGCACAGGAGCCCTCCATGTTTGCCTATTCTGCGGCAAAGGCCGCGGTGCAGGCAGCTCGCGGCGTTCCATTGCAAAGGAGATCTGCCGCAACCGGAAACGTATCAATACGATTAGTCCCGGATGGGTGTCAACGGAATGACACATCGCGCAGTGCAGGAAGCTGCCGAGGATAAGGATGATCGTCGAAGAGCGTTGCCAGTTTTGGGCTTGGGCAAACCCGCAGATGTCAGTGTGGCTTTGTATTATTTCTCTCAGTGAGAGCGAGCGCGCTGGATTACCGCCGCTTGGAAAAGATTTTATTGTCGATGCAGTGGATATTTATGGGGATGGTTGATGGATAAGATGGCTAAAGCCTCAAAGGTGCTGCGCCGATTTCGCTTGTCAGTGTCAAAAGAACCGCTTTGAACCCTCAGATCTTGCCAATCTCTACATGGAGAAGAAACTGTTGCCAAGATCATGAAGGTGACGATACTGTCGGGTCAGTCATAATGCAAGGGGACAACGACGGCAGATTACCGTACCGGCAGCGGTACAGCACTCGGATGCAGGAGCAGAATATAGATCCGGCGGACGATAGACGGTCTTGCCTTTGCAGGACGGAAACACCCGATTATATCATTCCACATACCTCAGCAATTTTACAGGAGCGGGTCGGTCTGCCGAGCGTGCGCTGGCATTTGATATCAATCTGCGGCTGTGCAGGCTATGTATATGGCATCTTTCTGTGCATCTCGCTCATCGAGAGCGGTTACCGCAGGAGGGTGTTGCTGCGTGCAGGAGATACTTCATCCCATTATGTAAACTCCGGCGGATAAGGCGTGCGCATGGTACTCGGAGATGGCGGTTCGGCGACACCGGTAGGCAAGCGGATGAAAAATGGTCGGAACAGTGCATTCTCTTTTATACCGATGGCAGTCGCGCAGAGAACCTATGGCGATTCCGGCAGGTGCGAGTCGTAGCGCCCCCGCGTGAGCCGGGTGTGTAACAGATGTTCTGCATACGGATGCGGACGGCAATGCCCGCACGGACGAGGTGTGATTTCTATATGAATGGCTTGGAAGTCATGGGCTTTGCGCTCAACGAAACCCTTGCGTCCATTCGTGAAACTGCCGAGCGCATGAAGTGGGGACTTTCGGAAGTCGAGCTGCTTGCATTGCATCAGGCGAATGCTCTTATCGTCCAATACATCACAAAGCAGCGGAAGTTGCCGAAGGAACGGGTTCCGATTGCCGTCGGCGATACTGCTGAAATGTGCCAGCCGCGCTCGATTCCGATTACAAAGCTGACCAGCACACGTGAGTGGGAAAAACGCTCGACTCTACAAAGGTGTTGGCTTGTGGATCTCGGCACGGGACTCTCCTGCGCAGGCGGGAGCGCTGATCTCTCTCCGAACGCAGGTGTTTGAAGGTTAATGGAATGAAATAGTTCTGCAAACGATAGGGAGTGACAAGATGCGATTGGTTACGGATTATTTTGGATCATATTGTGCAGGAATATCCGAGAAAATTGCCTTTAAGCCAATGAACAGGATTCGACGACCTTTTCGCAGCTCGCATGAAAAATGCGCGGTGCGGCGCGCTGGCTTCTGATTAAAAGTAGAATATTTTTAAGCAGCCAATCGTCGTATCTTCATGGAGAAGTCACCGATTTGCATTACCTCCCTTTTTAGGTGTGGCGTACAGCGGGACCTTTTATACGCCGATTGATACGCCGCAGATGCCGTCGTCCCGCATTCATAAGATAATCAATACTTTGCAACCCTGCCGCGGTCATTACAAATCGCATGTCGTTATCCCCGGCAGAAGCGGTCCGGATATAAAATCTACCTTTGCGAAGATTTGCAGAAATACGTGGATGACCGCGAATGCATCGAACTGTACAGAGCGCAGTAGACACAATTGGATACCGACCTCCTATATGTCCCGTTTACATCTGGCCCAACGGGAGATCCCAAGGGCGTTACCATCTCTCATCAAGCTGGTGCAGTAGACTATACAGACTGCGTGACGAATGCCTTCATTTAGACGCATCAACCACACTCGGAACCAAAGTGGCATTATATTTTGATTTGTCCACGTTAAGACGTCTATGCACCGCTGAAGACTGGTGCGACAACCCGGGTTGTTGGAACAAGAGAAGTTCGCCTTCCTCATTCGGACTGCTTGAGTATCTGAACGAGATCAACACCATTTTCTGCGCCGTCCGCCTTGGTCTTGGTGGCTAATTTGCAAAGCTTTTGACGTCGCGTCACGCTGCCAAACCCGCAGAAGGTCTTGTTTTGGGGGTTTGTGGGTGTTGGGTTGTTTTGGTGTTTGTTGTGGTGGGGTGGGTTGTTTGTGTGGGGTTTGGGGTGTGTGGGTGGTGGTATGGGTATTCATCCTGACGAGGAGGATCGGCTGATTACGGGAGATGAGTCGGCGAACTCTGCGTGCGGGGACGTGGTCTCGTCCCACGGATACCAGGTAATAATCCGGAGAAGACGGCAGAAGCCTTGTGCAGTAGAACTGCGCGCGCGGAACTGCTCATGAGATGATCTACCGTACAGGAGATTTAGTTCGGTATAATGAATTTGGTGAGCCCATGTATGCGGACGAAAGGATTTTCAGATCAGCTATGGGGGCATCGCATTGAACTTTGGAGAGATTGAGACTACGGCACGCTTGCTGTTGAGGAATCAAACAAGCGTGTTGTCTCTATGATACTGGGCGATCAAGGATTGTGCCTTTCTATGCGGGGCAAAGAACGACGAAGAAGTAAAAGGAGCTGCTTCCCTCATACATACTACATTATATGCTCCTGAATCGATTCGTGAAAATGGATGAGATCCCGCTCAATATGAATGGGAAGCTGGATCGTGTCGGTTGAAGTCACAGCTTTAGGGAAATATGGATACGAAAGGGAAAGTGGTCAACGTATTGCAGGTAGTCAACTGGACATCAAAAATGATGACAGATCTACTGGCGTCAGGCCCTGGATTCCTTTGATATTGTGAATTTGGTGTCGCAGTTGGAAGAAGCGTTCACGGTAGAGATTGAACCTACTGATATCGTTCCCGAAAACTTTCGGACGGTAGCAGCCATTGCGGCTCTTATGGAGCGCAGCACTTCGGTGGAGGGATAAAATGAAACTGCAAGATTATATCGGTGCAGATAAGAAACCGTTCATCATTGCGGAGATGTCAGGCAATCACAATCATTCATTGGAGCGTGCTTTGAGATTGTGGAACTGGCAGGCGAAGAACGGTGCGGCTGCCGTCAAACTGCAAACCTATACGGCTGATACCATGACGCTTGATATCGACGAAGGTGAATTTTTCATTGATGATCCGGATGATTTGTGGAGTGGGACATCACTCTATAAACTTTATCAAGAAGCATATACCCCGTGGAGTGGCATGAACCTATTTTCAAAACGCTGTGCAGAGCTTGGCGTACTCGGGTTCAGCACACCGTTTGATGTGTCTTCCGTAGACTTTCTGGAAGAACTGGGCGTACCATGCTATAAGATTGCCTCCTTTGAGAATATTGATATTCCTCTTATCAAGAAAGTTGCCGTGACAGGAAAGCCAATCACCACGTCGACGGATGGCAACACTCGCCGAGCTTGATGAGGCGGTGCGTACGGCACGGGAGAACGGTCGAGCGAATTAGTACTTTTGAAATGTACGACGCCTATCCGGCAAACGCTCGCAGGGGCTAATTGCGAACTCTGCCAACATGAAGGAGCTTTTCGACTGCGAGAGGTCGGCATCTCCGATCATGCGGTCGGCGTTGGTATCTCTCTCTCAGCTGTTGCGCTCGGCGCGACAGTGATCGAAAAGCATTTCGCAACAGCGCGTGCGGATGGAGGCGTGGACTGCCCGTTTCCTCAATGGAGCTGCACATGAGCTCAAGGAACTTGCCGATGAGAGTGAGAAGGTATGGATGTCCCTTGACAAGTTGCTTATGATTAACACCTGAAGAACGTTGTCTCCCTAAGGATCGCCGCAGCATGTCGCACAGGATATGAAGGCGGGCGATCTGATCACACGGGAAAATCTGAGAAGTATCCGCCCGGGACGTGGGTTTGTTGCCAAAATACGATGTTGTCTTGGAAACAAGTCAATCGGGATGTAAAGCGCGAACGCCGATGTCGGGATTTGTTGGGGTGAAGAATACGACAATAGATATTTAGGGAGAGCTTATTTATTATGGGAAAAGTATCCAGATTGTTCCTGATAATTTCTGAGAAGGATATTTTGCCGGATGGAGCACAAGAAAATAGCAGACGAGTGTATAGAATACCTAAGTATGATGACGAGATTAACCGTAAAAATTTTATGAGTACATATGAGGAAGTACAGTTGCTGGGACTAAACCAAAAAGATACGATGAAAATAAGCCGAGTACGTATTCGACCTCTTGCAACGAGGAGCTTTCAGAGATTCGTTATTTTTTAGGTCTCTGCATGAAACATCGACCCAGAGCATTCATTGCCGTTGGCACGACAGACGGGAGCTGTGGGGTGAGTCAATTGACATCTGAAAGAACGAATAGTAATAGTGGACATGTTGATTGGTGGGTATATGCTGATGCTGAACCACAAATATATTTCGAGAAGGTGGAGTAAATGGAGAAGTACTTTACCAATGTGGTAGGAATTGGCGACTTATATTTAGACTATATCTTTTTTGAATTTGAAGACGAACCAATACTATTTGTGTGTGTTGATCGATGTGGATATCTTTATTTGTGTATATGTACGGAAATTCGTTATGAGCAAGACTGGGTTATTACACTTGTTGATCAGGAGCAATTAACGGAGTTGGTACAACAGCGCAGGGGATATACAGTCAATATTTGCAGAATCATTATATTTATTAAGATGAGTGGATAAATCTCGAATCCAGTAAACAGGTTTCTGCGATGAAAACTTGATCCTTAGAATTACCAGATCAAGGCGTTTATTTCCCATGTGATGAAGTTGAGCGATGAGTTATATACAAGAGCAGAGTGACTTTAGAGAAATCGTGAATAGTGAAGAGAGGATGGGGGATCATGGGCTTAATGTAGACTCATGAATCGCGCTTTTATGATAGGTGTAGAGGATGATTTGTTTTGTGAGAAATGAGCTCTCATGATGCATCGTTTGAGAAGGAAATGTACTAAGACAGGAAAGTAATATAAAGTTTACAGATAAAAGAACAACCTACCATGAAAAAGATAAATTTAGAGATAAAAGTATTTTTAACGAAGCTTTTTGTGTGTAGCGTAGAAGGTGGTCTTTATGGAAGCCAGCAAATTTCAATTTACAAATCCGTATATGGAAGAGGTAGCCTTTCAAGGAAGTGAGAAAAGTCAGCGGAAAAGGATGTTCCATTATCAAAATACAATAAAGGTTCAAGTAAAAAGGATGAAAACATAAGGCAAGTGTTAGGCTTATCATCAAAACTGACGCAGGAACGGATGGCGAGCTTTTTAAGTTAGTAGTCAAAATGGTTTCTCAATTTAGATGGAAGGATTTGGAGGATGAGAAAGTAGACATTCTACTTCATCAGAATGCTCCAGCATTGTTGCTCAGTTATGCTCGACCAATTATCGCTAGTATTACTAATGCTTCTCGGTTCCCAACATATAATATTCCATTTCTGGATTTTAGCGTAGAACCGACAGCAGAAAAAGAATAGAGATATGTGAATGAAATCAACACGGATGTTTCGCTGTGGTTTTATTTTAGGAAATACCACTCAACACAGACAACAAAGTAAAGTCATACATAAAACATAGCGGCTTTTACTCCTTACCCTTTAATATGAATACATTTTGGCTCTACTCCCGAAGTAGTGGAAATGGTATAATCGTCTAGGGTGATGACAAATGGTCGAGAATTTTGACAAGATGCTCGCAGGATCACTGCGTCTAGAGGATCCATGGTGATATCATAGGGCGGAATTTAACGAGAAAGAGCGGCAATCCATATACATGCGGGCGTCGACAAGACGGCTGACCATTGTGCTGTCTGTCTGCGGTGCGCCGACCAAACGGTACGCCGGCTACGAGCCGAAGGAACGTATCTGGCGTCATGCGGACCGTGCCCTGTTTTATCCCTGTTATGTCCACTGCAGACGTCCCCGTGTTCTCTCGCGACAAATGCGGCAGTGCAGGGTCATGCTGCCGTTTGAGCGCAAGAACAGTCGCTTTTACCCTCGTTGTTCGAAGGCTACGCCATGCTGCTCCTGCAAGACGTTCCTCGTGCCAGAGCCTCCCGTCTGCTTCTCTGGCTGGTGACGAAAAATCGCTCGCCGCTATCCTTACGTATTGCGCATGACGCGGTAAATCGTACGGATCTTTCCGATACCTGCTCCATCGCCATGGATGAGACATCCTTTCGGCGTGGGCACAACACGTCACCGTCGCCATCGACGCAGTAAGGCGCCTGTCTTCGATGTCGAACCCGGGTCGCGACAAAACGGCGGTCAAAAACGTGGGCGAAAAACTGGAGGACTGGTGGCAACACGAAGAGCGTCAATTTGTCACCAGCGACTACGTCAGTGCTACCTGTCCGCCGTCCGAGAAGTGTTTCCGAACGCCAAACAGACCATCGACAAATTTCACGTCAAACAGGTGCTGCTCAAAGCCTGATATGGTGCGCAAGGATGAGCAAAAGAGTCCGGTCGGAAAGAAGCTGTTCCTGTGCTCGCGAAAGGACGCATGACCGACAAGCAACGGACAATGGTAGCGGAACTTTCCAAGCAGTACAAGAAGACGGGACGTGCCTTTCGGATTGTCCACTCTGGATGACTTCTATGCGTCGACCTCCATGGTGGAGGCGCAGGAGCGACTGGACAAGCTGTGTTCCGTGGACGCGACGCTGCCGACTGAAACCGATGAAGGATGCCGCCTTGACGCTCAGGAATCACAGCAAAGAAATACTCGAACTATTTTCATCACGCGCCTGACGAGACGCGATTTGCGAAGGAATCAACGCGACTGATTCAAGCGGCGAAGCGCAAGGCAAGAGGTTTTTCATACCTTTGAAGGCTGTGCCGCAATGATTTTCCACTCGGTTGCAGGAAAGTTGGAATTAGCTACACCTGTTCTGTTATGAAAAATAACTTTTCCGCGAGTTTTGGAGCAGAGTCTGTCTCTCTCTGACACATCCACAAGTTTCAAGGTTTTGACGTATGTTTGATATGCAGTTTGAGTTAATACATAAGATTTGTGCGACATCAGGAGGAAACTGTTCTCCATTGGAGAGGATTATTATGGTTTTCTGGTCGTGGTGTCATCATGAAAGTTCTGAGAGGTAGGGGAAAGATTTAAACCCATAACGCTGTACAGTGAGTCTTAAATAGAGGGGGATATCATAATGGAACGTTTTTGATTGTGAAAATTTGTTCCTGTCGCTTGAGCTATACAGGAGGGCATAAAGTCTTTTGTGGTGCTGGTCTCTGTAGAGGCAAAAGATCGAAAAGGCCGGAACCTGCCTGTTGGGATAGGCTTGCTAGATGAAGCTTGGCTGCCGGTTTCCTAGAATAAAAACCGTGGTCTAGTCTCCTAAGGCTTGTACTACATTAGTGACAAAGAAATTCGTTCTATAATTTTAGAAGACGAAACAGCTTTACGATTGGTGATTTTGATGTAGCCTCATGACATAATACCACAACAACAAAATATATATTTATACAACCAATATAGACGATTTATTCTTCAAATTTATTCGAAAAGTGACTGTCCATATTATCTAAATGATAGCGCCTGTTCTTGGCAATGAGATTGATGATTCATCAACTGTTGGGTATTTTCCTCTTCACGGTTGTGTAAAAAGAGTAGAGGTGAATATGTCTTCGGGTTTACAGATATTGCCGCAGCATGTTCGCAACCATCAGCTTCTGGCATGGAAAGCAATTGGCGCAAAGATGCTATCTGGATGAGACCCATATTGTTTTGGGGGTGGAATTTTTGAGGATTCTAGCCCTATTGAGAGCTATGTATGGAGAACAGGGAAATGCTGCTGATACAAAATATTCAAAAATGGAGTGTTGTTGTATAAACCTATGGAAGAAACAGTTGACTTTTTAATTGCATTAGATTTAATATTATTATTGGCGATACTAAACAGCAGATGCTGGAGTATTTAATAGAAAATTCCAAATTCTTTTGGACCTTGAATAATGTGAACTTAGCAACAAACCCATGATATGGATGAATGTTACACTCCTAAAATGACGATAATCTTAAATCCTATCCATTAAAAATCCATGTTCTTGGATTATGCACCTCAATGGTCATATATATCTGGAAGTATTCCAAAAACTAGATATTATCGTTTGGTAGCCGATAAAATTATAAGTGAGAAAATATACTTGTATATGGTATACGAGGAGCAGGGAAAACTACATTAATGATGCAATTGTTAGGGGACTAAATATTCAAAAGATGAAGCATTTTATGACGGCACCATCGCTGGGACAGGTCATGTATATAAAAGAAATTAAAGGGAAGGAAATCTTTACTGTTCCTTGATGATTGTTTCCGAGATACGAAAGCAATCTTAGAGTTGCGACGTCAGACGAACATTCAAATTGTAGCATTTGATCGGGATTTTAACTATGAGAGCCAGTTCGTTAAGTTGAAAGATTCTGGTTTTTCACAGCCAATAGATATAACCGAGCTTACTCTAGAGGATGCACAAACAATTTTTAATGTCATTCCAGAGGATTTAAAAAAAATTAGAGCAAACATACATAATCTAGGAAAGGATCCTACAATACCAAATCTTTTGGCCACTACGTTGAAAACAATAAACTTTAAGTTCGTAAAAAAATTTCGGGGTGATGATCCTATAGCTGCAGAGGTATTTATTCTAATTTGTTACGTACATTCTTGTGGGGTTCCTTGTTCATTTGATATGATATACTCCTATTTAGGAGATCAAGAATATGAATGGCCTGATATGTTGGATATAATTAAACGAGTGGGGGCTTATTCGTGAGAATGTAAGTGGACTTGAATACTATAATATGATCCGGAAGCTCAAGATTATTATGAATGTCGTTCTAGGTTTTTGCAGAAAAATACTGGAAAGTTTAACTTTGGGGAATGAGTTAATGGCTGATGTATTGATGAAGTTTGCAGAAAATGTACCGCCTTACAAAAATTTGTCGATATGATAAAGTAAAAAGAGTGGATATGATGCTGATTTGGCGGCAAAGGCTTTTCAAAACATAGAACAAGGAGAAACCTATTATAATATATGTCGCATAAAAAGATCAGAGTGAATATATTTATCAGCAGGCTGCGCTTTATTTTTCTAAGAAAAAGTCTCATAAAAAGCTTTTTGATTGATTGATAAGGCTCGTAATCTAACGCACTATAATCATTTTTCTATTGATAGTACTTATGCTAAAATTTTTGATGTTAATGTTAAGGCTGCTCCTGAGCTAGCTATCAATGCATCTGCATATATTAAACGAGTGTTGTATGAAAGATGAGCGAAAAGCGATACATTTCTTGTCGTTTGCAAAATGTAAGTGGTAGAGTATGTTCATAATCATGGCACAGGAGGCTTAGAGAGTTGTTGCCCAATGCTCTTAAATATGTACAAGAAGGTTTGAAGACAATAATTTTGCATTAAGTAAAAAGGAACAAATATGCATTGCGTCAAAATAAAAATGAACTAGAAAAATTATTCCTTTTTGAAGTCGTGTAGACTTGTGGGATATTAGGAAGTCAAATATGCAGATCGTATTACTTTTCTGGTGGGGCAGGCGATCAGTGCCGCTTTCAATGACCCTACTCCAAACAGTTTCTTCGTCTTTTGCGACAGGAAGATGGAACGCATGAATCGATGATTCAACGTGTTTGCCGTCAGATACAAGATGCTATCCCCTGATGTTCCTATCACGGTTGTTACGGGACGGGAGCAGACCTCGCTCATTCGGCGACAGCTTGGCACGGGAGTGAATATCTCCATCGAGCCGTGTCGGCGGGACACCTTTCCAGCGATTGCGTTGGTTTCCGCATACTTGCATGAGGTGCGTGGTATTCCTCTCGATGAGGCTGTGGCGATTTGTCCCTGCCGACCCCTATGTCGATGAGGACTATTTTCGTGCTGTTTTGCATCTGCTTAAGGAGGCTGAGCGGGAGGGGCTGCGAATCTTGTATTGATGGGGATTGAGCCGACCTATCCGAGTGAGAAGTACGGCTATATCATGCCTGTTTCGCAGGAAAAACAGAGTAAGGTACAGGCATTCAAAGAAAACCGGATAAAGAAACTGCTGAGAACACATTGCGCAGGGGGCACTGTGGAACAGCGGTGTTTTGCATTCAAACTTGGCTATGCTCTTGATAAAGCCCATGAACTTCTTTGACTATACGGATTATGAGGATCTGTTCAATCGCTAGGAGGATCTGATTAAAATCAGCTTTGACTATGCGGTTGTTGAAAAGCGAACCAGTATTGTTGTGCGCTGTTACAGCGGAACATGGCCGATATTGGAACGTGGAACACGCTTGCCGATGTGATGCCGGAGCATACGATCGGTCGTGTTACACTCGATGAAACCTGTACGAATGTCCATGCCGTGAATACGCTCCCCATGCCGATCCTTTGCATGGGATTGAAGGATGTTGTGGTTGCAGCAAGTCCTGAGGGCATACCATTTCGGATAAGGAACGCTCGCGCGATGAAGCCGTATGCAGAGCGTCTGCATACACCTGTAATGTATGCGGAAAAATCATGGGGCGAGTTCCGCATCATCGACGCCGAGACGGAGAGCCTCACGATCAAGATCACGCTTAGCCCCGGACGCTCGCTCATATCATCTGCACGAACGGCGCGATGAGACATGGACGGTGATCGAGGGGTGCGGTTGGGTGAGCTCGATGGCCATGAGTTTGCTGTCGCCGAGGGACAGACGGTGCGCATTCCACGCGGCTCGTTCCATACGATACGGGCTGAGACGCGCTCAAGGTGATGGAGAGATTCAGACGGGTGAGGATATCTGATGTGGATGATAAGATTGTTTGGAAGAGCCAAGAATAGGATGGTTTCGGTGAAATGATTTTTGTTCGGGTAAAGGTGTTGATTTTGCGAGCTGCCTGAATTTCATCGCGATAAAGAATCAATGAAATCGTGTTCTTCCTACATTTTTATCGAAGGAAACAGATTCTCCCTCCCCGAGATCTCTAGAAAATTTGAGTTTTTCCCAGTCACAAGGGAATCGGCATGCTTCTGTCGAAATAGTCGAAATCGTTGTGATATGAATATAAGTGCGGGGCGAGAATAGTGAAGAGCAATAGTGAGCGTTTCCATGCGGGGTTCCATCGCTTTTGGCGGAGACGGGGCATGAGGAACCAAGTGAGGCGGAGATGGAGGCTCTGCTACAGGAGTACGTGAAGATATTTAATGAAAGAGCGCGGACTCTTGAGCCGATGCCAGAGATGTCGGTGGATGCATTTTTGGATCGTGCGCAGGAGGCGCGGAGTCAGAGGGAGTGTTTGAAGTGGATTCGGAAGGCGCGTGAGCTTGAGCCGGAGCATGTGGATGCGGCGTTGATGGAAATCAATATGACGGCAAAGGAGCCATGTGAGCAGGAGCTGCGCCTCTTTGAGCTTCCAGCAGAAAGCGGAAAAACTGACAGGAAACAGGGATTTTTCACGAAGGAGGATATAGGGCACCTCTGGGGGCTTATTGAAACGCGTCCCCACATGCGGGTTTGCCATTCGTATGTGGAGGCTTTGCTGATGAATCGCAAGATGCGGCTTGCCGCCAAGGAGTAGTGAGTCGATGCTTCGTCTTTGTACGAGCGACAATCTTGGTATTCGATATACGCTCATTCATATTTATGCGTATCTCGAAGAAGAAAAAGCAGCACAGAAGTTTTTCAAGAAATGCGGTGAGGAATGGGGAACGCGATTCCCTCTTGCGATGGCGCTTCTTTTCTATAAGCTCGGAAGGCGGAAGCAGCACGACAATATTTGCAGATGCTGCTGGACAATAATAAAGACACAAAGAAGTTTTTTTCCAGCTATGGTACGAGCAAAATGGAAACGTATATCGCGCAAACAATGCCTTATTCCTATCGCCCGAATACCATGGAGGAGCTTTTTTTGATCTTTACGGACTACGCTTATGTTTACGAGGAAGCGTATGCTTTCTTCTTTTGGGCAAAGACCGCACTTCGGGGGTTGAAGCGGTGGAAGGTGTAATTTCTTCTGTATGTTAAGCGACAAACCGTTGCACAAGAGCTATGTACGGCAGTTCTGTTATTTGCATACTTGAGAAATCACTGATAAATTTTGGTTCTACTCCAAAAACTAGTGGAAATGTTATTTTAGGAAACACTGATAAATTCCTTTTGCTGCGTGTTTTGTCTCCGAAAGATTACAATAATGAGGAAGAAGCAATGCGATGAGGAGGGAAACAAAATGGTGCAGTAAACATTTACGGACATGGAATACGCAAACCGCAAAGAACAACACTGCGTGAAGCCTTTCTGGATGCCATTTACGACAGCTATGCCATGAAGCACTTTCTGAAGATTGACTTTTCCACAGAACAGCCCCCGATGCCACGACATTTCTGTACTTTCGTTACCTGCTCGAAAAAGCACGACATCACCCGCAAGATATTCGATGATGTGAAACAACGCCTAGATGCGTCTGAGCTCATCATGCACGGCGGCACGATTGTTGATGCAACGATCATCCATGCGCCGCGTTCGACCAAGAACGTGACAAGTCCCGCGATCCCTGAGATGCACGCCACGAAGAAGGGGAATTAGTGGTACTTCGGCATGAAGATCCATTCCGGTGCGGACGCCGGAACAGGCTATGTCCATACGATTACCGCAACAGTTGCCAACGTGCACGACATCGCGAAGGCTCATGAACTGTGTCTGCGGGCGGGAAGGCAGAGAGGTTTTGCATGACAACGGGATAAGTGCGCCCCTTTTCTCGAATTTTCCCGATGAAACGGGAGATTCGGGAAGAAAAGGGAGAAATAGGGGCGATGTTGCACGCTATTTTTCACTGCAATTTGTGAAATTCGTGCCTGTGGATGCATGTAGCTATGATGATCCGCTGATTGATCAGCGATTCCTATGGTCTACGGCATAGAAAAATGCTTTTTAAAGAGGCGTGTTGTAGAGGAGCACTGTATCTTTTTAAGATAGGGGGAGCGATAGCATGAAAAACGCAAACTACGTGATTTTTGATATTTTGGGGATTAAATCTCGGGAGGCGGAATTTCTTTGGATTTACGGAAAATGTGGTATGTGAAATAAATAGAGATCCGTTTATTGCCAAAATAATGGTCAATGCGGACATTAGTAACGCAACATTCTCCTTACACGACTCACTTGAAATTACAAATAAAAATGCTACTCAAATAGTTCGTTATTTATACTCATTCCTTGGCAGTATGATGGTCTCTCTTTTGAAAAATAGTTCACCGTATTCAAATGCTGTACTTAAACCTGTTATACGTCTTTCTGTGATTCATTTTTCAAAAGCGAATAAGATTCGTATGGAATTTACGGATAATATATCAATAAGAGAATCGATCTCTTTCCAATGTCAATTATGTGATGGAGCTGCTATTTTGAAAGGGTGGGCTGAAGATGCTACGACCTCAAATTATAAAAACAAACAAGATCGATATGATATTTTTGTTTTTATTGCTTTCAGAGTGATAATAAAATTCAAAAAGTATATGGCTATGTATGCCTATTTGTTATCTCTTGTTAGAGAAATATCCGCTAATCACCATGAACGACAAAAAGATGTCGTACAGTATGTTATGGATAATTGTCCAAAAACTGAATACAGGTGGTGCCTTCTCCAAGCACGCGTCCTGGTGCGAAGCCTACAGATATGGATGATCAATTTACATCGTTGCGCAATAAGATTGGACACCCATCTGATATAAAGAATCTTGTTTCGGTGAGTGAAGCTGATATAAATGGACTTGCTTCGATTATTTGTTGTGCTATAGAGGATGTAGCTTTGTAAAGATAACAGGATTAAGGAGAAGTTGTATGGAGACCTAAACCCTCTCACCTACCTGCATCCTACGTCTACTTGCGCAACTTTTTCTTTTTAGATAGAAAGGTGAATGAGGAAATGGATAATTTGCTTGCAGTGAAATGGGCTTTGAACTGCGTGGAGGGAGAGGATGCGAGAAAATACACAAACGAGTGTAGTCGATTTTTGGGCTGTCGATGTTCGATTGCGTTGCAGTTGTTCGAGGGGATTCTGCTGTGGTGCATAATCGAGCCGTACAGTACAGTAGATCTGACGAGAAGATCTTATCTTGAAGCAAGTACTATTTTCATAGAATGGCAGGGGATATCATGCATTACCGTACAATCAATTTTCCAGAGAACAGTTTATTCCTCGTCACTGGCGGGCAGGATTCATCGGCTCGAATCTGGCAGAGGCGATTCTGTCGATGGGGCACAGGGTGCGCGTGCTGGACAATCTGCTGACGGGATACGAGAAGAATATCGCAGGATTTCGTGGCAACCCGAAGTTTGAATTTATCCGTGGGGATATCCGCGATGCCGCAACGTGCGATCGCGCGTGCGAGGGCGTTGACTATGTGCCGCATCAGGCGGCAGAGGTGAGTGTGCCGGAGAGCATCGAGCAGCCGGTCAGCTATACGATGACCAATATCATCGGCACGGTGAACGTGATGGAGGCGGCGGCAAAGCATGGTGTAAAGAAGATGACCTATGCCTCAAGCGCGGCCGTCTACGGCGACGATGAGACGATGCCGAAGCGGGAGGAGATCGTCGGACGGCGTCTCTCGACGTATGCAGTGACGAAATTTGTCGATGAGGAGTATGCGTATCAGTATACGCTGAATTATGGGCCTCGACTGCTATGGGATGCGTTACTTCAACGTCTATGGGCGGCGACAGGATCCGAACGGCGCATACGCGGCGGTCATTCCGAAGTTCATCGAGTGCCTGCTCCGCGATGAGCCGCCGACGATCAACGGCGATGGTGAGCAGTCGCGCGACTTCGTCTATGTGGAGGATGTCGTGCAGGCAAATCTCCTCGCGTGTGCCGCACCGCACGAGGCGCGGGAGGCGTACAACGTTGCGGCGGGCAGACGTTCAAGTCTCAATGAGATGTATGCGGTGCTCAGCAAACTCTTTGGCAAAGATTTGAAGCCTGTCTTTGATCCCGAGAGAAAGGGGGACATCAGGCACAGCGGTGCGGACATCTCGAAGATAAAGAACCTCGGCTATGCACCGAGTATGATTTCACGGGCATCACCGCGGCGATCCAGTGGTATAAAGAGAATCTGTATATATAGAACGGCATCGTCGTGATCACATATATATGCGATCATGGTGATGCCGTTTGTGGATGAAAAAGATTATGCTATGGAAGATTTTTAGTGAAGGACTGTTGACTGAAAAGAGTATGTCGCTTTTATACGTTTTTCGGGATAATATCCGTTAAATGTGATGATCAATACAAGGAGGTATCGAAATGTCACCGAAGCGTTTTTGACCAATTTTATTTTTACTGATGATGGACAAATATGTTCTGTGGATGATGTTGCTGAATATGCAGACCGGTGCAGTGGAAAAAAATCGGGAAATATGAAGGAAAAATGTATTGCCCAGAATGCCGGCAGGCACATTGACTTTTGTTCATAAGACTTCCATAAAAAGCGCACCTTCGGCGTATACCAAGTTCATTCCATCAAAATAATTGTTCCTATAACTACGAATATGCTTTTGCCCGATTGCGTGAAACAGTATTTTTCTTTGATGACGGAAAATGAAATAGACGATAAAGCTGAATAGCATTCTTTATATGTTATGCAGGGAAAAAGCAAAGTGCCGTAAAGCCGTACTCAAAAAGATGGTGCGATCGAGAAAAACGAATCCTATGTGTGTTATGGAGAATACGAGGGGAGGCAAGACAATACGATGTTTACGGCGTAAGAGTCTCAATGCTGGAGGAGAAGGAATCCGAAAAGAAAAAGACGGATGAAATATTTGTTTTTATGGAAAGGTGAAACTCCATGTTGAAAAAGCGATATGGAAATAATGGAGCGTTGTATTACTTGCTGCAGATTTTTGCCGAACAGAGAGGTGGCGGGATAATACAAACGAGAACCTGTCGTTATAAAAATAAGAGATGTGATCGACGAAGAATGTCTTTATGATATTGCGATGATCGGTACCTTAATTTGCAGTATCCTCCATTTAGCGTGGATTTGCTTAGACCTAGTGCGATAAAGTTCTGTAAGGATGATGAGTGAGAATATCCGAATCCGACGGATACGGGGATGAGGATATTCTTTTTCTGGAAGGTTTCATATACATAGAGTAGTGGGGCGGGCGTTCCATACCGAACTGGGCTCTTGTACGCAATCAGCTGCTCATGGATGAGCGTATCCAAAAGCTTATGCACAAGTATGACGCGATCTACTGAAAAGTTCTTTTACACAAATTTCTTGACATACCCGGCTTTCAACAAGAGAATATTCTAGTGCAGATGCCGGAACAGTCTGCGTTCATACGACCACGGCGAACGTAGCCAACGTTCATGTATTGCTGAAACTCATGCGTTACCCCGCGAAGGTGATTATATTGTCTGAGGAAAGGTGTGTGATCTGTTATGAAAGTGTTTATATCGCATAGTAGTGCTGATAAAGAATCATGTGTCGATATGTTGGTTAAACGACTAATTGCTGGGAAAAATAAAGATTGTATAGTATATGATACAATTTCTTTTCGAGGCCGGAGAGAAAACTATAGATGAGATACTTTGGAATATGGAGAGGACAGATCTTTTTGTTATTTTGCTTTCGAGAAAAGCGCTTAATAGTTCATGGGTTCTCAGGAGTTGACACTAGCCAAAGAATATTTAGGAAAAGGAAAATTAGATCGTATATATCCATTGATCATAGATCCTCAACTACAATATGACGATGAAAGTATACCTTCTTGGTTACGTGCCTATAATCTTAAATACACGTCAAATACCAAGAAACTCGCAAAATATGATTACTTTCGCGTGCAAAAATATTAGTTGGAAACGCTATCCTGATATGAAAAAGCTTTTCTAATATTTTTTTGTTGGTCGAAATAATCTAGTTGAAAAGTTTGAAATAAGATTGGACGATTTCGATAAGGGGGATTAACTACATTTATTGTAAGTGGATTGCCTGATATTGGTCGTAGAAGTTTAGCTCGGCACTGCTTGGTTAAAGGAAATGTTGTTAAAGAAGACTATACAGCATCCAAACTTTTATTGACGCGTAATGATAGCATAGAAGATTTTATTATTAAGTTAGATGATCTTGGGTTCAACAATGAGATTACCGTTGATAAAAATAGAAGAACTCAGTATGTCGGAGAAAATAGATATAGCAATCCGTCTGTCTGAGCAACTTCTTGCGCTATCGGAACATGTGTTTGTTTTCATGATGAGGGGTGTTTGATTGACTATAGAGGTGATTTTGAGTGCATGGTTTGCCCAAATCATTAAGCATCCATCTATTTCCGGTAGCGTATTATATGTGATAATTACACGATATAAAAGTTAATTTTGAATCGATACGGAAAACATACAGAGTGCATTTACCTTACAAGTTCCTGAGTTGAATACCGATGAACGAAAAGGTTTACTAAGACGATTTAAGTTCTTTGCGCTCAATTGAGTTATCTACACGAGAGATGGAGATGATTTTACCAAATTTAAAGGGCTATCCCGGACAAATTTATTATGTGATAGATCTGATTCAGGAGAAGGGACTGCCTTATTTAAAAATAATATGAAAAAGTTATAGATTATAATGAACAGAATGTTTCTTTGCTACTAGAAAAGTATGGTGATGACGATCGTGTGCAACATGTTTTAGCTTTTAGTGAGTCGACATGATGCTATTAGCATAGATATGTTACGTACTATTCTCTTGGAAAAAGATTATATTGACCTTTATGAACAATTACACAAGATTCTATTTTTGAACTGGAAGGCGTTAATGGTGAATATATAAGGGTGAATGAGGTTGTGAGAGACTATATAACGCGTACAAAAATACAAGTTTTACCAGAACATAGTATAGCGCTGAGAAGATCTTTAGAGAAATGTTTTTCTTCAGAGGACTCAACTTGGTACAATGCAACTGATTTTTATTGGGATTGCGAGGATAATGTACGCAACGGGAAAAGATATTCCGCATGAGTTATAGAATACCGTCCATATATCTCAAGGGAATGATGGACTTATATTCCAGAAATGAAATATAAAGATGTTGTTGTGTTGGCAAAACGAGCATTGGCAAACACTGATAATATAGAAGAGAGAATCGTTCATGAAATTAGAAATCGCATGTGTCTAGCTATGGCTAAACAGCAACAGGAAGAGTGCTTGGTAGAGGCAAAGTCATTAAAACCTGAAAACAAAGGGTTTATTTACGCATTTTACTATAGACAAATAGGAAGGAACGATAAAGCTCTGGAGGAACTTAATCGCTTGCTAGAGAAAAAGGCCGAATTTTTCTCAAGCTAAAGAGAAAAAGTCCTAGTATTGACTAGATTGCAACAGTATGATGAGGCACTTGTTTTAGCAAAAGAAAATCACTATCTCTATAAAGATAACCCCTATCATCTTCAAGCATACTTTGATTGTTTGATTAATACCATGAATTCGCGAAATAGAGATGGAGAGGATATTTTAGGTGAACTTTTGAGAGACTTGAACGAATAAAAAAGTGAAAAAGCTCAGAGTATGTATTCGCGGTGTTATGTCTCATATTTGGCCTATATTGAAGGCAGTAAAGACAGTGCGCTTGCACAAGTGAAAAAGTCAAACTGATTACCCCAAAGATAGTATCTATGCACTGATGGTGAAATTTGCTATAGCGTTTTTCTATGGAGATCAGAGAGTTATGATGGATGCCATTGAGGAACTTAAACATATGGAGGCAAATACGAACACTATTATATTATGAAAGCAAATATTTTTGCAATGGAGGATAATGAAAAAGCAAAAACTATTTTCTACATCATATAAAATGGTTCACGGAGTCGTCTAAGAATATATTTTTAGAAAAACTGGACAGGATATATCAAAACAAAAGGTGGCGTGTTTTGGTGACGTATCTTCCGCGTATGTGTAGGTTTGTCAATCATGTGTTATACAAGAGAGAAAAAGAGAAAGAGATTGTCAAGAACGATTGACAGATTTCGCACAAGCGCAGATATGACGAAAAAGATCTTACCTTGAAGCAAGTGCTGTTTTTAGAGAATGGCAGGGGATATCATGAATTACCGTACAATCAATTTTTCCAGAGAACAGTTTATTCCTCGTCACTGGCGGTACCGGGTTCATCGGCTCGAATCTTGCAGAGGCGATTTTTGTCGATGGGGCACAGGGTGCGCGTGCTGGACAATCTGCTGACGGGCTACGAGAAGAATATCGCAGGACTCCGCGACAACCCGAAGTTTGAATTTATCAAGGGGGATATCCGCGATGCCACGACGTGCGATCGTGCGTGTGAGGGCGTTGACTATGTGCTGCACCAGGCGGCAGAGGTGAGCGTGCTGGAGAGCATCGAGCAGCCGGTCAGCTATACGATGACGAATATCATCGGCACGGTGAACGTGATGGAGGCGGCGGCAAAGCTATGGCGTAAAGAAGATGACCTATGCCTCAAGCGCGGCCGTCTACGGCGACGATGAGACGATGCCGAAGCGGGAGGAGATCGTCGGACGGCGGCTCTCAACGTATGCAGTGACGAAATTTGTCGATGAGGGAGTATGCGTATCAGTACACGCTGAATTATGGGCTCGACTGCTATGGGATGCGCTACTTCAATGTCTATCGGACGGCGGCAGGATCCGAACGGTGCATACGCGGCGGTGATCCCGAAGTTCATCGAGTGTCTCGCTGCGCGATGAACCGCCGACGATTAACGGCGATGGGGAGCAGTCGCGCGACTTCGTCTATGTGGAGGATGTCGTGCAGGCAAATCTCCTCGCGTGTGCTGCACCGCACGAGGCAGCGGGGGAGGCGTACAACGTTGCGGCGGGCAGGCGTTCAAGTCTCAATGAGATGTATGCGGTGCTCAGCAAACTCTTTGGCAAAGATCTGAAGCCTGTCTTTGGTCCCGAGAGAAAGGGCGATATCCGTCACAGTGGAGCGGACATTTCAAAGATCGAAAATCTCGGCTATGCGCCGGAGTACGATTTCGAAAAAGGAATCAAAGAGGCTATTCAGTGGTATAAAGAGAATCTGTAGGAATAAGACGGCGGTATCAATGTTTTTCTTGACAGGAGAAATTGATACCGCTGTTGTATTTTGCGAATATGATATAGTTTTTGGATGAGGGAAGTGCAGTCCTAGTAGTGTGAGTTGCACAGAGCCTCGATTGCGGCTCTGGATTTTGCTGATTTCTTTTTCCGTGCCCGCTCACTGAGCTTGTTGCAAAACGGCTGCAGTATGAGCTGCATGATGAGCGCGAGCATGTAGGAGAACGCTAATAGCACGGAATAAAAAGCTGGCATCCATATCGATATCTAAATGCAGACCGTTGAGCCACCAAACAAGAAAAAGCCCCATTGCTGTGATGCAGCTGTCCTGTAAAAACTCACTCCATGAAAATTTATTTTTTATCCATCGTTCCTCAAATCGCTTCGTATAGGTTTTGAAGTTGTATTCAAACTGTTTTGTTTGGTTATTTTTCGACATGAAGTTGGTATAAGCAACGTATATCGCCGTGGCAACGTCATTGAGCTGGGTAATCTTTATGCCGTACTTCATAGCGATCCCCTCCTTCGCTGCAGCCAGTTTATCCGGAGAGGAGATTACACCTTCCTGTATATATCGCTCCAAGATATCAGAGAACATTCCGTTTGCCTGTGTCAGCCGAGAAGATTGTTTGTGCAGGTGAGAGAAGATCATTTTCATGGTTAAAATCAGCAAAAGGCGATATAATGAATTTAAAAAATCGAATTCAGTCATAAATCCTCCTATTCCTCCATGGAATCTCATGCTTTTTCTGAGAAGGGCGCGAGATTGTTAAAGATTCCCTCCTCCGTAATTATCGCCGTAATCAGATCATGATCCGTGACGTCGAATGCAGGGTTATAGACCTTTACACCGTCTGCGGTCATGCGCTCCTTGTACCACATATCGGTGACTTCCTCGGGGGGACGTTGTTCGATGTGGATGTCGGCACCCTGTTGGGGTGTTCAGGTCAATGGTGGAAGTGGGGGCGCAGACGTAGAAGGGGATGCCATAGTGTTTGGCGAGGATGGCAGACGGCGGAGGTGCCGATCTTGTTGGCGACGTCGCCGTTGGCGGCGACGCGGTCGCAGCCGACGAAGACGGCGTCGATCCAGCCGTTTTTCATGACGGTGGATGCCATGTTGTCGCAGATGAGGGTGACGTCCATGCCGGCCGCGCTGAGTTCATACGCGGTGAGGCGTGCGCCCTGGAGCAGGGGGACGTGTCTCGTCGGCAAAGATGCGGAAGTTGTAGCCTTTTTCGTGCCCAAGGTACATGACGGCGGTGGCCGTGCCGTATTTGGCGGTGGCGAGCTGGCCTGCGTTGCAGTGGGTGAGGAGTCCATCGCCGGGCTTTACGAGGGTGAGCGCGTGCTCACCTGTTTTTTGCAGATGTCGATGTCCTGCTGTTTGATGCGGAGGGCTTCTGCGCGAAGAAGGTTGCGGATTTCAGGAATGGATTTCCCCTCGCTGTTTTCTCACGATGCGCTCCATGCGGTTCAGCGCCCATGAGAGATTGACGGCAGTGGGACGGGAGGAGTTCAGGTGGTCGGCCGCCGCATGAAAGCGGCACGCGAATTCGCTGTAGTCGTCGGTGTCTATCTCAAGTGAGGCGAGGTAGATGCCGATGGCAGCGGCGTCGCCGATGGCAGGTGCACCGCGCACCTGAAGTTCACGGATGGCCGTCCAGATTTCGCCCTGTGTTTTTGAGATGGAGATATTCGGCGCAGTTCGGGAGCTTTTGTTTGGTCGATGATGACGAGGGCGCGCTCCTCTTCGTCGAGGGCGAGGGTTTCCATGGTGAGGATGTTGGTGTTCATTAGTACCTCCTAAACCGTCGGATACTTCCACTTTGCCAGTTCGTCTGCTGGGATGGTCTCCGGCTCGTGTCCGAGGACGGTGAGGGTGCGGTAGTAGATGTCGGCGAGTTCTTCGACGTAGCTTGCGCGCAGGAGCGCTTCCTTGAGGTCGGCGGCGACGGCGACGACGCCGTGCCTGCATGAGGGCGACATTGGCAATGGAGAGCGGCTGGAGAACATTTTCTGCAGCCGCTCGTGTACCAGGCCGACCATAGGGAGCAACGGGAACATAGCCTTCGCGGCAGCCGAGGAGGGAGAGCTCATAGACGATGGCGGGGATGGGCTTATTCATGACGGCAAAGGCGGTCGCTGCGCGCGAGTGTGTATGCGCAACGGCGTGTACGTCGCTGCGGTTCCGATAGATGGCGCAGTGCATCATCAGTTCGCTCGTCGGCCGCTGTCCGCTGCAGGCCTCGACGGTGTGTCCCTGTGCCGTCGATGACAACGATATCGTCCGTCTGCATCTCCATGCGATCCATGCCCGTCGGCGTGATGCAGATATAGCCACTCTCTATGTCGCGGATGCTGAAATTGCCCGCACGATGACGGCACAGCCCGTCGCGTTCCGCCTGCTGTGCATAGTGGAGTACCGTTTCTTTGATTGCTTCCAACATGATGCCGCTCCTCCTTATCCATAGTCATATTTTAGCGAAAATTCACGAGGCTTTGCAAGCATTTTCCATAAAGAAATCATGAAAATGAGTGCCGATAGAAGGATAAACAGTTTGACTTTTATTGGGAATGGTTTATAATATAAAGCGTAATGAGAGCGCGGCAGGAATGCCCTGCAGCGCATGATGTTTAGGGAACGCACAGGGGGTATTTCAATGGCAGTAAAAGTTGCTATCAATGGATTCGGTCGTATCGGTCGTCTTGCCTTCCGTCAGATGTTCGATGCGCCCGGCTATGAAGTCGTCGCAATCAACGATCTGACGAGCCCGAAGATGCTCGCCCATCTCCTGAAGTATGACTCCACGCAGGGTCGCTATAAGTATGCAGATTCCGTCGAGGCCGGCGAGGACTCCATCACGGTCAACGGCAAGAAGATCAACATCTACGCACAGGCGGATGCAACGCAGATCCCCTGGGGCAAGCATGATGTCGATGTCGTGCTCGAGTGCACGGGCTTCTACACGGCAAAGGCAAAGGCTGAGGCGCATATCAAGGCCGGCGCAAAGAAGGTCGTCATTTCCGCTCCTGCGGGCAACGATCTCCCGACGATTGTCTTCAACGTCAACCACAAGACGCTGACGAAGGCAGACAAGGTCATCTCGGCAGCATCCTGCACGACGAACTGCCTTGCACCGATGGCAAAGGCACTGAATGATCTCGCTCCGATCAAGAGCGGCATCATGACGACGATCCATGCCTACACGGGCGACCAGATGCCGCTTGATGGCCCGCAGCGCAAGGGTGACCTGCGCCGCAGCCGTGCAGCAGCAGTCAACATCGTCCCGAACTCGACGGGCGCGGCAAAGGCGATCGGCCTTGTCATCCCCGAGCTCAACGGCAAGCTCATCGGCTCGGCACAGCGCGTTCCGACCCCGACGGGCTCGACGACGCTCCTCTACGCAGTGGTCGAGGGCAAGGTCACGGTCGATCAGGTCAACGCACAGATGAAGAAAAGAGGCGACGGAGTCGTTCGGCTACAACACGGACGAGATCGTCTCCAGCGACATCATCGGCACGACCCTATGGCTCGATCTTCGACGCAACGCAGACGATGGTCAGCGACACGGGCGACGGCAACACGCTCGTCCAGGTCGTCTCCTGGTACGACAACGAGAACAGCTACACGAGCCAGATGGTTCGCACGATCAAGTACTTTGCTGAACTCGGCTGATAAGTAAACATTGTTTTTCTTGGGAGGGCAGGATATGCCCATGCCCTCCTACAGCATACGATCTTTTCGAGGTCCGAGCCGATGTTTGGGCCGGACCTCGTTTCTCTATGGAGGGACAGCATGAACAAAAAGACAATTAAGGATATCGATGTCAAGGGCAAGAAGGTATTCGTCCGCGTGGACTACAACGTTCCATTTGATGCCGAGATGAACATCACGAACGATACGCGCATGGTGCGCACGCTGCCGACGCTGAACTATCTGCTCGACGGCGGCGCGGCGCTCATCATCGCCTGCCACATCGGCCGTCCGACCGAGGCGCGTGAGGATAAGTTCAGCACGAAGCATCTCGTCAAGCATCTCGCAGAGCTCCTCGGCCGTGAGGTCAAGTGGGCATCCGACTGCGTCGACCCCGAGGCGGAGAAGCTCGCGGCAGGCCTGAAGCCGGGCGAAGTCCTCCTGCTCGAGAACCTGCGCTATCACAAGGAAGAGAAGAAGAACGATCCCTTCCTTCGCAAAGCAGCTCGCATCGCTCGCCGATGTCGCTGTGGACGATGCGTTTGGCGTTTCGCATCGTGCGCATGCCTCGAATGCGGGCGTGCCGAAGTACATCGAGACGGTCGCGGGATTCCTGATGGAGAAGGAGATCAACTACATCGGCAAGACGCTCGAGAACCCGCAGCGTCCGTTCGTTGCGATCATCGGCGGGGCAAAAGGTCTCCGACAAGATCGGCGTCATCAGCAACATGATCGAAAAGGTTGACACGATCATCATCGGCGGCGGCATGGCGCATACGTTTGATGCGGCGAAGGGACTGCCGATCGGCGACTCCCTCTGTGAGCCGGACAAGATGGATCTCGCCCGCGACCTCCTCAAGAAGGCCGAGGCGAAGGGCGTCAAGGTCGTCCTCCCGCTCGACGTCGCCGTTGCGAATATGTTCCCGCTCGCCGACGAGGCAAAGTGGAAGGCCGAGGGCAAGGTCAAGATCGTCGATGTCGACAAGGTTGAAAATGGCTGGCAGGCACTCGACAGTGGCCCGAAGACCTCCGAGGAGTACGTCAATGCGCTGAAGGGCGCCAAGACGATCATCTGGAACGGGCCGATGGGCGTCTTTGAGTGCGACGAGTTCGCAAAGGGCACGCTGGCCGTGGCAAAGGCCGTTGCAGATGCGACCGAGGCCGGTGCGACGAGCATCGTCGGCGGCGGCGACTCCATCGCGGCGCTCAAGAAGACGGGGCTGACGGACAAGATCTCCCACGTCTCGACGGGCGGCGGTGCGACGCTCGAGTTCCTTGAGGGCAAGGAGATGCCGGGCATTGCAGCCATCGCAGACAAGTAAGAACATTTACGTTTGATACAGAAGGAGAAAACTATGGCACGGACTCCTGATTATCGCCGGCAACTGGAAGATGAACAATACGATCGCCGCAGGCGTTTCGCTCGTCAAGGAGCTGATCCCGCCTCGTCAAGGATGCAAAGGTCACGGTCGTCGCCTGCCCGACGGCAACGGCACTCGCCGCTGTCGCCGATGCGGTCAAGGGCACGAACATCCACATCGGTGCGCAGAATGTGCACTGGGAGAAGAGCGGTGCCCATACGGGCGAGCTCTCGACGGATATGCTGAAAGAGATCGGCGTGGACTACGTCATCCTCGGCCACAGTGAGCGCCGCGACTACTTCGGCGAGACGGATGAGGGCGTCAATAAGCGCGCCCGTGCTGCATACGCAGCAGGCATCACGCCGATCATCTGCTGCGGTGAGTCGCTTGCCATCCGCGAGGCGGGCGCGTATATCGCGCACGTCGTTGCACAGATCAACGCCGCGCTCGAGGGCTTTTACGGCGGACGAGGCAGGCAAGCTCGTCATCGCCTATGAGCCGATCTGGGCGATCGGTACGGGCAAGACGGCAACGTTCGAGCAGGCAGAGGAGGTCTGCAAGGCGATCCGCGAGGCCGTCGCGAAGAAGTTCAACCAGCAGGCAGCCGACGCGATCCGCATTCAGTACGGCGGCAGCGTCAGGCCGGCGACGATCAAGGATCTCGTGCAGCAGCCGAATGTCGACGGTGCACTCGTCGGCGGTGCCTCGCTGAAGGCACAGGATTTCGCGGCAATCGTGAATTTCTGATTATCGTATTCTCATTTTGTATGGCGTGGATTTTCCGCTCAGCGGAAATGAAGCGCCATACGAGTTTTGAGCGAAAGCTCTTAGAAAGATACCAATATTATGGCAAAACTTAAGAACGCGCCTGTTGCGCTCATCATCATGGATGGATTCGGAGATGGCGATCCGAACGATCTGAAGTACAATGCCATCGCCATGGCAAAGACGCCGGTACTCGACGGCCTGATGAAGGAGTTCCAGCATACGGAAATCCAGGCGTCGGGCGAGTACGTCGGTCTGCCGGACGGGCAGATGGGCAACTCCGAGGTCGGACATACGAACATCGGTGCAGGGCGCATTGTCTACCAGCAGCTCACGCGCATCACGCGTGATATCAAGAACGGTGACTTCTTCAAAGAAATAAGGCGCTGCTCACCATCGTGCGCGGGGTCAAGGAGCACGGCGGCGCGCTGCACGTCATGGGGCTGGTCTCCCCGGGCGGCGTGCACAGTCACGACGATCATCTCTTTGCCGTACTCGAGCTCGCGAAGCGCGAGGGACTGACCAAGGTCTGGATTCATGCCTTCCTCGACGGGCGCGACGTGCCGCCAAAGAGCGCGCAGGAGTACCTCGAGGCGGTCGAGAAAAAGGCGGCGGAGATCGGCGTCGGCAAGATCGCTACGGTCAGTGGGCGTTACTACGCCATGGATCGCGACAAGCGCTGGGAGCGCGAGCAGCTCGCCTGTGAGGCGATTGCCCATGCGAAGGCAAAGACTGTGGCGAAGTCCGCTGTGGCAGGACTGCTTGCATCGTATGCTGATACGAGCGAGAAGCCCGAGGGCGTGACGGATGAGTTCGTCGTGCCGTTTGTGGTCGAGGGCTATCATGGCATGAAGAACGGCGACGGCGCGATTTTCTACAACTTCCGTCCCGACCGTGCGCGTCAGCTCACGCACGCCTTTGTCGATGCGAAGTTTGACGGCTTCGCACGCGACGAGTCGCTGAAGATCCCCTTTGCAACGTTCTCGGAGTACGAGGCAGGGATGAACGCACTCGTGGCGTTCCCGCCCGAGGAGATCGACAATACCTGGCCAGTACGTGCAGGATCTCGGCTATACACAGCTGCGCATCGCGGAGACGGAGAAGTACGCTCACGTCACATTCTTCTTCAACGGCGGTGTCGAGCAGCCGTACAAGGGCGAGGATCGCATTCTCGTGCATTCGCCGAAGGTGGCGACCTATGATCTGCAGCCCGAGATGAGCGCGATCGAGGTCACGGACAAGGTCGTCGAGGCGATCAAGTCCCGCAAGTATGACTTCATCATCCTCAACTATGCCAACTGCGACATGGTCGGGCATACGGGTGTCGTCCCTGCCGTCATCAAGGCGGTCGAGACGGTCGATACCTGCGTCGGACGGTTCGTCGATGCCATCCGTGAGGTTGGCGGCGAGGTCTGCATCACGGCAGACCATGGCAACGCGGATAAGATGTGGGACTACGACAACAATCAGCCGTTCACCAAACACACGACGAATCCCGTGCCATTCATCGTCGTCTCTGCCCGCGTGAAGGATATCCACAAGGGTGCGCTCTGCGACATCGCGCCGACACTCCTCACGCTGGCGGGGCTTCCCATCCCGAAGGAGATGACGGGCAAGCCGCTTGTGACGCTGAAGTAAGACCGTTTCGTTTCATCTCGGAAAGGACGGGTGCATGCCACCTGTCCTTTTTCGTTTGAAAGAGATTGGACAGAATGGTATACTAGATCATATTTACTTCATGATCGGAGGCTTTTATGCTGCGCTTTCTTGTTCTCCTGCGTGCCATGCGGCACAACATCGCCTTGCTGCTCTACGCAACTGTCTGCAGCGCGATACGCCGCGTGTCGTGAAATTTCTTTCCGCCTCGCTGCTCTATCTCATCAGTCCGGTGGACATTATCCCCGATACGATTCCGCTCGTGGGGGCGGTGGATGATATGGTGATCCTCCCTGCGGCGACGTCGCTGCTGATTCGCATGCTGCCCGCGCATACGCGCACGGAGGGCGAGCGGCGCGTGGAGCGTTACGGTACATGGCTGCTCATCGGCGCATCCATTCTGATGGTGCTGTGGATCGTCATTTTCATCTGGGCGCTCATCAAGGTGTTTTCATGAGGCTCTACATCGCGGAGAAGCCGAGCGTCGGCCGCGCGCTTGCCGCGTGTCTTCCTGCGCCGCACCGCAAGGGTTCGGGATGGATCGAGACGGGCGGCGGTGTGGTGACGTGGCTTTTTGGGCATAGACTGCGTCAGGCGGAGCCGGAGGAGTACGATCCTGCGCTGAAACGCTGGCGCGCGGAGGATCTGCCGATCCTGCCGAAGGAGTGGCAGCTCGTTGTGAATGAGAGCGCGGCGCAGCAGTTCGCCGTGGTAAAGGGGCTGATCGCGCGTGCCGATGAGATTGTGCACGGCGGCGACCCCGACCGCGAGGGACAGCTCCTGGTGGATGAGGTGCTGGACTATCTCGGCAATACCAAGCCCGTGCGCCGCATTCTCATCAATGCACTCGATGACAAGAGTATCCACGATGCACTGAATGACCTGCGCGATAACGGGGATTTCCTTCCGCTAAAACGTTCGGCGCTGGCGCGTGCACGCGCGGACTGGCTCATCGGGATGAATCTCTCACGCGCCTATACGCTCGCAGCGCGGCGGGCAGGTCATGCACGGCTCGTCCTGCCCATCGGCCGGGTCAAGACACCGACACTGGCACTCGTCGTGCGGCGTGAGCGCGAGATCGAGCACTTTACGCCCGCGACCTACTATCTCGTCGATGCACTCTTTCGCACAGAGGCAGGAGAGACGTTCCGTGCGCGGTGGAAGCCGTCGGAGGAGCGTACGCCGCTCGATGCCGAGGGCGGCTCGTGGATCCTGCGGCGGTCAATGCTGCCGTGGCATCGTTTGGCGCGCCGCCCGCAGACGGCGCGGTGACGAAGTATGAGCGAAAGAAAAGGAGGAGCCGCCGCCGCTGCGCCCTCGCTCTCGGCCTGCAGGTGCTCGCAGGGCAAAACGCTATGGCTATGAGCCGCGCAGGTGCTCGATACGGCACAGAAGCTATACGAGGAAAAACTGACCAGCTATCCGCGCTCCGATGCAGAGTACCTGCCCGTGAGCCAGCACAAGGATGCGGCGAAGATTCTCGGCAATCTCACCGCGCTCCCGATACGCCGCTTGCGGCGTGGGCACAGGCGGCAGATCCTGCGAAGAAGTCGCGTGCGTGGAACGACGCGAAGATTTCGGCGCATCATGCGATCATCCCGACGACCGTGCCTGTGAATCTCGCGCGGCTCACGGCGATGGAGCGCAATATCTACGAGCTGATCGCGCGTGCCTATATCGCTCAGTTCTGCCCGAACTACGTCTACGATCAGACGAAGGCCGAGGTGACGCATCACGGCGAGACGTTTCACGGCGCGCGGGCGCACGGAACGCACGGCGGGATGGCGCACGATGTACCGCACGGGGAAAAACGAGTCCGAGGATGCGGAGAAGGAGGACGAGGAAAGCGCGGTTCTCCCGCCGATGAAAAAGGGCGACGCGGCGGCGTTCGTCTCAGCGGAGATGAAGGAGCGGCAGACGAAGCCGCCTGCGCGCTTTACGCCCGCGACCCTACTCCAGGGGATGAAGGAGATTCATAAGTACGTCAAGGACGAGGCGGCGAAAAAGATGCTGCGCGATGTGTCCGGCATCGGGACGGAGGCGACGCGCGCAAGCATCATTGAGGATCTCATCCGCCGCAAGTTTCTCCATGCTGCGGGCAAGAAGAAGGTGCTGACGCCGACGGCGGAGGCGTACCTGCTCATCGACGCACTGCCCGACACGATGACGTACCCCGATGCGACGGCGATCTGGGAGGATCAGCTGCACGCGATGGCGGACGGCGTGGGGACGCCCGAGGAGTTCCTCGCAGGGCAGGCGGCGTTCGCGCGTGATCTCTGTGATGCAGCGCGGACGGCACAGATGGCGGGCGGCGAGGGATTCCCTGTCCTGCCTGCGGGCGCGGCGTCATGCTGAAGCGCAAGGGAAAGCACGGTGATTTCTGGGGCTGCTCGGCATTTCCGCGGTGCCGCATGACGGCGGATGATGCGGGCGGCAAGCCGAACTTGCCGGGCGGCGTGTGCCGCCCGGCTCTGCGGGCGGGACGGGCGCGTCCCCTGCCGCCGCGATGACGGCGCGCCGCAGCTATACGCCGACGGCAGATGAGCAGGCGGAGATGGATGCGCTGTTTTTGACCAGTAAGGTGAGGCTCTGCTATCATTCATGGCGCCCCCACCACCAGCAGTGCCCCCTCCCCCGCGCGGCGGGGAGGCTTTGGGAAACGAGGGACTGCCAAGCGCATGCACGGCGATGGGCGCGTCTGAAGGATGCGTACTGCTGAAGCTTAGGAGGATACGATGGACTTTACATCACTTGGCGTGCCCGCGCTGCTTGCGGCGGCACTGGCTGCGCGCGGCATCACGGAGCCGACGGAGGATCCAGCGGGAGGTGATTCCTGCCGCGTGCGGGTGAGAACCTGATCGGTGAGGCGCCGACGGGAACGGGCAAGACGCTCGCCTATCTCCTGCCCGCACTCATGCGCATCGATCCAGCCGTGCGTGCGGCGCAGGTGCTCGTCTCGCGCCGACACATGAGCTGCGATGCAGATCGCAGGCGTCGCGCGTGAGCTCGTACCGGCGGCGGGGCTCTCGTCGGCGTGCAGGCACTCATCGGCGGGGCGATATGCGGCGGCAGATTGACGCACTGAAGAAAACCTGCGCTCATCGTCGGCTCCGCGCCGCGCATCGTGGAGCTGCACCGCCTTCGCAAACTAAAAACTGCAGGAGGTGCGCCTCTGTGTACTCGATGAGTTCGACCGTCTCCTCGGCAAGCAGTACAGCGCGGAGGTGCGTGCCGTCCTGCATCTCCTGCCGCGCGAGCGGCAGATGCTCCTGCTCTCGGCGACGGCGGCCGCAGGGGCTGTGCAGGCGGCGGAGGAGCTCTGCACGCCGCGCATCATTCGTGCAGCGGCACAGGGAAACGACGTGTGAAAACTACTATCATATTGTGTCATTTCGTGATAAAATAAAGGCTGTGCAAAAATTGACGCGCCGCCTGCCGATTCGTCGGGGACTTGTCTTTGTCGACCGCAGCTTCGATGCGGCGAAAGCCGTGGAAAAGCTGCAGTACGAGGGCATCCGCGTCGCCGCTGCTCGGCGGCGAGCGGCGCGACCAGCGGCGTGCTGCCCTCGATGCGATTCGCGCGGGGCGTGCACAGCTCCTCATTTCCACCGACCTTGCTGCACGCGGTCTGGACATCGAGGATGTGGGACTGCGTCGTCCAAGTCGATCTGCCTGAGGATGTGCACCTATCGTCACCGTGCGGGACGGACGGCACGCGCGGGCAAGGCGGGTGCCGTGATCTCGCTCGTCGATGCGAAGGAAGTGGAGCGGCTGAAGACACTCGCCGCGCGCATGAAACTCGATGTGAAACAGCTCGATTGATTGCCCTGCCCTAAAGGAGGCCTTGATTCGTGGACATATTGCCCCATTACTCGATTTACTGCTCGTCATCTTTCTGATCTTTATGAACGGCTTCTTCGTCGCCGCAGAATTCTGCTGCGTCAAGATCCGCCCGTCGCGCCTTGAGACGCTGATCGCCGAGGGCGTCAGTCGTGCGAAATACGCCAAACAGCTGACCGATCACCTCGACTCCTCGCTGTCCGTGACGCAGCTCGGCATCACGCTCGCCTCGCTCGGCCTCGGCTGGGTGGGCGAGCCGGCGATGCCGTGCTGATTCTGCCCGCGACGCAGCACATGGGGCTGCCGGACGAGGTCGGGCACACGGTCGCGCTCGCGATCGCCTTTACCCTCATCACCTCGCTTCACATCGTGCTCGGCGAGCTGACGCCGAAGTCGATGGCGATCGCCAACGTGGAACGCATCCTCCTTGCGATCGCGTTTCCATGGTGCTCTTTGGCCGCGTCATGCGCCCCTTTGTCTGGGTGCTCAACACGGTGGCGAATCACATCAGCCGCAAACTCGGCTATGAGGTCAAGGGCGAAAAACGAGGATGCACACACGGAGGAGGAGATCCGTCTCCTGATGAAGGAGAGCTTTCCGTCAGGGGCTTATCAACAGCACGGAGGCGGACTTCGTTGACAAGGTCTTTTCCTTTACCGAGCTGAACGCACGTGAGATCAGTGGTGCCGCGCACGGATATGATCTGCCTCTATCTCGATGATCCGCCCGCCGACCGCATCAAGATCATCATCGAGGGAGCAGCAGACGCGCTATCCTGTCTGCTACGAGGACAAAGATCACATCATCGGCTTTATCCATGTGAAAGACTCTCCCTGCCGCCGCTCATGCGCGGAGAGCGGCTGAATCTGCGCCGCTACATCCGCAAGGCTCTCATTGTTCCCGAAAGCATGGACGGAAGCATCCTTCTGCGCACGATGCAGGAGCAGGGCTCGCAGCTGGCCATCGTCGTCGATGAGTACGGCGGAACGGCGGGCATGGTGACCGTCGAGGACATCATCGAGCAGATCGTCGGCGATATCCGCGACGAGTTCGATGTCGAGCGTGAGAGCGTCGAGTGGCGCGGACTCGATATCTGCTCCATCGATGCGAAGCTGCTGCTCGAGGAGGTCGACGATCTCCTCGGCGTCTGCATCGTGGATGAGGATGTGGACAGCATCGGCGGCTGGCTCCATGATCAGCTCGGCGAGGTGCCGCGCGTCGGGCAGATGGCGGCGCATGCGGGCGCACTCTCTACGTGGAGGAGGTAGAGGGCATCCGCATTACGCGTGTATTGCTGCGTATGCCGCATACGATGCTCGTGGTACAGGAGCTCCCGGCCGCCGGCGGGGAGAAGTGACGAAATCCGCATGGCGGTGTGGATACATTTCGCTTGCCACGTTTGCGTTCTCTGTGTTATGATTACAAAATATCGTTCGTTTTAAATTAAAAAGGAAGGGGCTTTTTCTTGCTCACGCTTTTTAATGGTACTGGATGCAATCGTCGCGATCATCCTCATCGCGTCTGTGCTCGGGCAGGAGGCAAAGTCTGCCGGCATGGGCGGCTTGGACGGCGGCGAGGATACGGTGTTCTCGGGCAAGGCACGCGGCATGGACGCGCTGCTCGCACGCGTGACCGTCGTGTTCGCGATACTGTTCGGGGTGATTACGATCATTATCGCGCGGCTGTCGAGCTGACCGTATCCGTGCAGGAGCCCTGCTGCCGCTCTGCGGGGCAGGGCTTTGTTTTGGGATGCATGGAATCGTTTTGTCGGAAGGGGGATACGTCATGCATTTACTGGGCGCAGAGCCTTTTTCTGCTGGGCGGACGGCATGGCGTCCTCCTCATTCATGGATTTACCGGGCTTCCCGCTGAGCTGCGTCTCATGGGGAGTACCTTCATGCGCGCTGCTTTTACGGTGCTCGCCATACGACTTGCGGGGCATGGGACGACCGCAGAGGATCTCAGCCGTACGGAGCATGAGGACTGGATGGACTCTGTGCGTGACGGCTATGCGATTCTGCGCGGTGCGTGTGACGACATCGCCGTCGTGGGGCACTCGATGGGGGCGATCTTTGCCCTGCTGCTTTCGGTCGAGGCGGAGGTCACCTGTGTTGTGAGCCTCGGTGCGCCACTGATCATTGCGCGCGAGCAGGATCGAGCATCTGCCGACGCGCGCGGCGAGCATCGGTCGCTATGTGCCGAAGGCGCGCCGCAAACTGGAGAACGTCCGCAGGGCGCGAACAACACCTATCGGCGCATGCCGCTCGTCTCCGTCCATGAGATGATGGATGTGATCGCCGCTGCCCGCAGCGAGCTGGGCAAGGTGCGGGCGCCGCTCCTGATCGTTCACGGAGCGCGTGACCATACGGCGGATCCAAAGAGTGCCGAGGAGCTGTGCGCACACGTGGCAAGCACGGACTGTGAGACAGTGATTCTCCCTGATGCGGGGCATCTGCTTCCGCTCGACGAGGGGGTCGAGGAGCGCGTATTTGAGCGCACGGCAGATTTTTGGAGAAGGCTGTGCAGGGAAGAAGATCGTAGAAACGAAAAAGAGGAAAATATGGAACAGGAACAACTGGATACGCTCAAGGAGAGGATCTACGCCTTTATGCGGGAGGACGCCTATCGCCCGCTGCCTGAGGCGGAGCTGCGTACGGGGCTGGGGCTCCCGGAGAGCGAAGGGAAGGAGCTCTCCGATGCTCTTGCCGCACTTGAGGCCGAGGGTGCGGTCATCCGCAACCGCAGCGGCCTTTATGGTCTGCCGAGCCGCATGAATCTCGTGGTGGGGCGGCTCTCCATGTCGCCGAAGGGGTTCGGCTTCATCATCCCCGATGTGCGTGAGACGGAGGAGGAGACGGATGTCTTTGTCCCCGGCAGTGCGATGGGGACGGCGATGCACGGTGACCGCGTGGTCGCACGCGTCACGCCGTCCGAGCAGCCGGGACGCGCGCGCGAGGGGAGATCATCCGCATCCTTGAGCGTGTCAATACGCATATCGTCGGCACGTTCGAGCGCAGCAAGGCGTTCGGTTTCGTCACGCCCGACAGCACGAAGATCGGGCGCGATGTCTTTGTGCTGAAAAAGGACTTTGGCGGGGCAAAGACGGGCAGCAAGGTCGTCGTCGAGATCACGAAATGGCCGGAGCAGCGCAGGAGCGCCGAGGGACGCGTCGTCGAGGTGCTCGGCAAGACGGGCGACCCCGGCGTGGACGTGCTCGCCGTCATGCGCGCCTACGATCTCGATGAGAAGTTCCCGCCCGATGTTGCAGAGGCGGCGGCGCGCTGCCCAGGATCCGCTTCCCTGAGGAGTATGCAGGGCGGCGTGATCGACGTGATTTCCCCATTGTCACGATTGACGGCGAGGATACGAAGGACATCGACGACGGTGTCTACGCCTATGAGAAGGACGGCGGGTTTCTTCCTCGGCGTCTATATCGCCGATGTCAGCCACTACGTCCGTGCGGGCGAGCCGCTCGATCGTGAGGCGGCGCGGCGCGGGACGAGCGTTTATCTCGTCGACCGCGTGATTCCGATGCTCCCGAAGGAGCTGTCGAACGGGATCTGCAGTCTGAACGAGGGCGTGGATCGTCTCTCGATGGCGTCGAGATGGAGATCGGCATGGACGGCGAGGTCAGGCAGCTATGAGATCGTGCCGTGCGTGATCCATGTTGCGCGTCGCCTTACCTATACGCTCGTCAACCGCGTCCTTGCCGGCGATGAGCCGTTCGTCTCGGACAATGGCGACATCCGCCCGATGCTCGAGACGCTGCGCCGTCTGCGCGAGGTGCTGCGTGCCAAGCGTCATCGGCGCGGCTCGATTGACTTTGAGCTGCCTGAGGTCAAGGTGAGCTCGATGCCGATGGGCATCCCGTCGCCTCAGAAAAGCGCACGGGCTCGATCGGCGAGTCCATCATCGAGGAGTGCATGCTCGCGGCAAATGAGACGGTGGCGCGTCACATGGAGCTGAAGGAAGAGCCGTTCGTCTACCGCGTGCATGAGACACCCACCGCTGAGAAGATCGAGCGTCTGCAGAGCCTTCTCGCTGCACTCGGCCTGCGCCTCCATGTCGATGAGGACGGCAAGGTGCGCCCCTCCGATATCCAGCAGGTGCTCGACCGTGTCAAGGGACAGCCTGAGGAGCGCATCATCGGCGGTCGCCCGCGTTCGATGCAGCAGGCACGCTATTCGACAGCGAGCCTGGGCACTTTGCTTTGCGGCGCGCTACTATACGCATTTTACCTCGCCGATCCGACGCTACCCCGACCTCCTCGTGCATCGTCTCCTGCGCGAGACGTTTGCCACGGGGCATATCGCGGCGGAGAAACGCGAGCGTCTGCGTGCGCTCCTCCCCGAGGCGGCGGAGCATTCCTCGGCACGTGAGCGTATCGCCATCGAGGCGGAGCGCGAGACGACCGATATGAAAAAGATCGAGTACATGGCGCAGTTCGTGGGCGAGACCTACGAGGGCGTCATCAGCGGCGTGACGGCGTTTCGGCATCTTCGTCGAGCTCGAGAACGGCGTTGAGGGACTGGTTCACGTCTCGACCATGATCAACGACTACTATACCCTACGTCGAGGATCAGTATGCGATGGTGGGCGAGCGTACGGGCTACGCGTTACCGCCTCGGTGACACCGTGACCATCATCATCACGCGCGCCGACGTACAGGCGCGGACGCTCGACTTCGTGCTAAAAGAGACAACGGCGTCTACGACCCGAACGCGGCCGCTCCCTGCGAAGCGCGGCACTGCCCGCGCCCCAGTGAAGAAGGATGCGGGGACGGAGCAGACGCAGCAGTCCGCGCTGCAGGAAGGGCGAGCGACTCGACATTCCCGCTCGCCGCGAGCCGGCGAAAAGCCATGGCGAGCGGCGCAGGAAAACGCGCGGCGCACATGGTACGAGCGGCAGTCATGCCCGAAGCGACCGCGCCGCCCATGCGGCGGCGTGGAGAGCGTGCCGCGCAAGGCACGGACGGACGGCAAGCCATCCCGCACGGCGCAGTGAGCGCGGTGGAAAGCCGAACGCAGACCGCCTCGTCACGCGGCGGACGCAGCCGCAATGAGAGCCGTCGTGACGATGAGCGCAGCGGACGCGACTATCACCGCGTCAAGGTGACGGGGCTCAACAGTGCGGTCTGTACCGATCCGCCGGGCTACCGCAGCCGGAGTGAGGAGCCGGAGCGGACGGAGATAGCGTTGCGCGCCGCGCCCCGCACGCCGCATGAACCGCAAGACGGAGGGCGGCACGCGAGGCACCGAATGAGGAACATCACGGGAAAGAAAACGAGGGCGTGACGGATCGCCTGTGAGAACCGCAAGGCGCGGCACGACTACTTCATCCACGAGACCTAGTGAGGCGGGAAATGGAGCTGGTCGGTACGGAGGTCAAGTCCCTGCGCGCCGGCAAGGCGAATCTGCGCGACAGCTACGCCTACATCAAGAACGGGGAAGTATTCTCGACCACATGCACATCAGCCCCCTACGATCAGGGCAATCAGTTCAACCATGACCCGCTGCGCGTGCGCCGTCTGCTCATGCATAAGGCGGAGATACCGAAGCTCTTTCGGCAAGACGCGGGAAAAGGGCATGACGCTCATCCCGCTGAAGGTCTATTTCAAGCGCGGCCGTGCAAAGCTCGAGCTAGCACTCGCGAGCGGAAAGGCATAACTACGACAAGCGGCAGTCGCTGAAGGGAAAGACGGCAAAACGCGAGGTGGAACAGGCGTCAAAAATCGCGTCAGCGCGGATAGAAGTGTTTTGGACGGAGGATTTGATGCAGGAAAAGGAAGCATCGCTCGCCCTTCGGCGCGGGCTCAAGAACAGGCATCTCCAGATGATCGCCCTCGGCGGCGCGATCGGCACGGGGCTTTTTCTACGGCTCTGTCTCGACGATCGCGCCTGCGGAGCCGGCGGTCATGCTCGCATATCTGCTCGGCGGCGTCGTGATTTTCTTCATCATCGCGGATGCTCGGCGAGATGGCGGTGGATGAGCCAGTCTCCGGCTCGTTCAGTCACTATGCGGGAAAGTACTGGGGCGACTTTCCGGGCTTCCTCTCCGGCTGGAACTACTGGTTCAACTACATCATCGTTTCTATGGCAGAGCTGGCGGCGGTCGGCATCTATATGAATTTTTGGCTGCCCTGATCTGCCGCAGTGGCTCTCCGCGCTCGTCTGTCTCACGGTCATCACCATCCTCACCTCACGAATGTGCGTGCCTACGGCGAGATGGAGTTCTGGATGGCACTCGTCAAGATCACGGCGATTGTGCTCATGATCGGGCTCGGCGGCTGGCTGCTCGTGACGGGCGCACCGTTCCCCGAGAACATCAGCAACCTCTGGGCGCACGGGGATTCCTGCCGAACGGCTGGTGGGGCTTCCTCCTCGCAACGGCGGTCGTCATGTTCTCGTTCGGCGGCATCGAGCTGATCGGCATCACAGCGGGGGAGGCAGAGGATCCCGACCGCACCATCCCGCAGGCGATCAATCAGGTCATCTGGCGTATCCTCATCTTCTACGTCGGCACCATGGCGATTCTTATGGCTCTCTGGCCGTGGAACGAGGTCGGTGCGGACGCGAGTCCTTTCGTCCAGATTTTCCGTAACGTCGGCATCCCTGCGGCGGCACATATCCCTGAATTTCGTCGTACTCACGGCGGCGGTCTCGGTCTACAACTCCGCGATCTACAGCAACAGCCGTATGCTCTACGGACTCGCACAGCGCGGCGATGCACCGCAGGCACTCTGCCAGCTCTCGCACCGCGGTGTCCCGTGCGCGGCATCCTCATCTCCTCGGGGATGACGCTTATTGTCGTCTTTCCAACTACTTCTTCCCCGGGGACGCATTTCTCACCTGATCGCGATTGCGACCCGTGCGGCGGTCATCAGCTGGACGACCATCGTCGTCACGCATCTGAAATTCCGCAGACAGTGCGCGCGTGAGGGAAAGCCGATCAAATTCCGTCCACCGTTCTATCCGTGGATCAACTACCTCTGTCTCATCTTCCTCGCGGGAGTTGTCATCATGATGGCACAGATCCCCGGGATGCAGATTGCCGTGCCGATCCTGCCCGTATGGCTGATCGTGCTCTGGCTCGGCTATCGGTCGAAGCGCAAGAGGGAAAACGCATCAATCGCTTTGCCCGTCTTCGCTTTCTAGCCGTTAAGCCTACCGCTGACGGCAGGACCGCGTCCGCGGCTGAAGGGGCATTAAAAAGGCGCTGCACGAAGTTTTTGCTTCGTGCAGCGCCCTTTTCATGTGGTGCAGCGATTGTGCCGCAGCCCCTTTCTATGTCATCACTTTTTGAAGAAGCATACGCTGAAAGTGATGCAGACTTCTCCTTAGAGGAGTGTTAAGTACTTTGGTTGATCGTCCTTGGCAGTCTCTAGCGCATCCATTGCAGCTTCAGCGGTGATGCCTAGGGCTTTGAAAATGAGGTTTTTGATGCTTTTTATACGTTCTGTTTCTGACCGCGAATTTCCCCACGAACCTCACCGCGAACTTCGCCAATAGCAATACCATCGTTATAGATTTCTTCCATTACCTTGCACATAGTGGCAACCCCCTTCGTTTCTTTGAAAAAGCGTACGCGCTCGGCGAGCACGTCGCTATACATATCGTTCGGATCACTGCAAAAAGAAGTCGTGCATGAGACGCCCCAGCGGGCTTTCACTTTGATATTCTCCATTGACGTAGAGAATATGAGCGCCGTCGTCGAATATCTCCTCAGTATCCTCGAAGGTTCGGCGAACCTTGTAGAGCGGTTTCCACGTTTCCATACGTCATGTTCGGTGATAAAAGATGACGTAGGTCTCCGGCAGATCGGGGAAGAGTGTTCCCTTGCTGACCTCGCGAGAGTCGATCATGCTACTGTTGAACCTCGCTCGACGTGGAATTGCCCCTCGTCGCCGCGCTGGATCTCCACATCGTAAATGGTCTCGCCATCGGTCGCAAGTGCGTCAAATCGTACAGCACGTCCGTAGAGATTCGGCACACCTGCTGCGTAATGACCTCCGTCACGCGCAGACGGTCATTGCCCAGCACAGCACGAAGCACGACCTCCATGCAGGGGATATTCCCATCAAAGCAGCTGTTAAAGAACGTGTCATCCATCAACCGAAGCTGTTTGATCTTCTCAAGGTAGCGAATTTTTCTTTTTGTTCAATATCCATGCGCATCACCTCAAATCAAAGGATCTGCCTATATTTTTATCGAGCTTTGGATTTTGCAAGATGGTCATTTCTCGTGCGTGTCAAAAATATAGGAAACACTGATAAAATGAGGTCTGCCAGATTGGCGTAGATTTTTTCGTCCGAACGAGGTGGAAAACCGGACGCAGAGTGCTGCTCTGTGGAGGATTTTTCCGCCGAAGTGCGGCAAAAAGATGCGTCAAGATGGTTGTACCGAATTTATCAGTGCTTCCTATAATCGCTCATTCATGATTGTATCACAGAATCAGTGCCGCAGGCTCCCTATGCTTTTTGGTGCACATCCATTGTCCGCACCTTTGCACATTGTTCGGGTGTGAGGGCGATCTTGCCGCGGTCGAGGGAGAGTATCCCCTCTGCGCGGAGGCGGTCGACGCTGCGGTTGACCGTCTTCAGGCTCGTGCCGATGGCATCGGCGATGTCCTGCCGTCGCATGGGGAGACGCACGGCGGCATCGGTCTGCGGCAGCTGCTTTTGCAGGTGGCGAGAGACGCGACTGCACCGTCAGGTATTTGATCTGACCGTATTCGTCTGAGATGGGCCATGATTTTCGCGCAATCATGCAGGCGACGGAAAACGCTGCTGCCGCGTCGTGCTGGAGCCATGCACCGAACGCGTCGATGCTGATGGCGAGCAGATCGCATACTGTCTCTGCCTCACACGTCGCGGCATAGTACGGCGTACCAGCGAGAGCCTCGTACTCACCGAGGAATGTGGGCGGGTCGGCGATGGCGAACATATAGCGATCACCGCTTGCGAACTCGTTGATGATGCGCACGCGTCCCGCGAGGAGGATGTAGACCGTGTCGGCATGCGTTCCCTGCGGCGGATGATCTCGTCGGGCTGGAATGTGAGCGGACGTGCCGTACGCAAGAGGTGCGGCGGCACTTCGGGAAATGACGGCAAAAAGCATGATGATGCTCCTCTTTAGTGGAAATCGCTGGATGAATCATTTCTCCTCTTATTTTAACGAATAAAATTCGCGCTGAAAAGTCACATGTCCTTGCTTGTTTTATTTGATATACTCGGATTAAAGGGGGATGAGATATGAGTTCGAACAACGTGCCAAACAGGCGCGTGGAGGTGATGGCGGGCTGACATCGTTCTTCGCCATCTCGTACATCGTCATCGTCAACCCGCTGATCCTCGCGGACGGGGGATCCGGCGGAGCTGAGCGTGTTCGCGACGATCTCGCCTCGGCGATCGGGTGCCCTGCTGATGGCGTTCTGGGCGGATGCGCCGATCATCCTGACGCCCGGCATGGGCATCAATGCGTTCTTTACGTATACCGTCGTGGTGAACATGGGGTTCCGCTGGCAGGAGACACTTGCCATTTCGCTCGTCTCAGCGCTCATCTTCTTTGCTCTGGCGGTGACGCGTGCGGGCAGAGTGCTGGCGGATGCCGTGCCGAAATCGCTGAAATACGCTGTGACGGCGGGCATCGGACTGTTCCTCGTGGAGATCGGTCTGGAGAAGGCAGAGTTGATCCGCGCTGGCGAGAACTCGATTCTCGCGCTCGGCGATCTGCGGAATCCCTCAGCGCTGCTCGCACTCTTCGGCCTCGTGCTGAGCCTGCTGTTTTACCAGCGGCGGGTGAAGGGCGGATTTTTCATCGCCATTCTTATCGTGACGGTCATTGCCAATGCGCTCGGACTCGTCCAAGCCAATACGATCGAGATCGATATGACGCGGCTCGGCGAATACGGTGCGCTGCTCTTTGCAGAGGACTTCTCCTCCATGCTGACCGTTTCGTTCTGGCTTGCGGTCTTCTCGATGACGATGATTCTCGTCTTTGAGTCCATCGGCCTGCTCGAAGGACTGCTGCCCGATACGGAAAAATTTCGCAATGCATTCCGCGCCTCGTCCCTGACGGCGGTGCTGTCCTCGGTGCTCGGAACAAGCCCGACCGTCGCTGCCGCAGAGAGTGCGGCGGGCATTGTCGAAGGAGGGCGGAGCGGGCTGACGGCACTCGTCGGCGGCGCGTTGTTCCTGCTCACACTCGTCTTCATTCCGCTGCTCGCCTACGTTCCACAGGCGGCTGTTGCGCCCGTCATCATCATCACGGGCGCACTGATGATGCAGCATCTCGAGAACATCCGATTTCAGGATTTCTCCGAGTGGTTCCCTGCGTTCCTCATCATCGTGCTCATCCCGCTGACGAACAGCATCTCGACGGGGCTGGCGTTCGGCTTCGCCGCGCACCCTATGATGAAAGTGTTCACGGGACGCCGCCGTGAGCTCGGGACGCTCTCCTACGTCCTCGGCATACTGTTTCTCCTGCAGCTCGTCTTTGAGGCAGCACAGTGACATAGACCGCTGCGGCGGTTTACAATAAAATTTCTATCATGACGAAAGAGAGGTACACATTATGCCAACCCCACACATTGCCGCAGCGAAGGGAGAAATCGCCGAGCGCATTCTCCTGCCGGGCGACCCGCTCCGCGCCAAGTACATCGCCGAGAATTTCCTCGAGGGCGCGAAGGAGTACACGAACATCCGCAATATCCTCGGCTACACCGGCACGTACAAGGGACATCCCATCTCCGTGCAGGGGACGGGCATGGGGATGCCCTCGATCTCCATCTACGTCAACGAGCTCATCCGCGAGTACGGCTGCAAGACACTGATCCGCATCGGCAGCTGCGGAGCGTGCCACAAGGATATCCACATCCGCGACGTCCTCATCGCGCAGGCGACGACGACCGACTCTCCATGCCGCGCAACATCTTCGGCGCTTCGGTCAACTTTGCACCGGTGGCGGACTTTGACCTGCTGCGTCACGCCTATCAGGCAGCGGCGGACAAGGGCATCTCTGTGCGCGTCGGAAACGTGATGTCGCAGGATCGCTTCTATGATGACGAAATGGACCTCCAGAAGCTCGCGAGCTACGGCGTTCTCGGCCTCGAGATGGAGGCGGCGGCACTCTACCTCATCGCGGCGAAGTTCGGCGTGCGTGCGCTCGCACTCTTTACCGTCAGCGACCACCTCGTCAGTGACGAGCCGCCCTCCACGGCAGAGGAGCGTCAGACCTCGTTCAGCGAGATGATCGAGATTGCACTGAGGCGTCCATCGCCTAACGGAGGGAGGAGACAGCAATGGCTGGTATCAAACGCGTATTCATCATTGTGCTCGACAGCTTCGGCATCGGGAATGAGCCGGACGCAGCGGATTTTGGCGACGGGAAATGCAACACACTCGCGTCGCTGACGACCTCGCCGGAGCTGCACGCGCCGAATCTCACGAAACTGGGGCTCTTTAATATCGACGGTGTCGGCTGCGGCACGCCGGCAGACAGCCCCATCGGCGCTTTTTGCCCGCCTGCGGAGCTCTCGCGCGGCAAGGATACGACGATCGGACACTGGGAGATCGCGGGAATCGTCTCCGAGCAGCCCATGCCGACGTATCCAAATGGATTCCCACCCGAGATCCTCGCGCGTCTCTCGGCGGCGTGCGATGGAAAGAAGATGCTCTGCAACAAGCCCTACTCCGGCACACAGGTGATCCACGACTACGGGCGTGAGCAGGAGGAGACGGGCGGCCTCATCGTCTACACGTCGGCAGACAGCGTGCTGCAGATCGCGGCAAACGAGGCCGATGTGCCCGTCGAGCGCCTCTATGAGTACTGCCGTGCGGCGCGCGAGATCATGCAGGGGAGCACGGCGTCGGGCGCATTATTGCACGCCCGTATGTCGGCAGCTATCCGAACTACGAGCGTACCGCACATCGTCGCTGACTCTCCCTCGATCCGACAGGGCGATACGATGATGGATGCGCTCGTGCGCAAAGGGCTGTGAGGTCAGGGTCAGCAAGATCGCGACATCTTTGCGGGGCGCGGCATCACGCGCAGCACAGGCGTCAACGAGAGCAACGCCGACGGCATGGAAAAAGACGCTCCGCATCCAGCAGGAGGACTCACGGGCTGTGCTTTGTTAACCCTCGTCGATTTCGATATGGCGTATGGGCATCGGCGCGACATCGCAGGCTAGCGCGCGGCGACGACAGAGTTCGACGCAGCTCGGCACGTTCATGCGGAGAATATGCGCGAGGACGATGTGCTGATGATCACAGCGGATCACGGTTGCGATCCCGGCGCGCCCGGCACCGACCACACGCGCGAGTATGTGCCGCCCTCGTCTATGGTGCGCAGATCCGCCCGAACACGAACCTCGGGACGTATCCGACGTTCGCCATGATCGGTGCGACGGTAGCGGATATGTTCGATGCGCCGCTGACGACAAAGGGCGAGAGCCTGCTGCCGCGCATTCTTGTCCCGCTGAGGAGGATGTACCCATGCGCATGTATGACCTGATTACGAAGAAGAAGCACGGCGGCGAACTGACTGCCGAGGAACTGCGCTCTATGGTCGAGGGCTATGTCGCGGGGAGATTCCGGACTACCAGATGTCCGCCATGCTGATGGCGATTTGGTTCAGCGGCATGACGGCGGAGGAGACGACCGCACTCGACGATTGCCATGGCGGACTCGGGCGACCGTGTCGATCTTTTCGGCGATTGCCGGCAAGAAGGTGGACAAGCACTCGACCGGCGGCGTCGGCGACAAGACGACGCTCATCTGCGCCCCCATTGTCGCCGCCGTCGCGGAGGACGCGTCGCAAAGATGAGCGGACGCGGACTCGGGCATACGGGCGGCACCGTGGACAAGCTGGAGGCAATCCTCGGCTGTGAGACGGCGATCTCGCGGGAGAAATTCTTCTCCATCGTGAACGAGTGCGGCGTCTCGGTCATCGGACAGTCGGGCAACCTCGCGCCGGCGGATCAAGAAGCTCTACGCACTGCGCGACGTGACGGCGACGGTCGACTCCATCCCGCTGATTGCGTCCTCGATTATGAGCAAGAAGCTCGCCGCAGGCTCGGACCGCATTCCTGCTCGATGTCAAGACGGGCTCGCGCGCGTTCATGAAGACGCTTGACGATGCCATCGCACTTGCGCAGACGATGGTCGCCATCGGCGAAGGCAGGTCGGCGCACAGCTGCGCTGATCACGGATATGGATACGCCCCTCGGTCACGGCATCGGCAACAGCATCGAGGTCGCAGAGTCGATGGACGTGCTGTGCGGCGGCACGCGTGATCTGACGGAGGTGTCGCTCCAGCTCGCGGAGAATATGCTTTACCTCGTCGGCAAGGGGACGATCGAGGAGTCGCCGCATGGCGGAGCAGTCGATGGCGGATGGATCGGCATTCGAGACGTTCTGTACGATGGTGCGGCGGCAGGGCGGCGACGATGCCAGCTCGCGCGACGCATCGAAGTTCCCACGGGCAGCTGTGCAGGTGAAGATTCGTGCGGGGACGGACGGCCATATCACCGCCATGGATGCGGAGAAAATCGGCGGACGAGCGTTGTGCTCGGCGCAGGGCGTGAGACGAAGGACAGTCCGATCGATTTCGCCGCCGGGCTTATCCCGCATAAGTAGTACGGCGATGCAGTGACGTCGGACGATGTCATCGCAACGCTCTATACCGAGAGCGCGCAGCGCGGCGAAAGCGCGGCGCAGCTCTTCCGTGCGGCGATTACCATTGGAAAAGAGGTGCCGCCCAGCCGCCCGCTTGTTCTATGCCCGTGTGGAAAAAGACAAGGTCGTACGGTACTAGCCAAAAACTCTTACTACGGGGGAGAATTTCGTACGTTTTTCTTCGTCAACCTGCTCGGCCTTGTGGTGTTCCTCGGCATCGGCGTGCTCGCCCTCGCGAAACCGCAAGGAGATCCAGTGGCGCTCGGTTGCCTCGCTTCTCACGCTGAACCTCGTGCTCGCGTGGTTCCTGACATCGTTCCAGATTGGCCGCGATATGATTACGGCCGCTGCGAGCGGGTTCACAGAGCTGATCAACATCTCGCACGTCGGTATCTCGTTCGTGTTCCCTGACCGTCAACGTACCGCAGATGAACTCCTTTGCGGCAGGGCTCCCGCCGATCCTCTCTGTCGTGCCGCTCTTGACATCCTCACGTATTTCGGCATTTTGCCGTTCATCATCCGCTGGGTCGGCAAGCTGCTCACGTTCCTCACGCGTGCACCGAAGTTCGAGTCGTTCTTCGCCATCGAGATGATGTTCCTCGGCAATACGGAGGCACTCGCCGTCGAAGCTCCAGCTCATGCGGATGAGCAAAGAGCGCGAAAGCTGACCATCGGTCTCATGTCGATGAGCTGCGTGACGGCGGCACTCATCGCCGTCTGATGTCAATTTTTCATTGATTCCTATAGAACCACTAACTTCAGTTGCGTCAATCTGGCATGCCTCATTGTATCTGCGACCACTAATGACAGACGTCCTATGGATAAAATCTGTTTATTAGACAAAGATAATATTTTGTGGTAGAATGTTCCTATATTCTGAGCGGCTGACGACACAATAATTATAAATAGGTTGAATGGTTGCACTAGCAAGTATTTTTCGAAAGGAGAGAGACGGATGATCTGCAGGAATGCGGCGCGAAGATCGAGAATCTGACGCGCATCTGTCCGCACTGCGGGGACGCGCCCTCGTCGATGATGAGCTTTGAGACATGGAGCTTCATCGCCGATACGGGCCGCGAGCAAACGCCATGCGATGCCGGAGGAAGTCGCGCTGAATGCACCGTGTCCGCCGCCGGAGACGACGGCGGCACAGCTGGCGGGACTTGAGCGACTGCGGGATTACTTTGTGGAGTACAGCAATCTCTACCAGGTGGCAGATGATCTGCAGTATATTGAGAGCGGCTTTTCGCATCCGTCTTTCCTGTTCTGGGGACTGGCAGGCGGGCTTTGCTGCTGCGCTCGTCTATTTCCCGCCGTCGCCCCTTTTTGCCGCATTTTGTCTGGACGTACTACTTTGTCCCTGTGGGCGGCGGTCAGCGTGATCGGCTATCTGCGCGCGGGCGGCGCTATGAGCGGCGTGCGGCAGAGTATGCAGTGTCGCGGCGGCAGGCGGAGAAACGATCTGCACGTCATGTATAATCACTGCGAGGGGTGTTTCTCCCGCTCGAGTGGACGCCGCCGCCGCGCATCAACCGCATGATTGCAGCGACTGCGCACGGGCGAGGTGCGTTCCGTTCAGGACTATATCGGTATGGATGCACCGATGAAGGCTGCCCGCTCGGCGTGAGGCAGGGGATTATAGCTGAGAGATATGAGCAGATGCGAAAGATTTTCTGACGCAGATGCGAAAATGTGCTAAGATAAAATGCAGTTATATTTCCGATGCGATAGGAAGAAGCGTTATTATGGCAGAAATTCGTATCAAACGCGTTTATGAGGCACCAGCGGAGGATGATGGGTTCCGCGTTCTCGTGATCGATCTCTGGCCACGCGGCATCTCGAAGGAGCACGCCGCTCTTTCGACTGGTGGAAGGACATCGCGCCGACGCCGGAGCTGCGCAAAGTGGTTCGGCACAAGGCGGAGAACTTTGCGGCGTTTACCGAGAAGTATCGGACGGAGCTCGACGGGACGGCTGCCCCCTGCCCATACTGAAGACGGTCGCTGAGCACCGCAAAGGGGAGAATGTCACACTTCTCATGGGGCGAAGGATCCGACAGCTCAATCAGGCAGTTGTTCTGCGCGACTGGATGAACGGAATGATGGATAAGTAATACATTGTCACTTTGATATAGTGATGTCACTATGTGACGATATTTGATCAATGATCAGGGGAAAAAGACCGTGATTATTTCAAATCATGGTCTTTTTCTTGCGATCAAGGGACAAAAATGCGCTATATTCTATCTGTAACAGCAACATGTGAGCCGGTTCATCACAAAATGTGAAAGGTTGATGGGACAGGGGATGATGATGCAGGCCGTTGATAAACGGATCCTTATCAAGGCGGCAAATCTATACTATACAGAAGGCTTTGAAGCAGAGCGAGATCGCACAGCGGCTCGGTGTACCGCACGACGGTCAGCAAGTACCTGCGGCGTGCGCTCGCGTCGGGCATCGTACGCATCACCGTCGCGATGGACAGCAACGAGGAACTCGAGAGTGCCTTGAGCGGCGCTTTGGGCTGCGTGAGGCGTGCGTCGTCGCACAGCATTGACCTCGAGCTGGTCAAGAAGCGCATGGGACAGGCAGGGCTTGGCCTCTGCGCCGGATTGTGGTCGACGGTCAGACCATCGGTCTGGCGTGGGGGACGAGCATTCGCGAGCTGACGCGCTGTGCGTCCGAGGAACAAATTCGTGCAATACGTGCGGATTTTTGTTCCGCTCGATGGAGGCCTGAGAGCCTCGACAGCGAGCTTCATGTGAACACGCTCTGTTATGAGCTCGCAAACGCTTTTTGGCGGGCGAAGTCATTATATCTATGCCCTGCCATTGCGCGCACGGGCGAGATCGCAGAGGCGATTCGACAGGATATCAATTTCGAGCAGATTTCAAAACTCTGGGAGAAGCTCGATATTGGGATTGTCGGCATCGGCGCCCCGTCAAATCCTCCAACTTGGTTTGGATGGGGAGTTTTGGTCGGGAGGATCGAGAGCCTCTTGCGCAGCGGTGCTGTGGGGAGATCTGTTCCGTGTTTTACGATGCAGACGGTCGCCCCGTGACGAACGAGTTTCATGACCGCATCATTGCCGTCGATCTCGAGCGTCTCCGCAGCCCTGCCGTACTGTATCGGCATGGCGGCATCGCGCGAGAAGGTGCCTGCGATTCTCGGTGCCCCTGCGCGGCCACTATATCAATGTTCTCATCACGGATGAGGAGACAGCAAAGATTTTACTCAATGAATAATTCGGGGTGAGAACAATGTTTTTGGCTGATCGTTATCGCGGTGAGCATGTGGATTCTTCAGCTTGTACTGAGTATTCTCCAGTTTCGCCGCTTTGCCGCGCATGTGCGTGAACTGCGCCGTGAGGGGCGCGTTGCCATCGGCAAAGGCAAAGGGGCGTTTCGCCGCAGGGGCGATTGTACTTTTGTGATCGATGGGGACTGCAATATCCTGCGTGGAGAGATCGCGAAGGGCGTCACCGTCTTCGCGGGGTTCCGACCCATTGATGATTTCAACGGGGTGAATCTTCTCGATCTCGATGAGGAGCATGTCGCCCGCTATGATCGCCAAAACGCGCCGCGCCGTACTTGGCGCGCGTGAGGAGTATATGATCTATCAGGAGCAGGGCACGGCGTTCGCCGGTTCAGCATAAGACTCAGGAAGCACTGATACTCAGCCCCTGTCATCTTGGCGCATCTTTTTCGCCCCTGCCATCGTCGACAAATCCTCCACATAGCTTTTGGCTATGTGTCCGGTTTGTCTCCTTGACAGGAAAAAAATCTACACCAATCTGAGAGACTGTTTTATCAGCGATTCCCCTAACTTTTTCCATGTGAAAGGAGACAAACGCATGGACACACTCATTCTTTTCGCACAGGGCTTCATCGGGATGTTCAACAAGGGCGGTGAGACACTCATCAGCTGGGTGACGGGCATTATCCCGACGCTGCTCTGTCTGCTCGTCGCAATGAACGCAATCGTTCTCTTCGTCGGAAATGAGCGCGTGGAGCGATTTGCTCATTTCTGCGCGGGCAATCCATTTTTCCCGCTATGTTATTCTGCCGTTCATCGGGGTGTTCTTCCTCTGCAAACCCGATGGCACTTCGCTGGGAAAATTCCTTCCCGGAATTTTACAAGCCTTCTTATTATGCGGCATCGTCTTCGGCATGCCATACGATGAACGGTATGTTCCCGCATGTCAATCCCGGTGAGATGTTCGTGTTCCTCGGCGTCGCCAACGGCATCACGACACTCGGACTGCCCTATACGGATCTTGCTGTCCGCTATCTGCTCGTCGGTCTCGTGGTCAATTTCCTGCGCGGCTGGCTGACGGACTTTACGACGGCGTATGTGCAGCGTCAGCAGGGCGTTGAGCTCAGCAAAGAGCCCGCTGTACTGAAGTGAGGAAGAAGGGAGCAATACCATGGCAGAGTATAAAAGTGTTGTCGTCTCGGCAGGTTCGGGCGGCTTTGGCGGTCCGCTCACGCTGACGCCGGATGAGAAGCGGCATAAAATCGTCAATATCACGGGCGGGGTTATCTCGGATGTTGCCCTTCGCCTCGGTGAGATGACGGGCGCAGAGGTCGTGGATGGCTTCAAGACCAGTGTTCCCGAGGAGGAAATCCTCGCTGTGGTCATTGACTGCGGCGGCACGCTGCGCTGCGGCATCTATCCGCAGAAGCGCATCTTTACGGTGAACGTCAAACAGACGGGACCCTCCGGGCCGCTTGCCCAGTACATCAAGGAAGATATCTACGTCTCGGCGGTCAAGCCGAACAATATCGCATTCAGTGACGGCTCGGCAGCACCCTGCTGCACCGGCTGCATCCGATGCAGCTGCGGCGGCACCCGCGCCGAAGTACGATACGACGAAGAAGATCACCGAGCAGTCCGGCGGCCTTATGGCAAAGATCGGACAGATGATGGGCGGCATTGTCGCGACGTTCTATCAGGCAGGACGTGAGTCTGTCAATACCATGATTACGACGATTCTGCCGTTTATGGCGTTCGTCTCCATGCTGATTGGCGTTATCCTCGGTTCGGGCTTTGGCGACTTCGTGGCGCATTTCATCTCGCCGCTCGCTCCTCGCCGATCGGTCTCGTCATCTTGGCACTGATCTGCTCTTTCCCGCTCCTTTCCCCGTTCCTTGACCGGGTGCGGTCATCGCGCAGGTCGTCGGTGTGCTGATCGGCGTTGAGATCGGTCTTGGACATATTCCGCCGAACCTCGCGCTTCCTGCGGTGTTCGCCATCAATGTCCAGTGTGCCTGCGACTTTATCCCTGTCGGTCTCGGCCTTGCTGAGGCAGATGCCAAGACGGTGGAGATCGGTGTGCCCGCTGTCCTTTACTCCCGCTTCATGACTGGCCCGCTTGCTGTTATCATCGCGTGGATTGCCAGCGCGGGGCTGTACGAGAACTAATTGTAGGGAAAAGGAGAATATGTTATGAGCTGGTTGAATCTCGAGGGAAAGACGGCGATTGTTACCGGGGGCGCGTCGGGGATCGGCAAGGCGGTCGCCGAGGAGTTTCTGGCGCAGGGCGCGAATGTCGTCGTCTGCGATATGAACCCGCAGGCACCTGCCTTTGACGAAAAGCAGGGCAAGATGCTCTACGTGGTCACTGATGTGACAAAGCGCGACAGCGTTGCGGCAATGGTCGCGGCGGCGAAGGAGAAGTTTGGACACATCGACATTCTCGTCAACAATGCGGGCATCAACATTCCGCGCCTTCTGGTCGACCCGAAGGATCCGCACGGGAAGTATGAGCTGGACGACGCCGTCTTTGACAAGGTGACGGCGGTCAACCTCAAGGGCGTCTATCTCTGCGCACAGGAAGTCGGGCGCGAGCTCGTCGCACAGGGACATGGCGTGATCATCAACATGAGCTCGGAGAGCGGCATCGAGGGCTCTGAGGGGCAGAGCATCTATGCGGCGACCAAGAATGCGGTCAATTCCTTTACGCGTTCATGGGCAAAGGAATTCGGCAAGCTCGGCGTCCGCGTGGTCGCGGTGGCGCCCGGCATCCTTGAGGCAACGGGACTGCGTACCCTTGCCTATGAGGAGGCACTCGCCTACACGCGCGGCATCACCGTCGATGATCTGCGCAAGGGCTATGCGAGCACGAAGACCACACCGCTCGGACGCAGCGGAAAGCTCAGTGAGGTCGCCGATCTCGTCGCCTACCTCGCTTCGGAGCGTGCATCCTATATCCACGGCGTTACATACAACGTCGCCGGCGGAAAGACGCGGGGCTGAACAACAGATAAGATAACAAAACGCCGCCAACGGGGCATAGAGCCCGTTGGCGGCGTTTTCGTATATGTGTTGTATAGTTTACTGCTCTGCCGATGTGACGCGTGAGGAGAGCGCGACCATGAATACGGCGAGGGCAAACGATGCCCACGGCGAGTCCGATATAGCCGTTTTCGGTCAGCCCATCGGCGATATAGCCGATGAGGGAGCAGGAGGCGACAACGGCGACGTAGGGAAGCTGGGTCGATACGTGATCGAGGTGGTGACACTGTGCTCCTGCCGACGCGAGGATGGTGGTGTCAGAGATGGGGATGCATGGTCGCCGCAGACCGCACCCGAGAGGATGGCGGCAACGGAGACAACGAGAATGTCAGGTGCCGTCTGTCCGAGGACGGCGATGGCGATCGGGATGAGGATGCCGAACGTCCCCCAGCTCGTGCCCGTCGCGAAGGCAAGTCCTGCTGCGACGAGGAAGAAGAGCGGCGGCAGGAACATGACGACGCCCGCATTGGCAGCGACGACCGTGCCGACGAAACCGCCGAGGTTTAGGTACTCCTTGCTGCAGATGCCCGAGAGTGTCCACGCGAGGCAGAGGATGAAGATGGCGGGGGTCATCGCCTTGAATCCCCAACCGAAGCTGTCGCAGAATACGTTGAACGAAACAACGCGGCGCGGCAGGTAGAGCAGCCCCGTAAAGACGAAGGCGATGAACGAACCGAGCACGAGGGATTTTGAGGAGTCACAGCCGGAGAATGCCTGCGCAATGCTCTTTCCCTCATGGATGCCGCCCGTATACAGCATCCCGTAAATGCAGGCGACGATGAGGACGAGCAGGGGGAGTACGAGGTCGATCATCTTGCCGTGTCCCTCGCTCGCCGCACTGGCTGATGCCTCCGCCGTATCCTGATACTCCTTCGGAATCTCGAACTCTACGTTGGATTTTTCGACGCTCTTGCGCATCGCACCGAAGTCACGTCCCGTCCATATAATGTAGAACATAAAGAGGATTGTCAGCCATGCGTAGAGGTTGAATGGGATGGTCTGCAAAAAGAGCATGAAGCCGTCGATGGGCGAGTCCTCCGGGAGCGACGAGCCGACCGCTGCCGCCCAGCTGGAGACGGGGGCGATGATGCAGATCGGCGCCGCCGTCGCGTCGATGATGTAGGCGAGTTTTGGTCCGCGCGATCTGGAACTTGTCCGTGACAGGGCGCATGACCGTGCCGACGGTGAGGCAGTTGAAGTAGTCGTCGATGAAGATGACGATGCCGAGGAGAACGGTGACGAGGGATGCACTGCGCTTCCCCTTGATCGTCCGCGTTGCCCACTCGCCGTAGGCATTCATCGCACCCGAGCGCGTAATGGCGGCGACGAGGATGCCGAGGATGACGAGAAAGACAAGGATGTTGACGTTGCCGCCCACCTTGTCCGCCATGACCTGAAACATCGTGAGCGTTGCCTGCAGAAAATTCCCGCCCTGCAAAGAGCATCGCACCCGAGAAGATGCCGATGATGAGGGACATATAGACTTCCTTTGTCCAGAGGGCGAGGATAATGGTGATAATCGGCGGCAGAATCGACCATGCGGTTGCTGTCATGAGATAGAAGCACTTCCTTTGTGTTTTCTTTTGTTGTGAGAACTGTTCAACAGTATACCATAAAAGAGAGCGGAAAAACAAATAAATTTTTAGAGAAGGAAAAGAAACATTAATGACGAACTAAAGAGAGGGGAAAAACGTGTTCGACGAATCACCATACTTTTGTGGGGGCATGAACGAGTAACCTGTGCACTGGGACAGTGCACAGGAGAAAGGAGAGGGATTGTGGAGGAACAAGGACATAAGCAGGGGAGAGGCATCGGCTTTCCAGCTGAACGCCGTCATCTTTATCGGGGTGGCGGTGATGGTTGCGATCCTCATCTCCTTCGTCGGCTATCGTGCGTACGACGAACTGCTTGCGACGGGCTCACGTGCCCAGTACAACGATTGGAAGGGCACGCGAATTTGATCCTGTCGCGCTATGAGAGCATCAAGCAGTCGACAGAGGATATGCGTCGCGTGTGAACATGAACTGGAAAAAGCCGAAGGAAGCACGCAGCCGCGATGATCTGAACGAGATCCTGCGTGAGATCGTGCTCGCGAACGACAATATCGAAGGCGTCAGCGTTGTCTTTGAGCCGGATGCATTCGATGGGCAGGATGCCGCCCACGTTGGTGATGAGCTCTCGGACAGCTCGGGACGTGTGACGCTCTATGCGGCACGTGATGACAATGACAATGTCGAGTTCGAGTCCGAGTGGGGGTACGACAGTGCATCTGGTACCAAAAAGCCGAAGAGCTCGATGAAGCCGACACTGACAGAGGCGTTCTACGATGAGGTCGACGGCAGAAAAAGACGATGCTCGTCTCGTACTCGATTCCGCTCATCGAGGACGGCAAGTTCATCGGAGTGGTCGACGCGGATCTCAACCTCACCCTCGGTGCAGGAGAACTTTGCAAAAGTCAGTACACCGGACAAACGTCTATCTGCTCGTGGACAATACCGGCAATCTCGTTGCACATGGCATGAGCCCGGACAGCCTGATGAAGAATGCCTTTGATCTGATGAAGTCCCCCGATGAGGAACGGAAGGCTGCCTACGGGGATGCGATGTATACGGTGACACGTGTCTCGCCGACATCGGGCAAGGATATGGTCTATATCTATCATGCGCCTCGAAGTTCCCGGGGACGGATGCGGTATGGTCGATCTTCTCGTCGACAGAAAAGAGCAAGTTCGTCGGTACGGCACATGATATGGTGATCTTTGCCCGTCATGCTTGCCGTCATTGGCATCGTCGTCCTTGTCATCGTCCTGTCACTCTTTGTACGGCGGCGGCTTGTCGTTCCCATCGGTGATGTATCGGATACGCTCGCACGCTTTGCCGATCTCGATCTCGATAAGGACAAGGGCGCAAAGGTGCGCGAGCATCAGTACCGCACAGATGAGATCGGCTCAATGGTCAGCTCACTGGCGCGGATGGCAAACAACCTGCGCGACATGGTCGGCAAGATCAACGGCGCATCGCAGTCCGTCGCCGCGACGAGCGAGGAGCTGACGGCGACAGCGCACAGAATACAGCGCACTCCGCGACGCAGGTGCGTGACAACATCCACGGCATCGCCGAGAGCGCCCGCGTACAGCTCAGCGATACGCAGACCGCCTCAGAGCATACGGAGGAGGCGATGCACCTCATCGAAGACAACGGCAAGGTGATGACTGCCCTCAACGAGGCAACGGAGAACATCAAGAAGCGCCAGACCGAGGGCGCAGAGATCCTCTCTGACCTAATGAAGAAATCGACGGAGACGGCGGACGCCACACAGGAGGTCGCGCGTGTCGTCGAGGAGACGAACGAGCGCGCGGAGCGCATCGAAGAAGCGAGCGCGATGATCCAGTCGATCTCGGAGCAGACGAAATCTGCTCGCGCTGAACGCGGCGATCGAGGCGGCACGTGCAGGCGAGGCGGGACGAGGTTTTGCGGTCGTCGCTGAGGAGATCCGCAAGCTCGCTGAGCAGTCGCGCGGGTTTACGGATGAGATCAACGGTATCATCGCCGAGCTGAAGACGAAGTCGCAGCAGGCGGTGGATACGATGGAGGTCTCCAAGAAGCTGGTCGAGGAGAGCAACGTCAACCTCGGACGGACGCAGCGCCGCTTTGAGATGATTGGCGAGGCGGTGGAGAATGCGGACAGCGTCGTTGAGCGCCTCAATGCATCGTCCAAGGATTTGACGGAAAGAACAAGTCCATCGCGGACATCGTCGAGCGCCTTATGAAGCTCGCGAAGGAGAACGATGTGACGACGGACGAAAGCCGAGGCGTCGGTGGACTCGCAGACGCAGGCACTCGCGGATATCGCAGAGGCGAGCGAGAGTCTCGCGCAGGTTGCGACCGATCTGCAGAACGAGGTTGGACGCTTCCATATTTGATTTCTATCTGAGGGGCTGTTGCACGAGCTACAAACTCGTGCAACAGCCCCTTTATATGTGATACTTGCGAAAGAAAATATGACAAACGATTCAATTTATTCATGAGCGATAAAACCTTAAAAATTTAATTTATATATTTGATGATTAAGCTCGCTTTTAGAGAAGGAAAAGCAAGAAACGTGCCGAATAAGTCCCCCATAGAGAGTGTTCGTACCTCTTTGTTAGGGTGCGTTAAGATGCAGTCCCCATGCAAGGGAGGGCATCAGGGAAAGGAGATATGGTTTTGGAGCAAGGGCAGAAAAACGGGGAAAAAGGCATCGGCTTTCAGATGAATCTCATCATCTGCATTGGCGTGGCAGTCATGGTGGGGATTTCTGGTTGCGTTTGTGGGATATCGTGCATACGACGAGCTCCTCGACATTGGCTCGCGTGCGCAGTACAACGAACTGGGCTATCGTTCCCGGGCGATTCTCTCGCGCTATGAACGAGTTCAGCAGTCCGGCGAGGATCTGCGTGAGCGCGTTCTCTCCCTCATGGAGCAGCCGATTGAGACGCGCAGCCGTGCGGCACTTGAGGCCGATGCTGCGTGATGCTGTGCTCGCGAATGACGACGTGGTCGGCGTCGGCACCGTTTTTTGAACCGGATGCCTTTTGACGGACAGGACGCGGCTCATCTGGATGATCCGCTCTCTGACGGCACAGGGGCGCGTCATCACGTACGCCGTGCGTTCTGGCAGCGATGTGTCGTTTGAGGGGCGCCGACCTACAGCAAGGAATGGTATCAGAAACCAAAGCGCACGATGAAGACGAACATCACCGAGGCGTATACGGATACGGTCGGCGGCAAACAGATGCGACTGGTCTCTGTCAGTGTGCCGATTCTCGTGAATGGACAGTTTGTCGGGGTTGTCGTGCTCGACTTCTCCGTCTCGGAGATTCAGGAGGACTTCACGAAGATCAGTACGCCGGAGAATCTCTACGCATTGATCGATGGAACCGGAGCTTTGGTGGGGCATGGCACGAGTCCGGATATCCTGCTGAAGAATGCCTTTGAGTTGATGAAGTCTCCCGAGGAGGAGAAGAAGGGTGCGTACGGGGAGACGATGTATACGACGACACGCGTGTCGCCGACAACGGGCAAGGATATGGTCTATATCTATCATGCTCTGAAGTTCCCGGGAACGGATACAGTATGGTCAATCTTCTCGTCGACAGAAAAAGCAAGTTCGTCGGCGCAGCGCGCGACATGGTGATCTTTTCTGTCGTTCTTGCCGTCATCGGCATTGTGGTGCTCGTCGTTATCCTGTCGCTCTTTGTGCGTCGTCGTCTGGTCATCCCCATCGGCGACGTGTCGGATACACTCGCACGCTTTGCCGATCTTGATCTCGACAAGGACAAGGGGGCGAAGGTGCGCGAGCATCAGTACCGCACGGACGAGATCGGTTCGATGGTCAGCTCGCTGGCGCGGATGGCAAACAACCTGCGCGACATGGTCGGCAAGATCAACGGCGCATCGCAGTCCGTTGCCGCGACGAGCGAGGAGCTGACGGCGACGGCACAGGAACACGGCGCACTCCGCGACGCAGGTGCGTGACGGCATCCACGGCATTGCCGAGATGCGCGCGTACAGGTCAGCGATACGCAGACGGCATCGGATCATACGGATGAGGTGCTCGGTCTTCTTGAGACTAATGAAAAAGTGATGATTGCCCTCAACGAGGCGACGGACAACATCAAGAAACGCCAGACCGAGGGCGCGGAGATCCTCTGACCTGATGAAGAAGTCGACGGAGACGGCAGACGCTACACAGGAGGTCGCGCGTGTCGTCGAGGAGACGAACGAGCGCGCAGAGCGCATCGAAGAAGCGAGCGCGATGATCCAGTCGATCTCGGAGCAGACAAATCTCTTGGCGCTGAACGCGGCGATCGAAGCGGCGCGTGCAGGCGAGGCGGGACGCGGCTTTGCGGTCGTCGCCGAGGAGATCCGCAAGCTGGCTGAGCAGTCGCGCGGATTTACGGATGAGATCAACGGCATCATCGCCGAGCTGAAGACGAAGTCGCAGCAGGCGGTCGATACGATGGAGGTCTCCAAGAAGCTGGTCGAGGAGAGCAACGTCAATCTCGGACGAACGCAGCGCCGCTTTGAGATGATCGGCGAGGCGGTGCAGAATGCGGACGGCGTCGTGGAGCGTCTGAACGCATCGGCAAAGCAGCTGACGGAGAAGAACCATGCGATCGCGGGCATCGTCGAGCGTCTTATGAAGCTCGCGCACGAGAACGATGTGACGACGGATGAAGCCGAGGCATCGGTGGATTCGCAGACGCAGGCACTCGCGGACATCGCAGAGGCGAGTGAGAGCCTCGCACAGGTCGCGACCGATCTGCAGAACGAGGTCGGTCGGTTCAATATCTGATACGGATTTGATCGACAAAGGGGACCGCTGTACGAAGTGTTAAGCTTCGTGCAGCAGTCCCCCTTGATGATGAGAAAAACGAATCACCGCAGCAGGGAAGTAGAGTGCGGGATAGACGAGAAAGAAGAAGGCGATGCTCGTCGTGAGAAATCCCGAGATGGTGAAAGTCCACGTTGAGGCGATAGAGCTTTGCCGCTGTGACGGGAGTTGATCGCCCCGGGCGTGACGGAGAAGACGATGATCGCGCCGAGCAGAACGGGATCGCGGACGAAGGGATAGCTGATCGCGAACATAAAGGCGGGCATGACGAGAAAGCGCAGGATGAAGAGGTCGAGCGTGTAGGGCGCATAGCGACGTGTGCGATGCAGGTTGATGAGTGCGCCGACGGGCAGCATGCCGGAACCATGCGCCGAAGTGAATCAGTCCCTCGAATGCCATGCCCACAGCGGGCGGACGCACAATGCCCGCCGCGTTGAGCAGGAGCCCCGCCGCCATGCCGAGGATGCTGAGTTGATTCCACGAGAGGAGGATGTCGCGCACGCGCAGGGCTGACTTGCCCGTGCCGCCGTGATTTTTCGTGCCGGAGACAGTAGAACTGCGCCATCGGAAAGACGGCGAGAACGAGCAGGATCGTCTGAAAGATGCCCATGATCTGCGCGTAGCCGAAAACCCTGCTCGCCGTAGATGATGTAGGCACAGACTCCGCCGAGGGTGGTGATGTTCGACATCATGGCGTTGCAGAGAAAGGCACCGCGGTCAAGCGGGTTGTGGTATTTGCGGATGAAGAATGCCCAGCCGATGAGCCCCGGAAAGAGGACGATGAGGATGCCATAGACGGGGATGAGCGCGAGATCCCACGAGATCGGGAGCGTCCAGCAGCTCATGAGGGCGAGGATGGTGTAGATGACGATGACGTTCAGGCGCAGGATGCGTCGGATGAGGTCGTCGGAGATCATGCCGCGCCGATAGAGAAGGTAACCGACGATGAGGGGCGCGAGAAGGTCGGTAAAGAGGTAGATGATGCGAAAAATCCGAACTGTCCATGGGAAGAACCTCTTTCTAGGAATCACTGATAAAACAGTCCATTGATTGGTACAGATTTTTGTCCTGTCAAGGAGACAAACCGGACGCATAGCAGAGGCTATGTGGAGATTCTAGGGCACAGACAGGGCGAAAAAGATGTACTAAGACAGCGGTGCTGAATTTATCAGTGCTTCCATGTGTGATAGCTTTGTTATGGCGATGTTTGCGCGGACACCTTCTCCCCCGGAGAAGTGCATTTCATTTATCGAAACAGGAAGAAGGTGATGGGAAGAGAACGCAGAGGTAGAGAACGGTGGTGACGAGAAAGACGGCGATGGTGTAGTCGACGTTCAGATGGTAGAGACGGGCGGTGAGGGTGGCGTTGATCGCAGCGGGGACGCCCGCGAAGAGAACGAGGGAGTTCTGGATGACGGGGTCGCTGATGATGAGCCGTGCCACGATAAAGGTGGCGGCGGGGACGATCAGAAAAGCGCAGGAGGATCATGTCGAGATGTCAGATAGATGAAGTGGCGCGCCCGTCGAAAGTTGATGAGGGAGCCGATCGGGAGCATCGCAATCCATGCAGAAACGTGGATGAGATAGGGAGAACATCTCTGCGAGGACGGGCGGGCGCACGACACCGCCCGCATTGAGGGCGAGCCCCGCCGCCATGCCGAGGATGCTGAGCTGATTCCACGAGATGAGGAGCCCCAGAAAGCCGCGTGTATCGAGACGAGCGCAGCTGCCCGTGGCTCTTGTGCAGGGAGATAGTAGTACTGGGCGATGGGAAGGCGAGCAGGACGAGCACGAGGTTCTGACAGGCACTGCCGATCTGCGCATAGGCAAAGCCGCGCTCTCCGTAGATGATATAGGCGCAGATGCCGCCGAGCGTGCCGATGTTCGAGAGCAGCGCGGAGATGAGATGTGCCGCGATCGATGGAGCTGTGGAACCGCCGTCCGAGGAAACGCCAGCTGATAAATCCCCGGAAAGAGGATGATAAACGCAAAGAAAAAGGGCAGGGACGAGTACGTCCTGGTCAGCGGCAGAGCCCAGAAACTGAAGAGCGAGAGCAGCGTAAAGAAGGCGACGATGTTGATGCGGATGAGGGCGATTGAGCATCCCGTCGGAGAGCAGTCGGCGCTGATAGAGAACGTAGCCGACGATGAGCGGAAGAATCAGATCGGTGACGAGGAAGATCAGCCGAGCATAACTTCGTCCATGCGGACACCAGACTTTCATGCAGCAAATGATAACATACTGTGATAGTTTTTATCTAGCACAATCGGTCATCGATGTAAACTTTCTAGTCATTCTCAAAATTTTGGGAAGCAAACAGGAAATGCGAAAAACGGCGAAATACTACTATATACGATTTTTTTATGCCTCTTCGGCATCGTTTATATGACTGCCGAGAGGGGAGCGGGGGCGCGTGGGCACCCCATGAGGAGGGGACGTTTATGGCAGTAACAGACAAGGGCTTTGGCGCATACGATGTGCGTGGCGTCTATCCGGACGAGGTGAACGAAGAACTGGCGTATCGTGTCGGACGCAGCCTCGACGCTGTTTCAGGCGAAGTCGGTTGCCATTGGGCATGATATACGACTGTCGGGACCTTCACTGCGCGATGCACTCGCGAAGGGGCTGACGGAGGCGGGCTGCAACGTCGTGGACATCGGCCAGTGCGGCACGGAGATGATCTACTTCACGACGGCACATCTGGGTCTCGACGGCGGCATTATGATTACGGCGAGCCATAACCCGAAGCAGTACAATGGGATGAAGTTCGTCCGCGCGGAGTCGCGCCCCATCTCAAGCGATACGGGGCTCAAGCGACATCGCAGCGATGGCGGTCGGCGGCACCTATCCTGACCCCCGCACCTCGGCGGGACATATCGAGAAGAAGGATATATTGGATGAATATGTCAGCTATATCCTCTCCTATGTCGATGTGAGCAAGCTGAAACCGTACAAGATCGTTGTCAAATACGGGCAACGGTGCGGCAGGTCCCGATCATCAATGCGATGGAGAAGTTCCTGCCCTTCGAGCTGGTCAAGGTCACAACGAGCCGGACGGCAATTTCGAACGGCGTGCCGAACCCCATTCTGCAGGAGAACCGTGAGGCGACGCGAAGGTCGTGCGCGAGACGGGGGCGGACTTCGGTGTGGCATGGGACGGCGACTTCGATCGCTGCTTCCTCTTTGACGAGAAGGGCGGCTTTCATCGAGGGCTACTACATGGTCGGCTTTCCTCGCCGAGGCATTCCTGAAAAAGAACAAGGGCGCGAGTGTCATCTACGATCCCGCGTCTGACGTGGAATACGCTTGAGATCGCCGAGCAGCTGGGCGGCAAGGCGGTCATGTGCAAGAGCGGCCACGCCTTCATCAAGGACAAGATGCGCGAGGTCAACGCGATCTATGGCGGCGAGATGAGCGCGCATCATTATTTCCGTGAGTTCTCCCTACTGCTGACAGCGGACAGATTCCGTGGCTGCTCGTCGCAGAGCTGATGAGCGCGGCGGGCGGCAAAGACGCTGTCGGAGCTCATGCAGGCACGCATGGATCGCTATCCGACCTCGGGCGAGATCAACAGCAAGGTCGCCGACGCCAAGGCGGTCATGGATCGCATCGAAGCAAAGTACGGTCCGGGCGGCAAGGTGACGAAGGTGGATGGTCTCTCCATCGAGTATGACAAGTGGCGCTTTCAATCTGCGTATGTCGAATACAGAGCCCGTGATTCGCCTCAATGTGGAGACGCGTCAGGACAAAGCCCTGTTAAAGGAGAAGACGGACGAACTGCTCGCGGAGATCCGCGCATAAAGAAAGGGGCTTTTGGGATGAGTCTTGTACTGAAGTCAGGGTTTACGTTTGACTATGACGATCTCTATGGTGAGGAAAGGTGACGGATGCCGATCTCGCCTCCTACGCTGATGCGCTCAAAAAGGCGCACGCAGCGATGAAGGTCATGCGCGAGACGGGCTTTATCCGTGGGCATCTCTCGAAGGACGGGGAGCCGGAGAAGGTGCTGTTCTCGCAGACGCCGTACATCAAGGAAGGCAACATCAACTCGCCCGCGTCTATCGCACGTCTGAAGGAGCTCGGTAAGCACGTGCAGGAGAATACGGATGTCGTCATTTCACTCGGCATCGGCGGCTCCTTCCTCGGGAACAAGGTGCTGTTCGACGTGCACTGCGGCGAGCTCTGGAACTCGCTCTCGAACGAGCAGCGGGACAACTATCCGCGCATCTACTTCAGCGGCAACAACATCGACCCGCGCCGCACGGGCGACATCATCAACCACATGAAGGATGTTGCACAGATCAAGAAAACGCATGGCGGACAGCCGCTGCGTATCATGCCGCTCGTCATCTCAAAGTCGGCGGCACGCTCGATACGATGTCGAACTTCATGGTGATGTACGATGCGTTCATGAAGGCGGACAATATCGAGGTCGAGGTGGTCGCCGTCACCGACCCGAACGAGGAGAAGCCGACGCTGCTCAAAAAGCTCGCGATGGATATGGGCTGGAAGCAGTTCGCTATGCCGGACGGCGTGGGCGGACGCTTCACCGTCTTTACCGAGGTCGGGCTGACGCTCGCCGCGTGCATCGGCTTTGATATTGAGAGCTTCGCGGGGGCGCGTGACATGGACGAGGCTTGTCAGAATGACGACCTCTGGAAGAATCCCGCGATGCTCAACGCCGCGCTGAAGTTTGCGGCATCCGAGAAAGCACGGCCGCGACATCGAGGTCAGCGATGCCCCTATGGCGACTATCTGAAGTCCGTCTCCGAGTGGTACGATTCAGCTGCTCGCCGAGTCGCTCGGCAAGCAGTTCAACAAGGAGGGCAAGGAGGTCTGCTACGGCCGTACGCCCTGTCGTTGCGGTCGGCACGACGGATATGCACGCGCAGACGCAGCAGCATCAGGAGGGCAAGCTCAACAAGGTGGTGCAGTTCATCCGCATCGACAAGTGGGCAGATGATCTTGTCATTCCGAATGTGTTCCCCGAGGTCAAGAAACTTGCGGATGTGGCGGGTGTGACGATGGGGGCGGCACTGAGGTGGCGCGCCAGTCAAACGCCGATGCACTTGCGTCGAACAAAGCGCTACAGTGCCGTGTTTGCACTGCCGGAGCTGACGCCATATCATCTCGGCGAGCTGCTCTACATGCTTGCGATGTCCATTGCCTACGAGGGTGAGTTGGCGGATGTCGATGCGTTCGATCAGCCGGGTGTTGAGGCGCATAAGCGCATCATGGGACCGAAGCTGCAGGAGCTGGAAGAAAAAGGGCATAAAAACATGCTTTAGGCATGCGGTGTGGAACCGCACGTCTGAGCGTGTGGATATGGTTTGGGGGACTGCAGCAGCAGTCCCTCTTTGCTTATCGGAGGCATGCGTGCTCGAACGCTGGAAAGACTATCTCAGTGCGCGGTATCGGCGTCAGCAGGCGGCGGTCGGCGCGGGACTACTCCTACTCTTTCTCCTGTGCCATGCTCCATGAGGATCCTCCACCGGTGCCAGTGCCGCCCACGGTCAGCCGCTCTGACGTGTCCGTGACAGAGGTGCAGGGGCTGTCCGCTGCGGCGGAGGGCAGGGCTCTGCACAAACCCCTTTACCATGGCGCATGCAGCGGAGGGTGAGACAGGTGCTATGCCACTCGGCAAAGCCACACGAGGAAAAGCCGCCGTCGCAGCTCACTCCTGCCGCTCCACTGATCTCGCCGCAGGCGCAGCCTAAGGCAGAGACGCCGCTCGTGCTGCGCGGCATTGTGACGGGGCAGACGGACGGAGGATCGCCATCCCTCGCTAGAGGGAAGGACAGCGAGCGCTTGCTGCGGGCGATACATGGCATGGCTATACCCTTGACGCACTAACTGAGCGAACGGCGACACTGCGCACGGCGCATGGCGTCATTACGCTTACGAGGGAGTAAATAGGATGAAGCGATGGATCATCAGGGCTGTGTTCTTTGGACTGCTGCTTTTGCTGCACCAGTTTCGCTGCATCCGTGACCGTTGATGTGACGGGCGGCGATGTGCGGTCTGTGCTCCTCGCGGCGGCGCGCATGGGGAATCTGCCGCTCATCGTCGATGAGCAGCGTGACGGGGACGGTAACGGCGCATCTTACGGGCGAGGCGGAGGAGGTACTGCACCTCATCGCCGCCGCTCGCGGATCCACTTGAACGGCATGGGGATGTGTGGCTGGCCGTCGGCACAGAGGTGCGCGATGCACAGCGTCGCGTTCATACCTCATGTCGTCCGCTATGCTGATCCCGAAGAACTCGCCCATGCGGCAAAATTTATCCCTCACGGGTGAAGGAAAACGCAATCGTGTCGAAAAATAATAAAGATACGAGCGAAAATGAGGACTCGATTCCGATGCGCCGCAGCGTGTCCCTTGTAGATACGGCGACGAATACGCTTCTCTTTACGGTACGGAGTCGGAGGCTCGTGCCGTGCGTGAGATCGTTTCTGCACTCGACACGGCACCGCGTCAGGTGTCGCTTGAGGCGCGTGTTGCTGCCGTCTCCAAGCGGGCGGCAAAGGAACTCGGCATCGACTGGTCATGGTCATCTCTGCCGCAGTACCCGGACGTCTCACGCGACGTGTCAGGCAGCTGGCACGTCAGCGGACGCAATGCGGGATGGATGGTACGAGGTGCCCCCGGAGTCATACGCTTTGGACGCGGACCCGAGGGCATGCCGATGAGTTCTACTACACGGCGGCGATCCGCGACTCGTCTCGAGGGCAAGGCAGATGCTTGCCCGTCCGAAACGTGACGACCGTGCAGGGGCGTGAGGCACTGATCAATATCGGTGCGGAGGTACTCGTGCCGGTCGTGACGACATCGAATAATGTCACGACGACCGGCATCGAGTACCGCGAGGCAGGTATTATCCTACGCCATACCCCGCGCGTCACGGCAGATGGCAACATCGTCGCGCGTGCACACGGAGGTCAGTACGCCCTGTTTTCGCTGACGATCTGAAGGCGTACCGTTTCCAAAAAGCGGAGCGCGGACACCACGGTCCGCCTGAAAAACGGCGAGACGATGGTGATCGGCGGGCTCATTGACAGCGACGAGTCGCGTACGCTCGCGAAGATTCCGTTTTCTCGGCGACCTGCCGCTCTTGGGGGCATTCTTCCGCACGGTACGGACGAGCAGAAATGAGACGGAACTGATGATTTTCTCACAGCACATGTGTTGGACGAGTGATGAAATACGACGGAAAGAGGAGATCAAGGGTGGCAATCAGAATACTCTAGCAGACGACCACGCGCTCTTGCGGCAGGGGATCAAGCGCGTACTGAATTTTTGAAGACGATCTCGAGGTCGTCAGGAGAAGCAGAGGACGGGCAGGAAGCACTGGCGCGCACGCTCATGCTCAAACCCGACATCCTCCTGCTCGATATCAATATGCCGGGGCTGACGGGGCTGGACGGACGAAGCAGCTCGAGCAGGCGCGCGCACGCGTGAAGATCATCGCGCTCACGATCCACGACAGTGATAACTGATGTGCTCGAAATGCTGAAGAACGGGGCACTCGGCTACCCTGCTCAAGGACGTCAGAACCGAATGTGCTCATCAAGGCAATCCACATGGTCAACGAGGGCAATCCATTCGTCTATCCGAAGCTCGCCGAGCGTCTCTTTGACGCCCGCGATCTCAGGCGACGTTGGCGCATGGCAGAGGAGATCTGGGACGAGAGCCGTGGAGAACGTCTCACCCCGCGCGAGATGGACGTGCTCGGCTGTATTGCAAAAGGGCCCTGTCGAATCAGGACATCGGCAAGGCGCTGGGGACTCTCCGAAAAGACGGTCAAGAACCACCTCACGAGCGTCTTTCACAAGCTGAAGGTGAATGATCGCACGCAGGCACTCGTCTACGTACTGAAGAACAAAATCGTTTCTGTTGAGAAGAATGAACGGCACGCAGCATTTCGTAGGAGCAGCGTGCCTTTTTTCCTGTTCGATGGAGAGAAAGGAAATATGTATATCAGACTCAGTACGCGGAGAACCAAGGCGTATTATCAGGAGATCATGGCACTAGGCGATGGCAGAAACAGATCATCTGCGGAAGATGTCTCCTGAGGTTGCCCTTGTATGAGGTGATTTACGCGCAGCTGATGGATCTCGAAAGAACAGGTGATTGACCGCGGCATGGTGATTCCCAGATCCGTTCTCTACAAACGATATTCCTTGGGCACAATCGCAGCAAAAATTTCGACGAGGAACATGATCCATACGCGCAGAAACTCTGTGACTGTTATGGCGGAGCTCTTGACTATCATGATGCCGTGATAAATGAGGAAAAATTATCGTGATGTTGGACGTAATTATCTGATATACTTCTCAGAGAGGTGATGCTATGTCAGATGTTTTTTGAGGGGCTTATGATCCCCCTTTCTCGGACGGCACTCCGGTGCCGGCTGTATCTTCTTCCTGAAGGATACACTCAACCGCAGCGTGCAGCGTGGGCTGACGGGCTCTGCTGCGGGCGTCATGGTGGCGGCATCGGTCTGGAGCCTTCTCATCCCCTGCGATGGAGGGTTCTCGCTGATCTCGGGCAGTTTGCCTTTGTTCCCGCCGTCGTCGGCTTCTGGGCGGGGACGCTTTTTCCTCGTCCTCGATCACATTATTCCGCATCTGCACATGAATGCGCAGCAGGCGGAGGGGCCCGCACAGCCGCCTTCGCGGACGACGATGCTCGTCCTCGCCGTGACCCCTGCCAATATCCCCGAGGGATGGCAGTCGGTGCGATCTACGCGGGCTGGCTGAGCGGCAGCGAGGGCATTACGCTGGTGCTGCGCTCGCGCTCTCCTCGGTATTGCCATCCAGAACTTTTCCCGAGGGGCGATCATCTCGATGCCGCTGCGTGCGGCGGGGATGGGAAAAGTGGCGCGCCTTTGCGGGCGGCGTCCTCTCGGGGCGGTCGAGGCCGATCGGCGGCGTGCTGACGGTGCTTGCAACGGCACTCATCGTGCCCATTCTGCTCTATGCACTTTCCTTCGCGGCGGGCGCGATGATCTACGTCGTGGTGGAGGAACTGATTCCGGAGATGAGTGAGGAGAGCACTCGAACATCGGCGTGCTCTCGTTCTGCGGTGGGCTTTTACGCTCGCGATGATGCTCGATGTCGCGCTCGGATAATACGCACAGAAAAGAGCCGACAGGGTGGTCGGCTCTTTTTCCCTGAAAGGGATGCTCGCAGTTGGGAATACCTGCGGCTTGAGAAATGGGATGTAAGGATTTTTGCCTTACAAATAGGAACGCAGGGAAACGTTCCCATAGAGGGATGATCAACGAAAGATGTCGAGGGAGGACGTTTCGTATTCCCCGTTGACACTTCGTATTTTATCATATTTTGTTTGGAAAATTTTGCAACCTAGGTCACACAATAGAAAAATATACACTAATAATATCAAATACGTGTCGTTTATTCTTGCATCGAGATTCTTCTGAGTGTTTTTCGTGCTTTCCTAAAAAGTTTTAAGGAAGTTTCCGGCATGAGGTGCTGTCTGCATTGATTTTTGGCAAGAAAGAACGTATAATATCACAGAGAAGGATGCGCCTGGGAATTGGCGTATTCGGAAGGGGTATCCTCGTTATGGTGATGAGGAGGAATTTTCATGCGTGATTATTTAAGAATCGCTCAGGTCATCGGTCGTAGATCATCGGATTCGCGCGGCAATCCGACAGTCGAGGCAGAGGTCGTTCTCGAGGACGGCACGATTGGCGCGGTGCTTCTCCCTCGGGTGCATCCACGGGTGAGTTCGAGGGCACTGGAGCTGCGTGACGGCGACAGGTCGAGTTCGGCGGCAAGGGCGTCTCGAAGGCGGTTGACAACGTCAACAAGAAGATCGCTCCTGCACTCCTCGGCCTCGAGGGCAGAGCGACATCTGGCCGTTGATCAGGCGATGTTCGACGTGGATGGCTACGAAAGACAAGTCGAAACTCGGTGCAAACGCGATTCTGCTAGTTTCGATTGCAGCATCGGGATGCGGCGGCAAAGTCCGAGGATATTCTCGCTCTACCGTTTCTTCGGCGGGACTGCAGGCGAATGTCCTGCCCGTTCCGATGATGAACATCCCGAATGGCGGCGCACATGCGACGAACTCTGTCGATACGCAGTGAGTTCATGATTGCGCGGCAGGCGCACCGACGTTCCGCGAGGCACTATGCGCTGGTCGACCGAGGTGTTCCATGCGCCGCAGGCACTCCTCAAGAAGCGAAGGCAAGACGACGGCGGTCGGCGACGAGGGCGGCTTCTGCCCGGATCTCGACTCGATGAGGACACGATCGAGCACATCCCGAAGGCGATTGAGAATGCCGGCTACAAGCCCGGACAGATTTCGTCCTCGCGATGGATGCGGCCTCGCGGAGGGAAGGACAAGGAGAAGGGCAAGGGCTTCATCATCAGCCGAAGTCCGGCAAGAAGTTCTACGTCGGATGATCTCATCAAGCATTGGGAGTCGCTCATCGACCAGTTCCTCGATCTACCGATCGAGGACGGTCTCGACGAGGAGGACTGGACGGCTGGAAAGCGATGACGAAGGCACTGACATAAGGTCCAGCTCGTCGGCGACGATCCCTTCGTCACGAACACGGAGCGCCTGAAGAAGGGAGCACGAGCTCGGCGCAGCGAACTCCATCCTCATCATTGGTTGAACCAGATCGGCTTCGGTCTCCGAGACGCTTGAGGCGATCAAAATGGCGCATAGGCAGCAGGCTATACGGCGGTTACGTCGCATCGTTCGGGCGAGACCGAGGACACGACGATCGCCGATCTCGCTGCTGCACTCAACACGGCACAGATCAAGACTGGGTCACCGTCCTGTTCCGAGCGGTTGCGAAGGCACAACCAGCCCCTGCGCATCGAGGAGCAGCTCGGCGCGTGCGGCTCATCCGGGCAAGCGCGCGTTCAACTTCACGAAGTAAGAAGATCTCAGGATAAAAAATCCCCACCCAGGGTGGGGGATTTTTGCATGTGGTTTGCCGTCCCTAAAGTACCTGTACGATGTCCACGGCACCTTGCGCTCCTTGTGGCGGGGGAGGGATACTCTTTTCCGTCGGATAGCCGACAGGGAAGAGCGCGATGAGGTTGCAGCCTCCATGACGGGGAACAGCCCTTGAGCTTTCGGCGTGCTGAACTTGCCAACCCGACGCTGCGCGCAGGCCTTCGTTGTGGATGGCGAGCATGATATGCGTCGCGACGATGGCGGCGTCCACATCGGCAAAGTTCAGATCGTCGTCGGGCGCACCCACGCCTCGTCGCCTTGCTGCCGATGACGAAAAGACGCCTGCACCGAAGGTGCAGCTTGTCGTCTCGGCGAGCTTTGCACGCGCGGCGGGGCTTTCGATGGCCCAGACTTGGAAACGGCTGTTTGTTGACTGCCGTAGGAGCGAGACGTGCCGCCTCAAAAGATACGGTTCTGCGGATTCGTGGGATTTCCCTGTCGGAGAGCGCACGGCAGGAAAAGCGTTCGCGGATGAGTTCGTTAAATTCCATGGTGATCCTCCTTTTCTGATGATTTCATTATACCACAGGTTGTGCCGCAAACAGTATGCTTTCAGCAGAAAACAAGATTGCCACGCATAGTGCCAATCGAAGGGAGTGATCGGACGCGAAAGAGACCTCGGCATGCTCCGCCGCAGATCGGAGGTGACCGCCGCCTCGCCGATGCGCGCGAGGCGATTGACGCGTGGGGATTGCGGCGCAGGCACTCGGCGCGCTCGGCGCGTACCACCGGCACCGTGCAGTGCTCGCGTCGATAACGATCGTTCATGCGCAGATGAGAGCGAGCGACAGGATACAGAGGAAAATGACGCACGAAATGCACGCGATATTGTACTGGTCGATCTGCGTGATGCAGCGGCTCGTGCGGGACGGGAGACCACGTGCCCGTGAACTCTGCTTCCTTGTGCTGGGCGGTGAAACGACAGTCCCATCTTAACGCGGCGTGCTATCCGACGGACTATGCGAGTATCAACCTGCGGGTTGATCTGGGCTGAATGGCAGCGAGGATGAGCTCGCGGCGGTGCTCGGGCATGATGACTGCACGGCATCCGCCAGCACAGTGCACAACCACTGCGGAAGGCGGCGGCGCAGTACCATGGGCTGAGTTTTCCAACATGGATGTGGGCTGATGATCGACAAGCTCAACGCACTCGGCGGGCTACCCATTGCCAAAAATATCACCCTGCCCACAGAGTATGAGGCGATGAGGGCGGCTCGGCATCGCGATCGAGCGCGGGGTTTAACCGGTGGCGGGCGGCGGCGATGGCGCGCATGGGCTACTATCTGACGGCGACCCAGTGATCCGCGTCGAGTACCAGAAATCTAAAGGACATGATCTCCCGCAGGACGATTCGATCATCCCGCGACAGAGCGGCGTGAGGCAGCTCGCGGAGATGCTTACGGCATACAGTGCGGGGACGTGACGGATGATGATCGGCGGACGGTCTGCACCGATGGCAGCTGCCCTCACGGCGATGCAGACGGATGAGGACTGGGACAACAGTCCCGAGAATGCCTATCTCTGCCGCAGGCGCATTAGCCCGTGCCTTTTCACGACTGCGATACGGCGAGACTGCGGGTTCGGTTTGACGACGCGGCGGCGGCGTATCGATGCGGGCGACGCCGATCAATTTCCGGCACTCCTGCCCCTGGTGGAGAAAAGCCAAGGCGGTGCACAGCTCATCGCCTGGGGATGCGTGATGTCGGGAGACGACGAGCGGCGCTCCAGCACGGAGCAGGCGCGCGCCGCAGCACGGGAGCATGGCGGCGGCCGCGACGGAAGCGATGATGCCATGGAGAACAGCGACGCCTCGCATGGCGATGGGACGGCGCGTTACGGTGGCGCGGTTCGCAGCGGCGCACGACGACAAGCCCGCCTCAGCTGCGTCATTCTGCACGTGCCCATGCCGCGTTGGGCGACGCTGACCGCGCCCACGCCGATGCCGACCGCGGTGTCGCCGATGCTCCGACGACGTCCTCACGGGTCAACCGTGCGGATGTACGGCGCATGCTCGGTCAGAGCGGATGGCGCACTTGCCGACGCATTAGAAGGCGATCGAGGTGGATGCAAGAGCCTCTGCGTATCTGATCGCCGCAGAGATCTACGATGATGGGCACGGTGATGCGGGTGAGGACTACTACATTTATGGTCGAGCTGAAGGCGCGCCCGCATCCCCTGACAGCTATTTGAAAGAATCGATGCGCGCAGCCTAAGGCGAGCGCAAAAGGAAGAGGAAGAAGGCGAGGGAAGCTAGAGGAGGAGCAGAAAAGGGAGAGGTGGATGGTGAAAAGCGGCCGCCGTGTACGTTGATTTCTCTCTCTGCACAGCAGCCAGCTTTGACGCATCTTTATCCCGCGCGTCGCTCAGCATGGTGCAGCAGGAGTGCGCGACGATGATGACGACAACATCCACGATGCGGTAGGTGAACGCATAGCCGCACGTGACGGCGACGATGCTGGAGCCCGGCGGCGGCAAGCCCGACGCGATGCCGAGCGACCAGAAGCGGTAGCAGTGCAGCGATCACCGGCACGCGATGCGGGACACGTGGCATCGGCGAGCGTCCGCAGCAGGTGGCGTGACTGCGCCGAACGGGCGCCGAGGAGCAGGGCAGCGCCGATCAGTCCGCGAGTCCCCGTGATGCTGCCGAGGAGCGCCAGCACCCACGGCAAAAGAGGCGCACACCCGGCAGACCGCATAGTCCGCGTGCGGTCAAAGATGCGTCCGATACAAAGGGACGCCTGTCACGAGAATCGCCTCCCGTGGCTAGCAGGCGGTAGAAGAGGCCTCGTCTTCGCCGACAGCCGAGACTCGCGCGCATAGAGCGGAGGGCAGGTGAGCACGCCGCCGCGGCGAAGTTAAGAGAATCGCGATAAGGGCGGGCGCGAGCGCGCGTCGCACTCGATAAACGTTCGGACAGAGAGACGGCGTCGCGCACCCTGCGGCAGAATGACGGCAGCGGGTGACGCATCGTGCTCATCACGACGGAAAGCGCGGCGAGTACGCTGAGTGCAGCGACGAGCGCCGTGCTCGATGTATCCACCGCTGATGAGCAGACTGACTCATGGGCCGACAACCATCGCGAGGTTGGTGAGAGAGCAGTGCAGCCGATGCGCACGTGCGCTGATGGCGGGAGTGATCAGTGCCGCGAGCGCCGCCGTTGATCAAAGTTGTCGCCACGGCAAAGATGATGCCGGAGGAGACGCCAGCCTGCAGAGCATGAGAGATCGCTGAGGCGACGAGGAAGAGTGCCACAACGATGAAGAACAGGACACTGATAGACAACTGGCGAGCCGCCAGCTTGCCGATACAGCGTCACTGAGAATGCCGCATTGCGGGACGCAGCAGCGACCGTTCCAGAATCTGGAAGAAGGTCATGGCGAGACCGGTCTCGATGCCGTCGCCGCCTCCGCACGCATCATGACAATGGGAAGCAGCTGCGATTGGTCGCGTATTGGGTCAGATAGATGAGGAAGCTGACGGTGCTCATGCTGAGAAATCTCGCGCGTCCGGAGAGGTTCCTTTTACTGCCGGTTCGTTCATGGTCATCATCCTTTATCGCGTGAGATAACTATATCTGCTGCAATTCCACAGTGCAATACCACATCTCGTCCAGAAATGCAGCTTTGCTCTATCTCTATGGTAGAATGGCGTGAGTTTTGGATGTTGCAGTCGAAATGGGAGCATCATGGGGATAATGAGGAAAAAGAGAAATTGATGCGCGAGGTGCACGCGGCACGCGCCTTTCTTCATCGGAGCTTTTCGGCACAGCGATGTGGCGCGCTCGTCCGCTCCCTGCGCGAGCGGCTGATGGGGACGATGGCTCGATGTGCTGCTCGGCATCGGGTCGGCTCGCCCTGACGATGCCGCTCTCGGTGCACTCGCCATGCGGCTCGGTGTCGCCGCGTCGTCATGACGGCGTCGATCCTCTTTGCGGCAATTCTTTCCGCTCGTCCCGTGTGCGTGGACGCACTTCGCTCTGCCGTGCCGATCGTACTCTATCTTCGGTGCGGTGATGGGTGCATCGATCGTCGTGGTCAACATCGCCGCCGTACTGGTGAAAAGGCATCGGGCGGCGCATCGCGAGCGGAATGCACGCCCTGGAGCCTCGGCGGCTTTCGGTCGGTGCGGGCTTTTACGGCGTATGGTCGGCTGCTCGGTCTCACGCCATTTCCAGTCGACAGCGATTGCAGCGGGGCTCATCCTCCTGACGGCGGTGTACGGACGCCATCTGATTCCGCTATGGCGGGGCGGCGGCGCTACTGCCGCACCGCCGCGCGGCATCATCGCCCTCTTTTGTCGGCATGACGGCGTTCATCGCCCTCAGCGTGAAGCGGGCAGTGATGGACCGCGGCGTCTATCCGACCACAGCGCGGCATGGATCCGCGCCTTTGCGTACGGGCTATTCCGTATCTCTCCGCCGCGATGCTCACGATGCGCTTCGGTGACTGTGTCGTCCAACGCATCGGCGCGCCCCTGGCTGCTGTCGGTGGCGCACTGCCCGCTTCGGCGGGATTCTGCTTGTCATGTTTGCGCCCGTAGATGCGCTGCTCTATGTCGGGCTCTTTTGCCACGGCATCGGGAGCGCGAACATCGCCTGCTCCTCTTCCTGATGGGGCGGTAGAACGTCGCGCGCGGTCAGTGCGGCGGTCCTCCGCCGTCACGCACTATGTACCCGGCATTCTCGCGGACCTGCCGCCATCGGATTCGTCTCACCACGACGCCGCAGATGGCCTTTGCCATGCTCGCCGCGCTGCAGCATCCCGCGTAGTGATCGGGTTCTATGTGTTCAAAACGCATTCCGTGATTTTCAGGAGTCGTGATAAAATGAGGTCTGCCGATTGTGTCAACGTTTATCAGTGCGTTTCCCTAGGGCGAGCGCAATCAGCATCATGGTCACCGTAGGATCGCGCAGCGACGGGATGGAGAAACTCAGCAGTGGAGTGGAAATTGAGCCCACCCGAAAAGTAGTTCGTGAGGATCCTTGTTGAGATAATGAGCCGTCGGTTCCGCCGCGCATGGCGATCGTGTGCGGCGTGATCTCGTGCGGTTCACTGCCGTAGATATGGTCGATTGCCCGTTTATTTTCATCCGTGACCGCATCTGCGTGATATTGCCGTAGGTGTCCTCCATCGTGTACTGATCGCGGCAGCGCGGCCCATACGGCGCAGTTTTCAAACGCCTCGGCAATCAGGGCTTTGCGCCTCATAGTGCGCTCGTCGTGGTCGCGGATGCTGAGCTCGACCGCTGCGGTCGTCGGATTGGAGCGGATCGTCTCGACACCAGATATATCCTCTGTGCCTCGGTGCATTCTGGTGTCTCCTGCGGTCAAAGAGATTGATAAAGTCCACGGCGAGCAGTGTCGGTTCACTCAGGAACTTTTGCACTCATCGGATGTGCACTGACGCCGTGGATGGTGATCTTCGCGGAGCCCGCATTGAATGTCTGCAGACGACTTTCCGAGAGCACAGCAGTCGATGGTGTATGCGTAATCGGCCGGGAACTTGAAAAGTCCATGTTCTTGAGCCCCAGAGCCCGCATTCCCTTCATCGGGGACAAAGGCGACGTAGATGTCGCCGTGAGGAATCGCGGATCGCTGACGAGCGCCGCGTGAGTGCCGCCGCGATATTCGCAAGAGCGGCTTTTGTTGTCCGCGCCGAGGACACTCGAGCGCGTCGGTGACGACCGTTCCCGTCCGACGTAGGGCGAGACGGGTGCTGCGCGCCCGCATGACGACTATTCTTCCTGCGTTCAGCGTGATGTCGCCGCCGGTGTAATGGAGGCGACGTGGCTTTACGACGGGGCTGAGCGACATCGACGGTGTCGATATGCACAGAAGCCGATCGTTGGGGGCAGCGGCGTGCCGAGAGAGATTTGCCGGAAGCTGCGTCAAAAACACATTTGTCGCTTAGGATATATCCTCTCAAACCGAGGGATTTCAGCTCACCTTGAAGGAGACGTGCCATATCCCACTGCGTTCCGTGCTGGGACTTTTGAGCCGCCGTTCGCGGCTCTGTGACGGAACATCTCACGTAGCGGAGAAAAGCGTTCCACCAAGGATCTTCGAGTTCTTTCGTATTCATTGTAATTCCTCCTGGATGATCAGAACATGACGCGTGGATAGACATAGTCCGCCCGGAAACCGAGTGAATGTCCAGCCACCAGAAGACATAGAGAGCATAATCGTCAATGAGATGAGAAGCGTGATCGTGCACGGCACTGTCAGAGAGCTGGAGCGTTCCGACCCCCGTATTTTTGCAGTATTTTGACAGTAGACAATGATCAGCGGGTAGAAAGCGAACATCGGCGCACAGACATTGATCGCCGAATCGCTGACGCGAAACGCCGCCTCGTGTAAGCTCCGGTGCGATGCCGACGGCCATCAGCATCGGCACGAAGATCGGCGCAAGAATTGCCCACTTTGCAGAGGGCTGATGTGATGATGAGATTGAGCATGCCGACGAAAAGAATGATACCGAAGATTGTCACCTGAGGTGGTGCAGCAAGACTTGAGGAACTCTGCACCCGAGATTGCACTCAGCGCGCTGGATGTTGGAGGCACCGAAGACATACATGAATTGTGCCGCAAAGAAATAGAATACAATGAGCTGAATCAGCGTCTTGGTGATCTCTTCCATCGACTTGGTAAAGTCCTTGAGCCGCGGAATTTTCCGCTGATGATCCCATAGACGACACCAGTTGCGTGCGGCGAGCAGGAAGATGATTGCCACATGGACTGCATGACGGGAGCCTTGAAGCTGGCAAATGTTGCCGTTGCGTCACGCAGGATGGAGTCCTCCGGCAGGAGAGCGAGCACGAGACCAATGAGCAGGAGGGTGAGGACAGCACTTGCGATGGTAGAAGGCACGGCTTTTCCTTCGGCGTGACGGAGAGATCCTGCGCGGGCAGCATCGATATCCTTATCGACCGGGCACGCTTTGCGGCACCACGGATCGACGATGCGCCTCGGTTACCCACCAGCAGGCACCGATGACGATGAATGTCGAGCCAAAGGCGTAGAAATAGTTGTACAGAACATTGACCCTAAATTGCAATATCAAATCGGACGGCAGAGCACAAACTAGAATCAAAAATTACGGCGAAGATTTTGAGCGCGGCATCGAAGCGCCTGTGGGCGTCTCATAACCTGAATCTTTACGGCAGCGAATTGATCTAAATCTTCCATGCGCGCACCCTTCCTCGCTCGTTCGTCATATCCATGCTCTCTTCGGAATGAAATACCGAACGAGGGCATTCGCCTCGTTCGTTCCACGTTCCTGGTGCGTAAGGATGAGCATAGTACACCTTCGCCCCTGGAACAGCTTCCGCAGACGAGCGAACTGTTCTCCACTGTCCAGGTGATCGTACGAAATACCTGTGAAAATTGCGTTCATAGAGCCTCTTTCAGTTTGGCAATCCTCGGCAACCGCCTCTCGGTCTTTGCTACGAATCTATCGAGGTGTCTCTTCTTTTACGTTCATCTGCGGCAAAGCAGAATAGGATCCGTTCCCTTCCCGATGATGGTGTCGGTTCCCACTCTTGTAAAGAGCGTTCGTCATCAGAGGGTCACGCAGTCATACCTCACCGAGCGCTCCTGCTCGTCGTCACGGTTCTTTTTCCCTTGTACTACGACGGCGTACCTTCGTCGCAGGTCGATGTTTGACTTGAGCAGCCTCCCATCGCAATGTAGTTGTAGATGGTCCTGTGCAGACAGACACCCTCGAACAGATTCATACGCTTGGTACGCCCGCAGATCGCATCAGGAGAGTGCTCTGTGTTCTGCGGAATGGCGTTTTCGCATACCGGATGAAGTCCTGTGCTGCGTTAAATTTGACGCTCCGAGTTTCCCACGATTGCGCCTCATAGCGCATTTTGACCGACTGTGCAAAATACCGCTCATAGTACGTCCAATCGGAACGCTTCTGCGTTAGCCGTGCCGCGCTTTATTTCCTCGCACAAGGTGGAGCGGGCGATGCCAAGGTCTCTGGCGATTTTCACCTTGGGGACACTCGGAGACGCAGCATCGCTCTGATCTGCCCGCGCTGATAGGCGCTTTAAGTGCTTGAATGGCGGCGTTTGTGTGGTAGAATGGTGGGGACATACAGAACCTCCTGGTGGTAGTTTGAGTAAAAGATATTTTACCAGATTGATTCTTGCTATGTTCTACTTTTATGTGTCCGATTTCATTTTACAATGAACCATGAACATTGACCTCATAGGTTTGATCGATGATCTGCGCAGCCATCTGGGTGAAACTCGAAATGACAGGGCGTCGATTGCCGAGGGCGTATGGTGTTGGTCGCGAATGCACCGGCAATCCCGGCAAAGGAGGGCTCCAGATTCCCGCCACTGCAAAGTGTTTTCCCGTCGGCATAAAATATATACGCTGTGCGAAGATCGATGGATAATCGGCGTACCCGGAGTCCGGTGCCAGATGGCTCAGCATGCGGTCGCGGGGATGACTGACCGGCGTGATGATGAATACCTTCTGGCGTGACGGAGAGCGATCAGTGCCCGTGCGTTGATGTGTAGCTCGAGCCGTCGGCACTGCCGCGATGCCGGAGCGTGGCTATTACGATAAACTGGCGTGCGCGAGTGCGGCGGAAACTCCCGGTGTAGTTCGTCACCATCTTTGTGGAGCAGCACATGAGAGCGGGCCGGGCCCATCATATTGCGTGACCTCAGATCGTGGTGCACCGGTCGACGGATGCACGTAGTCAAAGCGCGCACTTTGCGAGCGGATTGGCGGATAGATACAGGTGATCGCCGAAGGCGACAGATGAAAAGCGTGGTGATGTCGGGAATCCGATCGCTCCATCTTCTCGGATCCATCCGCGATTCCTCCTGACACTTTTCCTGCGCGGCGGTGCACCGCCGTGCATTTGCGGTTGCTATTTAAATACCTCCTAATAATAGAGCATTTGCGCCTCCGGTTTTAGGGTAAAAGTACAGGATGTAGACAGTTCACCAAGAAGATTATTTCGACGTACATGGGTGAAACTTCTCGTTAATACATGTGGTACGCAGGCCAGGGACGCGAACCAGCTCAAACGCGCCATACATCAGCAACGAAAATGGGCGTTTCCAGGCGCACGCGTCGCTGATCCTTCCTTACTGTGCCAGCGCGATTTGCCGCGTTCCGCAAGTCGTACTTTGCGTTGCTGCAGCGTTCTCGGTCAGATGCTGACTTTGCGGCGCCGCGCCGATGGAATTTAAGGCGTTGCGACGCGAGGGTTTCGCGTCTGCGTTAAGCCGGCGGCAACAGCATCGTTGACGCTGCGGATGGCACGGCGGACGCGCGTCTTTTCCGCAACATTGCGTGGCAGGCTTGGCGTCAGATTTTACACTGCAGAATGGATGCCTACTGCCTGGCAAATCGTTCACCTCCTCAATGAAATGTACTCGCGTCATTCCACTCGCCACTGGATAAACAAATGGCAACATCGGACGCCGGGCACTCACCTCGGTACTGTATCTCTCGCACTTTATTATTGTTTCCGCGCCTGCTATCATAACAATCATATATTATAACTACACGTTACGATGATGATGCAGAGAGGCGAAACGTCACGCCTTCAGTACTCTTTGAAAATTGGAAAGAAAAATGCAGGAAAATCTCGTGATCGAATATTTACCCATGAAACAACAAGCAGAGAGAGAATGCGAGAAGAAATGCGCTGGTGAAGCCGAGCTGCGTTTCACTCGGCGAGAAGATGGCGTGCCGAATAAGTGCACCATAGACTTTCTGTCGATCAGCCATTGCGACATGGTGGGATACTGCCCGGTATCCGTGAGGAGAATGTCCTATGAGGAAAGATTGAAATGCTTCGCACGATTCTGGCAAGGCGGCAAGGCAGCCGCCCTCGGCGCACCGACGAAGCGTGTCGCAGTGCCCGCCGTCCCAAGGTTTCTGCGGGAAGTACCGCATCATTGATTTCTCCACCGAGCAACCGTGTGAATTCCGGTATTGAGCGTCGGCGGTGCTGACGTGCACTGTGTCCGCTTGAGCTGAACCAGCAGCCTTTCTGCCGGGCAAAGCGCATGATCCTCGATAAGCGCGGACGAGGGCTTTTTGTCCCGCCTCCCCACGCGCGCGAGTAGCGCGGACTGGTATCGCGGTACAGCGGATGCTCTATCTATCGTGAATCTTTACCCCTGGCTGATGTGCGCCAGATCCGACCATGTGCTCATCCTCTCGCTGACTCGCTATCTACATCGATGGACTATGGCGTGGATGTTCGAGCAGCATGCGAAGACGGAAGGTAGAGGCGACCATATCGGTGCCTTGAGGTGCCGTGGATGAGGCACCGCGCTCGGGCATCGCGAACACGGGATGAGACTCGACGGCATTATCGAGTTCGAGGAGGAAACCCGCGAAGCCGAAGAGCAATCTCGCGTCGATGGGCATCCATATTCCCAGCCGTGACGGCTCGGAGAAATATCCTCACGGCAGACGCGAAGAGTGAGACATCCGCGCCGCCGATTTTGGCAAGCGTACACCATCGAAGATGCTGACAGATGGCGGACGCCCGCACTCGTACGTGGCATTCAACGGCTACCGGAAGCGATGTCGGCACGATTGAGAGCCCCGGCAGTACATGTGATCCTCCTGCGGTGACGAACTCCGCCTGAATCGGTCGGGGCAAGGGCGCATCTACTGTCCATCCGTCGATGCCGCCGCAGTTCGTCGGCAAGTGAAGCCACGATCGCGCGCTCGATGATCAGTGGAGGATCGATGATCCCTGAACAGTCAGAACCCCGTGATCTTCCCGCGGCGCGCCAAGGCGCTGTGGCGGCTTAACCTCCGTTCTGCCCGGTACGCGTCGGCGGTGATGCGGTGGATTACGCCATCCCGGCACAGAATGTCGGTCGACGCGGTACAGGTCGCCGGCAGCAGTCGCAGATCGCCGTGATCCCGAGGGAGATCGTGATACAGTAGAGAGGAGCAGGTTTGCTGAGCGCGAGCGGAAGGTGAGATGATGAACACTATCATGACGATTAACCGCAGGAGGATTGCTCGCTGATTCGTGAGTTGCCGACTTCTTCGCAGGAATCTTATCTCTTGCCGGACGGTACTGCCGATTGATTTTGCCCTGTCGAGCGGCGGCTGACCCGGCATGCGGCAGGGCGTGATGCTCCCCGATGAGCCGCGCCCGTCCTCGATCATTCGCGTTCCGGTATGATTGATTCGGCATGCCGCCGCCACGAGTGGCTCTCTACCTTCCTGCCGTGTTCGATGAGGATGGCAGCGAAAGCGGCGATTCCGCACTTATCATAATCTTGACTTTATCGAGTATGTTCGGCAGATTATATACCTGCTCGCGAACGGCAGTTTCGTTCATACGGATTTCGACAAGGTGCCGTCCCCATCAGAACATCATCACGGGCGTGATATCACGCTCGTCCCCGCATACGATCGAGGATGAGAATACGGGCAGCAATGGTCATTGAGACGGCGGACGGTTCGGTTCCCCGATATGGTCATTGAAAGCCCGTCGCCCATGAGGATGAAGGTTCCGAGGTGTCTACCCGATGGAGAAGACGTCTTTGTCGAGTGTCCGCCATGCCTGGCGAGCGGCGGGCAAATATTCCCTGCCTCGACGGTATCATCCCGCCGCGCCGCGAATCACACGATGTTTCGCCCATGCCCACGACGCCAGTTGCAGGAGGCGCGATGGGGATTTTCGATACCGCATATTATCGTGCGAATGGCGGAGATTCTCGATCCGTCGGTTCAAAAAGAGCCTTCGCGGGTGAGCGCCCGGATTCGAGGCGAGATTGCGATGGCGTTCTCGTCAGTGGCGGTGACATGGCGGCAGGAGAATTCTCCGTCGCAATGGCGCGCTGGCATGCGGCGAGTATCCTATTTCGCGGCGTGACGTCGGCGTGAAGATCCGCACCGATCATCGGGCGCAGAAATGCGACATCCAGAATGGCGCACTGCCGAGAATGTCATTCGGTGATAAGAATGTCGCCGGTCATGGCGGATAAGTGGCCGAAGGGAGCCATGAATACCAAGCCCGTGGAGGGCGCAAGAATGCGATGATATAGGCGCAGATTGGTCAGAAGCCGCTGCGGGTTTCCGGCTGCGCTTTTGGGATGCCTGCCGCCGCGTGAAGCGAGCTGGCGAACTCGGCGTTGGAAAAGCGAGTGATGCTTTCGGCACATGGGCGAACAGATGGTGACCCGCAGGAAGTTTCCTGCGAAATGATGAAGAAGATCCAAGAGCGTTTTTATCACAATGGCGCATGTTTCGGTCGTGATTCTCGATGAGCCGATTGAAGCTGAAATCTACAAGATGATTGCAAAGGATTAAGCAGCTAAACCATCCTCGATAACTGATCGCGACGAATCGGCAGCAGACATGCAGAAGCGCGCCGCCAGATCTGATTATTTTCCGAGTTTCGCTCGGTCGTCTCCCGCGCCCAATCCATCGATCCAAGTACTGAGGAGGCGATGCAGAGGTTCCGCAGAGTTCACCAGCCCGACGCCTACGAGAAGACGATGGATCGGCACGGCGGCTCGGCCGCCCCGCCGCTCGTTTATCGACTGCTCGCCGCACACGTTCGCCGGGGCATGGCTGCACTATCCGCTATCAGTACGGATTGAGCAAGAAGACGTTGCGAAATTGTGAGCGCTGACACCGGAGCGTGATGGCTTCGCGTGGCGCCGCAAGCTCGATAAGCCCGTTACGGAAGTTCACAGCGGCGCGTGAGGTGGACGGTGCCGGAGTCGCCGTCCGCGAGGATCCGATGACGTCGCGGCGTTCCGCATGATGGATGTCGGCGCCACGATGATGGTGAAGCGCTGCGCATGAACCGGAGGTAATCGCGATTCGATTGCGGCGTTGACTGGTGAGCGATCCACCAGCAATCAGTATCGTGACTTTGTCGAGTCGATCGCGCCACTTTCACCGACGATAGCATGTTCGAGGGCGGTGATGCCCTGCCTGGTGAGTATTTCTTCGCCCGGCAGGCGTATACCGTCCGGTCATTACAAGAAAAATGCGGGCATGAGCACTACGAGATTTCGGCAGAAAGATCGGCACCATTATTAATGATACGCACTCCTGCACGGCGGTGAGCGATGCAAAGCGGTCGATGACGAGGAGCTGATGGGAGGATGCGTGGATGATTATGCGACACTATCGCCTATATGGAATTGCTACGATTGCCCGAGGCGCTTGAGATGAGCGTCGATATGTTCCGCCCGCTGTTCCCGCGCATTCATATGATCATCGTGATTATCAACTGCCGCCACTCGAGGGAGGGTGCGCCGTTATTCCGGGCGATGAGGAGAGCAGGCCGTACCTCCATCATCCGCAAGATGGCGCCGCCACATGGCGGCTCACGTCGGCGGCACAGCGTCAATGCAGTGGCGAAAATCCACACGGATATCCTCGTTGACGATGCTGCATGATTTCTACGTGGAGTATACGCCGCGCAAGTTCAATAACAAGATGAATGGTATCACGCACGCCGCTGGCTGATGGGGAAACCGAGTTGATTGCCTGATCGACGAGTCGCCTGGCCCGCGCGTATGGCACGCACCGATAGATGCGACGGATCGCATCCATTCGTCGAGGATGGCCTGCAAGCGCCTGATGGTCACATCTGCGCCGAGGGCTGGCACGTTACGAGGGTACAACGGCAGCGCCTGAATCCGGACTCCATGCTGATATCCGTGCGGCGCATCCACCCAAGCGCCAGCTGAGGAATATCCTGCATCGCGTACGCTACCAGCGCAAAGCAGGACAAAAATTATCTCGCTACTGCTCCGTGACCATTTTCGTGGGAAAAGGCACTGCCATTATATCGCAAAGGAGATGATCCGTTTCATCAATGCTGCCGCCGATCGCATCACCGCGATCGTTCGTTCAACGACATGATGAAGGTGATCTCATCGAGGAATTTCGGCGTTCCATCGGCGAGCGGTTCATCCGGCGGCGGACGTCGTGCGTTGAGTCCGATGGCGTCGAAGGAGTGCGTCGCGCCAGGCAACATGTAGTCTGGCGATGAACGGTGCCATTGCTCGGCACGCCGATAGAGCCAATGCTGAGATCCGTGAGGCAGTCGGCGATGAGCACCGCGTCATTCTCGCCGCGCGCCGAGGAGGCCGCGATCATTACGCGAATGGCACCATCGGCGGATGAGTATACAATGTGAAAAAGCGTGCGGCAATGCTGGGGCAAAGCTCGTCGACGGCACCTATGAGATTTCCGCCGTGGCGATTATCTCCCGCATGAACGATGAATTTTTTATCTTGAAGGATTTCAACGTACGATGAAGCACGTTGAGGATAGCGGCCTCGACAAGGAAGGTTAGTACGGCGGCGGCGATGAATGTCGCGTAATTCGAAGTCGCTTCCTCGTCTGATCAGAGCCGATTGACGAATACGCACGGGATATCTGGACATCAAGCCTCGATCATCTCCCGACAGCGTATTCGGGGTACAGGAGGGTTTTATGAAGACGTCGGCACTGGTGCGAGTTTGATTCATTTCTTCCATCGTGGACGACCATCACGCAGTTGCGAAATGCTGGGCGCGCACTTTGTCGAATGGACGGCAAACGCGGCAACCGGTTTGTCGTGGGCGCCGAATGCAAATCCGCCGTGTTGTTTATGATTCAACGATCAGATGCCAATGCACAGCCGGCGCAGCGTGGTCGTAGAGGATGCAGATCTCGCAGATTTTCATCGAGGGACTGGCGAGGAAGCGAGATTCAAGGGCACGCCATCGAGCCAGTTGCGGGGCGGATCGCGCATGAAGGCGGATCCCCATGGTTCTGGCGCGGAGAAAAAACGGCATCGCATCCCGTACCTATGATATGAAACTATTGCGAGTGGGAAGGATGCAGCGGCAGGTAGGCAGCGTAAGGCGAGTTCTTCAGCGAGCGCCCTGCTCATGCATGAGGTGCACGCGGTTTTCGCGGCGGCGCACGCGACGGTGAGTATCTCCCACGCGATATGGCGGATCGTGCTCATCAGCTATGTCGGGCGAGGATGCACTATACCACATCGAGTCTGCCGCTCTCGCGAGCGCCCCCATGATGCGGGTCGCGGGGGTATCAGGCGACGGTTATTTCCGCGTGATGAGCGTTACGGTAACGCCCGACGATTCGCCATTCGTTGATACCGCCCATGCGACGGCACGAATTGTCATGGATCAAAAGCGCACTTCCGCGCGATGATGGTGATCGCGCCATTTCGACGGAGAATTTACGAGTCCGGATAATGAGCAGCGCGAGAATGTGAGGGCACGACCAACTTTGACTACGTCGCACGGAGGGGAGCTTCCTCATTCGAATGCCTGTTCCGGGTTTCGAGGAGTTCCACATCGACGGCCTGCGCATCGATGCGGTCGCGTGAATATGTTACCTCAACTACGGGCGCAAGGACGGCGAGCAGCCGAACAACATGGCGATACGGCACCGAGGCGATGGTTCCTGAAACTCAACGAGATGATCTTCGCGCATCATCCTCGCGGCGCCCGTGATCGCCGAGGAGTCCACCGTGAGCCGCTGATCTCCGCCCGTTCAAGAGCGGCGGCATGGTTCAATTCATAAGAATATGGCTGATGAATGATACACCGACAGCGTGAGCCCCGACCCGATTCACCGCAAGCGGAATCGGTAGACAAACTCACCTTCCCGCCTGCGTACGCATTCTCCGAGAATCGTCCCGCCGCTCGCACATGATGAGAGGTCGCAGGCGCGTTCGCTCATCGCAAAATGCCGGGCGATTACTGGCGGTGAAATTGCGGCCGCGGCTTCGGCTACTGGATGTGGCGATCTCGGCAGAAAGCGTTTGAGGGCGCAGCGAGGCGTTCATACTGATGACAGTTTTGATTTTATTCGCCAGAGTTGTAATGATGGCGGCGAAGATGTTTCATACCCGCTGCTCCGAATAAATTTACGTCGATAACAAGGCTCTCCGGCAGGTCGATCGACCGGAACGGCTTCCGTGATCGACTGCAACGATACGAGAACAGCGTCGTCGTCTCGCGGCGTGCCGAAGAGCGCAGCGATTTCTTCTCGTCCGCGTCCATACCCCTACCCCGAGGTGCGTCACATGCATACGTATCGGCGTGCCGACGATGGCACCTACGTCGAGGTACCACCTGATCTGGCGGAGCGGCGGGAGTGCGCCGCTACGTGGCGATATCACCAGCGAGATTATCCGTTCCTTACGGGCGCGACCAGTCCATCGCGTCATCACTGTTCCTGCCGCTCGATGGTGTTCCATTGCCCGGCGTGAGCGGGCAGTGAATGCCGATCAGTGTGATGGTCAAGACCGATAAGCCGTCGTTGCGTCGGCGCCATGACGCGGCACAGACGGTGACGCGCAGGGTGGTGGAAGCGTAGCAGGGTTGCGCCGGTGCCGTTGCTGTAAGAGGATGCTCGCGATTATGCGCGCAAGTCTCCGTGCGGCACGGTTGACGAAGACCACATCTGCCGCGCCAAAGAAGGCGCACGGCTTGCTCGCCAAGATGTCACAAGCGGGTAGTGGAGAGATTGATATTAAAGCAAAGAAAGCATAGTGACAGCGTAAGGGCGTGTTAGGGTGATGGGAGGATGCGCGGTGATCGTGAAGGCATCGCATTCGCACGCGGCGTAAAATGGCAGCAGCGATACCGAAATGGCGTAGCAGGCCGGAGGCGACTGCTGCCAGTAGCCCGCGCGCAAGACGGCAGTGATGTTTTGAGTCCGCGCCGAAGAAGGTACGCGTCGCCACAACTCACAGATTTAACATAGGCGGGGATAGAAGAAGGTCGATGATTATACCGGCTATGAGTAGGCGGGGAGGATATAGCAGTAACAGGCGCGCACCAGCAGGCCTTTTTGTAAAATTCGGCGGATTTCGTTGATGGGTGGATTGCTCTTGCCACCGCCGGGCAGTGGCGATCGTCATGCCATCTCGCCAGCAGCGTCGATTGACCCGCAAATCCCCGCGCAAGATGGAAGAAGACCTATGATGGCATGCTCTATGTCGTATGGCGAGAGGCTTTGTCGGCATGATTTCCTATGAGGCGTAGTGTGACTTATTATTGCTGGATAACAGGAGTACTTAACCGGCGAGGTTACAGACAATTTGACGATGCGAGCGGTCTTCGCCGCGCTGTGTTGAATTGCATTCCCGCACGGATTTTCAGCCCGACATCCACGCCAACGATCGGGTACACGGCGTTCATCCCCGTCCCGGGCTGGAGCATATCCGGATGATCCGCGCCATACGCAAGATCAAGATGCCTTATCATCCACAATTCAGTATCAGGCACCTGAAAATGTCGCGTCGATGCGTTTCCGCCTGACTGGTACGAATAATGACTTTTGAGTTCCATGATGCCGTGAATTGCGGCGGCTCATCTGCTAACGATTATATCTCGCACCGTCGCGGTGACTTACGTTGAGGGAGGATCTGCGCGAACATTCGATGACTTCTGCGCAGCGTCAGGATTTTTGGGATTGTCACGGCATTAACATAATCTGGCGATCCGAAGACGGACAAGATCTGGCGTCACCCAGATGAGTGCCGAGGCGGGTCGACACAGGTGCGTTTCGCAGAAAGAGCCTGTCGGGCTGACGCGCGATACTGCCTGGCGATTACATTGCCTTTGCCGAAGGCGTATCGATCTTAATTATGCATTATCGATGAGATGTCGATACGAGGATAGTGTTCGTTCCGCCCGGACAGCAGAGCACGACTGGCGAGGAGTACCGTGAATTGGCGGCGGTATCTGGCCAGCGGCCGGTCAATATCTGGCTGAATTAGCTGGCACAGCCATCTGGCGCGGTTTTGAAGATCTTTCCTTGCGTTGTCAATTTTTCGAGTTATAGCTGGACAGTTTCACGTTGCGTTATGCCTCGATCCCGTCGCGTGAGGATGGCGGTCCAGCGACACGTCACCAGTTCGCCGATCGTTCCGATCTCGATATGGCAACGGCTTCCCCTTCATGAGTATAACGCGCACAGATGATGGCGCGGTGAACGCGCCCGTCCGATGAGAACTCCGCGGAGTGGCGCCGCTCGTCTTATACGGCGATGAAGGAGCGATTACAGCGGATACGTCTTCGGCAGGGAGTACAAGCAGCCCATGAGCGCCTCGAAAAGAGTCAGATTTCAGCTGATTTGTAAGAGTTTTCCACAAACCGCTGGTGAATCGCTTGAATGATAATGAATGATCTCGTCGGGTGGTTTCGGTGCGGTGAATCAGTTGATAAAAATGTAGAGGCGCGATTGGCGCAGATTTGTCCGATTGAGGCAGCAATGACGGACAGCGAGGGCGTAGAGGATTTCCGCTAACGAAAAGCGGGTTAAAAGATGTCAAGATGTCGCTGAATTAATAAAGCTTCCTATACCTGGGAGGGTGCGAAAATTTGGTGCCGTGAATCCTATTAGGTGAAGTTGAGCATTTGCAGAACATTCATTTGCCCGACTTTCGTCGGCGGGCGGAGGCGGGCTGGATGGGCGTTCCCGGCCTGCAAAGCCCCGTACGGGTGAGCGGGGTGCGGCAGGTGCTCTTGCGGTTTAAGCAGGATTGAGCGGGGAGCAGCGTTTGCAAAGCCGCATGATGCTAGCTGCCGTATAGTGAAATGAGATGCGGATTGAGCGCGGATCACGGCCGCCTTCCGGTACTACTTCATTATCACGATGGAGAGCGGCATATTTGCGGAACAACGCGGAGATAAAACTGGCGGCGCCGGCGCACTCTATCGCGAGCAGCGCCCTCCTTATCAGGCAGATGATCTACAACGCGGAGCGCATACCGGATCGGTTCGCGAACAGCGTCGCGTATCGATCTTCCCGACTTGCGCGCGATACCATCGTGCGCAAGAAGGGCGCGTCGTCCGCATGGATCGGACGGATGACTGATGTATCTCGGCGATCCCGATACGGCGGGAGATTGTCGCCCAGATTTCCTTCGTGGCGGAAATTCGCGCGGGGTCATAGAAACTTCGATACCAAAAATTTGGGTATTTCGTGCATCTACTAAATTCCCGCGTGTCGGAGTCCGGAGAGCAAATTGGTCACTATGATACGTGCAGATTATTACCGCATTGACTTGCGCTGGCGATATCGAGGATTTCCGCCGTTCGTCGCAGTGGTACGCGAACGGCATCCGCATCATCCCTCGACGGCGTATTCAGCCATTGCGCCAACAGCATCGGCTTCAACCGTCGGAAGCAGTATGATCTGATTGGCGTATATCAGTCGGTGAATGCTGCGGCTATTTGTGGTACCAGCGCCACTTCCCGAATGAATATGATCGCTGGTAATTTTGACACCGCCGAACGTCATCGAGATGGATCCGTCTCATATGGATTATCATCACAGGGAGATAGCGTCTTCATCACTGATGATCGAGGGACGCGGGCGGCGTTCGATGTCATCGACGCTGCCGCCGATTCTTTCCAAGACCTTCTTCTTGCTGAGCTCGGCAAGCAGTCCGATGGCCATGATCGGAGGTTCGGGAGGATGTCGAATAAGGCGTTTACGGCACGCCGCGTGAGTACCTTCCCGGCAATGAGAGGATCGGCGATGAATTACCCGCTGCGCAGCATGATGCCGGATTCTGACGGGCGGCAGACGGTGCTGACAGTGCGGCGCATGGCGAGCCAGACGAAAACTACCTGAAGGAAAACTGGCCATGATGAATCTCTATCAGCAGTCATGGCGCAGCGCGCCATCACCATCCTCGGCGATGTCCTTACTGGCGAGGCGGCGCCCGCAATCGAGCAGTCGCGCATGACGCCCGGATCGTGGCGATGCTCGGCATCCGCCGCCCTCATCATGGCGACGCTCTGCAGAGGATTTTATCCCGGCGTGCCGAGCGTTCATTACGGCGATGAGATCGATGGTGTTCAAGATCCGCTCAATCGCCGTCCCGATGATTGAGCATGGTAATCCCGATCCGCGATTGCACGCGTCACGTCGCGCACGGAATGATGAGGCTGCAGTACGGCGATATCCTGCCTCTTCTACGGCGTGGCGATGCTGGTCGCTCACGCGCGCATGATCCGCCCAAGCATGATGCGTTCAATGAGGAGAAGGAGCCCGGTATCTTGTCGTGGAGCGTTCAACCGCAGCCGGATGAGATGCTGATCGTCGATCTCGATGTGAGCGATTTTGCCCGGTGTTTGAGTGCGCCTGCTTTCCCGCCACCCATGAGGTCGAGCGCAATCTGCGTTCGCATCCTGCCGCTCGCCTGCTCCGCGAGCGATACAGGAGGAGCAGCGATAATGAGTGTTGGCGGCATCCTCCCGGTCCATTTCCTGCCCCCAAAGCACGGTATGATGGTGGTGAGGCGGCTGTTGTTGACGGGTGATGTGCGTATTCCGGCAGATCGCTCAGCCTTAAGTCGTGGGCGTACATTCCCTATCAGTCCATCCCGCCTTTGCGAATCTCGCGATGTTCATCGATCTCGAGCTACCGGCCGCGCGCGTGCCGGTTGAAGGAGAAAGACTCTTCCCGCCATACGAGGCGAATTCCCGGCTCATCAATTCTGATCGCGCACGCGCCCAGACGGGTATTTCGGTGCGCCCGCGCAGCGCGGATGCGGATTACCGCGCGTTCTGCGAGAAGGAAGCATACTGGCTCGAGGACGGTGCCGCGCAGGCGAGGCGCGGCGTTGCGTGACGGAGTGAGCAGCGATCAAACGCCGTGACCCTGACGCACTCCGCTCGCCCGTGAGGCGGCAGCGCGATGCGATGGAGCTCGATTACTTCAAGCAGTATGTCTTCCGCGCGTGGAAATTGTTTCCGGCTGACAGGCGCAGTGAATAGATTAAGAGTTGATTTATTGCGGTGGGATAGCGTGATGTCAGCGTATTGTACTTTTGATTTGAGATGGCATGTTGACATGTCAGTGGGCGGCTGCTTCCGATTACGGCGTGAAGGCGCGGGGAATTGCAGGTTACCCGGATGTTATGGAAAAGTGAGTAGTTACGCATGGTGAAATGCCCGTAAACCGCGAGCAGGTGACATTATCCGCACGACTACTCCGTGATTCGAACCTACTGGTCGGTGACGGGCAAGGCGGAGACCGCGCTAATTTGCATGCTGGGCGGTTCCCGGCAAGGCATTCTTCGACGCGATCGAGAGCGACCGGCAAGCTCAACGTCGTCGCGGAGGATTCAACATGCCCGATGGAGCGCCTGGCGGACGACTGCGTGTTACGGATGGACGTCTAGTTTCACGGTAGGGCCAGTTTTGAAGTACGGTTTACAGTGCTCGAGAACAGCATTGCCTATAGGACGCATGATACACATTACTGCCGGTTGGTACATGCCGCGATGCGGTGCCGCGAACAGCCAATCTCGACGACTTCCGGACCGTCCGGCGGATCATCTGCCGCGTCTCATCGGGCGGCGGCGTACGCTCACGCGCCCGCATGGCGATCAT
>BNJS01000488.1_pt1 | contig 106703 bp, 223 predicted proteins | sample 8540461 | NCBI WGS metagenome assembly BNJS01 (sample SAMD00202454, study PRJDB9452) | human saliva metagenome | isolation source: human saliva | place: Japan
CAACATTTGTAATTAGGAGTGGCAGAAAGATTGATTAGAGGACGCCAGATCCAGACAAAGAGTTTCAAACTATCAGAGCCTGCCGTGACCATCCGGATGCCCGCTTTGAGTGATGCGCGAACACAGCGTTTACACGATTGCCTCCAGTGAATTGCCCTCCAGCGACATCTGGAGTGATCCATCGCGAGAATCCTTGAAGAACGGTCACCGTCAACCGGAGCCAGCGACAGCGAACGGAGCCCACATTCACATCGCCGATCACGCAGCAGCCTGATCAACGGAACCTGAACGAAATCTGATCAACGACACGTTCACCTCATTTGCGCCCGACGGACAGGCAACAGCGCATGCACACGTAATCGGTGAGATCACGACACGGCACCCGCAGCGGATGACCGTCAGCAGTTCCCCGCCCAGCAACCAACGTCCGTCTCCCCACCGCACCAGTGCTGACCTGAAACACAACGGATTTTGCCTTGTCGTTCAAGACGGAACGATTGATTGTCAGAAATCCAGCAAGACTGAACGGAACCGATAGTTGAGTTCCATGATGAAGGCGATTGCATGATGAACAACAGGCTCATCTCGACTTCATCAAAGAGGCGAATGAAAACAGCATTTGCTCTGGCAATCAAAATTCAGGCGCACACAGAAACCCCATTACCGGGACCAGATCGCGACTGCGATGGCAGCGGAGCAGCAACAATTGAACAGCGACAGCACACTTTCGGCCAGTGGCTCATGAACGACGTCATCCATTTCACGGCCGTTTACCATCATCGCACTGTTGTCAACGAACTCACTTTAGCAACCGCACATCCACTGTTGCCTCAGGCTCATTCTCAGAGCCTGCCTTGCACAATATCTGCAGTGACAGCAGCACTTATCGAGTTTGACCATGGTTGCGAGATCTGCATTTGACTTGCCGAACCCACGAAATCATCGTAGCCGCATTTACAATTAAACCCAGATAAATCACTTGCTGCTTTATCACTTTTTAGTTCTTGGACAAAACGAATCCCTCCTGAAATTAGAGACTAAAAACAACAATAATGATGGATGTTGTCGGATCTTCTTCCCAGGTTTGGCTAAAATCACATTCGTCATTAACGAAATAACTGCAATGACTAATAAAATTACCGTAAATGGATTAATAATCGATTCATAAATTTTCTTCCAAAGTGGCACTTCTTTTTGCTTTTGTTAATTTATTTTTCTCCATAAGCTTTCACGAAGTGTCTCCACTTGTTCTTCACGAATTCCAGTAATAGAAAGTTTCTAAATGATCTAGTACATCTACTACTGAATTTTGTCATTGCAAAACTCAAATCTTTCTTTTGCTGTTTTCATTTTCACTTCACCTCTTTTTGTTAAGTCAGATGAAGCCATGGTGATTATCATGCAATCGCCTTTGTTCATCTGCTAAATTCTGCTTACTATCCGGTTCCGGCATTTCTAATCACCCCTTTTTAAAAATTTCTGGCAAATGAAAAACATCTTGTTCCGTGCTTAGACGTAACAAGATGCCTTAAAAACTCAAAGTTCTTATTCTTTTCCCGTCCAAGCTTTAACATCATGGAGCAATGAAATGACATTAGTTTCTGCCTTCACGACAGGAACTGCTAACCAACGAATAGTGTCTCCACTACTTTGCGGTAGCCATCCGTATCTCCATGGTAGTCTCACCTACCGATTTACATGTTTCAGTATACATACTTCCTTTATCTACTGTCAAATAAAAAAAGAAAAAGCGACTTAAATCACAAGTGAAAAACTGTCTCATTTAAAATCAAAACATTTGTTTTCGACTTATTCAAATCTACTAACCTTCATACCCAATCTCAAAAATGCTAATTCTAAAGCTACCGCATGATTCCAACGATCTTGAAGTGCTGAAATCGTTACTTTATCCTTACAAATTCTATTCAACTCATTAACAAGAAACTGAACCCATTCTTTAAAAAAATTCTCCTCGGTGAAGATGAATCCACTCCAGATGAACATATCGCTCTGGAAGAGGTAATTCCTTAGAGCCCCAATCTAAATATAAACCTTCTGCAATGACTAACATCACTAAAAAGCTGAGCATAATCGGATGAATCTACTGCTGAATACATTAGTTTTTTGAAACTCTTTTGTCACAGGATGTAACGTTACTTCTAAATATTCTTTTTCTGCTACTCCTAATTCTTTTAAATGCTTTTTGAAAATAGCCATCTTCATCTGCTTCTAAAAAGCCTAATTGTTTTGCAAATCGTAATTTTGCTTCAAGCGATGTCAGCATGAGCACACAAGCTCCCTAACATCGATAAAAAGCATCAAAAATGATAATCTTGAATCAGATATTTTTATTAGCACTTCATCCTCCATTGTTCCTTCAAAAAGCTCCCTGTACAAAACGATGATTGACTGCTGCATGCCAATCTCGCTGACTGTTTTTAAGTAATTCTCCCACAGCATCCCCTGTTTTAAAAGCATATGTTTTCCATATATAACCATACCTTTCCTATTCCATATTTTGTCTAGAGGACAAAAATCCTCTTTCATTTTGCTAAATGATGAGGCAAACAAAAGAGGATATTAGATGATCATTCAAATATAGTCTTTTCCTTAATCTATCCGATGGATTAGACATAATTAGCGAATCATTTCCCTTCGACAGTACGAACTGCATCAGGTTCAATGGGTATCATCTCAGCCATAAAGGCATCCCAAATGTTCTCTCATTTCATTCGAAAACCAGTATAACAATACAGAGATTTAATGTAAAGTTTTTGATTTTTGAATTTGTAAAACCTTTATAATACTTCTTCATATTCTACTCCCACTTGAAATTCTCCAAATAAAAAGTTGTCATTTGTTCAAATCGTTCAATGAACTAAAATGTACAATTTTTACTCATTACATTTATAATAATGAATAAGTAAAATGATTTTAGGAGAACATTATGGAAAGAAAAATAGACCTGATTTTTAAAGATATCCATTCATTTGAAGATTTTAATCTCTACTATTGGTACCGAGAAGAACTATCACAAATTTGCAAATCCTTAGGATTAGAGTATGGAGGTACGAAAGCAGAATTGAATGATATCATTCATCAATATTTTTAGAAATAAAAGTAGAGTATGAGAAAAGAAACAAAAACAAGTCGAAGTTATTACTTTGAATACTCCATTACTTTATTGTGGTTTTCTTTCAACCAAAAATTTCGTGATTATTTTTTTCAGCTGTAACAGGTATTGGTCCGTTTTAAATTTAATGCTGATATGGCAACAGCTTGGGAGAAAAGTAAAAAGAGATAAAGATATAACATTCACGATTCAAGATATGATTAAAATATATTATGGTGAATCAGATTATGCAAAATATGATAGCTCAGCTTGTCAATGGAATCAGTTTCTAAAAGATTTTTGCTCTAGATGAATGTAGCAAATTTTTATTCAAATAAGTTAAAAAGTTGCATCTATTCTTTGGAAAGAAGTTAGAAATTCGACAAATGAAAAATTTATTCTAGAGAACTTTTTAAAACGAATATGAACATAAAAGTAAATGGAATACCGTAAGGAAACAGATTCCAACTGAGTTCACTATAATAGAATACTTTCATTACAAGAGAGAGGTAACAAAAACGATGAATAACCTAAAGTCATTCACCGTTTTCCAATCTCTTTTGTTCTTTTCGTCTTTTATTTCGTTCTCTTAATCCTTTAAAGAGTCTTTTTAAAATTTGTTGACACTCTTCTTCTAACACGCCATGTTCGACTTCTACTTGATGATTAAAACCGTTCATCTTGTAATAAATTCATAAATGTTCCTGCTGTTCCGGCCTTAGGATCAAAAAGCTCCAAATGTTACTTTTTCAAACGTGACAAAATCATGGCTCCACTACACATCGGGCATGGTTCTAATGTTACAAATAATTCGCAATCTTCTAATCGCCAACTTCCTAGAACTTGATTTGCTTGTCGAATTGCTTTGATTTCAGCATGCAAAGTTGCATCTTGTTCTTTTTCTCGCAAATTATGTCCACGTCCAATAATTTCACCATTTAGCACTACAACTGCACCAATAGGAACTTCTTCCTTTATCGTATGCTTTTTGTGCTTCCTTTAAAAGCTTCCCTCATGAACATTTCTTTTTTCCTTTTGTTCGATGATTCTCACCTCATTTATCCAAAAGTTTCAACGTTTCTTCTCGTTTAATGACTAATTCTTTTTACAAGATGATAGATGACTGCACACAATGGTGTGAAGAAATACTAATCCTAGAATTCCAAATAAATTTCCCACCAATCAATGCCGCTGCTAATGTTAACACAGTTGGTAATCCAATCGAATTTCCTACCACACGAGGATAAATAAAATTTCCCTCAATTAATTGTAATCCATAGAAGACACCAATCGAAATTAACGCTTGAATTGGGCTTACTGTAAAAATGAAAAATAGCTCCCTAACATACAAGCTGAAAATGGACCAATATATGGAATAAACGATAAAACACCAGCCAATACACCTGTTATTGCTGCATAAGGTAATTGAAATACACTTAGTAATAAACACTAATGAACCAATAATCATCGCTTCGATTAATTGTCCCATTAAAAATTTATCATATGTTTCTAATGTACTTTCCCAATATACTCGAACTAGTTTCAAACCTTTTTTCAGAAAGAATCACTTTTAACAATCGAGTGATTAAATATTGTAATTGCTCTTTTACTTCCTAAAAATATTTAACATTAAAAATACTGCCATTAAAAATCGTAAATACATTAGAGAAAATATTCCAGTAATATTAGAAGTAAACCCACCTAATAACGATACAACACTAGAAACAATATTACTTTGATTAATAAATCCTGTAATTCGTTCTACATCAGCTGCTTGTAACCATCCAGAAGTTTTGTATCCAATTCACACAAAAATCCATTAAAGTAATTAAAAACTTTCTCCTAATTGAACAACCGTATTTCGCTAAGAGTTGGAACAATAATCCATGAAATAGCCACCACAATCGCAATAAAATATGAATAGTACTCTAAAATAGCAATCCCTCTTCTAAAGAAGAAGGGAACTTTAATCTTTCTTAATTGTTTTTCCATATGTTTCATTGGAACATTAAAAGATGAAATGCCATTAATAATCCTAAAACAATCGGAGACATCATTCGTAAAAAAAGCATTCACTCCTGTATATAAATGGCTAATATTTAATACGAAAAAAATAAACACGTCGCCGCAACTGCAATTAATATTAATTGTTGTTTAAAATTTTTCTCCATTACTTGTCTCCATTTTTCTGTAATTTCTCTTGAATTTCTTTCATAAAGCTTCACAGCCCTAAACAAACATCTTGATATGTTTGTTCAAAAATCTCCTGTATACCATGGATCTGCAATATCTCGCTTTGCTTCCTGCAAAACTTAATAAAGAAGCAATTTTAGCAGCAGTCTTTCCTTGCATCATTCGTTTAATATTCATCATATTTTCCGAATCCATTCCAATAATATAATCTGCATCGGCATCTACTGAAGATAATTGTCTCAGAATACATTCCTCAGTAGAGATTCCGACTTTTGCTAATTGTTTTTCTAGTACCAGAGTGAACAGGATTCCCTTGTTCCCAAGAACTTGTTGCTGCAGAATCAATAATGACTTGTTGTTCCAAACCTTTATCTTTTTCACCATTTGTCTAAAACACTGCTTCTGCCATTGGTGAACGGCAAATATTTCCTAAAACATACAAATACAACTTTCATCTGCAACTCTCCTTTTTCTCTTTCTGCCAGTATATCATATTTTAGAAAAATCGTCCTTTTTTCAATTCTATAACAAAAGCACACGAAAGACATTTTCGTTGTCTTTCATAGTGCTAGCTATTCATATTATTATTCTACTGTTACAGATTTTGCTAAGTTTCTTGGTTTATCAACATCTAATCCTTTACCAAGAGATGTGTAATAAGCAATTAATTGTGTTACAACAACACTTAAAAATTGGTGCTAATTCCATTTTGTACTTTTGGTAATACGATATCGTCTCTCCGTCACGTTCGCTTCCTTCCATGGCAATCACCATTGTTTTAGCTCCACGTGCTTTCACTTCTTCGATATTTCCTCTTGTATGGCTTGCAACTACTGGTTCACTTAATAAAGCAATAACAGGTGTGCCTTCTTCGATTAAGGCAATTGTACCATGTTTTAATTCTCCAGCAGCGAAAACTTTCCGTTTGTACATATGAAATTTCTTTTTAATTTCAATGCTGCTTCCATTGCTACATAATAATCTAAATGACGACCAATATAAAAGGCATTTCGCTGTATCTAATAAGTTTTGATCCACTAATTCTTTTACAACAGATTTTTCATCTAATACACCTTCGATTGCAGAAGCAATAACAGCTAATTCATGACTCATATCAAAATGTTTGAGGACGTCCTTTTGTGCGACGTAATACTTCTGCTAATACAGCCATTACTGTAATTTGTGCTGTATAAGCTTTTTGTTGAAGCTACTGCAATTTCTGGACCTGCATGAAGTAATAATGTATGAGTTGCTTCACGAGATAACGTTGAACCTTTAACATTTGTAATCGTTAATGAAGGATATCCTTTTCATTTACTTTTTACTAATGCTTGACGACTATCTGCTGTTTCTCCACTTTGTGTTAAGAAAATGAAAGAATGGTTTTTCAGATAAAATTGGTTGATGATATGCAAATTCACTTGCTAAAAAAATACTTCAACAGGAATTCCTGCTAATTGTTCTAATAAATATTTTCCAATCCAACCTGCATGGTAACTTGTCCCTAGCTACAACATAAACACGATCACTTTGTCCAATTTCTTCTAATAATTCACTAGGAACTTCTAATTCACCAGCTTCATTTGTATATTCTTTAATAATCGACGTAATACAGCAGGTTGTTCATCCATTTCTTTTTAACATGTAATGAGGATAAGCACCTTTTTCAATATCATCTGCATCTAATTCTGCTTTTAAATGGTGACGTTCCACTGCTTTTTCCATCAATCGTTTCAATCTCTACTTTATCTTTTGTAATCGTAATTAATTCTTCATCTTTAATTTCTAAAGTAAGTATCCGTTTGAGAAATAGTTGCCATAGCATCTGAACAAATAACATTGAATCCATTTCCTACTCCCAACTAATAGATGGACTTTTATGTTTTGCGGCATATAATACTCCTGGAGCTTGTTCATCTAATAAACCGAATGCAAATGATCCACGAATTTCTTTTTAACGCACGACGGAAAGCTTCTTTACCAGATAAACCTTCTTTTTCTGCAAAAATATTCTACTAAGTTCACTGCAACTTCTGTATCTGTTTGAGATTGGAAGTTTACATGTGATAAATAAGTTTCTTTTTAATTCAGAGAAAGTTTTTCAATGACTCCATTATGAACTAATGTAAAAGCGTCCATTTTGAGAACGATGTGGGTGAGCATTATTTTCTGTTGCTGGTCCATGAGTCGCCCAACGAGTATGCCCAATCCCCTGCAAAAGCTGGAACTGATTCATCCACTGCTTCACGTAAGTTCGCAATACGTCCTACTTTTTACTAATTGTGTTGTACCATCAGCATCTGCGATAAATAATCCTGCTGAATCATATCCACGATATTCTAATTTTTTTCTAATCCATCTAAAAATGACCGTTTGAATACGGTTATCTCCAATACATCCTACAATTCCACACATATATATAGTCTCCTTTTAATGAAGGGTTTCCTTCAAAACAAATTTTTCATTGTTTCTGGTGCTTGCAAAAAATTTTGTATCTCCATAGAGATTTTTGTATATTGCTGTAGACTGCACTGCCTTGAGTCACCCGCCGAATCTTTCGATAAACTCAATCCTCGTCACTTATTCATTCTCTAGTGATAAGCCTGGCGCTATCCATATTTGCTACCTTTCTTAGCATTTTATTTTTCAGAAACATGACTAATCATACACGATTTTTGTACTTATTTGTCAAAACTCTCGAATTTTATATTTAATTTTATATTTTTTTACAAAAAAGCCATAAGTCACTCATTAGTAACTTATGGCCTTGATTACTACGAAAAATCATTAGCTAATTGATAATTTTCCTTCAGCCACCGATTGTCTCTTTCTATTCTTATATAACCTTTATATACAGTATGGAGAAAATCTTACTGTTAGAACTCCGCAAGAATATTGTAGTTTTCTCCTCTAACCATTTTTCGTCATCACATGTCTCTTACTTGCAAAGTGTCCCAATCGATAATTCATAGGATACATCAGAGTTTTTATATTTCACTCGTAAATAATATTCTACAATTCCTTTATAACTCTTCTTAAACTTACGAATACCACGAATTTTATGCAATGATTCCACATAAAATTCATCCGCATGAATAATAATATACCCCTTTATAAACTAATAGAGCAAAATCCTTTGAAACATACTCGGCATTTTTCCACTAAAAGATTCATATGACCTTTGAACTTCTGGGAACAGTTCGAATAATTCTTTATAATTCTTATAGTTATGATAAATAATTTTTCCAGCTGCTACTAAAAAAATCCTAATCCCACAATAAGAAAAATTAAATCTTTTCCCTATTTCAATCCATAAATCAAACTTATCAAATTCATCAAAATAAATATCTGTTCTTAGGAATGATAATCTGATAGATATACCCTAAAATTGTATCATTTTTCGCTTCTCTTTCTTTTTTCTTTGCTAAATTACTTTGTTGAAAAACAGCTTTCAAAATCCTGCTGCATTTCTGGAGAAATCTTTACAATTTTTCTTCCTCTTCTTCCTGTGTAAATTTCAGGAACGACTCTTATTTTTAATAAAATTAATTTATTATCAAATGGTCTTGCTTTTTGACAGTTTGCTAGCTTCCTCTGCAAGCTCGTCTAATTTATCATTTACTGATTTTAACATATGATAACCTAATTCATCTTCAATGATATAAAAGACTTCTTTTGTTTCATTTGGTAATTCTACTTTTTCGATATCATAAATTCGAACTACTTGAACCTCATCTGTTTCCTTTTCATTAAAAAGGCTGATTAATATAAATCTCTTCAATTGGTTCAGTATAACTAACAACATTTTTTAGCATAGTAATAGAAGATATGAAAATGGTAACCAAACTAAAGAGCAAATAAAATCTTGCCCCTTTTGTAATCCCTTTTTTTACTTTCATTTCTAACTCCTTTTTATTGTAAACATTTCTTTCATTTAGCAACAGTTTTACTCTAAATACTATTAAAAATACTACTTTTTTCGAACAAAAAGGCGAGATTTCTCTCGCCTTTTGAATCTCTTCTGATTAAAATTAAGCTTTACCAGTTGAACCGAAGATATCCATAGTTTCTTTTGTTACTTTAACGATTGCATCAAAACCAGGTTTGATAACTTTTACGTGGGTCATAAACATTAGCATCTGCATTTAATTTAGCACGAACTGCTGCAGTCCATTGTTGTTGTAATTCAGTGTTAACATTGATTTTTAGCATGTCCACGTTCGATTGCTTTTTGATTTTGATATTCTGGAATACCTGATCCACCGTGTAATACTAATGGAGCACCAGTAGCTTCAGAAATAGCTAACATTTCGTCAAATCCTAATACAGGTTCACCTGCATAAGTTCCGTGAACTGAACCTAAAGCAGCTGCTAAAGCATCAATTCCTGCTTCTTTAACCATACGTTCACATTCGTGTAAGTCTAGCGTATTGAATTCCTCCTGTAACGCCATCTTCAGTACCACCTACAGTACCTACTTCAGCTTCTACAGAAGCGCCTTTTGGATGTGCATAAGCTACAACTTCTTTAGTTAATTCAATGTTTTCATCAATTGGATAATGAGAGTGGTCAAACATTACTGAGCTGAAACCAGCATCAATATATTTTTTACATACATCTACTGATGAACCATGGTCTAAGTGTAATGCAACTGGAACTGTGATATCCATAGTTTCTAATAATGCATTTACCATAGCTGCAACTACTAATGGGCCACCCATATATTTACCAGCACCTTCAGATACTCCTAAGATGATTGGTGATTTTGCTTCTTGAGCAGCAGTTAGAACAGCTTGTGTCCATTCTAAGTTATTGATGTTGAATTGACCTACGGCATATTTACCTTCTTTAGCTTTGTTCAACATTTCTGTCATACTTACTAAACGACTCATTTAAAATTTCCTCCTTATACTAGTTTCCTAGTATTTATTTTTACGTTGCTATTATACCCCAAAATTCATTCAGATAGCTAGTTATTTAGAATATTATTATGAAATTATTTCATAATCTATTTTTCTTTTTCATGAGATTTCATATCATTATCATTTCAATAAATTATAAGAATTTTTCTTAAAATTTTTATAGAAATTTTCCTAATTTGCTTTTATAATAGTGATAGTATAAACAATTTGGGAGGGTTTGATATGAACCAACGTCAAAACAGTTCACATCATAAACGTGCTGTTAGAGAAGCACGTTTAGCAAAACTATTATTTGCTTTTATCGCAATAGCCTCACTTGCTATTGTCATTTTCATTTTAAATATTCCATCAATTATTAAATAATGAAAATAAGCTATTAACTAAAAATGTATCTACAACCCAGCAAAAGTTCTTCAACAACTTCAGAAGATAAAGAAGTCCATACTGCTAGAATTACAGCTAGTGGATGATATGCTGTATCATGATATTGTCTATGGCAGTGCCTTTTGATGGACAAACTATGATTTTCAAAAATGATTACGAGCAAATTACTCCTCTCGTTTCCTCAGCTGATTTAGCTCTTGGAGACTTTGAAGGTACGATTAATCCAGATAGACCTTTAGCTGGCTATCCGATTTTTAATGCCCCTGAAGAAGTAGTCCAAAGCATTAAAGATGCAGGATACGATGTATTTAGACTTAGCTCATAATCATATTTTTAGATACAGGAATTAGTGGATTAAAAATATACAGCTACAGCTTTTAGAAATGCGGTTTAGATATTTTTCGGAGTTAAAGTAGATCCCAGATGAAGGGATTTTAGTCAAAAGAAGTAAATGGTATTAAAGTGGCTATTTTAGGATTTTCATACGGGTTTCAACGGAATTGAAGCTAGTATTTCTCAAGAAGATTACAACAATCATTTTATATGATTTAAATATGGATAAAGTAAAAGAACAAATTGAAAAAGCTGAAGAAATCGCTGATTTTTACAATTATTATGCTGCAAATGGGAGTAGAATATCAGTCTGTCTCCTACTGATGCGCAAGTCGACACTTATCATAAAATGATTGAATGGGGAGCAGATGTTGTCTTTGGAGGGTCATCCCTCACGTTGCTGAACCTACTGAAACTATTGAAAAAGATGGACAAAAGAAATTCATTATTTATTCAATGGGAAATCTACTATCTAATCAAAGAATTGAAACATTAGATAAAAATTTGGACCGAACGTGGTGTCATTATGGATATCACGATTCAAAAAGAAGGCAATCAAACTACCTTTAACAAGTGTACAAGCTCATCCAACATGGGTTTCTCGTACTCCAATTAATCGTACATTCCAAGGTTATCAGCATACGATTATCAAGTATTCTTAGCAGAAGATTATTTACCAGGTGCAAAATACGCAAATACTGTTGATGAAACAACTCGTCAACGAATTGAAAAAGCTTATCACGAAATGTTAGAGTTATTAAATATTCAATTCTAAAATAAAAACCACACGACAAAAATCGTGTGGTTTTTTATATTCTTTAAAAAGCACTGTAGACAAATTCTGCTACATTTGAAAAATCTGCATGGAGTAGATATAAGCCTAACACTAGAAATAAAACATAAAATGCCATTGTCCATACAAATAATTCATGTTTTTTTCACTAATCTTTTTGATAGAATTTATACATTTCTTCAGCAACTTCAGGCCATCCTTTCCATCCAGGGTGAACCGTATCATACATAAACATAAGGTTCATATTCCTTTTTGTGTTAAATCCATAAGTTTTATATCCATATGAATTAGTAATTTCTGTTAACTTTTTTAGAGTAAATCGCTCTTTGATCTTTTACCAATACCAATATAATCATACCAACGTCCATTAATTGGGAAATTAACGACTTCTACTCTAATCCCAATTCTTTTAGCCATTTGTAATACTAATGCATAGTCATCATATTCTGTTGATTGATCATATTTATAATTAGAATACTTATTTTTAGTTTTTCTTTACGATTTTTAATTTCAGCATTATATTGGCGATTTTTCAACATAAAAATTCATTATTATCTGTTGCTTTTTGCTTCATCTAAATATTTATTTTTGAATTTCTATTCCAATCATACTGAGGAGTTTTTCTCCACTAGAAGGATTGGTTTAACATTCCCTGTAAAATAAAAAGGCAATTTTATTATTTAATGTATATTTTTCCACATCGAAACCAATTTAATAAATCATCTAAAACTGTTCCTTTATTATCCAACAATCGACGTTTGTATCTTTCAAAATTTTTGATGTACAAAATTTATTATCTTTAGATAATTCTAAAATACGATTTATAAATTTTTCTTTGTTTTCATGACTAAGTTTAGGATTCTTCAATGTATAGTAAACATGCTCATTTCGATACACGACTTAAAAATGCTTTTTGATTCATTCCATATTGATCAAACCAAATAAATGATTCACTTAAAATAAATTTTTGTTTAGGAATACTATCCGATAATGAACCTAACATTGAAGCTTGAATAATATTTTTGAAAATTCCCTCCACCTACAGCCATAATATGAAAATCATCATAATTAAAAGATGCTTTAATATGGAATGGATAATTACTAGATGTACTCAATTCAGAGGAACCAAACACTACTAAAGTTTTTATCATCTATATTATCTTTTATAATGTCTCTACTTTTATATTTGGTATATTCGAAAATTATATCGAATACTATTATCACTTACATGATAATAATCTGCTAATTTTTGATTTAATACATGAACATATACCCCAAGAGTGAGTAATGCAAGTACCAAGGCTATTCTAGATGCCTGTATTTTCTTCATTATTGTTTCACCCTAGTTTCGATATAATGAATAATTTTATTAGGGGTATCAATTTCTTCATAAGTTACTTCTGTTGGAGCTACTTCGATACCAAACTCTTCCATTCGAACTAATAATTCCACAAAAAGCTAACGAATCCATTAGACCTTCTTCTTTTAAATTAATGTCACGTTCTTCATAAATGACATCATCTTCGCAAATTTCTTCAATGATTGCTAAAACCTTTTTCTTCTAACATGATGTTCACCTCTTATTATTTCGTCAATAATTTTTACAATAAATTCATATGGTTTCCCAGAAAAAATGAGTAAACCAATCATCACTAAATGCATCGTTACAAAACCAACTTACTACTTTATAAGCTGTTTTCTGTTTTATATTTTTTATAAAATTTAGATTTCTTTCTGATACCATTCAAATGCCAGCCATTAAAACTCCATGATAAACACCATAAATAATATAACTCCATGAAAGTCCATGCCAGAATCCCATGAATATCATATTGAGCATATACGCTACCATAGCTGTTGTTAAACGAGTTTTTAAACCATTTATGTCTCATTGACTTCATTACAATTCTTGAGAAAATGAAAATCTCTCAACCATGTTGACAATGAAATATGCCAACGATTCCAGAAATCTTTAATATCGATACTTAAAAATGGTTTATTAAAGTTCATAGAGTTTGAATCCCCATAATATTACTTACACCGACTGCCATCAAACTATATCCTGCAAAAAGTCAAAGAATAAATAAAATGTATACAAATACATATAGGAAATCGTTGTAAATAACAATCCTCTATTTGGAATATGATTCATGGCTAAATACAATAATCCAGATAACACTACTTTATAAACTAATCCTAATAATAGTCTAAATAATCCAGTTCCTAATAATTCAACATATTCTTCTCTCTCGGAATTGTCTGATGAATATCTTCCATAAATCTTTTACTTCTATCAATCGGTCCCGAACTAATGGTTGGGAAGAATAATAAAAAAATTGAAGATAATCAATCAAACCAATTGGCTCTTTTATAATTCCATCATATGTTTCAAATATAATTTGTAACACTTTGAAAGTCATATAAGAAACGCCTAAAAATCCCGAAAATGGAAACTTTCCATATAACTACTGTTTTTGCGGCAATTAATAATAAACTCGCAAAAAAATATAATAGGATATTTCGTAGATTTCTTATCTCTAAAATGAAAGCCTAATCGAACTAATAAATAAGTTTCTACAATAAAGATGACTAAGTTTATAAAAATGGTTCGGTTGTCTTTAAATACTGCTATCGCAATTCCAATTGATAGAACAAAAAGTAATCCAATAAACCGATTTTTTTCAAATAATCGTAAAGAGAATTACTGGAATCAGTGCAAAAAAACAATGTTCCAAAGAAATCTAAGCCTTCAAAATACTCCATTCTATAACTCCTTTAATTTTTCTTATCAATCTTACCATTATTGTTTAATGGCATTTCATCTAAAAAGACGATTTTTTAGGAATCATATATTCTGGAACATATTGCGCTAAATCTTTTTTACTCAATTTACCCTGTTGCAAATCGGCTTTTCAACTTCTTCTGTATATACTACATAAGAAATGATAGATTTAATTTTTCCCATCTTCTGCATAAGATGGAACCGTTGCTGCTTAGCGAATTTTTGGATTTTTTTCAATAAATTATTATCAATATCCTCTAATTCAATACGATGTCCATGTAATTTAATTTGGAAGTCAATACGTCCTTCACAGAATAATAATTCTCCTTCAAAATGACCCTAAATCTCCCGTTTTATAGCTACGTTCTCCAACTTCAGGGATAATAAAAACTTTTCTGCGTCATTTCTGGATTTTTGATAATATCCATTCGCAACTGTATCCCCTTGGATAATAATTTCCCCACTCTGTTCTCCATCAATCGTAACGGTTGTTCCTGGTTTAATCACACCGACTGGTAAATTATTTGGATACTGTTCCAAAATTTCTCTTGTAATCGATACCCATGTAATCATTACAGTAGATTCTGTTGGCCCATAAGTATTTACGACTTCTGCATTTGGGAAACGATCTAATAATTTTTGCGCAGTTGTTGCGAATAATTTTTTTCTCCACAGAAAAACAAATTGATTGACTTGTGGCAATAATTCTTGATTAAAAGCTTGGATCGACTAAACATCATCTCTGCAAATGACGGTGTTGAAATCCAAAACCGTAGCATTTGATTCTTTTAATGTGTTAAATAGAAACCTTTAAAAATCTTGTAAATGCTGTTTATCAATTTGTATTAATGGCGCATTCATATAAAGCGATGGCCATAAAGACATTACTGATAAATCAAATGAAAACGGCGGATGCCCTAAAAAAATACTTGCGGACCTTTATTTGTATAGTACCTGTATACCATTTTTAAGAAATTATTTAGATTATCATACGTAATCGAAACCCCTTTTGGTTTACCTGTACTTCCTGAAGTGAAAATAATATAAAAATATCTTCATCTTTTACATAATATTTAGGGTCGATACTTTCAGAAGTTGTGCGAAGAATTTCTTTAGTAGCTGAAACATCTAATAATGGAGTTTCTAACTCAATTACTTCACTTGTTAATACAACTGGTGATTGTACCGTTGTAATAATATCTTGTACTCGATCAATGGGTGTATTTACATCTACTGGACAAAATGCACGTCCTGATTTAACACAGGCTAAGAAATAGACAAGCATCATTGGATGCTTATGTCCATAAACAACGATTGGTTGACGATTATCTTGCAATCTTTCCTGTAAATAATAGGCTAATTTATCAGAGTATTCCCAATATTCCTCTGGAGATAATTCCTCTTCTAAAAACAAATCATGACGATAGATTTTTTCAGTTTTCCCCTTAAAACTTGATAGTCGATCTAATAACTTTTCAAACACCGTATTCATTTCCCTTCTTTATCATCTAATCGTCTAACAGCCAATGTCTAGACTGTCACATAGTAGAAGTATACCATATTATAGATTTTTCTGAAAATCGTAATCGTTAAAATAGCATGATTTTTATAAGAAATTTTTACTCAAATTTTCTTCACATATTAGAATTTTTTTCATTTAAACTTCTCATCTTTTTAGTAAAACTAAAAAGGTTGGAGACAACTTCCAACCTTTCAAATCTTTATAGAAACTAATAATCCTGCTCCGATAATACCATTATCTCCTTTAATCGTAGAAGCAAACCATTCGTTTTCAATACATGTTTTTGTTCAGCATGTAAACGAGTCTCTAAAATTTCTTTTAACTAATTCAATATAGTCCGGATTATAATTGATACACTTCCTCCAAATACAATGACATGTGGATCTAGTAAACAAACCATCGCATGTAAACTACTTGCGATTCCACTCGCCGCTTGACGAATAATATCTGTTGCAATGGCATCTCCTTGACGCCATTTTTCAAATACATCTTTAGTTGTCACAGAATCATCTTTGTATAATTCTTGAGCTTTCTTTTGAATCCCTACCCCTGAACAAGCTTCTTCTAAACTCATCCATTGACCAAAGTAATGAACTGGAATAAATCCAATTTCACCTGAGAAACCTGCTCCACGAAGAATTTTCATTATGAACAATATTTGTTGCTGCAATTCCAGTTGATAAAGTGACATACGCAAACATTTCTTTTTCTGTTAAATTTTTGAAGGCGATATTCTGCATAAGCAGCTACTTTTTACATCATTATCAATTTTTACTGGAATATTTCCATAAACTTCTTGTAATCTTTTAACAATCGGAAAATTTGGCCATGGAATATTATTTTGGAAAAACTGCTATTCCATTTTCTACATCTACTTTCCCTGGCAAACCAATTCCAATACCTTCCATCTCTTGAATTGAAAATGGATGTTCATTTAACTCTTCATTTGATTAATCGAACAACTTGTTCAAATAATGTTTCAGCACTTTTCGACTTCACTAGGTGCTTGCCTGCGACTCACAATTTCTCCCTTTTCATTAATAATAGCAACCGCTACTTTTTGTACCCCAATATCAACACCAATTGATTGTTTCATTAAAAACCTCTCCTTTATTTAATCGTTTTCATCGTTATTGTAGCCTTGTTTGAAGATTTTTTGCAATGTAAATTTTAAATAAAAAGAAAAAGACTTTCTATAATAGAGAATATTATAAACAATCTCTATCTATAGAAAAGTCAAAATTTAATCATTTATTTTTTGTGATTTAATTTCTGTGATTAAGTCATTTAAATCATCTTCACTAAATTGATATTTTTCACCGCAGAAATGGCAAACAATTTCTGCTCCATGATCTTCATCAATTAAATGTTGCAAATCCTCTACCCCAATCGATAATAATCCAGCACTAAATCTTTCTCTAGTACAAGAACAATGAAATTCGACAGGTAATTCTTCCAATACTTTAATATTTTTCTTTACCTAATAAACGGTTTAATAAATCAATTGGTTCTTCTTGTTGATCAATCAATTTTTGAAACAAGAGGCATTTCACTAATACGTTGTTCAATTTCTACAATCGTTTCTTCACTAGCTCCAGGAAGTAATTGAATCATAAATCCACCTGCAGCACTGAACGGATTCATCTGGATTTACTAAAACAGAAACACCAACTGCCCCATTAATTTGCTCTGAAACAGCTAAATAATAAGTGAAAGTCCATTCCTAATTCACCATCTACAATTGGAATTTGTCCAGAAAAATGGTTCCTTCATTTGTAAATCCTTTAATAACAGTAATCGTCCCGTTTGTCCCCACAACGCCACGTACATCTAACTTTTCCTTTTTCATTTAAAGGTAAGCTTACATGTGGATTTGGAAATATAACCTCTCATTTGACCTAAACCATTAGCTTCTGCCATGATTTTTCCCACCAGGGCCATCTCCATTGACTTGAACCGTAATTTTTTTCTTTTTCCCTTTTAAACTAGTTGCTAATAATTGAGTTCCCAATCATCGTACGACCTAATGCTGCTGTAGCTGCACTCCAAGTATCATGGCGTTTTTGTGCTTGCGATACTGCTTCAGTCGCTACAATGGCAACTGCTTTTAACTTCATCATTAAAAGCTAATACTTTTTAATAAATGATCTTTCATTCTTCATTCCTTCTTTCCTTCCATAAAGAAAAAGTGGGAAAGAAAAGCTTTTGACTTTCCCTTCTCACTTTCTTGTCATTATTCTAAATCATCTTTTGAATCAGATTCTTCTTCATTATCATCTTGTTTTGATGCTTCACGTTTTGCTAAAGCTTTTTAGACTTCTTCAAAACTAGCTGCTTCTACTTCACTTGGATACTCTTCTTCAACATCTTCTGTTGGCATTTCTCCAGTTTCAAATAAACGCTTTTAATCTGTACGTTCATCAAGAGTTTCTAATTCTAGTAATTTTTTTCAGCAATTAGAGTTAATTGATCTTTATGTTCTTCTAAAATTTGTAAAGCTTGTGCATAAGCTTCTTTCATAATAGAGCGAACTGCATTATCGATTTCAAAAGCTACTTGATCAGAATAAGCTTTCGTTTGTCCGTAATCACGTCCAATAAAAGACTTGATGATTTCCTTCATATTGAACTAGTTCCTAATTCATCATACATTCCATATTCTGTAATCATACTACGAACAATTCCCTGTTGCTTGCTCGAAATCATTACTTGCTCCTGTCGTTTTCTCATTAAAGATAAACTCCTCAGCAGCACGTCCACCAAGTAATCCAACGACTTGTTCGAACAATTCTTTTTAGTCATTAAGAAAGCGATCTTCTTTTTGGAAGCATAATTGCATATCCACCTGCACGTCCACGAGGAACAATCGTCACTTTATGAACGACACGAGCATCACTTAAGACCATCCCAACGATTGTATGACCAGCTTCGTGGAAAGCAACCATTTTACGTTCTTTTTCACTAATTGCACGATCTTTTTTCGCTGGTCCTGCAATGACACGGTCATGTGCTTCATCAACATCTAACTTGTCAATTGCTTTTTTATCTCTTCTTGCAGCTACTAATGCAGCTTCATTTAATAAGTTTTCTAATTCAGCACCAGAGAAACCTGGAGTTTGTTGAGCAATCACTTTTAAGTCCACTTCTTTTGCTAATTTTTTATTTCTAGCATGAACTTTTAGAATTGCTTCACGTCCCTTTAACATCTGGACGACCTACTAAAAATTTGACGGTCAAAACGTCCTGGACGTAATAATGCTGGATCTAATACATCCGAACGGTTTGTTGCAGCAATCACGATAACGCCTTCTGTTCCTTCAAAACCATCCATTTCAACTAATAATTGGTTCAGAGTTTGTTCACGTTCATCGTGACCTCCACCCATACCTGTACCACGTTGACGACCAACAGCATCAATTTCATCAATAAAAGATAATAGCTGGAGCATTTTTTTCTTCGCATTTTCAAATAAATCACGAACACGGCTTGCCCCTACCCCAACGAACATCTCAACAAATTCAGAACCTGAAATTGAGAAGAATGGAACATTTGCTTCACCTGCAACAGCTTTTGCTAATAAAGTTTTACCTGTCCCTGGAGGGCCTTCTAATAAGACACCTGCTGGAATACGAGCTCCCAAGAGCTGTAAATTTACGAGGATCTTTTAAGAATTCTACTACTTCTACTAATTCTTGTTTTTCTTCTTCCGCACCTGCTACATCAGAGAAAACGAACTTTTTACTTTTTGTTTATTTTGATCTGTCGCTTTTGATCGACCAAAATTCATCACGCCACGTGGACCACCTTGTCCCATTTGACTTGATAATAAGTTAAACATTAAGAATCCAAAAATTCCCTAATGGGCACAACTAATTGTAAGAAAAGTGATAACCAAATTCCTGATTGACTTTCAGGAAGAGTAGTAATTTGAGTGCCTGCTTGTTGTGCAGCATTATTAATTTCTGTTACAGTTCCATCATTTGGTAAAACTGTTGTTTTGAAATTTGAAGTTTTTAGAAGATCTCTTATCAAATATCAGCTAATCCTTTAGAGGATGTATTTGTATTTTTCTTTTTGCTTCTTTGTATTCTCCAGTAATAGTATATACGGAGTTTGCATATTGCATTTTAATTTCTTTAATGTCACCTTTTTTTCAATTCTTGAACGAATTGTGTATAACTAACTTCTGTCGTTTGTCCATTAGAACCTTGATTAAACCAAGAAACTAAACCAACAATTGCTACAAAAATCATAATATACATTAGTCCATTACGAAATATTTGACGATTATTATTTGTATTCATTTTGCCTCCTACAATTCATAAATGGTTGTATAAAACAGTGTATCACACTTAAAAGGTCTTTGACCATTTTTTTGATAATTAACTTAACTAAATCTTATGATTCATACACTTCTGGTTTTAATACTCCAATATATGGTAAGTTTCTTAAATCCTTGTTTGTAATCTAGCCCATAGCCAACTACAAATTTATTTGGAACTTCTACTCCAACATAATCTGCATCAATTGCGATAACACGACGTTCTTGTTTTATCTAATAATGTTACGATTTTAACGCTTGCTGCTTGACGATGTTTTTAATAATTCAACAATATGAGCTAAAGTACGGCCTGTATCAATAATATCTTCCACAATTAATACATGACGACCTTTTTACACTTTGATCTAAGTCTTTCAAAAATACGAACTTCACCACTTGATTCAAATGCATCACCATAACTAGATACATCCATAAAATCCACTTCTAAATCACAGTCCATCGCACGAACAAGGTCTGCCATAAAGAAAAATAGCTCCCTTTTAAAATACAAATCACTAATGGATTTTTTTATCTTGATACTCTGCAGTTAAAGTTTTTCCTAATTTTTCAATTGTTTCTTCTAATTCTTTCTTACTGACAACTACTTCTGCAATATAATTATCTAACATGATAGCACCTCTTCTTTTTTCTATAGACTATTCTTATTCTATCAGTTTCTTTTCCTTTTGGACAATGATTGTGTTTTGCGAAATCCTAATATTGCGATTATTTCTTTTGAAGAATTTTCTACAATCCACAATTTTTTCCCTTTCTTCTTTAGGAATTTTCTGATTAATACAACATCTTCTAATACTTTGATGCTGATTTTCTGTTAAAAGAAAATCGATCATTTTGCTTTTCTTCTACGAATGAGTTAATGGAAAATCTTCCATGAAACAAACATTTCCCATCCTTGTTCAGCTGTAAATGATATACTTTCATCTTCTGATAATACAATATCTGCTGATTGAAATTCCCTCTACTCTTATTTCTTGATAAAGGAATTTCTTTTACTTTCTTCTTTTTATAATCAGATAATTGATCATATCTTTTTGGAAAATCCATCCTTTTGGTAAATTCAAACTCATTTGAGAAGTGTCAGATATAATTGCCTCTTGAATATCTAACACATTTTTTTAGCACTCAATAAACCTCCAAGTTTTTAGATAATTTCAACTAAAAATAACTTTTGCAGTCCTACTGGTTGCTTGATATACCTTTTCCTTTATTCCAAGACCAACCATTATGTAATTCTACTAGTTCCTGTTCCATCCATTGGTTTCGCTAATATTAAAATTACTTCTTGTTGTTCTTGTAAAGTTTTTCGTAAATTCGTGGATTTTTCTGATTAAATTTAGAATTTTTCCTGTTTTAAAAAGTGGAATAATTTCCTTTCTAAATCGATTTCTCGTATATTCTAAACTTTGATTCGATACATCTTCTTTAAAAAGGTATTTGATGAATCGAAGCATATTCGTATAAATCTTCTTTATCAACTGTTAAAAAGGACGAATGAGATAGCCTTCACTAAAGGGACGAATGGACTTCATTCCCAGCAATCCCTTCAATTGTACTTCCTCTTGTTAATTTCATTAAAACCGTTTCTGCTTGATCATCTGCATGATGAGCCACTACAACATAGCGAAGCTTTATGTTTTTTCATAGATTCTTCCAGTTTTTGATATCGAAACTTTCTTGCTTTTTTTCTTCAATTCCCTACTGTCTGTTCAAACCCTTGTTTCCCAATGATAAACTTCTATAGAAATACTTTCTTTCACCACAAAAATTTCTAACCATCTCTTCTTCTTCATCGGATTCTTTTCGAAGATGATGATGAATATGAACAACTGAAAACTGTAATGTTGGAAAACTTTTTTTGAAGCTGAAAAAAACTCTCTAATAACACCATTGAATCCACTCCACCTGAAACAGCTAATAAAAAAAGATTCCTGTTGCCAATTAGGAACATATTTGCATTAAAAAAATTTGTTTCTACTTTCCTTCATTCAAACACCTCCCATTCTAATTGACTATCTTACAATGACAAAAATGAGACTGGATATTTCCAGCCTCATTTGAATACTTTATTATGAACGACGTCCACCACGTCCGCCACGTTTACCTTCTGTATTACGTTTTAATGAAGTTAAACGATCTTCAGAATCTTTTAAGAAGGAACTCATCATTGCATCAAAATCATTCACTTTTTGCTTGTGATGGAGATTTTTTTCTCAAATGATGGTGCTGATTTAGCTGCATAAGGTTTCTTAAATCCTTGACCTTCTTGATTACGTGGAGCTGATTTTTTGGAATTTTTGGTTTTTTTCTTCAACATTTTCTTCTGAAGAAATCAGCACTTGCACGACGAATCGATAAACTTACCTTTTCCATCTCCAGAAATTTCCATTACTTTTACTTGTACTTCGTCTCCAACTGTTAAGACATCTTTAATATCTTTAATATAAGAATTAGATACTTCACTAATGTGAACTAAACCTGTTTTACGGTTTCCTAAATCCACAAAAAGCACCAAAATTTGTAATACCAGTTACTTTACCAGGTAAAATATTCCCTACCTCAATTGACATATAAAAAGCGTTCCTCCTTCAAATTTTTCCCTTTTATACACACGCTTGACGAGTATAAAAGATTATTTCCATCACTTCATAGTTCTCTGTCAAAATTTAATGACGAGATTGATTATCTTTTTGCTTGTTGAATTTTATTTTGTGCAGCATCATCAGGTGTATTAAAAATAATCTCTCCTGATTTACTTAAGTAATATTCACTACGTGCAAGTTTTGCTACATAATCATCTTGTTGTAACAATTCAACTTGTTGAACTAAAGATTTTTGTTCTTGTTTTACTTTTGCTTCTTCTTTTTTCGCTTCTACAATTTGTGCTTCAATTTTACCAGCTTGGTTTTAATTGTCCCTACAATTTGTAGTATTAAAGAACCAACAATTGCTATCACTACAGCCATCAGTAATGAATGCCACACAGCTACTCGTTTCCAAACAGCTACTTTTGGTAAATGAACATTGGTATGTAATTTTTTCTTTTTTGATTCAAACGCAATAATTTTGCTGTTTTCTTCTTGCTGTTTATTCACTACACTGACTCCTTTAATGATTATATGACGAGTATAACAAGAATATGATAACTAGTCTATGCTTTTAGGAAAATTTTTATAAAAACTCTTTCTTAGCTAGTGTATATCTAGCTAAGAAAGCGTTTGCTATATCAGATAAGTCTTATTCGTTAATATTCTTCTGTCTTAAACTTAATCTTTCTTCACTTCTAAATCAGAATGTTGTTCTTCCATATACTCTTGAATTTTTCTCAATTACAATTTCTTCATCATGCTCTACATCGTAAAATCAATTCATATTGACCATCTTCCAATTCCTTTGCTTCAACTTGGATGGATTGATAATCTTCTAAATGACAAAAATCATAAATTTTCTGCATAATCGTTACATCTGGAACTAAACAATGAATACTTACTTGACGATTTTGTGCCTTTAATGGAGATTCATGTGTCAATAATTGAATAATAACGACTACTGCTGCACAAACAACTCCGAAAAATCCACATGCCACCACCAATCGCTAAACCAATCCCAGCTGTTGCCCAAATTCCTGAAGCTGTTGTAATTCCCGCTGATTTTTCTTATCTCTCATAAAGATAATACCACCACCGATAAAACTGATACCACTAACTACTTGCGCTGCCACACGAGCTGTATCAAATTTTGGAAGTATCTAAAAAAGCTTCTTTAGAAATTAACATCATTAACGCTGAAGTTAACGCTACAATGACGTGTGTTTTAATCCCCGCTTGTTTATTTCCTAGATTTTCGTTCATGTCCAATGGCCCATCCACATAAGCAAGCTAAAATAATGGCTATTAAATGTCTAACTTCTAATATTGCATCAAAAATTTCTACTTAAAATTGTTTCTACCATACTTGCTCCTCTCATGAACATTGAATTTTTCTGCACTCTTATCAAAATGATAACGTGCCCATTATTCTATGCTTTTTCTTCCATAATTGTCAAGAAATCTTATCTTTCAATTTAGGCATCATGAATTGGAGTAAATATGATAATCATTATTTAGAGATACTCATAATTGAATCTTTCATATTCTTCACCATAAAGAGTATCATAAAACATCTTCAGTATGCTTCCTAATACAATCAAAATTCCAAAAAGCCATCCCATAACATTTTGAAGATTCATCGTTCCAAGAAACACACTTCTAACTACCTGTCCAATTTGAAGTGCACTCGCATGATCCATCACCTCTATTCCAAATGAGAAAATGATCATAAAAAGTATGGATCATCATAATGATTTGAAGATTAATAAAGATGGAATCTATCTTCAATTCTTTTATTCTGATGAATTTTTCTAGTACTCAATCCTAATAAAATCATTAATACAACTGTAAACACAATCGTTAAGTCCACAATCACACCAAAAAGGGAACTGAATGAAAATTTAGAATAGTGCCCTTTATAAATCATTGGACCAAACACAGCTGTCATTAATATTAGTTCTAGCGCTATAATTCCTTTTTAATTTTTGAAAAGGTAGTTTCATCATACTAAACAATACCAACAGAAAAAGCTAAACAACTGACTCCAATCGCTCTCCACGATTCATACGTTACTTCAACAATTCCTTTTTGTACTAAAGTACAAGCCAAATAAAAAAGTAAGAACTGACGTAATCATTGCAACACTCATATAGACTTTTACTCATTTTTATTCATCTTCCTCATCCTTTCTCTGATATGAAATCGTTATTTTCTTCACATATAGTATAATGAAAACATTTTTTTCTTTCTCAATAGATCATCTATTTAAGATTTTTCTAAAAATAAGAGAGGTTGACGAAATCAACTCTCTCTTCTCCGTTTTAAAAACTCTTCTGTTTTTCACTACTTGTTTTCTCTTCTAAAATCGTAAACATTTCTTTGGCATCTTCTTTTCTTGTTGAGTCTAAAATAGCATCTACTCGAACTGTTACAGTCTTATTTCCAAATTGAATGGTAATAATATCTCCTACTTTTTACATCCGTTGAAGATTTTGCCACTTTTATCTTGTACCGTAATTCTTCCTTTATCAGCTACTTCTTTTGCAACACTTCTTCTTTTAATTAATCGAGATACTTTTTAAATATTTATCTAATCTCATCCTTTTTTCCCCTCTTTTCTTCCATTTTTCTTGTAAATCTTAATAGTGATTTTCCCTTTTTGGAATCATTAACCATTCACGAATAGTAAATAACTTTATCCGAATCGCTCCTATTATAAATACGATGATTCCAACACTCACTAACAATAGAGCAAGCAGTGTATCTTTTGTTCGAGAATCTCCGGCTGGGAAATAGCGTTCAAAGAGGATATTCAATCCTCCTACAACGATTGCCATTCCAATCGATACAATTCCTAATTTTATCATCGTTGACTTTTGGTGGTTCGAAGAAGACTTACCCTCTCCACTCAGAATCCAAATCATTCCTAGCATCACGAATAACCCTAAAATCGTAGCAATACTAGCCCCTAAAGTTTGAAACATTGGAATGAAAACAATATTACCAAATCCTTTGGTAATTAATCCAACAAATAAAAGCCATAAGCGTAATGGAATATTTTTCCAGTACTTTGTAATATTCCATGGTAAGCCATCATCATAGAAGCTAACACAATACTAATACTATAAACACTCAGCACATCGTTGCCTTGAATATCCCCAAACAGCATATGATTAACTCTTGGTAAAATGACTAATAATCCTACTGTGGCTACCACTGAAAATACCATTGTCATCTTTTAAGAGAGACTGTTTTCAATTGTTCAAATTCTTCTAAATGTTGCTTTTGTATAACTACGACTGAGTAATGGTAAGTAGCTTGAAGAAAATCCTACTCCAACAACCATCCCTAATTGCACCAGTGGTTGTCCTCTATCAAAAATCCCTTTTTAAATCTTTAGCAATTTCTTGACTGATTCCCTGTTCTACTAAACCCTTTAAACAAGGTAAATGAATCCATTAATTGAAACAATACTAAATATCGAACTTAATAAACATAGAGTTCCACCTTCAATGACTAATCTCTTTAGCAATACTCCCCATTGAATCTTATGAGGTTCAATGACATCGACTGCCATTCCAATTTTCAAATGAGTCTGATTTTTTTATAATACAATAATACAAAAGTTGCCATCACTGCAGCCACAACGGCACTCGACATTGCCCAAGTTCCCAACTTCATATAAATCATTCGTAAGACTTCCATAAAAACTTGCAGCTAATAAAATAACACTTACTCGAACAACTTGTTCCATTACTTGAGAAACAGCTGTGGGAACCATTCGATTCGTTCCCTTGAAATACCCTCTAGCAATTACCAAAAATGGCATCATTAAAAACATCCACGAAACACTTTGAATGACTGGGGATAATAAAAGTATCTCCCATCCATGAAAGCAATGAGTTCTGACTGTGTATATAGAAGTGAAAAATACTCCTATCCCTAATCCACTTAAAATCCAAAATAATCGTTTTTAAAAGAGAGTTAATTCATAATCCGACCGATACTGAGCAATTAATGCTGAAACAAATACCGGAAAACCAGAGAGAGCAAAGGTCATTCCAATTCCATAAATAGGATAAACTTGCTGATAAACGTAAAAACCAGTATTTCCAACCATATTTTGGAAAGGAACTCGATAAACGGCACTTAATATTTTCGCAATGAAGGCTGCTAGTGACAATACCAACGCTCCTTGCATCATCTGTCTATTCGATTTAACCATTGAATCCCCCTCTCTGTTCTTATTCATTTTTCCTCTTTTTGCGCTTCTACAACTTCACAACATTTTTTCTAAGAAAAATTTTGATTTGTTCTAACCATAAATCTGTTGGTTGATTCGTTACATTGAGCAATACTTGTAAAGTTGTACCTTTTTTTAGTGACTTGAGCAGGTAATTTCACTGGCCCAAGGGCTTCGAAAATAGCAACTCCTTCTAATTGTTGAGCTACCGGTTGAGCAATGGATACAATGATTGAATGTTGTTTTTTCTTAATCGAAGTAATCGATAATTGCTCTGCAAAATATTTTAACATTCCAACTTCTAATAAATAGCTCACTTCATCAGGAATTCTCCAAAGCGATCAATAAAATCATCTAATAATTCATGATACGTTTCCATACTATCAATAGAACGAATTCGTTTATACATTTCAATTTTTTTGACGTTCATCTTGAATATAAGTAGCTGGAATATAAGCATCTACTTGTAAATCAATTTCAACAGAATCTTCCATTGTTGGGACAGCTTTTCCCTTGTTTTTTTCAATACTGCTTCACTCAACATTTGAGAATATAAATCAAATCCAACAGAATCTATAAATCCATGCTGTTGTTTTTTCCTAATAAATTCCCTGCACCACGAATCGATAAATCTCGCATCGCAATTTTGAATCCAGAACCCTAATTCTGTAAAGTCACGCATCGCTTGCAGACGTTTTTTTCTCCAACTTCTGTTAAAGTTTTATCTGGTTGATACATTAAATACGCATACGCAATACGGTTGGAACGTCCCACTCTTCCTCTTAATTGATATAACTGTGACAATCCCATATGATCCGCATTTTCAATGAATAAGAGTATTTACATTTGGAATATCTACCCCTGTTTCAATAATCGTCGTTGTCACTAAAACATCATATTCTCCTTCAATAAATTGATATAAAAATATTTTTCTAACGTCGTTTCACTCATTTGTCCATGAATGACTCCAACTCTTGCTTCAGGAACTAATTGACGTAATTCATCTGCTTTCTTCTCAATGGTTTCCACACGATTGTATAAATAGAAGACTTGTCCTCCACGAGCTAATTCCCGTTCAATTCCATCTTTAATTGTAATCCCTTGTTGCTCCATTACAAAAGTTTGGACAGGATAACGGTTTGAAGGTGGTGTTTCAATAACGGATAAATCACGTACTCCTAACATCGACATATGCAATGTTCTAGGAATTGGCGTTGCTGTTAGTGTTAAAACATCGACTTGGGATTTCAATTGTTTCAAGCGTTCTTTATGTTTTACACCCAAATCGTTGTTCTTCATCGACTACTAATAACCCTAAATCTAAGAAATTCACATCTTTTTGATAAAAACACGATGCGTTCCAATCACGACATCTACTTGACCTTTTTGTAATCCTTCAATGGTTTCTTGTTGTTCTTTCTTCGTTCTAAATCGACTTAACAATCCCTATTTTAAACGGATAATCTGCAAAATCTTTGAACAAAATTTTTCATAATGTTGTTCTGCTAAAATCGTTGTTGGTACTAATACTGCAGCTTGTTTTCCATCCATTAAAGCTTTGAAAACTGCACGCATCGCTACTTCTGTTTTCCCATAACCAACGTCTCCAACTAGTAAACGATCCATTGGTTTATCTTTTTGCATATCTGCTTTGATTTCTTCAATACTTCTTAATTGGTCTTGAGTTTCTGAATAAGGAAAGCATCTTCAAATTCTTTTTTTGCTCAACGGTATCCTTACTGAAAGGCATATCCTTTTTTTCCGCATCACGTTTTGCATATAATTCAATTAATTCATCCGCAATATCTTCAATTTTAGTTTCAACTTTACGCTTTCGTTTTTGCCCATTCGCTACTTCCTAATTTATTTAATTTAGGAACTTTTTGCATCTGAAGAAACATATTTTTGAACTAATTTAATTTGATGCACAGGAACAAACAAATGCCCTCCATCTTGATAATGAATCGACATATAATCTTGATGGACACCATTAATTTCTAGTGTTTCCATCCCTTGATACACACCAACCCCATGATTGACATGGACAACATAGTCTCCAACTGCTAATTCTGTATAACTCTTCAATCTTTCCGCATTGGAAATTTTTTGAGTTCTTGGAGCACGCTTCGTTAATTTATTAAATAGTTCCTTTTCTGTAACGACTACAAACTTATCTTGTGGTAATTCAAATCCATGACTAAAAGTTCCTACCATAATTTGAAGAATTCCTTCTTGTACTTCTTTTGTAATAATTGCTGGAATATCAAAAATCATGGAAAGTTTGTTCCACTTTTGCAGCTCTCGTTAAATGATCCACCACTACGATTACTGTAGCTTTTTGTTTTGCCCAACGATCTGCTTCTACTTTTACCATTGGCATTTGCGAGAAGAACTGTGTCATTGAACGTTCTTGAATATTATAGAATGGCTTCAAACGTTAATCGCCCTAATCCCTTTTTGGAATAATGAGAAATAGGTTCTTGGTAGCGTCGAATCTTTTAATACTTTTTTTCCTTCAAAAAAATCATATCAATCGAACTAGCAAGCATTCCTAATTCTAATTGATGAACTTTTCCATAATCCTGCTTCTTCATGAAAGTGAACGTTGTTTTTTTCTTGAATACGAGCATAATCATCTACTAATAAATATCCTTTTTAGACACATAATCTAAAATAGATCGTTTTTATCTTTATAAAAATAATTCGAGCCAATAAGAAATTTTAGGAGGAATCTCTCCTTCTTCTAATTGTGCTAATCAGGTGATTCATTTGATTCGTTAATAATTGAGTACGTTCTTCTGATTCACTACTCTTTATATCTTTTTCATAAGCTTTTTTTGAATTTTATCCTTTTGCCTCAAATACTACTTCATATTCAAATGGAATATCTGTTGCCGGTAAAAGAATAATATTTTCCACCATTTCAAGTGAGCGTTGTGTTTCTGCATCGAAATAACGTAATGAATCTAATTCATCATCAAAAAAATCTAAACGAATTGGATGTTCTTGATCCAAATGGATAAATATCAACAATTCCTCCACGAACTGAGAAATCTCCTGTGTAGCTACCATGGCTTCTCTACGATAACCCATCCGTCCTAATTGCGTGACTAAATCTTCTACCTCTAACCTAGTTTCTCCAACAACTAATTCAATAGTACTATTTCTTCCAAACTTCTAAAGGTACTAATGGCTTTTTGAATTCCTGATAATGGAACAACTACGATTCCTTTTTTTCTCCACTAGCTAAAAAAACTGCAAAGTTCGAATTCGATTACTCACGACTTCAGGAGAATGAATGGAATATTCTGCCGCTAAAGATTCCTCTACTGTAAATAAATATACTTCATTCTCATACCACTGTACTAATTCTTCATATAATTGAGTCGCTTGTAACATGGTTGGCGTTACAACAACTAATGGTCCCCTTCCAATTTTCATATGCATTTGCTACAGCTAAATGTTTCGCTGCTCCAGTTAATCCTAAAACTAACTGACTTTTGCATCATAGGAAGGTTTTCTATCCATTCTTTAAAACTATGGATTTGTTTTTTTACTAATTCCCTAACGGTAACATATCTATTTCCTTTCTCTTTGATATACGCACTAAAAAAAGGTTGAAACTTTCGCTCCAGCCTTTTTCTCAAATTTATTTAATTATAACGATTCATGGTTTGAATAAAAGTTATCGCCTTTTATCCAATCTCTTAACGCTTCTACGCTTTTATCCACAGAAGCTAAAAATTTCTTCTTGTTCTTCTTTTTCAAAATTAGCTAATACATGATTAACTACACTTCTACCTGGAGCAGGTCGTCCCTACCCCAATTTTAATACGATTAAATTGGTCACTTCCCTAAACAACTAATGATACTCTTAATCCCATTATGTCCTCCGGCACTACCTTTTTGACGCAAACGAATTTTTCCCAACTGGAAGATCCATATCATCATACAGTACCACAATATCTTCAATTCCAATTTTTAAAATAATTCATTAATGGACGAACCGCTTGACCGGATAAATTCATATACGTCAATGGCTTCATTAAATATGACTTTTTTCTCCATCAATATGTGTTTGAGTAAAAGGTTGCATCAAATAATGCTTGATTAAATTCTAAATTTTTCTTGATAGGCAAATTCGTCAACGGTAATAAATCCAATATTATGACGAGTTCCTTTTATATTTCGCCCCTGGATTTCCTAATCCAATAATTAATTTCATATGTCACACCCATTTCTCTGTTGAGTCCTTTCTAGTATATCACAAACTGTTCAAAAATCGAAAAAAATTAATAAACTAACAGACCTGTGATAAGTTCTTCACATATAATTTTTTTATATTTTTCTACTTTTTGAAAATTATGAAAATCATTAGTTTGACCGCAAAATGAAAAGATATGAAAACGAAAACATCACCATTTTGAAAAAAAGTTCATTTTTTTCAAAACTTTAGATTAAGTATCACAAATCAAATCGTGCTATACTATGGATAGTTATTCCACGAAGGAATAAGGAGGTAATACAATGGAAAAAAACAATTAAAAGCTAGTAACAAAGTGATTTTTAGTAGGGAGACGGTGCTGTTAGGTTCTAGTTATGCATACGCACTTGTACTTCAAGGAATTGCTGAAGAACTTGGTATTATTGATATTGCAAAAGAAAAAAACAGAAGGAGATGCTTTAGACTTATCACACGCTCTAGCATTTAACTCTCCTAAGAAAAATCTATGCAGCAAGCTATGAAGACTGCCATGATGCAGACGTTATTTTGTATTACAGCAGGTGCTGCTCAAAAACCAGGAGAAACTCGTATTGACTTAGTACACAAAAACTTAAAAAAATCTTAAAAGGAATTATTGATCCTATCATGGCTAGTGGATTTGATGGAATTTTTCCTAGTTGCATCAAACCCTGTAGACATTTTAACTTATGCTACTTGAAATTTTCTGGATTACCAAAACATCGAGTAATTGGTTCAGGGTACAGCATTAGATAGTGCTCGTTTCCGTCAAGCAATTGCTGAATTAATCGACGTTGATGCTCGTAATGTTCACGGATATATTTTTAGGTGAACACGGAGATACTGAATTCCCTGTTTGGTCACATGCTAATGTCGGTGGATTACAAATTTATGAATGGGTTCATCAAAAATCCTAAATACAGATGAACAAAAAAATTAGTCGAAGTATTCTTCCAAGTAAGAGATGCTGCTTATGAAATTATTGCGAAAAAAGGTGCTACTTACTATGGTATCGGAGCTACTTTAGCAAGAATTACTAAAAGCAATTTTTAAATAACGAAAGAGCTATCTTCCCACTATCTGTTTATCTTGAAGGACAATATGGACAAGAAGATGTATATATCAGCGCTCCAGCCGTTATTGGACGAGATGGTATTCGTCAAATTATCGAAATCCCACTAGCAGACTCTGAACAAGAAAAAAATGGACTTATCAGCATCTGCCTTAAAACAAGTCATTCACGACGCATTTGAACGTTTAGAAAATGAATAATTATTGAAAATACTAAAAAGCACAAAATCGATGGCGCTTTGCCGTGATTTTGTGCTTTTTATTTTTACGTAAAAATACCTCATTCTCCATCATCCAATTTTTTGAGTCCATAAATATGTGGCAATAAACTCTTCCCTAAAGGAGTTAATCCATAATACGTCTTTTGTCCTGTAGAGGATTCTCCTTTTTTTATAAACAATATGAATTTCTATCAAATCATTTAACGTTTGCGATAACATCTTTCTTGAAACTATTCCAATTTCACGCTCTAATTGTAGCGAAAATACATTTCCTCTTCAGCTAATGTTAATACAATAAATATGCTCCATTTCCCAAGTAACGGTAACGCTAACTCTCGTAAACATCTGTCTTTTTCCATAGGCACCTCAAAGTAACTTCTTTTCTAACAAACTTAATCTGATTATTATTATACCCATAACTAGATATGATTGCTATAAAAGGAGTGTTTCGATGTTTTTTTAAAACTTTTGAATTCGAATTTGAAACAAGACGATTAATGTGGTATTGCCCCTATGGCGGAAGTGATTTTTGCAGAAGTTCAATCGACTACAGAAAAAGATAAAAAGAAAAAATTATGAATCCTGGTATGCAGAATGGTATAAACTCAGTACTAAATTAACACAAAAAAACTTTAACAGTTCTATTTCTAAAGGGAAAAGCCTATTTAAGAGCTAGTCGATATTTTCAAGCAGCTGAATTTTTTTCTTATCTCCTAAAGACGATAGAAAACTAAATTGCTATGAACTTTCCGTCGATTATTTTTATAAAGGACTAGATTTATTATCGATTCCTTATGAACTAAAGGAAGTACCATATGAAGATTATTCCTTACGAACATTATTTTTTTAAAAACTACTCAACCTCCTAAAGGAACCTTATTCATTTGTGGTGGATTCGATGCATTATTAGAAGAACTTTATTTTACAAATGTAAAAAGCATCTTTAGAGGAAGGGTATCATGTCATTTTTATTTGAAGGCCCTGGACAATCTCAGGCGATTCGAACGTATCAGAAAAACTTTTACCCCACGTTGGGATTTAGTTGTAAAAGCTATCCTTCAGGCTTACCAAGAAGAAATTGTCTTACCCAAAAATTGGAATTGGACTATCCTTAGGGTGGATTATTAATCGCAAGAGCTTCCGCATTAAATGAGCATTTATTCGATAAAATTGTTTTATATAATTATTTTCCAAATATGTTGGATTCCTTTAAAACAAATATCCCGAAAATCCTTCATCCATATTTAAAAAGTCAATTTCCACCTTTTTTTAGAAAAAAATGATTGAAGGATATATTGCTCATGTCCCCTTTTTTTAAACTGGCAAATTGAACATGCAAAATGGGTTTTCGGATGCGAGTCACTCAACCAACTCATTACTCGATGCCGAGATTTTTCAGAACTTCCAGTCAAAAATCCAGTTCTTCTTTGTGTTGCAAAAAAATGATAACTATTATCCTTCTGAATTAGCAACACAATATTTTTGAACAACTAGACGTTCAAAATAAAAAGATGAAAATTTTCGACAAAGAAAATGACTACAGTGATCTTCATTGCCAAAACGGCGCTGCCTTTGATACAAATGATGTTATTTTTTGATTGGCTTACGGAAGGTTGATGAATTATAACAAATTAAGATCAAGTTTCGATAGAAAAATAATCCATTAACCGTTTTGACACAAGTGTTACACTCTGCTAATATAACTTTGAGGTGAACAAATGGCAACTGATAAAAATCGGATTATGATTAGCTTGGATGATAAAAATCTCGAGAAGCTTGAAAAACTTAATAGAGGATGCTAGAGATAGAAGAGGTATGCGATTAACCAAGTCTCAAATCATCGAATTACTTCTAAATACCGTCGATTATTTCGATGATATTATGGGAGCTATTTATTCAAAAATAATAGCAGTTTTGTTATTATTTTTTTACCTCAAGAGTGTTACACTAGTGAAAAGAAGGTGATAAAATGGTTGTTTATATACGAGAAAGCAAAGTACCAAATGAAGTTTCCATAAATAAATATAATGCTCAAGTAGGAGCACATTTACTAGGTGAAGAAGTTGTTTTATACCACTCCTTCAATGAAATCCAACAATTAACAAGCGAGGACTTAGTGGTAGATTACATAACAGAAACTAGGTCTCTATTAAACATGATGAATCTAACCATTCCTATTCTGGATTATCCTAAAGAACTTGAAAAATTTTATGGTCGAAAAAAATATGAAGGAATTCTAGGAGAAATTGTCAATGAGCCTAATAATTGGGGAAAATTTATTAAACCTAAAAGCAGGTTCAAAAGTGTTTACAGGAAGAGTTGTTAATAGCACCCGTGATTTAGTAGGAATAGGCCTGCCTTTTTGATTACCCCTATTTGGATTAGTGAAGTTGTAGAATTTGTAGCTGAATGGAGATGCTTTATTTTTAAATGGCAGCGTTCTAGATGTTCGATTTTTATACAGGTGATTACCATGCACAGTTTGATGCAACTGTTATTGATGAAGCCATATCTTGCTGGAAAGATTCACCCACAGCTTATGGGCTAGATATAGGGTGTAACTCATGACGGTAAAACACTTATTGTCGAAGTGAATGATGGATATTCATTAGGCAATTACGGTCTCTCTCCTTTAAAAGCCATTAAATTTTTATAAAGGTAGATGGCAAGAAATGGTTAAACCCTATTTTGATCAAAATGAAGTCTTTGAAATTCCAAAAACTGACCTTTAGAACTACGATTTTTTTATGGTAAAATAAAAATACATTTTATAAAGGAGATTTCAAATGATTAAACTAATTGCCATCGACATGGATGGAACGCTGCTAAATGCTAACAAACAATTACTAGAAGAAACAAAACAATATTTTCAAAAGAATTTCACAACAAAGATACAAAAACACTATTAGTTCTATGTACAGGCAGACCTGAAACAGGAATTCGCCCTTACTTAAAAAGACTTAGGCTATCTTGAAGAAAAACCATTATATTATTAGCCAAAACGGTGCTAATATATACGAAAAGCCAAACAGGGAACCGCATCATGGATGCCTTTGTAGATTCATCTGCTATTCAAAAATGGATTCAACTTGGAAAAGATCATGACATTAGCGTGCTAGGAGGCGGAGTTGATTACTACTACTCCTTTGACCAAGAACCAACAGAATGGATGGAATATGATGTAAAACTTGTCAATGGGCAAATCAAACGTATTACGATAGAAGAATCTCTTACAACAGATTTTTTTATAAAATTTTACTACTTGCAGACGAAGAACAATTAAACGAATTCGAAACAGTCATTCCAGATACTTGGAGAGAGAATTCTATGTAGTTCGTAGCCAAAAATATTTAGTTGAAGTACTAAAAAGGCGTTAATAAAAGCATACGGACTAGAAAAATTAGCACAAAGACTCAACATCAACCAAAAACGAAATTGCCGCTATCGGAGATGCCGCTAATGATATCGAAATGCTTCAATACGCAGGATTACCAATCGCAATGGGAAATGCCACTGAAGAAGTAAAAGGTTTAAGTAAAATGGTAACAGACACAAACGAAAATAATGGTGTTATTAAGGCAATTGAACGAGTGATTAATGAGGAAATAAAAAAAAAAGACTTCCCTTTGTAGTATGAGCACTAGAAGCCATCTGGCTTCTAGCGCAGGAAAACTCCAAGACGGTTTTACCGTCTTACTCATGACAGAAACAAAATTTGGTATTATACTTACGTTGAGAACAATACTAATCCGTTCGAATTATTGGGGAATTGTCGTTCCTGTCAGGGAAAAACTGGATGAACAGGGGTCATGGAAAACTCGATTATGCCTAGAGCATGAAAATAAAATTACATTTTACCTTCTGTTCCATTGTTCTTAAACAATTAGAATAGGAGGTTTTATTATGGATGTAATGCACCCAATTTGTTGTGGAATTGATGTACATCAGAAATCCATTGTTTGTTGTATATTAGATGGCCCTCTAACTTCAAATGAACCTAAAAAATATCAAACAAGCTTTGGTACCACAACTAAAGAATTAAATACAGCTCTTGATTGGCTACTTGAACATCAAAGTTACCCATGTTTTCTTCGAAAGTACAGGACAATATTGGATTCCTCTTTTCAATATCTTTTCAGATTCTGGCTTAGAATTAATCCTTGCCAATCCTCAACATATTAAAATGTTCCTGGTCGTAAGACAGACGTCAAGGATGCTGAATGGATTGCACAACTTGGTAGGTGTGGTTTAATTAACCAATCTTATATCCCTTCTCAAGAAGTGCTTCAATTACGTTATTTAACTCGTTATCGTCTCTCAGTCAAAACAACGGTTAACTCAAATAAAAATCATATCCATGTTATTTTACAAAGAGGGAATATTAAAAATAACAAGTTACTTAGCAGATATTTTTCTGCAAGACAGGACAAGCTTTATTAACTTTATTTATTAATGGAGAAGTTATCAATGAAGATAATGTCGAAAGTTGCATACATGGTAGAATAAAAGCCTCTACTAGACAATTAATTGAAGCTATGGAAGGTAAACTATCTACAGTGGATCGTTTTTCTAATTAAAGAATGTATGGAAGAATATCAACTTCTTCTAACAATTCCTGGTATTAGTGATAATTGTTGTGCCACTATATTAGCTGAAATAGGTCCAAATGTTGATGCTTTTTAAAACAGATAAAGAAGTTAGCTTCATGGGCTGGAATGTGCCCAGGTTCTAACGAAAGTGCTGGTGTTAAAAGATCTTCACATACGACGCAAGGCAATAAATATCTTAAACAAGCCTTAGTAATGTCGGTGTTAAGTGTTCAACGTGCTAAAGAAGAAACCTTTTTCACTTTTCTATCAGCGAATATCCAGCAGAGGAAGTAAAATGAAAGCTATTATCGCTTGTGGTCATAAAATGCTTAGAATTATCTATAAAAATACTTCAATCGCACCAACCTTATAATAGTCAAAAAGCGTTAGGTCTGCGACAACAGACTAACGCTTAAAAATTTGACAATCAAAAATTTTTCACTTAAATTATAGCATAGGTAATATCTTTTTGTCTTTTTTGTACTTTGTTTCAAATAAAATTTGAGACCCTAGGCTCAAATTTTTAGCCATGAGACCCTGGGTCTGCTGGCGTCCTAATACTACAATCATAAGAAGTCTTCTTTTTACGCATTCATGTCGTCTCCATAGAACAGAAAAAGACTTTCCCATTGCAGTATGGGCACTAGAAGCCAGATGGCTTCTAGTGCAGGAAAAACTCAAGACAGTTTCACCGTCTTACTCATGACAGAAACAAAATTTGGTATTATACTTACGTTAGAGAACAATACTAATCCGTTCGAATTATTGGGGAATTGTCGTTCCTGTCAGGAAAAACTGGATGAACAGGGTCATGAGAAAACTCGATTATGCTTTGAGCATGAAAATAAAATTACATTTTACCTCCTGTTCCATTGTTCTTAAACAATTAGAATAGGAGGTTTTATTATCTAAATAATGCACCCAGTATGCTGTGGAATTGATGTACACCAAAAAAATCCATTGTTTGTTGTATTTTAGATGGTCCTCTAACTTCAAATGAACCTAAAAAATATCAAACAACCTTTGGTACCACAACTAAAGAATTAAAAGCAGCTCTTGATTGGATACTTGAGCATCAAGTTACGCATGTTTTTTTCGAAAGCACAGGACAATATTGGATTCCTCTTTTCAATATCTTCTCAGATTCTGATTTAGAATTAATCCTTGCAAATCCGCAACATATTAAAAAAATGTCCCAGGTCGTAAGACAGACGTCAAAAGATGCTGAGTGGATTGCACAACTTGGTCGGTGTGGTTTAATTAATCAATCTTATATCCCTTCTCAAGAAGTGCTTCAATTACGTTATTTAACTCGTTATCGTCTCTCAGTTAAACAACGGTTAACTCAAATAAAAATCATATCCATGTTATTTTACAAAGGGCTAATATTAAAATAACAAGCTACTTATCAGATATTTTCAGCAAAGACAGGACAAGCACTGTTAACTCTATTTATTGATGGTGAAGTTATTAATGAAGATAATGTCGAAAGTTGTATACACGGTCGCATAAAAGCCTCTACTAAACAATTAATTGAAGCTATGGAAGGTAAACTATCTACAGTAGATCGTTTTCTAATTAAAAGAATGTATGGAAGAATATAAACTTCAGAAAAAAAGATATCAGATGAACTCAATAAAGAAATAAATGAATATATTTTTAGAACATTTTCTGAAGAATATCAACTTCTTCTAACAATTCCTGGTATTAGTGATAATTGTTGTGCCACTATATTAGCTGAAATTGGTCCAAATGTTGATGCTTTTTAAAACTGATAAGAAATTAGCTTCATGGGCTGGAATATTGCCCAGGTTCTAACGAAAGTGCCGGTGTTAAAAATCTTCACACGACGCAAGGCAATAAATATCTTAAACAAGCCTTAGTAATGTCGGTGTTAAGTGTTCAACGTGCTAAAGAAGAAACCTTTTTCACTTTTCTATCAGCGAATTTCCAGCAGGGGAAGTAAAATGAAAGCTATTATCGCTTGTGGTCATAAAATGCTTAGAATTATCTATAAAATACTTCAATCGCACCAACCTTATAATAGTCAAAAAGCGTTAGGGTCTGCGACAACAGACTAACGCTTTATCTTTGACAATTTAAAAAAATTTCCACTTATATTATAGCATAGGTAGTATCTTTTTTTGTCTTTTTCGTACTTTGTTTCAAATAAAATTTGAGACCCTAGGCTCAAATTTTAGCAATGAGACTCGCATTTGCGAGGCTGCTTGCGTCCTAATACTACAATAAAGTGAAGTCTTTTTTCCTATTCGTCCTCAACCGTGAAAATCGAAGCAAACTCGTCATTTTCTTCTGGTTCATTTTCTTGCGACTTAGGCTCTAAAAAATAACATTCCTCAATAATTACCTCTGTCACATAAACATCCTGCTGATCACGATTCTTATAATGTCTCGAATGAATACGACCCTCAATTCCTAAACGATCGCCCTTCTTCACAAAACGTTGAATCCGATCCGCCATCTTCCCAAAAAGCAATCACCTGAATAAAATCCGTCTGCTTATCCCCATCATTCTGCCTATAAATACTCTGCACTGCCAAAAGTATTTCGACAAACAGAATTTCCCTTCTCAGATTGATGAACAGCGACGTCCTTAATCAGACGACCAATTAATGAAACATGATTCATTTTTCCGTACCTCCATTGAATAATTAAAGAACAAATTGTCCTTCACTCTATAAGTACGAAAAATCTCAAAAATATTTTTTACGAAATATTTTTTTCTTAAATTTTCAGCAAATTCAGATATTTTTTTCTCAAACGATGGTTTACCCCCGATTTTCGAAATCGAACCAGATGGAATAATCTCCCTAAGTCCTTCAAACTAATATCCGGATTTTTCTTTTCTCACTTGCGCTAATTCAAATAATTTTACTGGTAATGCCTCTAAAACCAACTTTCTCCTCAATGAATAAAATATCTTCCATTTGACGAGAAGCTGCTGTAACGACTTTATTAATATTGGCATTTTCACAGTTCACTAAACGGTTCACCGAGTTTTCTCATATCACGTACAATTCAGAATATCCTCGAAATTTCATCATCGCATTCGCTGCACCAATAAAGTGCAAGAAAATCTGCAATTTTTCTGCTTCTTTTTAAATAGGTAATAAATCCATTTCTTCTCTCAATCATCCTTGCATTGAGCCCAAAAGCATTCATCATATCACAAATATCTTCATTATGTTCTTCATAGTTTGAATAAATTTCTAAATGATAGCGACTTGTTTCAGGATTATTAACAGATCCCCTGCTAGAAATGCACCTCTTAAATAAGAACGCATTTTTTTCTTCATTATCACGAATCTCTAATGGAATATGTGTAATTAATTCAAAACCTTCCATAATACCTAAGTCACTTAAAATTTCCTTAGTCCCTTGTTTTAAACGTACAATATACACATTATTTTTCTTCAATTTCATTTTACGGCGAACAAGTAATTCACTTTCAATTTGATAATGTTGTTTTCAATAATACGAAAATACGTCTCGCAATGGCAGCATTTTTCCGTTTGGATATTTAACACAAACTGACGATTAAATAAACTTAAAGAACCATTCATACGAATGAGTGCCGCCAATTCAGCTTTTGGCATGTTCAATATGCACTTCTAATTGTGTTAATTCTTTTTGTTTCAGATGCAAATGACATAATACCCTCCTTTCTCTATACAATAGGAGTGGGAAAAGAACATTTGCTCTTCCCCACTTCTTTTTCATTAATCATGTTTTTACACTTCGTAATAAAGTAAATAATTCATCAATGACTTTTTGTCCGTCATGATAGACGCCATTTTCTCTTAATTTAAGAAAATCAGTAGAAATTACTCGACATCCTTGATCTCGTAATCCTTGGAAATCATATTTTTACTTGATACAAAATATTCTTCATGCTTTTGTTGATTCAAATACTCTTCGGAACAGACTCAGTATTCACTAATACCGTATCAATAAAACATTCTCCCTAAATGTTCATGCAAGACACGAACATGATCACTATCTGCAAAAGTGTTCCGTTTCTCCTAATTGCGTCATAATATTACAAATATAAACAACTTCTGCTTTTGTTTTCACAGACAGCTCGTCAATATCTTCAATCATTAAGTTTAGGTAAAATACTTGTATATAAAGCTTCCTGGTCCAATAACAACCATATCAACTTCATAATTTCTTCACTACTTCCCTAGAAAGCAACTGGTTTACGATTTTTCATCATAAGTATGAACACTGACTTGCTTAATTTTTACGATGCTTAGCTAATTGAGACTCTCCATCTACAATTGTTCCATCTTCAAATTCAGCTCTTAACAATAATGGTTCTTCTGCAGCAGGATAAACATGTCCTTCAATACTCATCATTTCTTTGATAATAAACAGAATCGCATCAAAAATATTGTTCCCATGCATTTCTGTTAGGGCTGCAATAATTAAATTGCCAATTGCATGCCCTGCAAAAATTGATCATCAGACTTAAAAACGATATTGGAAAATATCTTTTTGTAAGGAACTCATTGGAGATAAAGCACATAAGCAGTTTCGAATATCTCCTGGAGGTACAACGTTAATATAGTCACGAATGACTCCAGAACTTCCTCCATCATCTGCTACTGTAACAATCGCTGTTACATCAGCATCTTGTTTTCGTAAATTTCTTAGCAAAAACAGGTAAGCCTGTTCCCCCACCAATAACAGTAATTTTAGGACCTTTCTTTCGTTTCTTTTCTTGAGGTTCTACTTCAAAAATCACGAACGACCATTCCCTTCTTTACGTTTATCTTTATCTCGGTGAGAAATCGTTACATGATATAGATCAGACATTAATTCTCTTCCTGTACGTTCTGTTAGTGCAACAGAACGATGTTGACCACCTGTACAACCAATCGCAATCGTTACACTTGATTTTCCTTCTTTTTATAACCAGGAATCACAAAATCTAGTAATTCCATGAATTTATGATAGAAAGTTTTTGTTTCAGGTTGACTCATGACATAATCATAAACGGCAGAATCTTGTCCTGTTAATGGACGTAATTCATCAATATAATGCGGATTTGGTAAGAAACGAACATCCATTACGATATCTGCATCAATTTGGAATACCATATTTAAAAACCAAAAGATACAACTTGAATCGTAAAAATATCAGTATCTCCATTTGAGAAAGTATGCATAATTTCCTCACGTAATTTTCTTGGAGAAAGAGTTGTTGTGTCAATTACTTTTTGAGCACGAACTTTAATATCTTGTAATAATCGACGTTCTGCTACAATTCCATCATAAACACGTCCATCACCTGCCAATGGGTGAGTACGACGAGTTTCCTTTATAACGAGACACTAATGCATCATCACTTGCTTCAAAAATAAAATCTTCGTAGTAATAAACGAGTATTATCTAAACCACTAATCGATGTCATAATTTCATCGAAAAATGCTCTAGAACGTAAGTCGATGACTAATGCAATTTTTTTGTAATTTTTCCAGATTCTTTTACTAATTCCCAAAATTTTTGGTAATAAACTTGGTGGCATATTATCAACGCAAAAATAGCCCATATCCTCAAAGCTTTGCATTGCGACCGTTTTTACCGGCACCACTCATTCCTGTAATGACCACTAATTCTAATTGATCTACCATGTGTCATTCACCTCTCCTATTTCAGTTCTCTCTATCATAACATATCCGGGCGTTCCATGGGAAATTTTAAGTCATTTTCTTCCCTTTTAAGCCCTCGTATCCAGCTTATTCTGTTGTAATAAAATTTTTTAATGTTGTTCCTTCTCCTACAACCGATTCTACTGATAATTCTAATCCCTAAATTTTTGCAATTTCATTTTGATAAATATAAGCCTAATCCTGAAGAATGGTAATTCATTCTTCCATTAAATCCACTAAATCCTCTTTCAAAAATTCTTTGCTGGTCAGATGTCGCAATTCCGATTCCCGTATCTTGAATACATAAATAAGACCCATCTAAATAAATAGAAATCTGCCCATCTTTATCCGTATATTTTATGGAATTTAATAAAATTTGTTCTAAAATAACACTAAACCATTTTGCATCTGTCACAATGACTTGATCAATAGATTCATAAGATAATCGAAGATTTTTATAAATAAAGAACGTTGCAAATTTCTTCAAAAATTTGACGAATAATGCTATCTAAAGAATGTTCTCTCAATACTAAATCTTGATGAAATGTCTCCATTCTAACATAATGCAAAACAAAAGTCTGTATAAGTTGTAATTTTTATTAACTCTTGTTCTAATGGACTCTTTTTCAGGGAAGAGTTGGTAAAAGCTTGAATTAATAATTGACTCGAAGCAATACTTGTCTTAATTTGATGAATCCACATTGTATAGTAATCTAACTGCTCTTTATAAGCTTCTCTTTGTTGAAATTCAGCTTTGCGCTAATTGAGAGGCATAATCCTCTAAAGTCTCTAGTAAAAACTGTTCAGATGTTGTCCACGCTTTTTCACTTTGAAAGTAATTCTTTCCAATTTGGATTTTTCCTTTATTTTTTATACTGTAGAAAATCCTTTTACACACCATGAAGCTAAAAATAAGGCTGAAAAATTAGTACTAGCAATATTAAATACAACATCCATTCCAGTGCATTAAAAAGCAAACCCAAAAGATTAGCCATAAGCATAGAATAAAAGCGATATAAACTAAAAATTTTTTTATGACTGAATAGCCACTGTTGAATAAACTTTCTCTTCTCTTTTACTCATTGGTATCCACCAATCCCATAACCGATTCCTTTTTTAGTCGTAATAAAAATTCACTAATCCGCATTCTTCTAATTTTTTACGAAGACGAGCAACATTTACGGTTAACGTATTATCATCAATAAAGAAATCACTATTCCATAATTCTTTCATCAATTCATCTCGACTTACAAAACTTCCGACTCTTTCAAATAGAAACACGTAAAATTTGAAATTCATTTTTCGTCAAATCAATCACTTGTTGTTTATAAGTAAATTGAGTCGTTTTTCAAATGTAAAGTCGCACCCTTATATTCAATCCAATCTTGAGTTCCAACAAATTCATACGCACGACGGAAAAGTCCTTGGATTTTAGCTACTAGTATCGGCATTTCAAAAGGGTTTCGTAATATAGTCATCTGCCCCATATTAATCGACATAACAATATCCATCGGTTGTTGGTGAGAAGATAAAAATAAAATTGGCACATTCGAAATTTTTACGAATTTCCTGACACCAATAATAACCATTAAAAAAAGGAAGAGTTATATCTAATATCACTAACTGTGGATTCACTCTTACAAAATCATCCATTACTTTTATTAAAATCTGTTACACATTCAACTTGATAATTCCATTTGCTTAATTCCTGAGCTACAGCGTCACGAATAATGGGTTCATCTTCCACAATCATCACCGTATGCATCCATTTCACCTCAATTTCTAATCATTCCTATACACCTTGATTGTATCACGGAATAAATAAGAAAAAAACACCTTCCTTTAGTAGCTTAACTACAAAGAAAAATGTTTTTCTCCTGATTGTTAAAAATTTATTTAATAATTGTCTTGAAAGTTTTGGTTTGTTGTAGCTTCTAATACAGGATGTTTTTCAAATAATCCAGCAATTAATTCTGTCATATCAATTTGTACTTCACGTACAATTTTTTTCTGGTTTTAAACATGGCATAGTTTCCGCCACCTACTGCACGATATTGGTTTTGTTACAACTTCTAATTCATCCGTATCTTGAACAGGAGCTCCATGATAGTCTAGTCTTGTCACTCGTTCTCCCAAATGGTTTTGTAAAATCAAGTGTATACTCAATACCTTCATACATATCATAATTATAATATTGTGGTTTTTGGTTCAATATATTTTGGATTAAATTGAACTTCTCCGTCTTTTTACAATAAAAGTAAGTTGCCACTCTTTCTAATGCTAAACGTAAATCTTCTCCAGAAATTTTTAGCACTGCTAAAAGTATTTGGATAAATGTAGTTTGTAATCACATCACGCATTGCAATTTTTAGAACCAAAGCCTCGTCCTTCATTATTGAACAAAGCTGTTCCTGAAATATCTGCACCTGTTGCTTCCATTTGAACTTTATTAATAAATTCAATATAAGGATGCTCCACTAATCTTGCTTGTTGAGGATCTGTAATCGTCATATCTCCAACAACAGTTCCTACTGGTGTATCTAACCAATTTTCTACATCAGCTTGTAATTCTTCAAACATTTCCAACACTTTAGGATCTGCTTTAACTCCTGCTGTTTCATGTAATTTCGCTTGACTATTAACAACCACATAACGGTCGCCTTCTTTTTCAACTTTTAAACTAATTTCACCTACATAAGCTCCACGGTATCCTGGTTGAATTACTGGAACTCCATTGACTTTTGTTGCAATAACACGGTGTTGGTGTCCTGTTACAAGAGCATCAATTCCAGGTACTTTAGTCGCAATCGCATACCCTTCATTTTCTCCTGTTAATAACTCAGTTGGTTCACCCGTTTCTAAATCTGACTCAAACCCTCCATGATATGTAACCACTACGATATCTGCTTTTTCACGCATTTCTGGTACATATTTTTGTGCAGTTTCTAAAGCACTAATAAAGGTTAAATCTTTAACGGTTGCAGGTTGTTCCCATTTTGGAATATATGGGTTGTTAATCCTAATACTGCAATTTTAACGCCTTCTTTTTCGATAATACGATAAGGTTCTCCAAACACTTGCTCTCCTGTTTTAGAAAGAATGTTCGCACAAATAATTGGATGGTTGTATGATTCAATGGCTTCACGTAAATAATCTAATCCATAATTAAATTCATGGTTCCCTAAAATCCCTAAATCATATTCTAAATAGTTTAAAACTTTTGTTAAATCATTGGCAATATGATGGCCTTGTTTACGAACATAATAACTTAATGGATGAGCCTTGAATAAAGTCACCATTTTTCAATTTGAACAACTGGTCCTTTTTGCTTCAGCTTTAATTTTTCTTAATAATGGTTGCTAGCTTTAGCCGTACTAAATCCCTAAATCTAAATTTCTTTCAGCATAGTTTGTAGGGTAAATACATATCCATGCATATCACTTGTTTCAATAATTTTTGATTTCCATTATATCCCTCATTTCCTTCTTTAGTCACAGTCCATTGTATCATATAAGGCATAAAATATATAGATTTCTATCATAAAACAAAAAGAGTTCGTATAGTAATAATACTACTATCCGAACTCTCCTTTCAAACATACCCTAATTTATATCCGTTAAATAAGAATAGACTTCCTATAATAGCATGAGCAGTATCAGCCGATATGGCTGATACTGCAGATAACTTCGAGACCCAAGGCTCGAAGTTTAGCCATGAGACCGCTAGGTCTGCTGGCGTCCTAATGCTATTATTAAGGAAGTCTAATTAGAAATCTATTGGTTCCAAACTGATTGGAATTCAGCTTTAGAAGCTTCTAACACTTTATCAACGCTTGAACCATTTACATCACTGTAAACTTTTTCTTGAATCTTAGTGATTTCTGCATATGCAGAGTCAGCATTTTCGATTACAGGAATTGAGAATAATTCTTTTTACCTTCAGCGATTGCTGCTGGAACTTTAGATTTTGAATTTTTTATATTCTGCGCTATCTAACACTTTAGAAACTACTGGAATGTAGCCTGTAGCTTGTGCCCAAGTTAATTGAGACTCAGGAGAAGCTAAGAATTTTTAAGAATAAGTAAGCTGCAGTACGTTGTTCTTCAGAAGCACTTTTGGAACATGTAAATATCAGTACCTTGTTGGATGTTAACTTTTCTCAGGACGAGGAGCTACACCATACTCATATCCAGCTTCTTTAGCACCTTTAGCTACGAATGATTCACCCGCAGTTGAACCTACATACATTGCAATTTGTTTTATTAGCAAATGGTCCTGATAAGTATTTATCTGAACCAGCTGTACAGAAGTAACCTTCTTTAATACCTTCAGCATAGTAAGAAACTACTTCTTTTGATTCTTTACTAGTAATGTCTAATTCTTTGTTGAATTGAACACCTTTGTTCACAATACCAGTTGCATAGTAGTTGTTTAATGAGTCAAAACCAGCACCTACAACTTGGTGATTTGATTTTTTTCATAAATTGTTTTAGCTGCTTCTTTTTAATTCATCTAAAGTAGTTGGTACTTTAACACCCATACTCTTTTTAATAAGTCTGCATTGTAGAATAATACTTCTGTTGATTTATTAAATGGAATACCATATTGTACACCATTGATTTGAGCACCTTTTAATAATTCTGAACGAATCGCAGCATCATCTTTGATACCAATAGTTGAGTTTTTCTAAGTAAGGTTTTTAAATCAACTAATTGATCTTGATCTGCAGCATTCCATAACCATCCTGGGTATGCTTGAGTAATGTTGGTAAATCTTTTGGTGAAGTTAATGTAGAGTTAATTTTAGCTTGTAAATCTTTATATGAAGATTGGTTTTTGTAACTCAATTTTTACATTAGGGTTTTTAGCCATAAACTCCTCAGTTAATTTCGTTAGAGTTTCCTCTAATTTACCATTTAAGGCATGCCAGAAAGTAATTTTTGTTTCCTCTTTTACTTCTGTTTGAATATCTGCTTTAGTTTCTTTTTGTGAGTTTGATGCGCTATTGCCGCAAGCTCCTAAAACTAAAACTGATGTTGTCGCAAGTGTCGCTTTTACTAAAGATTTGAATTTCATAATTGTTCTCCTTTTTTTCCTTTTATAGTTTTACAACACAATTTTTTTCGCCACGATGTGGCAATATTCTTTCACCATACGGATTTTCCAGTAATTCTGGTTTTAAAGTATGGATAGGAACCAAAAGTTGGGGTTCGATCATCGCAATAATACGGTCTAAATCCGCAGGTTTTGCATGACCTGAACAAGCGATTTTCACAAATTCGATGTGATGTTTCGCTAATAAATCGAGAAACACTTGATAATTCGGATCAAAGTCACCTAATGGTTGAGCATCACAGTGAAGGTACAGTGTTCCTTCTTGTAGTTTATCAAAATTATCTACTACCTGCCAGAAATACTCCCCTTGATCGTCTATTAGTGTTTGATAGGAAACTTCTAAATCATGATTTAATTCTGGAATAGGTTTTGCTTCATTAGCATAATAGAAATGAGCATGAATTCCAAATACTTCTTGTAGTAACGCTGCCATATGAGCCTCTAATACTACTGTTCGTGGAGATTGCTTCAACAATTTTTGCGAAACGTTCCACATTTGCTGGATAACCATTAAAAAGCTATCGGACGGTTTGGATTTTCTTCTTGGAATTGAACCACTTTTTCAATGACTTCTAATTCATTAGATGGTTTAATTTCAGTTGGATCAACTGGTCTTTCAGGGAAACTAATCGTTACCCCTTCCATCATTAGCATCTGTGTATGTTTCGCTTTTTTACAAAACTCAACAGTTGCCTCTGGAATATAACCATGTAATCGCAAATCTCCAGTATACGTAATGAAATGATCTGGAGTTCGAATTAATAAGGCACTTGCACCATATGCATCATGATCTACTGGAACAACTTCAATGGTAATATCTCCAACAGTTACGATTGCATTTGGTTCTAAACCAATCATTTCTCTCGTAAATGGAGATTTTTCAAACGGTGTTGGTAATAAAAAATCTCCATTACGATTTAAACTATTTCAAAAATCATTTTTGTTTCTTTTAACGTATACAATGGGATAGCTGGATCTAAATAATTAATCATTCTTGAATGATCTAAGTGAGCATGTGATAAAAATACTGCTGTATTTTCATACTCTCCCGTTTCTTCTCCATCGTACTCATATCCCAAACGTGGATCATAGACATGATTTAGTTTTTGGGATGATTCCATCATTGAATCAGTGTTTGTAACTGTTCATCTGGCAAATCTAATTCTGGACGAAACTCTGTCCCAAAGTCAAAAGAAAATATGAGAATTTCCATAACTGACTTCGATGACTGTTCCACCGATCGTTAGAATTCCGCTATGGAATGTAACAACGGTTTTATCCTTTGATACCATTCTTAGCAACCCCTCTAATAATTTCTTTTCTAAATACGAAATAGATAATCAAAATAGGAACTACTGTCAATGTTGCGGCAGCCATTTGTAATTGAACATCACTACCACTTTCAGTCGTGAAGGCTGATAACCCGTTATTTAATAAACGATAGTATTTAGTGTTTTGTTGCAAGTAATAATACATAGGAATGAATTCCAGCTCATAATGAATGTTAAAATCCCAACTGTTACAAGCGCTGAAAGCTTACACATAGGCACTAAAATTCGACGAATATATTCTAAATCTGATGCACCATCAATTTTAGCGGCTTTGTAGAATGTACTTGGAATTCCACGAAGATAGCCGTTTTAAATAGTAGATATAGAAAATGCTCGTTAAAAATGGAAGGATTAAAAAGCTAAATAAGTATCTAATAATCCTAATTGTGCAATAGTTTGATAATTTGTAAAGATAATTGATTCATAAGGAACCATTAATAATGAAACCATCACCATTGTCACAACTTTTTATATTTAAATTCTAAACTTGTTAAAGCAAATGCTGCTAATAATGAAGTAATAACTGTTGCAGCAGTTGTAAATAATGATACAAATAATGTATTGGCAAAAGTAGCGTAAGAATGGCGCTCTTTGGAATACTTCAAAAATAGTTTTGGAATTGTAATGATTTTTGGAATTAATGTTGGTGGAATACTAGTTGCTTCCGTATAAGTCATTAATCCTGTCAAAATCATATAAATAAATGGGAACACAGTAATGATTGATAAAACCACAATCAGTGCTAATAATAAATAATTGATCACTTTTTTTCATGATTAACCCTCCGCTCTTCTCAAGAATTTATTTTGGAAGAAAGTAGCAATCAGAATAATCACAAATAAGATTACAGTTGCTGCCATCGCAATCCCTGGACGACCAGCCACATGGAACTTGTCGTAAATATAGTAAACTGCAGTTGTTGCACTATTGGCTACCCTGCTGTTCCTCCAAATAATGCATATACTTGAGTATAAACTTTTGAAGGCACCAATTAAGTTCACTGTAGATAAGAATGCAATTGTAGGAACTAATTGAGGGAATGTAATTCTCCAGAAAATTTCTTTTTCTGTAGCTCCAAACATTTTTGCAATTTTTAAAAGTGTTCTGGATCAATATTTCTTAAACCTGCTAATAAAATGATGATATTAAATGCAAGCCCTGTCCAAATACCAAAAAAATAATTAATGTTGGCATGCTCATATTAACATTGTCTAACCAGTTCACTGCAGGAATCCCTACTAAACCAAGTAAGTTAATTAATCCGTAACTTCCATTAAAGAAGTAACGGAACACAATCCCTAATTGCGATTGTACTTGTAACATATGGCATGAAGAAAATTGTTTCAAACACGCTCTTGTGTTTTACCTTTTTCAAAGATAATCCAAGCAATGACAACTGAAATACATAAGGCAATTGGTACTACTACAAATGCATATAAAGCTGTATTCATTAATGCTTTTATGAAACACTGGATCTACTAAAACTTTTTGATAGTTCGATAAACCAGTAAATTGAAGTTTTAACAATGAACCCTTTTGGAAACTCATCCAAAATGAACGAATTAATGGGTAAATATTAAATAGTAAAATCACACCTAATGACGGAAGAAGGAATAACCACGCCTTTGGTTGATTCTCAGGATTATATTTTTTTCATTAGTATACACGTTCTCCATTTTGATCGAATAAGAATAATTTATGTCTTAGAAGGTCAAATGAAAGTGTGTCTCCTTCTTCAATCTTATGTTCCACACTTACGATTGATTTAATATTTTGTTCTCCTAATGTAAAAAGTGTAAAATACGTTTCACGACCGATTAATTCTACAGCCGTAACAGTTACTGTAAATAATCCATTTTCACTTGGAACTAAATCTTCGGGACGTAATCCTAAAGAGTAATGTCCCTGCTCTAATTCTTTTACGGAAACGACTTTCCACTAATTCACTTGCTTGTAAAGTGAATGATGGGTGATAATATACCATCTTTTACTTCAACTTCTAAAATGTTGATAATTGGATTTCCGATAAATTTAGCCACAAATAAATTATTTGGTTCTAAATATAAGTTTTTGAGGGTCATCATGATGTTGAATAACACCTTCATTTAATAAGATAATTTTATCACTGATTGATAAAGCTTCTTCTTGGTCGTGAGTTACGAAGATTGTTGTAATTCCCACTTCTTTTTACTAAACGACGAATTTCTTCACGAATTTTTAAACGTAAACGAGCATCTAAGTTGCTTAATGGTTCGTCTAATAATAATACTTCTGGTTTTTGAACTAACGCACGAGTAATCGCAACACGTTGTTGTTGTCCTCCTGATAAAAGTACCAGGTTTTTCTCAGCTAATTCCTCAATATTTGTTAATTGCATGTATTCTTCTGCAACTTTTTTTAGCTTCTTCTTTTTGAGATTTTTCTTTTTCCCCCTACTGTTAATGGGAACATAATGTTCTCTAACACTGTCATATGAGGATATAATGCATAGTTTTGGAATACGAATCCAATATTTCTATCTTTTGGTTCTATATTAATAACAGAAGATTTTTAAATTGGATATCTCCACCAGTTGGTTGTAATAACCCTGCAATCATATTTAAAATAGTTGATTTTTTCCGCAACCACTAGGCCCTAATAAACAAACTAAATCCCCTTGTTTAATTGAAAAGTTAACAGATTTTTAACGCTTCAAAGCCATTATCGAATACTTTATTTAAGTCGATAACATCAATCATGAGTAAACCTCCAAATTTCTATACTTGAATACATTCCAGTATAGCATGATTTACCTTTCATGCGATATAAATGTTAAGAATTTTTAAAAATATTTTTAATACGAATTTTTCGCATAATCACTGAAAAAGATTTAAATAAAAAGGCTCATCGACAAATTCTGTTGGTGGATCAAATTTAACACCAAATTAAGTCTTTAATTTTTAATAATAAGGTGAGAGAAACTGAAATATTTAGTCTATTGATGAATCACCACAAACATAACTATGAATGAAATCTAGTTTTAACTTTATAATGAGCAGGGCATGTTATCCGCGATTAGCAGTTTTGGGGGGCTGTGAAATTTGATATTATTTTTCCTTCCCCAATTTAACATGCCATGGAGCTCATTGTCAAGTTAAAACGACTCTCTAACCTCTCTTAAATCATAATGATTTTTCTATTGACCGGGGTAAAAGAAACACCCTTTGATAATCTTAATTCTTAATTTCATATTCTCAAAAATTTCGATATCCATATGCCACACGTTTAATCACTTTAATGAAATTATTCGTTCCTTCAATAGCTCCATTGGAATATCCTGTCATAAATGCTTGATAAATCCCATCCTTAAAAGCGTTTGAATACTTCAAACTTCTTCTTAAATTCATAAAGGTAATTGTTTTGGAATCTGTTTTTATACATGTCATAAATACCTCATAATCTTTCTTCTTGTAGGCTTTTCTAAGTTCTTGAATGAAATCATATGCGTCTGATAACACTTCATCAAAACTCAATAGTTTTTCCACTAATTGTGCTTGGGTGAGATGCGTTTTTAAAGTGATAGTTATAGCGTAGCTTTTCTTCATCAATTCTTCACTTGGTTTTTAACAGTAGTTTCCAGTAACGTTTTAATGTCTTCTGTTGTGTTGATTTAGCAGAGAATTGCTTCATAATTACAACTCGAAGTTGATTAAAATTACGATTCATATGTTGAACGATATGGAATCGATCTACTACGATAACAGCGTTTGGAAATACTGCTTTAATAAGGTTTTGATAAGAAGCATTCATATCCATCACTAAATATTTTTACTTTTTAAACGTTGTTTACGGGAGAACTTCATAAAGAAAGAAATCAATTCATGAAGTGTTCTACCAGGTAAAAATATCAATTAATTGGTGATTTTCTCCATCTAAACAAATGAAATTCATTTTTCCATTCTTGCGTTTTAACGCCTCTAAATTCATCTAAACAAAGCACTTTAGGTAAATAGTTATATCGTTGCATTGTTTTTATTTTTAAACTTTTTCATCACTCTTTCGACTGTCTTGTCAGAAATTGAAAAGAAGTTTGGCAATTGTTTTTCTAGAAAAGTTTTTCTTTTAAGTACAACATAATTTGGCACGCTAAATCATAAGAAATATTACTATTTTTAGGAACAAGAGGGCAATCTGTAACCCAAGTTTTACGACAATCTTTACAGATAAATCGTTGTACTTTTAATTCTAAAAAGAGTTTTATTCCCGTATAGATGTGGAATTCTAATTTTTATGTTCCATTGGAGAATGTTTTAATGACATTTTTACTAGAACAATATGGACAAGAAGTACAAGTATTTGTCCAAGTTCCTTTAACTTTATGAACAATTTCGTGGTTTTTCTGTCACCGTTTCTAACCAATTTTTCATCCGCAATAAAATCTGTTAATCCTAGTAATTTCTTTCGTATACAATAGTCCATGAGAAATCCTCCTTTGATTGGTTTTTGGTCGACTTAATCATAACCTGGATTTCTCTTTTTGCTATATAAAAATCCTGTCGGTGATTTCTCACCAACAGGGATTTGTCAGTTAACCATAAAAACGTCTCTAGCTCTCACTAAAGACGTTTTATTTTTACTATCGATTGATAATTTTTGAAGTATTCTTTTGAAGTGATTTTTGTAAATTAAAGTAAGCAACCATAAAGACTCCCGCTACTGCTAACATTGTTAAAGCAATAATACTTCCTTTAATTCCAAAGATTAACACAATTTTACTTACCATATTATAGGATAACGCAGTATGTAAGAATGCTGTTAATAATGGTAAGAAGAATACAATTAATACTTGACGATTAATTGATTGATGAATCATTGGTTGATCAATTCCGATTTTCTTCAAGATAACATAACGTTCACGGTCTTCATAACCTTCAGAAACTTGTTTTATAGTAAATGACTAAAACTGCTCCTACTGAAAAGGCAATCGCTAATAAGATTCCTAAGAATAGTAGAGAACCATAAAATTGGAATAATAATTGAGCAATTTCTATTTTTTCCCATCAATTCCCCAGCAATATCAGATTGTTGATAAAGCTTCTAATTCTTTTTGCTTTTTCATCATCTGTTTTACTAGAAGTATTCCATAATGCACATATAGTTTCTTGTATAAGAACGATGCCCTTCATCATTGTCTTTACTGTAATATGGAACAGCTTTTTGCCATATCTTCTTCATTTAAAATTCCAATATAGGAGTGATCCGTAATATTTGGATTTGCCACACTAATTTTGAAAAGTTTTTAACATCAATAACTTGCGCAATTGAAATTGTATTTTCTCCTACTAGATACTTGAGTAAATGCTAGGATTCGTTTTTTCACTTTTTCTTCTCCAAGTAGCATCTCACCTGATTGAACAGTAAGATTTTTCGCCTGTATTACGATTATAATCTTCCACTGATACAAGAACAATCATAGCCTCTGGAAGAGCACCTAGATTTTTAAACATTTGTATTTAACACATTTCCTTCATGATTCCCTGCTGTTAAAATATACGAGATACTCATAGAAATCTGTTACTTTTTGAAGCAGTTCACTGCAGCTAATTGTTTCACTTCTTTTGAATATTCTGCTGTTTCTTCCAGGATTACGATACATATTTCTAAAAGTAAAATCAGTTGGACTCGTTTTTGATTAATGACTTCCTGTGCACCAAACTGCAACGAACCAGTCGTTCCAAGTGTTACAAGTACCATTGTAGATAAAATACAAATACTTACTAAGCCCATCGCATTTTTCTCATTCTAAAAATCAAATTAGAAACTGAGATGAAGTTAATTGGACGATAATAAAATGTTTTACGATTTTTTCAAGAAACGTAGAAGTGCAATACTACCAGCATCAAATAAAATATAAGTTGCAATGACTACTAATAATACTGCAACAAAAGAACCAACCTAATGCTTTAATCGGACTTTCAATAGATTGAGAAATATAATAAGCATATCCTAAAATTGCTACTCCCAATTAGATGCACGAATACTTAAGAAACGCCCTGTTTTTCTCCTTGATTTCTTCTCACGTAATAATTCTAATGGATCGACTCACTCTAATTTTTAATCGCATTTAAAATCATTAAGAATACAAAAATTCCACTAAATAAAATTCCCAATTATAATGACTGATGCAATTTGGAATTCATATGAAATTGGAACGTTGAAAGCGCATTGCTTTTTAATAATAAGGCAAATGCTAATCGATTTGATAACACTCCTAATACAAGCCCTACAATAAGATTCATCACTGCAAACAATAGCATTTCAAACACTTTGTAACAATTGAATTTGTGAGCGACCTAATCTAAAATGCTATATAAACCCAAATTCTTTTGAACGGTTTTTCATCACAAAACCATTGGCATAAATCATCGTTAAGGTAGAGACAAGTAACATAATCACAACACCAAATCCTAATGCCATGACTACCGTACTTTCCACCATTACTTTGTAAAATCGTTTTATTTGTAGATAGTGCCAATAGAATATAGGTGATAACCATCATTGTAATAGAAGCAATCGAAAACGGAACATAAAGTGTTCGGTTTTTCTTTAAATTGGATACCGCTAATGAACTAATTAATTTAAACATGAGTCTCACCTCGATTAGCCATTACTGTTAACGTATCAGAAATTTAGCTTCAAACATTTCTTCATCTGTACGTTCACCCTTTAAATAATTGATGATACAAGATTCCATCTTTTAATAAATAACACTCGTTTAGCTCGACTAGCAGCTAATGTACTATGCGTTACCATTAAAATCGTTTGTCCATTTTCATTTTAAAGTATCAAACACATCTAAAATATTGCTAGAAGATTTTTGAATCTAATACTCCCTATTGGTTCATCTGCTAATAGTATACTTGGATCTGCCATCATTGCACGTCCAATCGCTACTCTTTGTTGTTGACCCTCCTGATAATTCATAAGGATATTTTTCTAATAATTTTTCAATTCCCTAACAAAGTAGCAACAGGTTTTACTTTTTCTCCATTTTCTTGAACAGTTTTCTTCGCTAGTACTAATGGAGTAACATATTATCTTTAACAGATAATGTTTCTAATAAATTGAAATCTTGGAATACAAATCCTAAATGATCTCGACGAAATGCTGCTAATGTTTTTGTCTGTATATTTTGAATATCTAATTGATTCAATAATACTTGTCCTTTTGTTGGACGATCTAATGTAGCTAAAATATTTAGTAGCGTCGTTTTTACCAGAACCAGATTCACCCATAATAGCAACATATTCTCCTTTTTCAACACTAAAAACGTAATATCTTTTCAACGCCTCTACTTGCATCGCTCCAAATCTTGTATGGTAAAATTTTTGTACTTGTTTTTACATCTAATAATGTCATGTCAATTCCTACTTTCTCTTTGATTTGTATTTATTCTATCAAATAAAAGCGATGCATTCCTATATTTTTAGCTATCATTTTTCCTGTTTGTTTCTTACATTTTTTTGTAAGAAAGAAATTTTATTAAATCTTAAATGTTTTTACTTTTAAAAAAAGCAATAAAAATCGTATAATATAGTTGTAAAAAGTAATGATTATTCGTTACTTAAACAATATAATAAAATGATTAATTTAAATAATCATTTTTACTTATTTTTTTCCTTTTTATTGATGTGATTTCCGAAAAGAACCTCGTTCTTTTCGTTAATCTTCACTTTGATTGGCAGAGGTATTCTAAAAATAAACAACCATCATACACTTATGCCAGAAACTCTGCCAACAGTTTCCCCACCCTACCAAATCAGACGAAAGTTTGAATAGTTAGGTGGGTTTTTTATAAAAAAATTTCCTATTAATTTCTCCATAAAAAAAGACGAGACTCTCGTCTCGTCCTTCAAAAATTCTTCTTATTGTACTTTTTAAAGATTTGTTCTTTTGCATGAATTAATTGTGTAATCATTGCACAGTATGGAGTTGGAATACCGTATTCTTGTCCACGTTTCGCAACAAATCCATTTAAGTAATCAATCTCAGTAAAGCGATGATTTTTGCATTAAATCTTGGTGCATTGATGGATAGTGTGCACGAACTTTGTTTGAAGCTGTATAAACATAGTTTTTCATTTCAGCTGCATCAATTTTCACACCTTCATGATGAGCCACTTCTACGAATTCATGAATAATTTGCTCAACGATAGCTTCTGCTGTGGTTGTATCAAACACTTCTCCAATATTCGCATCTAAAATGGCACATGTTGCATTCATTGTTCCCGTTTACACATGCTTTTCTCCAAATTGAGAATAATACATCTTCACTATAACTTGCATTTAATCCTGCTTGATTCATTACAGCGACTAATTCTTCTGCAATTGCACGACCGCTTGCTTCTTCCACTGCTTGAATTTCAACAGTACCTGTTCCACCTAAACGAGCCACACCTGGACCATTCAATCCTGCAGTCCAAATTGTTACACCCATAATAATGTTTTTTTACGTGGAACATATTTTTTTCCATTGTATATTCATGACCTAAACCATTTAATAAACATACAACTTTTTGTATCTTCATGAATAATTGCTTTGATTTTTTTCAAGCATTTCCCCTAATTTCATTGATTTTGTAAATGCAATAACCACATCTACTTCCTCATGAACTTCTTCAGGTCTGTAGATTGGAATTTGTAATGTATCTGTTGTATCTCCATCTACTACTTGTAATCCATTTGTACGAATTGCTTCAATATGCGCTGGCCATTCATCGATTAAGACAACATCTTGTCCTGCTTTTGTTAACATGTAACCAAAGCGACATCCCATTGCTCCAGCACCTGCAATTGCAATTTTCATTATAATTCCTCCTTATTATACCGTTAATTTATAATCTTCGGTTGAATCCATTGTACCACTTTTTCGAATACATGGATAAAGAAAATATTGAAAATAATAGGAGCCACTACGAAAATAGCTGCTACTAATAAAATATTACCTACTGTCCATCCATTTTCCATTAAGTTTAAAGCATAAATAGGGCCTACTAAACCACTAAAATCCAAAAACCAGCACTAGCAGGAGTTCCTTGAATAGAAAAAGACTGCTGCTAAAATACCTAATAATGCTGAAGAACATAACATTGGTAATAAAATTTTTGGTTTTGCAATCACATTTGCCATTGACATTTTAGGAGATCCAATAAAGTGTGCAATACAAGTTCCAACTGAATTAACTTTTAATCCTGCAACTGCTAAACCAAAACCAGCTGCACAGATTCCTAAGTTAGCTGCACCAGAACCAATCCCTGATAATCCAATTGCTAAACCAATTCCTACAGTTGTAAATGGTGAAACAATTAAAATACAGAATGTCATCGCAATTAACATACACATAATAATTGGTTGTAATGTTAATAAGAATTCCACCCCTTGACCAATTAATGCTGTAATTTTAACAATGTATGGTTGAGCCAGTCTTCCAATTCCACCAATAACGACTAATGTAACCGTTGGAATGACGATAATCGAATAAGCTTTTTGCTTTATCTCCAATCCATAAAATAAATGCAGCTGCTACTGCTGCGGTTACACCCATTGTAATAATATCTCCGGTACTAGAGAATACAACACCTTTAACATCTGGATTAAAGACTGGTGCACCTCCTGCAAAAACAGTAGCTAAAGCAATAGCTCCTGCTTGAATTGGAGTAAATTTAAAGAAATGTCCTACCATTAAACCAATAATAGCACCCATCATAGTATTAGCCACTTGAGTCGCTTGAATAATTAATTGTCCTTGTGGAAATACTGGTAATAACGCTTTTGTTAATTCACCTAAAAATCGCACCAGGAATTAAAGTTACAACTACCCCTAATGCTAATGCATTTAATACGGTCATTGTAAACTCTTTTACTGAATAAGTTTTTATTTGTATCCATATTCATTTCCCCTTTCTTTTCAATGGAATCATTATATCATAATCTTTTTGAAAAACAAAGCAATATTTTTCAATCCTCACTCTGATATTTTCATTATGAAAAAAGAATAGACTTCCTATAGTAGCATGGGCAGAGACCGCAGGTCTGCTGCCAGTCCTAATACTACTATCAAGAAAGTCTAATTAGCATAAATTGCACTTGAAATACAAATATAACACAAGGCACTTTGCCACAAGCTCGGATAAAATCCACTAAAATGAAAACAATATACAAATTCCAATAATAAAAATAGCATTGGAAGTGAATGAAGGAAAGATGTTGTGCCAATTCTAATATCTCTTTTTAATATCCTTACGAATCCATTCATTAGTATAAGATTCTATAATTTTTGGATGAATCAATCCATAATAAAAGCTTGAGAACTACTTAATATGATCAAAAAGTAAGGACAGTAAATGATATAAATCTAATTCTGTAGCATTTTCAAACACTAAACTTGCTAGTCTATTAGATAGCATCATAATTGAAACAACAAAACAAATAATAACTAAACACACCCACCAATACATCTGTTTTTGATATTGAAAAATTTTTTTACAGTATCTTTATCAGAAACTAAAAATCCCAAAAAAATTTCATTTGCCAATACTAACCCAGCCATATTCAAATACCATTGCACTTGATTTCCCAACTGCTGAAAAAACAAACAATAACAACGTAATTCCAAATAAAGTCCATAAAAAAATGCAGTTTTATCGGATAATTCTTTTTATTCATAAAAATTCCTCACTCTAAACCTCATATTTATCCGTAAAAATAAGAAAAGACTTCCTATAGTAGTATGGGCATGAGACTCGCAGAGGCTACTGCCGTCCTAATACTCCTTATCAAAGGAAGTCTCATCTTATACGCCCTCTCATATTTATCCGTAAAACAAGAATAGACTTCCTATAGTAGTATGAGTAATATCAGCCACTCTGGCTGATATTACAGGTAAATTCGAGACCCTAGGCTCGAATTTTAGGCAAGAGACTCGCTAAGGCGAGGCTTCTGCCGTCCTAATACTACTATCAAGGAAGTCTAATTCGAATTAATTACGCTTGGATTAAAGCCAACGCTTCGTTTAAGTGTACAAGGCTACGTTCTTTTTCCTAATAATTCAATCGTTTGACCTAAAAGATGGACCATGAGTTTGACCACTTGTTGCCACACGAATTGGCATAAATAAGTTCTTACCTTTTACACCAGTTTCTTTTTGAACAGCCTTAATAGCTGCCATCACACTAGCTTCATCAAACACTTCTAAAGCTTCTAATTGAGCCTTAAATGCATGAAGTACAGTCGGTACAGTTTCACCTTGAAGCACTTCTCTTGCTTCATCATTTTTCTACAACAAAAGTCTTTTTGGAAGAATAAACTTGAAATAGAAACAATCTCATTCATGTAGCTCATTTGATCATGATATAACGCTACTAATTTATTCGCCCAAACTTGTTGCTCTTCACTCAATGTTTCAGGTAATAAACCTGCTAATTGTAATTGGTGAATCGCTAATGGTGCAACTTCTTCTAATGGAGTTTTCTTCACATAAGTGTTGTTAATCCATTCTAATTTCTTAGGATCGAATGCTGCTGGAGATTTACCAAGACGTTTTTCATCAAAAATTTGAATAAATTCTTCTCTTGAGAAAATTTCATCTTCCCCTTGTGGAGACCATCCTAATAAAGTAATGAAGTTGAACATTGCTTCTGGTAAATAGCCTAAATCTTTATATTGTTCAATAAATTGTAAAATAGACTCATCACGTTTTGATAATTTTTTTACCAGTTTCTGTATTAATAATTAATGTCATATGACCAAATCTAGGAGTATCCCAACCAAATGCTTCATACACCATCATTTGTTTTGGAGTGTTAGCAATATGGTCATCCCCACGTAATACATGAGTAATTTCCATAAAGTGATCATCCACTGCTACTGCAAAGTTATACGTTGGCATACCATCACGTTTTTAAAATAACAAAGTCGCCACCGACACTACCAGATTCAAAAAGTAATTTCACCTTTTACAATATCATCAAAATGTATAAGTTCTATTTTTGAGGAACTCTGAAAACGAACAACTGGAGTACGTCCTTCTGCTTCAAAAAGCATCACGTTGTTCTTGTGTTAAATGAGCATGTTGACCACTATAGTGTGGCATTTCTCCATTTGCACGTTGTGCTTCACGTTCTGCTTCTAACTCTTCTTCAGTCATATAGCATTTATAAAGCTTTTATCTTCAGCAATTAATTGTTCAATTAATGGATTATAAATATGTTCACGTTCTGATTGACGATATGGTCCCTACATTTTTTTGGTTTATCTGGACCTTCATCCCAGTCAATACCTAACCAAGTTAAGTTTTCTAATTGACTTTCTTCCCCATGAGCAATATTTCTTTTTACGGTCAGTATCTTCAATACGAATAATAAATTCTCCACCGTAATGTCTTGCGAATAAATAATTAAATAGAGCTGTTCTTGCATTACCAATATGCAAATGCCCTGTTGGACTTGGTGCATAACGTACACGCACTTTATCTGCCATTTTTTTAATAACTTCCCTTCTATTTTTGTCTATCGTTTCTATTGTAAAACTTTTTTAGTTAAAAATTGCTATGACTTTAACGCTTTTTTTCTTTAAAATTCCTTTCATCGTTTTGACTATTGAGCATTCTTATTTTTGTTCCTTAATAAATTTAGCGATTTTTTTCACTTGTAATTTTTGTTGTTGTTCTGCGATCACTCATCGACCTTTCTCCATCTCCTATTTGTTTTCCATATGATCCAAAACCACTATGATTTCCTTCAATAATGAATTCTTGTTCAAAAGTTTGAGGAAGGCGATTTTTTACTTTTCAATATACTTTTGTCCCAATTTCAAAAACTTTTATCATTACTTGCGACAATCGATAAAACTGGACATCACTACTACTAAAAATCTACACTTTTTATCAAAATAACTTGCTAATAAAATAATACCTGCTAAATGATTTTTCCTTTTTGTAATTGAACAGCATCTAAACTTGCAACAACTCCACCCTAATGAATGTCCTGCTACATAAACTTTATCCAAACTTTTTCTTCTTTTACAATCGATTTCCGTTGTACCTCTTTCTAAAAATCGGTAAGTTTAATGAAGATTCAATCACATAAGTCGTAATGCCTTGATTGGATAATTCCATCGCTAAATTTCACATACGCTTGAGGCTCTACTAAATGCTCCCGTATAAAAATAATATCGTTGCTATTTCATCTCCCTTTGCATCAAATCGATAAGACTGATTCTTTTTTCATAAGTTTTTAAATTCCACTAATCCAATTGCTTCAGGAGTTCCCCGATAAGTAAACATAAGAATCAATCCATAAAAATAATAAAAATCAGTGCAAATAACGCCCCAAAAATTCCATAAAACCATTTTTCTTTGTCGAGTCATACTTTCAACTCCCTTCATTTGTTAAATAAAAACATCCCATCCATCTGAGCTTTAACAATGGATAGGATGCTTTCAATGTCATTAAATAGCCCAGTCTCCATTACGGAAGATTGGTACAACTGTTCCGTCTTCACGAATACCGATCAACATTCATATTTGGTCCACCAATCATGAAGTCCACATGAACATCTGAACGATTTAAGCCGGCAGCAGCTAATTCTTCTTCAGTTTCAAATTTTTTTCTCCACCTTTAACACTTGTCGCATAAGCTGAACCAATTGCTAAAGTGGTTTGAAGCATTTCTCATCATATAATGTATTAAAGAATGTAATTCCTGATTGAGAAATTGGAGAAGGGATCACTTACTAAGGCAACTTCTCCTAATCCACGAGCACCCATATTTTTCGAATACTAAAGTCTTTCATTACTTGGTCGCCTTTTTTTCAGCAGAAACTTCTACGATTTGACCATCTTTAAAAGGTAACTTTGATTCCTTCGATAATATTTCCGTTATAACTTAATGGTTTTTGTACTTGTTACATAACCATCTGCCACACGATAATCTGGAGCTGAGAACACTTCTTCTGTTGGCATATTTGCAATAAAGTGTTCACCTTGTGCATTATAGCTTCCAGCACTTTCCCAAACATGGTTTTTAGGCATTCCAAGAGTTAAGTCAGTTCCTGGTGCAGTGTAATGTAATTTAGCAAATTGTTCTTTATTTAAAAATAGCTGCTTTTTTTGTCTAATGTTTTCTTCATGTTCTTTCCAAGCTGCAACTGGATCATCAGCATATACTCGGCAAGTAGTGAAAGATTTGATTCCACAATAAATCTACAGCTTCTTCAGTTGATGTTGCTTCTGGGAATACTTTTTTAGCCCATGCGCTACCTGCTGCTGCTGCAACTGTCCAGCTCACTTTTATTCGATTGAGTTGCTACACGCATTGGTTTTTAAAGCAACACTTGTAGCTTTCATAGCTTTAGCAAGACGACTTGTATCTACTCCATTTAAATGCATCTGGGTCTTTAGAGACAATGCTTAAACGACTTGCTTTATGGTCTAATAAATAATGCATTTCTTGTACTTTATATTCCGGAACAGTCGTAATACGATCTTCAGCAGCATATAATAAACGATCACGGTTAATTTCATCATCACTCCATTGAACGATAACTTCACTTGCTCCTAATTGATATGCTTCTTTTTACTAATAAGCGTGCAAAAGGTGCTTGTTCCACTTCCGCATAAATCACTACAGTATGTCCTGGTTGAACATTAATCCCTGTAGACACTAGTAATTTTGGCATATTTTTTTGTAAATTTACATCAAAAATTTTTCTAATACCATCGAATCTCTCCTTTAAATTAAATCCGTTTCTATTGTAACATACTCTTGATAAAACTGCATTATTCCTTTTCTTCATAGAAAACTTCATCTAAATACAAGCCTTGAGGAGGAGCAGTTGGCCCTGCTTTTTGTCGGTCCATTGCTACTAAAAATCTCTTTCATATCTGAAACAGGTCGTAGTCCATTCCCCAATTTGCAGACTCGTCCCCACTAATATACGAATCATATTGTATAAAAATCCATTTCCTTCAAACATGAAGACTAATATCCCCATCCTGCTCTACTACTTCTGCTTTCGTAACAGTTCTAACTTTAGACTCCTTATCCGTCTTTGTAGAACAAAAACTTGTAAAATCATGTTCTCCAATAATCGCTTGTAAAGCTTCATTCATCTTATCCACATTCACTCTATAAGGATGATGAAGAGTATATAAACGATTAAATGGATTGACGAATTTTTGAATATTTACACGGTATATATATCGTTTCCCCGTCACACTATATCTTGCATGAAATTCATCACTAACTGCCATCACTTCTCTTGCACAAATATCATCCGGTAATAAACTATTTAATGCTCTTTGTAAATTTCTCTTCTTCAATTTTTAGTCGGATAATCAAAATGAATGACTTGTCCCATTTGCATGTACGCCTGAATCTGTTCTACCTGAACCACAAACAGGAATATACAATCCCTTTGTCATTTTTCTCAGTGCTTTATTTAATTCTGCTTGAATACTATTGCCATTTTTCTTGCACTTGAAACCCTACATAATTCGTTCCATCATAACTTAAAAATGACTTTATAACGAAATCCCACTCGATTTCCTCCTTCATGATTTCTTCGATCTTATTGTACCATATTCCTGTTCAAAAAGTGGAAAAAGACTTTCCCATAGTTAGAAATAACAACCTACTACGGGAAAGTCTTTTAATTTCAATTGTTGTTTAATTAATCGGACAACTACCGATTTTTAGCGCATCTAAATTTTTCGAAATCTCTTGTACATTTTTTTATAAATCATAAAATCTACAACAACATTATCTAACCACAAATCAAAAAAATATAATCCCAAGTTGTATTCGAAATATGTAAATTTGAATTTGCTAATAAATAAGGATAGTCTCTTTGAAGTGTTTCTAACTCCACGTTGAATTTCTGCTAAATCCTTTATTCAATGCTGAAATTTGTCTTCTCTTAAAACCAAATTTAAAATGAGACTATCACTAAAAAAAATCAAAAAAATCATCCATGATTCTTAATTTTCTTTCATTCGTGTTTCAGCATGATAGATTTTTTTCTTAATATATATCTTAATAGTGTTAAATCATTCTCCATCTCATTACTGTCCTCTAAAAAAACTACTAAAGCAATGGTTAAAATAACAAGCGTAAGTGCTGTTACTCCATCTTTCTTACCATATGTTAACACACGATATTTTTGTTCTACCTGTTCCACCTTGATATCCTCTAGCTTCCATTGCAGTCGCTAAATCTTCTGCACGATTAAATGAACTCACAAATAATGGAATTAAAATCGGAATAATAGCTTTCATTTGTTCAAATAAATTACCTTCTCCAAAAATCTACACCACGAGCTCGTTTGAGCATTCATAATCTTTTGAGCTTCATCCATTAATGTAGGAACAAAACGTAAAAGCAATCGATAGCATTAAAGCAATCTCATGAACAGGAACACCAATTTTTCCCTAAAGGTTTCATAATAGATTCCATCGCATCTGCAATTTGCAAAGGAGGTGTTGTTAAAGTCATCAATGTAGAAATAAAAAAATAATCAATACAAAACGTAAGAAAATATAGACTGCATTAATGACACCAAATGAAGTAACTTTTAATGAAAGCTCCATTCAAAATAAACATCCCCACCAGTTGTAAACAACATTTGCAATACAACGGTAAATAAAAATAACCCACAATAGTGGTTTTCACACCATTCCAAAAAGAACTTCATTGGAATTTTTAGAAGCTAATAAAAGCTACCAATGTGAAAATCGCTAAAAATTAAAATAAGTTAACCAATTATTTGCAAGGAAAAATAATAATAATAAATACAAATGTAGAAATAAATTTTGGTACGAGGATCCAATTGATGAACAAAAGAGTCCCCTTGTAAATAGCGTCCTAATAATAATTTATCTAACATTTATTCATTCACCCCACGTTCTTCTAAGATAGCATCCGCTAACTCATCTAAAGTTAAAGGCATTTTATCAGTAGACCAACCTTTTTCTTTTTAATTTTTCAACAAAAAGCTAAAGTCGTTGGGAACTCCTAATTGTTTTTTTCTAATAACCAAGAAGCATCTGAGAAAACTTCTTTAGGTGAACCTTCCTTTACAACATTACCAGATTCAATCACAATTACATGATCAGCATAATCACTGACATCATTCATTTGATGTGTCACTAAAACGATGGTCATATTTTGTTCTTTATTTAATTTATAAAACATCTCCATCATTTCTAAACGACCTTTTTGGATCAAGACCTGCTGTTGGTTCATCCAATACTAACACTTCTGGTTTCATCGCTAATACACCTAGCAATAGCAACACGTCTCATTTGCCCACCCTGATAAATCAAATGGTGATTTTTTTCAAAACTTCTTCAGGTAATCCTACCGTTTTAACGACTTCAGCAGCGATTTTTAACGCTTCTTCTTCACTAACTCCGAAAGTTTTTTTGGACCAAAAGCAATATCTTTTTCTACAGTTTCTTCAAATAATTGTGCTTCTGGAAATTGAAAAACAATCCCTACTTTTTTTACGTAAAGGTTTTTAAATCTTTATTTCCAGTTGTTGAATCAATCGTTTTTATCCCCTAATTCAACAATTCCCTTCAGTTGGTTTTTAATAAAGCATTTAAATGTTGAAGAATCGTGGATTTTTCCTGAACCAGTATGACCAATAATAGCTACATAAGAACCATCTTTCAACTAGAAAACGTCACATCATGTAATGCTCTCATTTCAAAAGGAGTACCCGCTTGATATGCGAAATCCTACTTGTTTTAAAAACGGATGTCCATAGCCATTCCACCAACCCTTCTTCATCTAAATACTCGTTTGGAACATTTCATACCTTTTTTTCTTTTTAAAAATAGCTTTTTAATTTTTTTCAGAGAAAGGAACATCTAATCCCTTTTATCTACTAATGCTGTCCCCATTTCAAAAAAATTTCTGAAGGCTTTCCAATACGATTCACTTTTCCACCTTCCATTAATAAAACACGATCCGCTTGTGCTGCCTCATCTAAATCATGAGTAATTGAAATAACTGTAATTCCCTTTATCTTTTATGAAGTTGTTGAATCGTTGAAATCACTTCAAATCTACCCTTGTGGATCTAACATGGAAGTAGCTTCATCTAATATGACTACCTTTGGTGCTAATGCAATCATTCCCAGCAATCGCAACTCGTTGTTTTTTGACCACCAGATAAAGCGAGCTGGTTCTTTTTCTTTAAATTTTGTCATACGAACCATCTCTAAAGAAGATTGATTTTTTCGAACCATCTCGTCACGTGGCATCCCAATATTTTCTAATCCCAAAAGCAATATCATCTTCTACAGTTGTTCCAACAAATTGATTATCTGGATTTTTGAAATACCATTCCTACTTTTACGACGTGCCTCATAAACCGTTTCTTCCGTTAATAATTGACCATCAATATAAATTTCTCCACTTGAAGCTTCTAATAAGCCATTCATCATTTTTTTGCAAGTGTAGACTTTTCCTGAGCCATTATGCCCAATAATAGCTAACCATTCTCCCTCATAAACATCTAATGATACATCAGATAATGCTTCTCTCGTATCTTGATCCTGATAATTAAAATGAATATTTTTTTAATTGAAATAACTGGTTGAGTCAATTCCTTCACCTCTTAACCTTTTTATAATATGTATAAAAAAACAAAAATATGTATATAAACAAAAAGACACCTTCATGATGAAGTGCCTTCCCGCCAACGCTGGCGGGGAGACAGCGAGCTAGACTAAATAATCATGAGAAAGAATAAGGCTACTTTACAGTAGCCTCAGACTTCTCATCTCACAACCGCAAGATGATTATTACCATCATGACGCTCATTTCAACCATCGAAAAAGTGTTTGTTTATTTATTAAACTAATTCAATGATAACCATTGGTGCAGCATCGCCACGACGAGGTTCAGTTTTAAGAATACGAGTGTATCCACCTTGACGTTCGCTGTAACGTGATGCTAAACCATTGAATAATTTTTTTGTAATGCAGTTTTCAACAACGATTCCTTCGCCTTCTTCACGTACATCTGCTACCTCGTTACGAACATATGCAGCTGCTTGACGACGAGCATGTAAATCTCCACGTTTACCTAAAGTAATCATTTTTCTCAACAGTTGAGCGGATTTCTTTAGCACGAGCTTCAGTTGTAACGATGCGTTCGTTAATAATTAAGTCAGTTGTCAAGTCACGTAATAACGCTTTTACGTTGTGAACTTGTACGTCCTAATTTACGATAAGCCATTTTTTTAATATTCCTCCTTCTTAAGAGTTTCTATTAGTCTTCACGACGTAAATCTAAATTTAATTCGATTAATTTGTGTTTAACTTCTTCAAGCGATTTACGACCTAAGTTACGAACTTTGATCATTTCTGCTTCAGATTTATTTGTTAACTCTTGTACAGTATTAATTCCCGCACGTTTTAAGCAGTTATAAGAACGAACTGATAAGTCCAATTCTTCAATAGTCATTTCAAGCATTTTTCTCTTTTTTTGAGTTTCTTCTTTTTCGACCATAATTTCTACTTGGCGAGTTTCATCTGTTAAATTAACAAAAAAATATTTAAGTGCTCAGTTAAAATACGAGCTGCTAAACTAATTGCTTCTTCTGGAGAGATTGAACCATCTGTCCATACATCAAGCGTTAATTTATCATAAATATTTTTTTGACCAATACGAGTATTTTTCGACTTGGTAATTCACTTTACTAATCGGAGTATAAATAGAATCAATTGGGATAACACCAATTGGCATATTATCAGATTTATTATAGTCAGCACGAACATAACCACGACCATTTTTAGCGTTCATACGAACATGGAAGCGATGACCTTCAGCTACTGTACAAATATATAAATCAGGGTTAAGGATTTCGATATCACTATCATGTTTAATATCTCCAGCTGTAACTACAGCAGGACCAACGATATCGATTTCTAACACTTTATCATCTTCGCTAAAAGATTTTAATGCAATTTTTTTAATATTTAAAATGATTGCAGCAACATCTTCTACCACGCCATCTATTGTTGAAAATTCATGTAACACGCCATCCATTTGGATATCTGTTACTGCAGTACCAGGGAGTGACGATAATAGAATACGGCGTAATGAGTTCCCTAATGTAGTACCATAACCGCGTTCAAGTGGCTCAACAACGAATTTACCAAATTTAGCATCTTCGCTGATCTCAATCGTTTCAATTTTTGGTTTTTCAATTTCGATCATTATTTTTTACCCCTTTCAAAACGTACGTACAATGTGCGATTGTCCAACAAAATTCAACAATAACAATCCTTTACACACGACGGCGTTTTGGAGGACGACATCCATTATGAGGGATTGGTGTTACGTCACGAATCGCTGTAACTTCTAAACCAGTAGCTTGTAATGAACGAATTGCAGCTTCACGACCTGAACCAGGACCTTTAACTGAAACTTCAACTGTTTTCATACCATGCTCCATTGAACCTTTCGCAGCAGATTCAGCAGCCATTTGAGCAGCAAATGGTGTTGATTTTTTAGAACCTTTAAATCCTAAAGCACCTGCAGAAGACCATGAAACAGCATTTCCATGTACATCTGTAATCATAACAATTGTATTATTAAATGTTGAACGGATGTGAGCTACACCAGATTCAATATTCTTTTTTTCACGCGGCGTTTGCGTACAACTTTCTTTGCCATGAAGAATTAACCTCCTTCTTCTCTAAATTATTTTTTTCTTACCTGCAATAGCCTTAGCTGGGCCTTTACGAGTACGAGCATTGTTTTTAGTATTTTTGACCACGAACTGGTAAACCACGACGATGGCGAACACCACGATAAGAACCAATTTCCATCAAACGTTTGATGTTTAAGTTCACTTCACGACGTAAGTCACCTTCAATTTTTTTAGTTTATCCACTTCTGCACGGATACGGTCTAATTCATCATTTGATAAATCACGAACACGAGTATCTTCACTTACATTAGCAGCAGCTAATACTTGTTTAGAAGTCGTAACACCGATACCGTAGATATAGGTTAAAAGAAATAACAACACGTTTTTTTCACGTGGAATATCCACACCTGCAATACGAGCCATACTTTTAAGTACCTCCTTATAAATTATCCTTGACGTTGTTTATGTTTGGGATTTTGACAAATCACCATAACTTTACCATTGCGTTTAATTACTTTTACATTTTTTTCGCAAATTGGTTTTACTGATGCTCTAACTTTCATTTAAGTTCCCTCCTTTATATCATTAACGGAGTCCATTATTTAAAAGCGATATGTGATTCTTCCGCGCGTTAAATCGTAAGGTGATAATTCAACCGTTACTTTATCGCCCGGTAAAATCTTAATATAGTGCATCCGGATTTTTTTCCAGATACATGCGCTAAAAACCTCATGACCATTTTTCAAGTTCGACCTTGAACATCGCATTTGGTAATGTTTCATTAACAATACCTTCAATTTCAATTACGTCTTCCTTTGCCATGCTTCATCCTCCTCACTTTTTAAAAAAAGTTGTTACGGATTTTACTGACGGACTTCTACCGTTATCTAACTTTCTAATTATACCATTTCAGCTACAATAAATGCAAGATAACAGGTTAAGCTTGGTGCGGTTCGCCCATAATTGATTGAATTGTGTTAAACAAATGATCAATCCCGCTTTCACCATCTACATTATGTAAAAACTTCTTTTTGCATTGTAGTAGTTTAAGATTGGTTTTTGATTGTTCAATATTAATTTGAATACGATTTTCAACAGTTTCAGGTTTGTCATCTTCACGTTGGTAGAAATCGTGTCCTCCACAACGATCACATGTACCTTCTACTTTAGTTGGTTTATTGATTTTGTGATAAGTAGCTCCACAGTTTCTGCAAATGAAACGTCCAGTTAGACGTTGCATTAAAATTTCTGGATTTACATCAATATTGATAACAGCATCAATTTTACGACCTAATTCATCCATAATTTTTATCAAGTGCTTCAGCTTGAGCTTGAGTTCTTGGAAAACCATCCAATAAAAAAATCCGTTTTTAGTATCGTCTGCTTGTAAACGTTCCTTAACAATTCCATTTGTTACTTCATCAGGAACTAATTCACCTTTATCCATGAAAGATTTAGCTTTTAGTCCTAATTCTGTTCCTTGTTGCATTGCAGCACGGAACATATCACCAGTTGAAATATGTGGAATGTTATAAGTAGCAACAATTTTTTCTGCTTGAGTTCCTTTACCTGCTCCAGGTAAGCCCATTAAAATAATATTCATAATATCTCCTTTACATTGTAGATGAAGAAAAGACAAAACATTATAAAATATTTTGTCAATCTTCCTCATTACTCTTGGATAAACCCTTTATATTTACGTTTAATTGCTCGGCCTTCAATTTGACGGCTAATTTCAAGTGCAACCCCAACTACGATTAGTAAGTTTGTTCCACCTAACATTAAACCACGTGGTAGATTCCACAAAGCTGCAGCAATCATTGGTAATAATGAAATACCACCTAAGTAAAGTGCTCCGACTGTACTCAATCTTAAAAGCATTCCAGAAATATAATGTTCTGTTTCTTTACCCGGTCTTACACTTAAGATGTAACCACCTTGTTTTTGTAAGTTTTCCGCAACTTTTTCAGGGTTAACTTGTACAAATGCATAGAAGTAAGTAAATACTACTATTAAAAAGATATATAAACTTGCACCTGCTGGTTTTTGGTAATCAAATATATTTGTTGCAACTTGATACCAACTTTCCTCACTGTATTGACCATGAACAGCACTTAATACAGTTTGAGGTAATGCTATAAACGAACTTGCAAAAATTACTGGAATTACCCCTGCAGAGTTAATCTTCAATGGTAACCATGAAGCTTCGCTTTGCTCCTGTTGGACGTTTAGAGTAAGAAATTGGTAAACGACGTTGCGCTTGCTCAATATATACAACTAACATCACAACAAGAATAATGGCAACTACTAAAGGCAGCTGTAAATCCATAAGCACGATATAACTCTTCATCAGCTTTTTCCTTGTAATTGATTGACATAAAATTCATAAATATCATGTGGCATACGAGCTACAATCCCTGCAAAGATAATAATGGAAACCCCATTACTAATCCCATTTACAGTAATCATATCTCCTAGCCATGTAACAAACATTGTTCCTGCAGTTAACACTAATGCAATTAATAAGTATGTTGAAATACCAGGATGGTTAATTAATCCATAGTTTCGCATACGCATTGAAATCCAAATGAAATTGCAAAATGCTTGGAAGAATCCAATAACAATTGTTAAATAACGAGTAGCGGTATTTAACTTTACGTCGACCAACTTCCCTTGTTTTAGCCCATTCTACGAATGTAGGAAGAATGTCCATTTGTAATAATTGAACTACGATTGACGCAGTGATGTAAGGCGAAACTCCCATCGAAAAGATTGAGAAGTTCGATAGCGCCCCACCACTAAATGTATTTAAAATACCAAAGAAACCCGAATTTGCAAATGTTTCAATAGCTGATGCATTAACACCAGGGAACTGTAATATGCGTACCCAATTCTGAATACCACTAATACCATTAGTGTATATAAAAGACGTTGTCTAATATCCTTTTGGTTGTAATCGCATTTTTCAGTAGAGAGAACATTAAATCACCTCTACAGTTCCACCTGCAGCTTCAATTGCTTCTTTTGCTGCTTGAGAGAATTTATTTGCTTTTAACAGTTAACTTACGTTCAAGTTTTTCCGTTTGCTAATACTTTGATACCGTCTTTCTCGTTTTTTTAACGATACCAGCCTCAACTAGTACAGCAGCAGTCACTTCTTGTCCATCTTCGAAAACGGTTTAATGTTTCTAGATTTACGACTGCGTATTCTTTACGATTGATATTTTGGAAACCACGTTTTGGTAAACGACGGAACAATGGAGTTTGTCCACCTTCGAATCTAATCTAACGCCACCGCCTGAACGAGCTTTTTTTGACCTTTGCTACCGCGTCCTGCAGTTTTTCCGTTTCCTGAACCTTGACCTCTACCAACACGGTTACGTTCTTTACGTGAACCTTCAGCTGGTTGTAATTCATGAAGTTTCATGTTTCGGGCACCTCCTCTTATAAGTTGATTAATTAAACTTCCTCAACATCCACTAGATGTGATACTGTGTTAACCATGCCTTTGATAGCATCGTTAGCTGGTTTTTACAACTGTTGAACGAATTTTTGTTAAGCCTAATGCTTTACAAGTATCAATTTGGTTTTGAGGACGTCCAATCAAGCTTTTCTTTAAAGTGATCTTTAATTCTGCCATTTTCTATGTCCTCCTATCCTAATAATTCTTCAACTGATTTGCCACGTAATGCAGCAACATCTTCAACACGTTTTTAATTGTTTCAAACCTTCGATTGTAGCACGAACCATGTTTACAGGTGTGTTTGAACCTAAAGATTTTTGAAGTTACGTCAGCGATACCTGCTAATTCAACAACGGCACGAACTGGTCCACCTGCAGCAACTCCTGAACCGGCTTGAGCTGGTTTTAATAACACATTACCACCGCAGAAACGTCCGATAACTTCGTGAGGAATTGTAGAACCACTTGTTGGTACTTCAATTAAGTTTTTTTCTTAGCATCTTCGATTGCTTTTACGGATAGCTTCTGGTACTTCTTGAGCTTTACCAGTACCGAAACCAACATGTCCATTACGGTCACCTACAACAACTAAAGCAGCAAAACGTAAACGACGTCCACCTTTTACAACTTTTGTAACGCGGTTAATCGCAACTACACGATCTTCTAATTCTAAGTTTCTTGCATCAATATTAACCATGAATTGTGGGTCCTCCTTTTCCTAGAATACTAGTCCATTTTCACGTGCAGCTTCAGCTAAAAGCTTTTACACGTCCATGGTATAAAGTATCCACCACGGTCAAAGACTACTTTCTTAATATTTTTTTCAAGTCCACGTTCTGCAATTAATTTACCAACTGCAACAGCTTCCTCTGTTTTTTTGTTCCATTTTTCTACATTTGTATCTAAAGTAGAGGCACTTGCTAGCGTCACACCCGCTACGTCATCAATTAGTTGAGCGTAGATGTTTTTGTTAGAACGAAAAAAACGTTCAAGCGTGGGCACTCAGCAGTACCAGAAATTTTGCGACGAACACGTGCGTGACGGTTTTTGACGCACTTTATTTTTTTGTCTGGTTTTGTAATCACAATTTTTCACCTCTTATAATATTTTTTTATGCGACTAATAGCGCAACAAAAGGTAAATAATTACGAAAATTATTTACCTGTTTTACCTTCTTTACGACGTACAAATTCATTAACGTAACGAATACCTTTACCTTTATATGGTTCTGGTGGACGTACGCCACGAATGTTAGCAGCTAATTCGCCAACTTTTTGTTTGTCATAACCTTTTACGATATACTTTAGTATTTGAAGGAACTTCGATTTCTAATCCTTCTTCCGGTGTGAATTCCACTGGATGAGAATATCCAACGTTTAATACAAGTTTTTTACCTTGTAATTGAGCACGATACCCAACCCCGATTAATTCCAATTCTCTTTGGAATCCTTCAGTAACACCAACAACCATGTTGTTGAATACTGCGCGAGTTGTTCCGTGGATTGTTTTGTTTTCTTTTGAGTCATCTGGACGAGTGAAAACAACTTCACCTTCGTTTTGAACTAATGTGATATTTTGGTTGAATGTATATGATAATTCACCTTTTGGACCTTTAACAGTTACTGTATTGTCCTTTAAGTCGATTGTTACGCCTGCTGGGATAACAACTGGTTTATTTCCGATACGGCTCACTTGGCTGCACCTCCTTGTTTTCTAGATTACCAAACGTATGCTAGAACTTCTCCACCTACGTTTTTAGCTCTTGCTTCTTTGTCTGTAATAACACCTTCAGATGTTGATACGATAGCGATACCTAAACCGTTTAATACTTTAGGAACTTCGCCTGTTTTAGCGTACACACGTAAACCAGGTTTAGAAATACGTTTCAATCCTGTGATTACACGTTCGTTATTTTTTCCATATTTCAAGAATACTTTCATGACACCTTGCTTACCATCTTCTTCAACTGTGAAGTCTTTGATAAATCCTTCAGATTTTAAGATGTTAGCAATAGCCACTTTCATATTTGATGACGGAACTTCTAAAGATTCGTGACGAACCATGTTCGCATTACGAATACGAGTTAAGAAATCCGCGATTGGATCTGTCATAACCATTAATGAGTACCTCCTTTATCAAGTAGTAATGATTACCAACTTGCTTTCTTCATTCCTGGGATTTGCCCTTTATAGGCAAGCTCACGTAAACAAATACGGCAAAGTTTGAATTTACGATAAACTGAATGTGGTCGACCACAACGTTCACAACGAGTATATTCTTGTGTTGAATATTTTTTTGGACGTTTGTTCTTTGCGATCATTGATTTTTTAGCCAAACTACTCGCCTCCTGTGAGTTTTTATTTTATTTTTGGAAAGGCATTCCAAGTTGAGTTAATAATTCTTTAGCTTCTTCGTCTGATTTAGCAGTAGTTACGATAACGATATCCATACCACGTACTTTGTCTACGCGATCGTAGTCAATTTCAGGGAAGATTAATTGTTCTTTCACACCTAAAGTGTAGTTTCCACGTCCGTCAAATGATTTTTTAGAGATTCCACGGAAGTCACGTACACGAGGTAATGAAACTGTTACTAATTTATCTAAGAAATCATACATACGTTCACCACGTAAAGTAACTTTAGTACCGATAGGCATACCTTCACGTAAACGGAAACCAGCGATTGATTTTTTTAGCTGTAGTAACAACTGGTTTTTTTGACCAGAAATTAATGTTAATTCTTCAACTGCTTTTTTTCTAAGTTTTTTTAGCGTTTGATGTTGCATCACCAACACCCATGTTGATAACGATTTTTTTCTACTTTAGGTACTTCCATAATTGATTTGTAGTTAAACTTTTCCATTAAAGAAGCTACCACTTCGTTTTTTTGTATTTTTGCATTTAAGCGATTCATGCAGGATGGTCCTCCTTCCTAAAAATTACTTATCTAGTACTTCGCCTGTGCGTTTAGACACGCGAACTTTTTTTACCATTTTTCAACCTTGTAGCTAACACGTGTAGCTGCACCTGTTGAAGGGTCAATTAGCATTACGTTTGAAACATGAATTGGTGCTTCCATTTCAACTACGCCGCCTGTTTGGTTAGCTTGAGATGGTTTTTTTGATGTTTCTTAACAATGTTCACACCTTCAACAAGAACTCGGTTTTGTTTTTGGAAAAACTTTTTAGGATTACTCCTTCTTTTTCCTTTGTATTTACCTGAGATTACTTTAACTTTATCACCAGTTTTTACGTGCATGTGTTACACCTCCTTCGATTTTTGATGAGAATTATAATACTTCTGGAGCTAATGAAACGATCTTCATATAGTTGTTATCACGTAATTCACGTGCAACTGGTCCAAAGATACGTGTTCCACGAGGGCTCTTGTCATCACGAATGATTACACATGCGTTTTTCGTCGAATTTAATGTAAGAACCGTCTTTACGACGAGCTCCTGATTTCGTACGAACGATTACAGCTTTAACAACGTCACCTTTTTAACAACCCCACCTGGTGTTGCTTGTTTTAACAGATGCAACGATTACGTCACCGATGTTAGCTGTTTTTGCGGCCAGATCCGCCTAGAACTCTAATTGTCAATACTTCACGAGCGCCTGAGTTGTCAGCCACTTTTTAAACGAGTTTCTGTTTGAATCACTATTGGTTCCTCCTTTCAAATGTATACACAATTTGAAATTAAATAATTACTGCTTCTTCAACAATCTCAACTAAACGGAAACGTTTTTGTTGCTGACAATGGACGAGTTTCCATGATCTTAACAATATCACCGATTTTTAGCTGAGTTATTTTTCATCATGAGCTACAAATTTTTTTCGTATATTTAACGCGTTTTTCCGTAAGTTTTTGTGACGTTTGTAAGTTTCAATAGCAACTACAATTGTCTTTTTCCATCTTATCTGAAACAACGCGACCTTGATACACTTTTACGTTGGTTACGTTCTACAGTCATGTTCATTGCCTCCTTTGCTGATGATTATTTTTTTGCAATTCTTCTTGACGCAATGCAGTCTTGATACGCGCAATTTGTTTACGTACTTCACGAATGCGTGCTGTACCTTCTAATTGACCAGTAGCAAGTTGGAATCGTAAGTTGAATAGTTCTTGCTTTTAATTCTTTTTCTTTTTCAACAAGTTCAGCAGTGGATAACCCTTTAAGTTCTTTTCTAAGTGCATTAACCTTCATTCGATTCACCACCATTTTTCTTCGCGTTTCACAAATTTTTGTTTTAACTGGCAATTTGTGTGATGCCAAACGTAAAAGCTTCACGAGCTACTTCTTCTGAAACTCCAGCAATTTCAAACATGATTTTTACCACGTTTAACTGGTGCTACCCAACCTTCAGGTGCCCCTTTACCAGAACCCATACGTACCCCGATAGCTTTTAGCTGTGTATGATTTGTGAGGGAAAATTTTTAATCCATACTTTCCCACCACGTTTCATATAACGAGTCATTGCAATACGAGCTGCTTCGATTTGACGGTTTGTAATCCAGTGAGATTCTGTTGCTTGTAAACCGTATGTACCGAATACTACTTCTTTACCACCTTTAGCTTCCCCGCGCATTTTTCCACGGAATTCACGACGGTGTTTTACACGTTTTGGTACTAACATGTTTATTTCCCTCCTTTCTCAGAGTTGTTGTTCTTTCTTGTTGGTAATACTTCATCACGGTAAATCCAAGTTTTAACACCTAATTTTCCGTAAGTAGTATCTGCTTCTTCCCAAGCGTAGTCAATATCTGCACGTAATGTGTGTAATGGAACTGTTCCTTCAGAATAGCTTTCTGAACGAGCGATATCTGCACCGTTTAAACGACCTGATACCATTGTTTTAATTCCTTTAGCACCTGCACGCATTGTACGTTGGATAGCTTGTTTTTGTGCACGACGGAAAGCGATACGACGTTCTAAGTCGCGAGCAATTCCTTCAGCAACTAATTTTTGCATCTAAATCAGGTTTTTTAATTTCCACGATGTTGATGTGTACTTTTTTGCCTGTTAATTTATTTAAGTTTGTACGTAATTTATCAACTTCAGATCCACCTTTACCGATAACCATACCAGGTTTTGCAGTGTGGATTGAAACATTAACGCGGTTAGCTGCACGTTCAACTTCAATTGTTGAAACGCTAGCGTCGCTTAATTGTTTACGGATATAATCACGGATTTTTTTAAATCTTCATGCAAGAATTCTGCGAAATCTTTTTCTGCGTACCATTTTGAATCCCAGTCACGGATGATTCCGACACGCATTCCAATTGGATGAATTTTTTGACCCACTGATTATCCCTCCTTCTTCTCTGATACCACTACAGTGATGTGGCTTGTGCGTTTTAAGATTTGTGAAGCTGAACCTTTAGCACGTGGACGGAAACGTTTCATTGTTGGTCCTTCGTTCACGTATGCTTCACTTACATATAAGTTTTCAACATCTAAGTCGAAATTGTGTTCAGCATTTGCAATTGCAGACATCAACACTTTCTCTACGATTGGTGAAGCTGCACGTGGTGTGAATTTCAAGATTGAAATTGCATCACCGATTTTTTTACCTCTAATTAGATCGACAACAAGACGAGCTTTACGAGGTGCAATACGAACTGTTTTAGCAACTGCTTTTTGCAGATGTGATTTGTTCTGACATAGTTTAAGTCCTCCCCTCGTTATTTACGTTTACTCTTCTTATCATCATTTGCATGACCACGGTAAGTTCTTGTTGGTGCGAATTCACCTAGTTTGTGTCCTACCATGTCTTCTTGAATATAAACTGGAACATGTTTTCTGCCGTCATATACAGCAATTGTTTGTCCAACAAAGTTTGGGAAAATTGTTGAACGACGAGACCAAGTTTTGATCACTACTTTTTTTGTCGCTTCCTTGAGCTGCTTCAACCTTTTTCATCAAATGTTCATCGACGAAAGGTCCTTTTTTTCAAACTACGACCCATTATGGAAATCCTCCTTCCAAAAATTTTTAATAGAATCAGATTTATTTTAATAATTATTTTTTTACGACCACGAACAATAAGTTTGTTTGAACGAGCTTTCTTGCTGCGAGTCTTGTATCCAAGAGCTGGTTTACCCCATGGAGATACTGGTGTTGGACGTCCGATTGGTGCACGACCTTCACCACCACCGTGTGGGTGATCGTTAGGGTTCATTACAGATCCACGAACTTCTGGACGTTTACGTTTCCAACGAGCACGACCAGCTTTACCAATGTTAATTAATTCATGTTGTTCGTTACCAACAGTACCGATTGTTGCACGGCAAGTTGCTAAAAATCATACGAACTTCACCTGAGTTCAAACGAACTAAAGTGTATTTACCTTCTTGACCAAGTACTTGAGCACTTGTACCAGCTGAACGAACTAATTGTCCGCCTTTACCTGGTTTTTGTTTCAATGTTGTGGATAACAGTACCGACTGGAATGCTTCCCTAATGGTAATGCATTACCAACTTTGATATCAGCGTTAACGCCTGATTCGATACGTTGTCCTACTTGTAAACCTTTTTGGAGCAATGATATATGCTTTCACACCATCAACATAGTGAATTAAAGCAATGTTTGCTGAACGGTTTTGGATCGTACTCGATTGAGTGAACAACTCCTTCAACGTTATCTTTGTTACGTTTGAAGTCAATCACACGATAAGCACGTTTGTGTCCGCCACCTTGGTGACGTACAGTGATTTTACCTTGGCTGTTACGACCAGCGTTGTTTTTTGATGATTCTAACAAAGTTTTTTCTGGTGTTGACTTTTGTAATTTCGCTGAAATCATAACCTGTCATATTACGACGGCCGTTTGAGGTTGGATTATATTTTTTTAATCGCCACGTCTAATTCCTCCTATATAATAGTAGTTTTGCTTCGAAGATTATGCTTCTTCAGCGAAGATTTGAATATCTTTTTGAGTCTTTTGTAAGCTTCACGATTGCTTTTACGACGTTTGTTTGTGTAACCAGCATAGCGGCCAACACGTTTGAATTTAGCACGTACATTTAAGATGTTAACTTTTTTTCTACTTTAACACCAAAAAAATTTCTTCTACGGCTTGACGTACTTCGATTTTGTTTGCGCGTACGTCTACTTCGAAAGTATATTTCTTTTTCGTCAGTAGCAAGCATTGAAGCTTCAGTAATGATTGGGCGTTTGATTACGTCACGTGCATCCATTATTGAAGTCCCTCCTCTACTTTAGAAAGAGCAGCTTGTGTTAATACTAATTTATCGTTGTTTACAACATCTAAAAACAGTAACTTGTGTTTCATCAACAACTGTTACGTTTGGAATGTTACGTGCAGCTAATTGTGCGAAATTCGTTTGAAGATTCAACAACTACTAACACTTTTTGTGTCAACTTTTTAAGTTAGCTAATACTTGTGCAAACTCTTTTGTTTTTTTGGTGCGTCGAATTGTAATGCTTCCACTACAACAAGCTTTTTGATCTAATACTTTTTGTGATAATACTGATTTAATCGCTAAGCGACGTACTTTTCTTGGTAATTTGTAACTATATGAACGAGGTGTTGGTCCGAATACAATACCTCCGCCACGCCATTGTGGTGAACGGATTGATCCTTGACGAGCACGACCAGTTCCTTTTTTGGCGCCATGGTTTACGGCCGCCTCCGCTTACTGCACTACGGTTTTTTTAACTGCGTGAGTTCCTTGACGTAATGAAGCGCGTTGCATGATTACTGCGTCGAATACTACATTTTCATTTGGTTCAATTCCGAAGATGTCTGAGTTTAACTCAATTTCTCCATTTGTTGTTCCATCTTGTTTGTATAATGTAACTTTTGTCATTCTCTCGTTCCTCCTTCCTTACTGAATTATTTTGATTTAATAGCTGTTTTAATTTCTACTAATGATTTTTTTAGATCCTGGTACATTACCTTTGATTAAGATAACGTTACGTTCTGCATCAACTTTAACCACTTCAAGGTTTTTGAATAGTGATACGGTTGCCACCCATTTGTCCAGGTAAAGCTTTACCTTTGAATACGCGTGATGGGAATGATGCTCCACCCATTGAACCAGGACGACGGTGGTAACGAGAACCGTGAGCCATTGGTCCACGAGATTGACCATGACGTTTAATCGCACCTTGGAAAACCTTTTTCCTTTAGATGTTCCTGTTACGTCAACGATGTCACCTGCTTTAAATACATCCACAGTGATTTCTTGTCCTACTTCGTACTCGCTAAGCTCGACATTGTTGAATTCACGAATGAAGCGCTTAGGAGTAGCATTTGCTTTTGCTACATGACCTTTTGCAGGGCGATTTGATAAAACTTCACGTAAGTCGTCGAAACCTAATTGAACAGCTTCGTAACCGTCGTTTTTCGATTGTTTTTTTAATTGAAGAACAACGTTTGGAGTTACTTCTACAACTGTTACAGGAATAAGTTCACCTGCTTCTGTAAAGTATTGAGTCATCCCTACTTTTTGCCTAAGATTCCTTTGGTCATGGTTACACCTCCATTTTTTTCTATAAATTATAATTTGATTTCGATGTCAACGCCACTTGGTAAATCAAGTTTCATTAAGGCATCAACTGTTTTTTTGGTGTTGGATTGACAATGTCAATCAAACGTTTGTGAGTACGCATTTCAAATTGTTCGCGAGAATCTTTATATTTGTGAGTCGCACGAATAACTGTATATAGCGATCTTTCTGTAGGCAATGGAATTGGACCAGCTACGCTAGCACCAGTTCTTTTTTTGCTGTTTCTACGATTTTTTTCCGCTGATTGATCAAGCGCACGGTGTTCGTAAGCTTTCAAACGGATACGGATTTTTTTGTTTTTGCCATTTTCTTTCCTCCTTCGTCTAATGTTGTCATAAGACTAGCTCCACGCGAATTTCCGACGTTTCCCTTTCGTGGCAAAGCGTCCGGGTGTGTCGCAACCTCTCGTTTCATAGCTACCCCTGTTTCCTTTTACAGGGGTATCGCACGTGGACATACTTATCCCCCTGCGACACTTTTTAATAGTATACATGCTAATTTGAAAAATGCAAGCTTTTTTTGTTGATTTATCAATCTTTTTTTATACAAACGCCTCCGTGTGTTTCATTTTTTTCGTTTAAAAACAGCTAGAAACATTGTTATATCAACGTTTCTAGCTGTTTCATTTTTAAAGTCTTTAAAAATTATGAAAACCAATACAATTTTTTTCTCTTCAAAAATTTATTTTTAAAAATTTTTATTTTTTTCTTCTTTTTCAATAAATAGCTGTTACTACGAATAAAAAAATAAAATTGTGACTAGCGAAATGGAGTAAGGATAATTAAATTCTTCTCCAAATGAATGTTTAAAGTACAATACATTAAATAATTTAATCAAAAATAGGAATTACATTTATAATAATTGCTGCAACCCAAATTCTTCTTCCTGTAATATTTACTTGTTTTTTTCTTTAGCAGTTTTCATCTTTTTCTCATTGTTATTCCTCCTTAAACTTTCTACCATTTTTAACTTTCACTTTTTTTCTCTTTTTCAATATTAGCCGTCACGAAGAATAAAAAGAAAGTCGGAAACAGAGACATGAAAATAAGTATAATTAAACTCTTCTCCAAACGAATGTTTGAAAGTACAATACGATTAAACAGTTTAATCAAAAATTAAAATTACATTTATAATAAGTACCGCTGCCCAAATTGTTCTTCCTGTAATATTTCACTTGTTTTTTTCTTTATTATTTTCATTCTTTTCTCATTGTTATTCCTCCTTAAACTTCTTCCGAAATGACTCCTAATAGGATCGGAATGAAGAGTACAAACTTTTCTCCTGTTACATAGTCAACAACTGATTCTCCCACAACGAAATACTTTCACCATCAACATCGTCAACACTACAACATAGAACCAAAATAAATTCTTAAATATTTTTCATCTTGTTACTTTTCTTTTACTTCTGTCATTCCAATCACTTCCTTTTACGTTTTTTACATTTCTAGTATAGCTAATTCTTTTCTCATTGTTGAGTGCATAAAGTCACTACTATAACATGACTAAAGTCATTAAAAAGCTAGAGATTTTTAATTCTCTAGCTTCACATCGCTTCTATTTCTCTGTACAAACTCGAATATCTGGGTTTTCTGGCGCTGCTTTTAATAATACTGCTAACAAATCTGCACTACTCGTAACAGCTACTGCTTGATTTCCCCATTCTACAAAATAGTATTGTCGTTCCTTTAGAGGATCTACCTCGAATAGTCTTGCAACTAATTTTCCTACTGGAGAAAAAGCTTTTTTCACTTCATCTAAATTATCTTCCTCCAACGCTTCTAATATCCCTTTAAATTCATCTGGTGGCAACTGTATTTTGATTCGCATTTAATAAATGCGTCAACATTTTAAATCCATAATAGGATTGATTCACTTTTCTCGCCTCCTATCGATTCTTCTCTAACCATCGTTTGGCTACTTTCAAAATTGGCAACTCTCGATTCGTCAATAATCTTCCTAATTTTTTATCTGTTTGACTTTCATACAATTTTACCGCTTCTTCATATCCAAGCATTAATACCTTCATTTGAAAAATCATTTTTCATAATCTAGTAATTCTTTGCTCTCCACGACTCTTCATTTTACATAAATAATAATGATTCATATTATGACGATTCACTGCGTGATAATAGTCACTCACAATTCCGATTTTACATAACAGTTCACTTTCAATTCCTAATTCTTCCTTCACTTCTCGTAAAACTGCCTCTTCAGCATTTTCACTTTCTTCTATACCTCCACCTGCAGTTTCGATATAAGTTCCCAATCCAAATAAATCATCTCTAGTAATTTGAACAAAATAAAATCGATCCTGTTCATCCACAACAATCGCTCTAGCACAATGTCGAACTTTTGTTCTCCTGTTCTTTCCCATTCCTTGTCTTCTAATTCTAAATAAAAGTGTAAATCTTTCATGCATCTTCCTCCAATCGCACTCACTATTATATCTCTTTTTTTCCTGAAACACAAAAAGAGAAGATCCTCAAGACCTTCTCTCATACATTTTCAAAAATAAGTTTCTCTAATTTTTCTTTCGATTTAAAACAGTATTTAAGAAAATTGCCATTACGCTGGCAAACTTCACAATCCCATTTGAAAAAGAACATTTGAACTGCAGTCGGCATGCTAATAAATAAATTACTATTATTAAAACCAACACCCATACTAATTGAAATAGCTGCAATTAAGAAGTTATGTTCATTATTAGCAAAATCTACTGTTGACAAGACTTGCATTCCTTGGAGAGATACAAAACCAAACATTACAACCATCGCACCACCAATGACAGGACTTGGAATAATTTGAGCTAATGCGCCAAATTTTGGTAATAAGCCTAGTACAATTAGAAATATTGCAGCATAGTAAATTGGAAGACGGTTTTTAACGCCTGAAATTTTTTTACTAATCCAACATTTTGAGAAAAACCTGTATATGGGAATGTATTGAATACTCCTCCTAATAATACTGCCATCCCTTCTGCACGAAGACCATTACGAAGACGAGTTGCATCAATCTTTTCACCTGTAATATTTGAAAGTGCCATATAAACACCTGTTGATTCAACCATTGAAACTGTTGCAATAATACACATCATAGCAATAGATGACAATTCAAAAAGTCAGCATTCCAAAATAAAATACAGACGGAACATGAACAACAGCCGCTTGCTGTACCGGTGCAAAATCAACTAATCCCATACTAGCTGCAACAACTGTTCCAACAATCAGCCCAATTAAAATCGAAATTGATTTGATAAATCCTTTTGTAAAAATATTAATCAAAAAGAATAATAACAACCGTAATAATTGAAAGTAATAAACTTTGCGCCGTTGGCTCTGGAGAATTATTTCCCATATTTCCAATCGCTACTGGTATTAATGTTAATCCAATTGTTGTAATAACAGAACCCGTCACAATCGAAGGGAAATAGTTCGCTAATTTAGAAAATATACCTGAAACTAAAATGACATAAATCCCTGAAACGATTAAAGCACCAAACATCGCTCCACTACCATGACTCTTACCGATTATAATTAAAGGCGCCACCGATTGAAACGCTACCCCTAATACAATTGGAAGACCTACACCAAAGTGTTTGTTTAATTGAAGTTGTAACAATGTAGCAATCCCACACATGAAAATATCTGTAGAAATTAAATACGTTAACTGTTCACTAGAATATCCCAAAGCTGTAGCAATCATTAAAGGAACAAGAATAGAACCTGAATACATTGCTAATAAATGTTGTAAACCTAAAAGTGCTGCTTGCGAGTGTTTTTGTTGTTGCATTATAAGTCTGCCTCCTTAAAAATAACATTCCCATTTTTCAAAACGTTCAATACGAGCTAAAGATAACACTGGATATCCAGCTTCTTCTATCAATCCACGACCATCTTGGAAAGATTTTTCAATAACAATTCCTACCGCTTCTACTTTAGCACCAGCTTGTTCGATAATTTCAATCAAACCTTTAGCAGCTTGCCCATTGGCTAAGAAATCGTCAATGATGAGCACTTTATCTTCATTAGACAGATATTTACCCTGCAATAGATACCGTATTACTTACTTTTTTAGTAAAGGAATACACTTCTGCAGTTAATACTCCTTCATTCATCGTAATGTTTTTAGATTTCTTTGCAAAAATCATTGGAACATCTAGTTTGTCAGCTACATAAACCGCCGGAGCAATACCGGATGCTTCAATCGTGACAACTTTTGTAATACCCTCATTCGCAAATTTTTTTCTGCGTAAACTTCTCCAATTTTATGCATCAGACGAATATCCACTTGGTGAGTTAAAAGGAATCCACTTTAAGGATATTTTCACCCTAAAACATGACCATCTTTCAAAATTCGTTCTTCTAGTAATTTCATAAGTCCTCCTACTAATCCAATAGTTTTCTTACTTCCTCACAAAACTTTACCCAATCAAAAAGCATACATTTCTTATCTTCCTAATTCGGAATATCTGTATTTTAATACTATTATCTTATAAAATCAATAGTTTAATCATAAAAATTTAATTAAAAACGAACAATCAACTTTAAACTCGCTAGAAATATTCATTTTTAGATAACAAAAAGGCCGGACATAATTGTCCGACCTCTAAATAGTCATTAAAAATTATTTTTAATGTTACAGAAGCTCCAACTTCTTCTAATTGAGCTTTTTAATGCTTCTGCTTCTTCTTTAGCAACGCCTTCTTTTAAGATTCCAGGAGCGCCATCAACTAAAGCTTTTAGCTTCTTTTAATCCTAAACCAGTAGCTTCACGAACAACTTTAATTACTTTAATTTTGTTGTCGCCTGCAGATGTTAATTCTACATCGAAGTCTGATTTTTCTTCAGCAGCTTCACCAGCGCCACCAGCTACTACAGCTACAGGAGCTGCTGCTGTTACGCCAAATTCTTCTTCGATTGCTTTTTACTAAGTCGTTTAATTCTAATACAGTTGCTTCTTTTAATGTCAGCAATGATTTGTTCAATGTTTAATGCCATTTTAAAATTCCTCCATTTTGGTTAATTAATTTTTATTATTTTTGATTAGCTAGCTAGCTTTTAAGCAGCTGCGCCATCTTTTTGGTCTGCAACGGCTTTTGAATGCCAATGCAGTGTTGCGAACTGGTGCTTGTAATACTGATAATAGCATTGATAGTAACCCTTCGCGGTTTGGTAATTTTGCAAGAGCTTCGATTTCTTCTTTAGAAGAAACTTTACCTTCGATTACACCTGCTTTAATTTCTAAAGCTTCAACTTTTTTAGCAAAGTCAGCTAAGATTTTAGCAGGAGCGATTACGTCATCATTACTGAAAGCTACAGCTGATGGTCCTTTGAAAATGTCATCCATTCCTTCTAAACCAGCTTCTTTAGCTGCACGTGATAAGATGCCGTTTTTACAACTGCAAATTGTACACCTGCGTTACGTAATTCTGTACGTAAGTTTGTTGCTTGTTCTACTGTAATTCCTAAATAATCCACAACTACAACAGATGTTGCGTTTTTGAATTGTTCAGCAACTTCAGAAACTTGTTGCGCTTTTTTAGCAATAATTGCTTCACTCATCTTCGTGTTTCACCTCCTGAATTTTAGGTAGGGCATAAAAAAATCTCTATGCCCACAAAGACATAGAGAAATAAGATCAACTTGTTCTCCCTCGGTAGGATATTAAGGCTAACGCCCCCTACTGTCTTCGGTCGCATTCAACTAGAAAAATAGTTTACAGGAACTAAAAGTCCTTGTCAACTATTTTTGCATTTTCTGAATATTTTTGCTTACCTCCTAAAAATGAGTTTTGTAAGTTCTTCAGAAGTTACGGCTCAAAATATTCTGTTAACTCAAATCTGTCTAATACAGCTTTAATATCTTCTTCGACCATACGGACGCCCATTAATTGAGTTTCTACATCTTGAATTTCACGTTTAGAGAGAAATCACCACGAATACTACATTTTGTAATTCTTCCTTGTTCCACTTCTAAGTATACTTGAATCGTTCCTGCTGCAAAATCTTCCATCACGGTAGTCGCTATATTGTGGAGATTCTCCATAATTCCAGTCCCAATTTTTATACTTTTTAGCTGTCAATTCATCAATGGCTTTTCCAATCTTCTTCCGTTAATACATAACGTTTCGCTTTCATCTATCGAATTAATTCCTAACAACTTGCAAGTCATTAAATTTTTAAATTCATCAATTGTAATTCCTTTGATATTCTGGGGCTAAATTTTGGGCAGAATTGAGCCTACTCTAGCTCTTGTTGATTGAATTCCTTTTTGATTGTAATTTCTTTTTATTTTGGATTCAAAAACTTTTTCCATTGCATCATAATCAACATCTAATAGTAAAAGAATAGCCTCCATAAACACGACCATTACTAATCGTCATAGCAGCTCCAGAAACTTCTTTCCATCAATAGTTAAGTCATTTCTGACCAGTTTGTTCTACTCCAGTTGCCCCTAACTCATGCAGCGCTTGAATCGCCGGAGCATATGTTCTCTTGAAATCTCCAAACACCCATTATCTTGAATTAAATAACAAACATTAACAGCACCTGAATCTACATATACGGCACCACCAATCGTATCTCTTCTAACGACTTGATGTTATGTTCTTTAAATATTGTTCATTCACTTCTGCGACTGTATTTTTGAATTTTCCAATTTCCACTTTCTCGGATCACAGTAATATGGAAATAAAATATCATCATCTAAAAATACATTTTGTTGGACATATACTTGCATCGCAAGAGCTACTGCTCCATCTGTAACATACTTCCCATTTCTAATTGGCTCAATCAAATACATAAAGCTTTCCTTCTTCCTTTAATAATTGATGTGTTTCTGTATTAATGTTCAAATATTCTCGATAAATAGTAGGGTGCGATTTCTGAATGGCTAAAGGCACTCGATAATGTTTATGGTTCATACTACATAAACTGCATTTGGATTTTCTACTATAAACTTTTCTTTTGGAATGGTGTTTTAATAAATTGTGGTGTTGTAAACCAATTCCAATTTCTAAATATACTCCTTTTCCTGTTTCATATGCTTCAAAAATGCATCATAACGGGCTTTTTGTTCAAAGAAATCTGCAGACTCCACCATCCCTTTTTCAGCATTATCGCTTATTAATCTCTAATGGTGCGCCACATTCTGAGACAAAACGGAATTAATTCATGCAGGACTTTCTATATCCTTTTGCCTTGCAATCATTTCACGAATTAACTCATCTTTTTCGATAAGTTTTCGGATGACAATATTGCTACATTGTAACAACTCCGTATTCTCCTTGAATATGAAACACTTTCTCCATATCAAATCCAGCTACTTCAAAAGGCATTATCAGCATTCGTAGTAATAATATGGTACGGTTTTGTTTCAAGCATTTCTCTTTCAACTCTACATAGGCAGCTCCCACTGGTTGGTCTAAATAATTCAATGCAATAAAACGGCTTTGAAAAAGACCAGTACTCTTCCCAACTAGCAAATTGAAATAAACTTGCTTTGTAACATATCTAATAATTGATACTTTTCAATAAAAATCTGGAAAAAGCTGACTCAAAACGTTCCCCAATCATAAGTAAGTCATCCGCAGCAGACATTCTGCTCCAATTCCTACAACAATAGCATCCGCTTCTTCAAACAAACTTTTTAATTGTTGCGCCTGACTTTCCATCTTTTGTATCGGTGTAATCCACTCCACTCACTTCTCCTCCCTTCTATCATCAGTGTAATAATTTTCTATACGCCATTTGTTCTTCATTTTGTATACGTCGGATAAAATAATCGTTTCTGGAAAGACATGTTGCTTAACCCAGTCTTTTTACAACCGAAACTGCAATTTTGTGCAGCATCTTCTACCGGAAAACCAAATTGACCCGTTGAAATGCCACAAAAAGCAATACTTTCTAGCTTCATTTCTTCTAGCTTGCTTCAAACAACTCATATAACAGTTCTCTAATAATTGTTTCCGAATAGGCGTAACCGGCTTTCCACTTGGAATAAACGGTCCTACTGTATGAAAAACATACTTACATGGATAATGAAAAACTCGGTGTCACCTTCACAGTTCGCACCGGTTCTCTTTTGGAGCAAGTTGAATTTGATGACAAATATTCCTTAACTTAACTCCTGCAAAACGTATGAATGGTATTATCAATACAACGATGATTTTGGAATAAAACATCCTAACAAATCACTATTCGCCGCATTTACAATTGCATCCACTTCTAAACGACATAAGTCCCCATGATATAATTTTATTCTCTCTTCATTTTGTATCTTGGCAACTTTTCCAATCCAACAATTGCCACCGTATGGTATTGTTTTAAATAAGCCTCTTCCAATTCTAAATAACAAATATCCACTCGACTAGCAGGTCGAATATTGACCAACCCTCGCCAAATTTCTTCTAATTCTTTTTCTGATTTCCCAGAGTAATCTGGAACAACTTCGCCTTTTTCTTCCATCAAAAAAGCAATCATTTGATGTAATCGATTAACTTGTGTATCTTTATTCATCTTCTAATGCCATAAATTGCGCTTCATCAACGTCTGTTAATACAACTAGCCAATGTTCTTCTGGTTTTTCAGAGTTTAATAATGTTGGCTCATCTACTGCAGCTTATTATATGCTACGACTTTTTCCCTCCAATTGAGTTACAATAGACATCACTGTTTTTGGAAGCTTCTATACTAACGATTTCTTCTTTCAGCTTCTAATACTTCATCTTGGCTAAATTGAACAAAACCAATTGTCCCCACATCATCTTGTAATTCTGGTGTCATACGAATTGTATAACGGTCCCCTTCTTTATCAATCCATATTTGCAAATTTTCTCCTTCTATTCATCCTTTTCTACTGATACAATTGTGCGGAATAATTCTAACGCATCGCCTGATTTTCAAATCCTCCAACTAGTGAATCATTAATAATTCATCTGGATTACAAACTTGACGCTAATTCATCCAGTTGCGCTTTTACTGCCTGAGAATCTCCAACAATTAACCGTTGACGATTGCCTTCGATTGTTGTTCTTTCCGCTGGAGTTACTTCCTGAGTCTTCACATCCTTATTAGTTGGGAATGTTTCGAATTCACTAAAATCTTGTTTTTCCTAACATCCATAAATCTAATGCTTGAGCCATCTCTTCGGCTTTTTCCTCAGTATCTGCAATCACGACAAAAACTGCTAAAAATAAAGCGCGAATCTGACCCATTTACCGATTGAAATTCTTTACGATATGCCGTTGCTAATTCTTTTTGCTAACACAAGAGGCTCTTTCGCGGAATATACAGGAAAATTCCATAAACAAATCCTAAGCCATTTTTGCAGCAATATGAACGGATTCACCACCCATTCCTAATAAAAATTGTTCCGGAACTCTCTTTGTATAAGGAACAGCTTCATTTGTTTGATGATTTCCTGTACATCAGCTACCCATTCACCAAACTGAGTTTTCGTATAATGACTTTTTCAAAGCTGTTGAAACAGATTTTGTTCCAATTGAATTTCCTAGACCGATATCGATCCTTCCAGGAAATAGCACTTCTAATGAGTGCATCACTTCAGCTACTTTATAAGGAGCATAATGCAAGCCCATAATACCACCTGAGCCAACATGAATATTCTTTGTTTGAGAAGCAATTGCTGGAATAACCACTTCAGGCGCACTGATCGATAAAGCTTTTACTTGATGGTGTTCTGCTACCCAAAAACGTGCATAGCCTAATTCTTCTGCTATTTTAGCCAATTGAATCGTCTCTTGAATGGCTTCTTCATTTATTTTCCCAAAATCAACTACGCCATAGTCTAGTACACTAATTTTCATCGACAGCTCTCTCCTTATAATTAACTTCCAAACTTCTAAAGAAATCTCTAGCATCTTTTATGAGGCGACTCTCCAAAATCCATTAACGGCACAATATCTTTAAAAGGCAGCTTGAGGAATCGCTAGTGCTTCTAAATTTTCCAGTTTAATCGATAATTGAATTTCTTTGATTTACCTTCTCTAATCAGCAAATTCAGGATCTGTAATAAATGGAGTCGATAATCCAACAAAAATCAACATGTTCTAATGCTTCTAATGCTTTTTCTTGACTATTAATGCCACCTGAAGCAATCACTGCAACTTTTCCTTTTAACGCTTTTATAAATCACAGCATTCACTAATTCACCTTGATGAGGACCTTTTGCGCGAATTTTTATTTCGAAATACATCATGCCCCAACTCACAATCGCTAAATAATCAATCAAAGCAATAGTTAGAGCTTGATGGAAAAATTCTAAAAACTCATCGATACTATAGCCAATTTGATTTCCTCTAGTTTCTTCCGGAGTTGCTCTAAAGCCTAAAATAAAATTCTCACCATATTGCCCAATGGTTTCTTGAACAACTTTCAACACTTTCAATTCCAATACGAGAACGATTTTTCTAAAGATTGTGATCCATGTTCATCTATTCTCTCATTTGAGTGAGAAGAATGTTTGAATTAACAATCGTTGAGCAGAAGAAATTTCCACTCCGTCAAATCCATGCTTCAATTGCAATTTTCTTAGTTGCACGGCGATAATCTTCAATCACTTTGACGAATTTCTTCAATCGTCATCTCATGCACCTCATCGTGAAATGATCGTAATTTCACTCGCACTAGGCCCTAAATCTGTTTCTATCTCTATTCAATGCATGACTGGCAAAACGTCCTGCATGGGTTAGTCTGTAAACATAGCCGTTGCTCCTTGAGATTTCATTTCCTGAGCTAATTTCTTTAATCCTGGAACAGCTGCCTCATCCATCGCACCGTAAATCCAAATTGTTTAGTTGCCCTTGTTTGATTAACGTACGCTGCCCCTGTAATTTGTAAAGCAGCAGAACCAGCACGTGTCTTTGCATATAATAGATCATCTTGCATGTGCCTGCTGCCCCTTCTTCCGTTGAAGAATTCGTCACCATTGGAGATATTACAAAACGATTTTCTAATCACAATATTTCCCTTTCAAAGTAAAAGGTTCAAACAATGCATCTATTGTTTCTCATTTTCATCTTGCTTACCCTTAACCACACATTACTTTTATGGCTGTATCACTTTTCTGACTTCATACTGGAATTTTTCAACTTTATCAAAACTGCCATAACTCATCTTGTTCCACGCTCAGCAATCATTGGCAATAAATCTTCTCTACCTTTCGCTGCAACTAATTGCACTCCAATTGGCATTCCTTCCTCGTGAGGTGACCAACTGCAGACTAATCTGCGTATGACTCTGCACATTCGTCCGTTGTGTAAACGGGAGTATCTTCCACACTCGACTCAAACATCGCCCACACAACTTCTGACGTTTCTTCGTGCGATAACTTCCGCGAATGTCTCCATCTTCTTGATTAATCAGCATCTAAAGAATACGCATCTTGTTTGGGTGCAGTATTGGCAACCGTCGGTAACAACAACATATCATACGTCATGAAGTTGCATCATTGCTTCCGCATACCGATCCCAATCACTCGTAACTCGTGATAATCAGCCCCCGTCACCAGTAAACCACTTTGATACATAACCCATGTCATTAATTCCATATCGAACGAGTCATTTGACGTTGTATTGTTTCTCCATCCTTTGAAACCTCACAACAGTCTCTGCCTCTAGTGAGATAAAATCCTTTTTGAAGTTCAATTCCATTAATTGGATCTTCTGCTATTTCACTCACTTCATGACCATCTAATTCAAATTTCTTAGCCATTTGGCGAACAACTTGTTCCACTTCACTAGAAACTTTCCACCAATCAGGGTGCTTTAATAACATCCCCACTTTCAATGGACGATTCAGACTTAGGGAAAATAAATTTTTCTTCTTGCACACAAAGGCAATGGAAACGGACTTTCTAATTGAGCAAGTTTTGTAAATGCCACAACAAATTACGAGTATCTCTCACCGTCTTAGTTAAAGCAAATTGAACCGTCGCTCCATTCCACCCACGATAAGAACCAGGCCCCCACCGGAACACGACCACGAGTCGGCTTCAACCCAATCAATCCATTATGGCTAGCAGGTACACGAATGAACCTCCCCCATCACTTGCAGCTGACATTGGAGAAATTCCTGCAGCAACAATCGCAGCAGCTCCACCACTAGAGCCCCCTGCATTTACGGTTTCATCTAGAAATGATGAACAGGCCCATGTAACTGAGCATCACTCACCATTTTATACCCAAACTCAGGCGTATTCGTTCTTCTAATATAATAAACCCAAGTTCTTCTAGACGTTTCACAAAATGACTTGTTTCATGACAAATATAATCTTTAAACAAACGAGAACCATAGGTACAAGGTGTCCCTTTTTCTCTTGCCCTAAGTCTTTTTAAAAATAGGGAACTCCGGCAAAGGTTGATTATTCACTTGAAACTTCTTCGCTTCTTCTATCGCTTCTTCATAACGTGTTGAAACAATCGCATTTAACCTCGGATTCAATCGCTCCGCCTTTTCAATCGTTTCTAACACCAATTCCAACGGACTTACTTGTTTATCACGTACAGCTTGCGCCAAACTAGTCGCATCACGAAACATCTCCACCCTCTTTCACAATCTTTCGCATTGTCATTATATACATGTACGTTCTTTATTGTGCAATGAGAATGCATGGGAGGAATAGTCATATTTTTAGTTTAAAAATGAAAAACAATTCTTAGCATTGAATTTCTTGTGTTTTTACTTTACGATATTACTCAAAAGGAGGTCTTTTTCATGAAAATAGGAATCGATGCGGGTGGAACAAAACAATTTGGGATTTTTTATATAAAGAAAATCAAGCTATCGACAGTATCAAAGGTGAAATGGGAATCCTGTTGTTAATTTTCGATTCAGCTGTTAACAATGTGGTTCAAGTAATCGAAAATTTACTTTTAAAAATAAAGTAAATTATTCTAATATTAGCTATATTAGTATTGGAATGGCCGGGCACTAGTACACTCATTCCAGAATTAACATCAGCATTCAAAGAAAACTCTCATTGTAAATTTGCAATTGAATCAGATTTAAAAATGAGTCATATTGCTACCTTTAAAAATAAAGATAGTAATCTTTTTATAGCAGGAACAGGATCATCACTTTTATGCAGAAAAAAATAATCAATTTATCCAAAAGGTGGTTGGGGTCACATACTTGGCGATGAAGGGAGTGGATATTGGATTTGGGAAACAAATTCTAAAAACATACATAACTTCTTAGATTATAACGAAAGTCCTATGGACTTCCTTGATTTACTACCCACTATTCAACAAATATTCCCAAATCGTCAATCAATTATAAACACAGTATATAACAGTCCTAAAACAGAAGTAGCAAAAATTAGCAACATTATGCATAGATTACTCCAATAATCTATTTCTAACATCTATTGCTCAACAAGCCGGAAAAGATATCGCTAAAGCTTTATTGTCCTGTAATCAAGAAAATAATATTACTGTTGCTTTTTGAGAGGTAGTGTTATTAAAAACAACTCCCATGTATTAAATAGTGTTTTGACTGAAATCAGAATCACACAATAAGACTTCAACAATTATCTCTTCTCGTCCAGCAAACGAGGTGTCTTCTACTTCTAACAAATAAACCTATTGCAGTCTATCTACAATAGGTTTATTTGTTTATATAGATGGATGGGTTATCTGTCCTAAAATGACACTTTTTCTAGCTCCTGTCGCAGAAGGTACATTCGACGGTCTCATATGATAAGTTTGATTGCCTAATATCACAAAAGCTATCGCTTCTTTTGCCTCCGAAGAATACCCTAGATCTTCTTGAATCAGTATCTCAATTTCTGGTAATTCTCTTTTTATTAAATTTATAAGACACTCATTATAAGCTCCTCCACCGGCAATTATACATTTTATCCAAATTATAGTGATGAATAAAATATTTTTATAATGATAAGCAATAGAATAAGCTGTAAACCATGTTAATGTAAAAATAATATCATTCTTACTATAATCTTGATATTTTTCTAAAAGTGCATATGTGTAATGTTCTCCAAAACATCTCTCTACCTGTCGTCTTAGGGAATATCTAATACAAAATAGGGATGTTTCTTCAACTCCTCAGCCAATTGAGGTATTAATTTCCCTTACTTGCATACTCTCATTTTTATCAAACTTTTTTCCATATAACTTTTGTACTGCAGCATCAATCATCATATTTCCTGGTCCAGTATCAAACGCTATTACTTTAGTAAAATCTCCTTTTTAGGAAGAAACGTGACATTTTCCAATTCCACCTATATTTTTGTAATGCAACTGCCTGATTTTCATCTGCATATAATACATATTCACTGATAAGGTACTAAAAGGAGCACCTTCTCCACCCACAGCCATATCCATTACTCTAAAATTTGAGATTACAGTAGTTCTACATTCATTAGCAATAATAGCAGCCTCTCAATTTGTAATGTACTAGGGATATAATCAGAAAATGCTTTTTGGGATATGAAATATCGTCTGTCCATGACTAGCTATAAAGCTATGTCTTCTAAATTCACAGAAGATTCTTCACATAAAGCTTTTACTGATTCTGCAAACAACTGCCCCAATTCAAAGTTTAATGAACAAATTAGCTCTACAGGAATCAATTCTCTGCTACAACATTTTTCTTATTTTATCTCTCAAATCTTCAGGTATTTCATATGTTTTCAAAGTTCAATTGTTTTTACCTGAGTATCTTCATCTTTACCAACAATGTTACAAAGAACTACATCAACCCCGTCCAACGAAGTTCCAGACATCAATCCAACTGCTAACACTATAATTCCCCTTAATGAAATTACGAGTTCGAACAAGCAATCTTTTGTTGAATTAAAATCAATTTTTGCAATACCATAATACAGTAAATCCGTAATAATCAGAAGACTATTTCTAGAAGTAATTGAACCTAATCGAATTTCCTTTTCTTCAATCGGAACAAAAAGTTTAATATCTGACCAAATTCGAAAGCGTCGATTTTCAAATTAAATTTGAGTCACACCTATAATTTTCTTTCACCGATTTTCTTCAGCATTTTTAACAATAGAATTAACTGACTCGGTTTCTCCGCTATAACTAACAACAATCACTACATCATCTTTTTTTCTAATTGAGCGATACGTGCCCATTAATGTATGTTGATCTCTATCATAAATAACATTTTTGATGAATTCTAGTCATTTTTATGATAAAAATCTAAACAAACAACACTACTTCCCTCCCAACACCTAATAAATAAATTGTTTTAGCACTATTAATTAATTCTATTGCTTTTCTAATTCATGATAATCTATTAAATTAAAAGTCTCTTTTTATATTTTTGAGTTACCATATTTTTCTGTTTTTCAATAATAGTTGTAAAAGAATCATTAGGATTTAAAAAGTTTCAATTTCATCTTCAACACTAGCTACTTCACTCTCTTTAGCTAACTCTACTTTAAATGCAGGTAATCCTTTATACCCCATTTTTTTGCAAATCTAACCCAAGCAGATGCAAGTCTTTGTAACATCTCCTAATTCTTTTGCATTGGAATCCAATACTAGTTGTCTATTTTTCAAAATAAAATCTGCAATCACATATTCTGTATCTGTAAAAGCATTTTATTGAACTTTTAATTTTTATATAATACACTCATTCTACACTCTCTTTATAGTTGAAGTTTTTCAATTGCTCCTAGCAAAAACATTTTTCTCCATTCATCATACCATAATCTTGTACATTTATGGATTCCACAACAATACCTGGTTCATACTTTTTCTTTAAGTTCTTTCAACTTAAATCTAACTTGAGGTCCAACTAATATAATATCAACATTTTTAGATTCTATTTCATTTTTCACACTACTTAAAGGAACAGCAAAAATATCAAAAATATCAGTATCAATCTTTTCAGCAGCTGCTTTCATTTTATTTACAAAGTAAACTTGTCGACATTCCTGCATTACAAACCAACATAATTGTTTTCATCATTCTTCAACTCCTACAAATTTAAATTTTGTGCCTTCTTTTATAAAATCCAATAATTTTTATGGAATTTTTCTGATACCTTTCCTATTACATTTACTCGCTCATCAGCTAATAAAAGGTTTCTTTACAATTTGCAATTCTCCTTGATATCTTCCATACAATTCATTATCTATAGTATGCTTTGCCTACTTCTCTTGCAATTGTATTAAAAGGAACGATATTACCTTTTTCAATACTGTTCTAGATTCTACACAACAGTACTACATTCATAGCTACATCTTTTCTATTAGATAATACTATATTTGCAAAAATCTAAATCTATTAAATAACTTACTTCTAAAAGAAAAATATGGTGATTTTTATAAAAATCAATTTTCTCAATTCCTTTTCAGATATTCTAACATCTCCAACAATTACTTCATCAATGGATAATTTTTCTACACATTCAATATAATTTAACAGAGGTAATTGATTTCTATGATTTTCTATCGTTGGTAACCCTTCAAAGACCGGTCCTCTTTTCACTTCATCTCCAGGAATAAACATCATTGTTTTTTAATCCGTATGATTTTTAATCTTTTATTTTCAACAAGCCAACCCCTTATCCAGTCCTGTATCTTTTCTAGGATAAAAATTGTGACATGCAATCAATGATGAAAAATCAACACCCTACTTCAATACCCTTTATCATAAAATTGTCCATCTATTGTGCTTGCATTTAATATTACTTCAAAATTTTTCGGAAAATATTTTAATTTCCTCCATGGAAAATCCATAATCTATTCTAACGCATTTAGCATCAAGTTCTTTTAAAAAAATTTTATACGTTCCTCTTCTTTCAATTCCAAACTTTTCAAATGTTTGCGGGAAATATCAATCATTAATTTCATCTTTAATCGGTTTGTTAAATCTATAAATTTTTTAATAAATTTAGTTGATCCATGATTTTTCTTCTGGAATTTGTAAAAGTAAACACATATTTAACATTATATTTACTAACTCGATTTAAATACTCTTCATTTTTCTTCAAAAGGGTTGAAAAATATATCGAAAACACCTAGCATATTTATCCTCCTACTAAAAGAAGACCAATGCGGAAATCCACATCGGTCTTCGCATCATTTATCTACGAATATAATAGTTCTCCATTTTCCAGATTTTTTTCAGATAAATCTTTTTTTCTCAATTGCCTTTACAAACGGGTAAAAATAATTGCCATTAAAATCCATCCTAAAATAACATAAACAGCTGGCCAAATAGATGCATTTTGTCGCTAAAAACGTTTTAATTGGAGCCGGCATAATCCATGGTACAGAAAAGAACCGGAGTAGGTAGAACCCCAAAACTTGTCAACACAACAGAAACAACCACTAACATTACATAACTCAAAACAAATGGAATCATTAATACTGGATTCATCATAATTGGAATACCAAAAATTAGAGGTTCTCCAATATTGAACAATGTAGCTGGTAAAGCAAGCAATCCTAAAAGCTTTTTAGACGCGGTGATTTTGAGAATGTCATAATCAACGCTAACGGAAAATAATCCTGTCCAAATATAATTATCCATATAAAAGTGATGTAAAGGTATATGGTAAATCTTTAAATGACTGAGTAGCTGCAAATGCTTCTTGATTTGCTGCTACCATTTGTTATAGATTGTTCCACCTACACTACTTACAATATTTCCTCCATGAATACCTACAGACCATAATACGCGGTTGAGTAACGATGCTAAAACTACAGCCACTGAAGTATCACCCAATCGACACTAAAGGTTCAAATACTTTTTGAATCACTTTTTGGAATTTCTACCCCTAAAACATGACCTACTAACCACCAAAATAGGACTACAACAAAACTTGGAATCAAAGCAATAAACGCTTGAGAAACCATAGGTGGGACATTTTCAGATAATTTAATAACAATTTTTCTTTTTGAATAATAAGTCTGTAAATTTCAACGGATACAATCCCTACAACAATAGCTGTAAACACACCTAACGCTCCTAAATACTGTGTAGGAACTCCAGTAAATTTAGAAGGATTGGCTCCTGCTTCAACAACAACATTCACTGTTTTAGCAGGATTTAAAAGTAAATAACTAGCTGTAGATAAAACCACTGGTTGAATGATATCCATTTTCATTCCTTTATTTTTCATTGTACCATTCAGCAAGTCCCATACGAAACAGTCATAACCGTGAAAATTCCAATGAATGCTGTTCCAACCCCCGCTCCTGCAGCAAGCGTTTTTCTAAAATCACCTAAAAATTCTAAATAAGGTTTGTACGGAAAAGATGCTAAAATTAAAAATAATGACCCTATAATTAATAAACTCATTATCCCTAAACCCATACGTTGCATCACTTGAACATATCTAATTTGAGAAAAATCTAATTAAAAGGTGGCCAATTTTTCTTCTACAAATTTTGTTAAACTATCCATTTGAATTCATCTCCTATATATATTCTTTTTGTTAATACTTTAAACATTAATGCCTTACTTATAGAATTTTGATTTCAATGCACTTTTAATAATCTTTAGCAGCATCTTCCTCCAACATAGATTCTATTTCAAAATATAAATTTATCCCCTCCTTTTTATAAATTTATAATTAGCATTTTGAGTATTCCCTTCAACAATCTCGATGATTTTATCGTGCATTAAAGGACATACAACAATGACCATTTCATCTTCCCTCCTTCTTTATAATTTTTGAATAAATTCCTTATACCAATAAAAAAACTATCTTTTTATATCGTTTTATAACTACCGTTACCATAATTATCTGCATCTACATAGATTACTCCCATAACGTTTGTCCATCTCACAACTACCTGCAGAAACAATGTCGATAATTCCCCAAGCAATAAACGCTTCCAAGAGGTACACCATCTAAAAAGGCTAATTTGAGCTTGTTCATAATAAGCTTTCATATAATCAATTCGATAAGAATCATGAATTTTGATACTCTTCTGTTAATACATCTCTTGCACCTAATCCATTTTCTGAGACTATAACAGGTTTTCCATATCTTTCATATACTCGATGCAATGAAGTTCTTAATCCAACAGGATCTGTTGCCATCCCCCATTCACTAGCTTTTTAAATATGGATTCTTTGTAGATACCACTAAATTTCCTGCTGTTTTTTCCCGCTTCATCAACAGTAATAACAGAGGAAGTATAAAACGATATAGAAACAAAATCACAAAGTGTTTTTCTTTTAATACCTTTCTATCTTCATCCGTAATATTTAATGTAATATTCTTAGATTCAAAAACTTTTGATGAATAATAGGGATATTCTCCTTTTGATAAAATATCCATGCAATACCATTGATTCATCTGTTCTTCAAACAACAATTTAAGATTATCTTCTGGATTACTTGTTGAGGGATAATAACAAAAACAAGCAATCATTGAGCCAAATTTTCCTTTCAACTTCATTTGTTTGGCTAAACGAATCGTTTTCGCACTCGCTACAAATTGATGATGTAAAGCTTGAAAAACTTCTGATAAATTATACCCATCTTCTCCTTTTTAACAAACCCTACTCCATTAAACGGACTAAAATATCCCGCATTTTATTTCATTAAACGGTAGCCAATAATCGACCAACTCCCCCATCTTTCGAAAAACAAATTGTACAAAAATGAAGAAAAATATTTAATACATTCTCCCTTTCCAACCACCATAACATTCCACTAAATTTATAGGTAAAAGCATAATGATTCAACGTTAAAAATCTTTATTTTCTTTTTAACTAATAACTCAAATACTTTATCATAATAAGCAACTCCTTCAGGAGAGGGCCTCATCTATACCATTTGGAAACAATCGAGCCCAACTTGTTGAAAATCTATATATATCTAGTCCTAATTCCTCTAAATATTCAATATCTTCTTCTAAATGTTCATATCCTTTAGTACCATTTCTAAAAGGATAATATTGATTAGAATTTGTTTTCTTAGCTTCTTCTATTTTTTCTTTCGTCAACAATCTAGTTTCCTCTGTAGCATTAGAAGTACGATGGTAAATAAGGTCTACAATCTTGTGTATCTAATCCTTTTTTTCCTTCAAACCCACCTTCATATTGACTAGCGGCAGTTGCTCCACCCCATAATATTTTCATGACATTTCCAACCTACTTATCATAATCTAAATTTAAATTTCTGCCACGGTTTAAGTTCATCTAATATAAAATGTTCAATATCAACAACTTTACCAACCACATTCGATTTCCCAGAATTTTCCATATCTTTCAAAGCAATTTGTAACTCACCTGCATAATGTCCATATTCACTACTTTCAATAATGATATCTCCTCTCTTAATAACACTAGGAGCATTAAAAACTTTGAAATTATGACCTTTATATTTTACTCTACTTTGGGTTGAACAGATGAAAATAATCATTTTGATCTCCTCTATTAAAATGAAACTCTTCTAATACAATTTTCTTTTTCAATTTCAGGAATATCTTTTAACTAGTTCAACATTGAATGTTACAAGATTTAAATCTAATCCTTTTTAGACTTTCTAATTCATCTTTAGTTGGGATAACAATTAGAAATTAAAATATCATCTACTAATTCCATTGCAATATGATGTTTCACTTGAACATCTAATGGTAAGTGCGATGAATTTCTAATGTCAGTAATCCCCTCTGTTGTTGGCCATGGACCAAAAGCTCTTTTTATCTTGCGAAGTCACAAACGCTGCAGTATTTAAGCCATATTTATTAAACCTTTGTGTACATTCCTTATAAAAATCTAAATTCAATCCGGAAAAAAACGATGTGGATAAAAATTATGACATCCGTATAATTTTGTATTTATTCGGTCTATAATCCATTATTGTGTCTATTGTATGAACATTATTACTCATATTAATTTCAACAATTAATCCTTCAGGATTATACGTCATTATAGATTCTTCCAACCCAGAAAATCCCGCATCCAAACGAATTCCATCTGCTCCAATTTCTTTTTAAAAAGATAAATCTTTATAAGATATATTTAATTCCCCGAATACTCTTGGAGACACATCCACAATAACTTCATAATTTAACTCATGTGCATAAGTATTTATTTCAGTAAATTCTTTTTATTTCTTCTGCTGGTTTATTTACAGATAACAAACAAGAAAAACACTCTAGAAAAACCCTAACTCACTCGCATCCTTTAAGATAACTTTTAATTTCTTCTAAAGTACTCTTCTCAGGATAAATCGACAATCCTAATCTTTTCATTCACTTACTCCTTAAAATATATTAGTAAAAAGCCCTGTTACAAGAACAGGGCTAAAAGATCATTCTTACTGCTCTTGTTCTTGAGCTAATAATGATTTGTCATACATTGCGAAGAATGGATAATAAATTAAAATTGATAATACAATTAATACAACATTTAACACAAGCGCTCTCCAGTCGCTTCCTGTTGCTAAAAATGCACCAATTGGTCCAGGAAGTGTCCACGGAGCACTTGCTACAACTCTACTTACTAACCCTGTAGACATTGCAACCCAAGCAACTACACTATTTACTAGTGGAGCTAAAATAAACGGAATAATTAATTGAGGATTTAACACAATAGGTGTACCAAAAATTAATGGTTCATTAATATTACAAACAGCTGGAATTAAAGCTGTTTTTCCAAGCGATTTACCATAAGCTGATTTTGAACGCCAAACTAGTAAAATAGCCAAACCAATAGTAGCCCCTGACCCACCAATCATTACAAACCATTGATAGAATGGTTCTGCAGCAATATTTGGAATAGCACTTCCACTAGCAAAAGCAGCAGTATTTTCATCTAATAATACTAACCATAGTGGTCTTGCTAGAGAACCTACAATTGACCAACCATGAATACCAAATGACCAGAAGAATTGTGTTAAGAAAATAATAATGATTACTGAAAAAATAGAATCTGTTGCTTGTACTAAAGGTGCAACAATCCCTCCTACAATTTTATGAACATCAATACCAATAAACATTGTAATTGTAGAAACTAATAATAATACAATAACTGTAGGCGTTAATGACTCAAAAGATCTAGCAACTGAAGCTGGCACTTGTGGTGGCATTGAAATTTTGAATCCACTCTTTTGAGTAAAACGATAAATTTCTACTGCTAAAAAGGCCGATAAAATACCTATGAACATACCTGCTGAACCTAAATTCGCCATCGGTAAAACAAAACCTGAAGGTAATGAAGATAAATAATTTTTTAATGGCTCACTAGTTTCTGCTAAAGTTTTTATTTCTGCAGAGGCAGCAGGAACAACTTTAGGAACAATTGTTAATAAATAAGCAAGTTCAGCTAAAATCCCTCCTGATAAACCATCTAAATCATATGAAGATGATAAAGAAAAACCTATACCAAAAACCGCATATAGTGTCATAATATACATTGAAACACGATATGGTAATAAAATTTTTAGCTGATTAGCTTGAATAAATTGTGTAATTCCCCAATCTTTTGGTAAAGAATTTGGTAAAAATGCGATTACTAAAAACATAGACGCAACAATAATAATTGGTAATGTTGCAATAATACCATCACGAACTGCTCTTAAATGACGCTGTTCGGCTAATTTTGCCATCGGTGTCGATAGCTTTGTATCCATAAACTCTGTTATTTTTATCAAACATAAATATCCCCACTTTCCTATTTTATTTCCAATTCTTCTTTAATTTGTTGAAAGTAATTTTGGTCCTCCAAGAGGGTGTAACCTTGAGGTTTTTATTAACAAGCAAGGAACACCTGCTTCATCTGCGCTAGCTTTCAATACATCATAGCGATGTCTAATTTGCGGTGCTACAAGTGAAATGTTATAGTCTTCTTTTTACTTTTTCAGCAAAAAGCTTGTGTACCACATTCATCTACCACTAATTCCAATCCTTCTTTTGCACCAGCATCATGTAATGCTTTAGCAACTATAGCACTTGACATGCCACCTGAACAAACTAATAATATTTTCATAATTTCACCTCCACTTCTTTATAAAATTACTCCAGTCATAACAATAAAGTAATAAATTATTCCAATAAGAATAGACCAAATTAAACCTATAAACCAAAAATGATTTTTGTGATACCTATTTTAGAATTTATAAAAATACTGAGAATAAGATATTGTAAAAGCCTGCAATAAGACTTCCCACAATAATAAATGGCCATTTTAAAATCAATTTGAATCAAATTACAAAAAGCTGGAATCAAGAACATTGATAGGATAATTGAAACAAAAATCAACGTAATACTTTTTATATCCCAAACATAGGAATATCATAATCAGTAATCCTAAAGAGGTTTTGTATTTTTATTCTGTTCCGTATTTTTTACAGTCCATTTTCTAAATCTAGCCATTCTTATTCCTACTCTCTATTCTCCAACTTCCAAAGTCTTTCATTCATTCGAATAATATTTTCTGCCAATGTTCTAACTTCTATTGAAGTCATTAAATGATCTTGCGCATGAACAAATAGCACTGTAACTTCATTTCTTTCTCCGGCTGCTTCTTTTTGAATTAAATCTGTTTTGTACTTGATGAGCTTTATTCTAAAAAGTATCTGCCTCATTAAGAAGTTCTCTCGCTTCCTTAAACTTTCCATTTTCAGAAGCCTCAATCGCTTCATAGACTAATGCTTTTGCATTCCCACCATTACTAATAATTTCAAAAACAATCAATTCCATATCCTGCATCAAATTTCACCTCCTAAAATTTGAATAGCACTCTTAATATGCCCATTCCCTTTTTCTAGCGCATTCTCAGCGGAATTTCTATCTACATTCATAATTTCCATGATTAATGCTTTTTCACATTATGTCCACTTTCTTCATAAAAGTAAATCTGCCTTTTCTTGAGAAACGCCTGTAAGAGTTCTAATCATATTTTTTGATCGTATCACCAACTTTTTATTAGTTGGTTTTAAATCTACCATATAATTTTTATATACTTTTCCCAAGTTTTATCATTACACTAGTAGAAATCATATTCAAAAATTAATTTTTGAGCAGTCCCCTTTCATTCTAGTAGATCCCATGATAGCTTCAGCTCCTGTTACAGCTTCAATTGAGCACTCTGCATATTTTGAAATTTCTGCATTTTGTAACACATGAAATAGCTGCAGTTAAAGCTCCTATTTCTTGTCCAAATTTTTAGACCTCCAATTACATAAGGCGTCCTACCACTTGCTGCTAACCCTATTAATACATCCTTTTCACAAAAGTGATACGACGATAAATCTACTACTGGCAACTCCATTGAATCCTCTGCGCCTTCTTGTGCAACAAACATTGCATCATTACCGCCTGCTATAACGCCAATTACTAAATTATTATCTACTCCATATGTTGGGGGCATTCTGCAGCATCTAGAATACCAAGTCGTCCAGAAGTACCTGCACCAATATAAAATAAACGTCCACCAATTCGAATCCGTTCTACTATTTTTATCTACTAAAATTGAAATTTTTAGGTATACATTTCTCAACTACTTTTGCTACACTCTGATCTTCCGCATTAATTTTTTGAAGAATCTCCTCTGTAGATAAAATATCTATATCAGTAGTACGTTC